>Ga0194129_10003115_pt1 | contig 23507 bp, 23 predicted proteins | sample TA2KigCa35mmetaG_FD_150862 | JGI IMG/M metagenome (GOLD analysis project Ga0194129, IMG submission 150862) | Freshwater microbial communities from Lake Tanganyika, Tanzania - TA2015038 Kigoma Deep Cast 35m | ecosystem: Environmental > Aquatic > Freshwater > Lake | place: Tanzania: Lake...
GGCCATCGGGAAGCGGATGTCTTCCAGGCGCAGGTTGCGCAGGGCCTTGAAGCCGAACACGTTGCCGACCAGGGAGGTCAGCACGTTGGTGATCGAACCCTCTTCGAACAGGTCGAGGGGGTAGGCGATGAAGGCATAGAAAGCGTCCTTGTCACCAGGAACGTCTTCGATGCGGTAGCAGCGGCCCTTGTAGAAGTCGAGATCGGTGAGGAGCTCGGACCACACGGTGGACCAGGTGCCGGTCGAGGATTCAGCGGCCACAGCGGCGGCCACTTCCTCGCGGGGAACACCTTCCTGGCCGGTGCACTTGAAGCAGGCCAGCAGGTCGGTGTCGAGGGGGACGTAATCAGGAGTCCAATACGTGTCGCGGTACTCCTTGACCCCAGCGTCGTACTTCTTGCTCATGGAGGATCTCCGGGTGGGTCGGGTAAAGGGATGGGTGTTGGCTCAGTCAGGCTCACGCGCGTGAGCGGTGACCGATCAGCCGACCTCAGTCCTTCGAACCAACGAAGCCGGCGCTACCAGCCAGGGCCGGCTCCACTTCGCGGTGGGGACGGGCGATGATGTGGGCAGCGACCAGGCCGTCACCGACGCGCTCGCAGGCATCGGCGCCAGCACGCACAGCGGCGTTGACAGCACCGGTTTCGCCACGCACCATCACGGTGACGTAGCCGCCGCCGACGAACTCGCGGGCGATGAGGCGCACTTCAGCAGCCTTGGTCATGGCGTCGGCCGCTTCGATCGCGGGCACCAGACCGCGGGTCTCGATCATGCCGAGGGCAATGCCCATGGTTTCGTTTGCCATTACCTGCTCCTTGTGGAGGGGGGTGGAATGTTCGCCAACAACCATGGTCCGCGGCGAATCCCCCCGTCAAGCGATTTGGGGCTCTGTGACGATCACGGTTTCCAGTTCCAGCGATAAGCGCAGCTGATCAGTGCAACACAAAACGTTAGGAATCCCTTGGCAATCCAGCTGCTGCAAGCGATCTGCCGGTGTCAACCGCTGCAGCGCTCAGAGCGGTTCGGCATCGGAGACAAACCCCACACCGCCGTAGTAACCGAGCAATGGCTTCACCGCCGCCTGGATCGCCGCCAGCGCCGCGGGCTCACAGAACACGATCACATGGGCATTGGAGCCGAATCCGCTGAACTCCATGCCATCAGACACGGCCCCGCCATGGCCGAGGCCGGTGACATGGCGCATCACCGTGTAGCCGGGGGCCCCGGCCTGGCGCAGCGCATCGCAGATGCGGTCGAGCTCGCGCTCACTGAGGATCAGATCGAGGCGTTTCATGGCGGCAGAGCGGCTCAGGACGCAGGGATGAAGCGCTGTACGGCAGCCATGTACAGGGGGATCCCCACCACGATGTTGAACGGGAAGGTGAGCCCCAGCGACGAGGTGATGTACAGGCTGGGATTGGCCTGCGGCACCGTCATGCGCATCGCGGCAGGCACGGCGATATACGAGGCGCTCGCACACAGCACCATGAACAGCAGTGCATCCCCCTGGGGCAGCTGCAGCACCCGGGCGATGACAAGTCCCAGGGCGGCGTGCAAGGGGGGCGCCAGCAGGGCGAAACTGATCAGGAAGGTGCCTGCGGCCCGCAGTTCACGCAAGCGTTGGGCCGCCACGATGCCCATGTCGAGCAGGAAGAAGCTGAGGGCTCCGTAGAAGAGCTTGTCGGTGAAGGGCTCCATCTTGACCATGCCCGAAGGGCTGAAGGCGGAACTGAGCAGGCCGATCAGCAACGAACCCACCAGCACCAGCACCGAGCTGTTGAGAAAGGCCTCATGCAACAGGGCCCCCCATCGCAAACCGGGACCGCCAGCCTGGTCCTGCCTGGGTGCATTGAGCCGCACCAACAGCAGGCCGATGATGATCGCCGGCGATTCCATCAGGGCCAGTGCCGCCACCATGAAGCCGTCGAAGTGAATGTCGAGGGCACCGAGAAAGGTCTCGGCGGTGATAAAGGTCACCGCACTGATCGAGCCATAGGCAGCCGCCACCGCAGCCGCGTTGTAGGTGTCGAAGCGGGTGCGCAGCAGCAGAAAACTGGTGATCGGGATCAACAGCGCCATGGCCAGCGAGGCGGCAATGGTGAGCAACACCAGGCGGTCAAGACCGCTGTGCTGCAGCTCCATGCCCCCCTTGAGCCCGATGGAGAGCAACAGATAGAGCGAAAACAGCTTCGGCAGCGGAGCAGGGATCTCCAGATCCGAGCGCACCAGCACCGAAATCACCCCAAGTGCAAAAAACAGCACCGGCGGTGACAGCAGGTTCTGCAGCACCAGGGTGGAATTCATCCGCAACCAACCGGGCCGGCAGGCTCAACCTAGATCTGGAATCGGTCAGCGGCCGCTGATCCGCACCCCATGAACAGACCGCAGAGCCGGTACTGCTCCCTAGCATTGGTCTGGAGCCGGTACCTCCGGACCTGTTCGGGGGGTGGACTGTTCAACCCAGCCGGCTCCCCCACTTCTGAACCAACCCCAGTGCCTCTGGCCATTGCTGCGACACAATGGCGGCGCCTGAGCTGACCCCATGGCAGCGGCCCCTCCCACCATTGGCGTGCTGGTGATCGCCAGCGGCAACGCCCACAAGGTTGCGGAGATCGGCGGCATGCTCGATGAGCTGCCCGTGCTTGTTCGGCAGCAGCCCGACGGGCTCGAGATCGAAGAGACGGGCAGCACCTATCTGGCCAACGCCCGCCTGAAGGCCGAAACCGTGGCCCAGCTCACCGGTGAGTGGGCCCTGGCCGACGATTCGGGGCTGGAAGTGGATGCCCTGGGCGGCGCGCCCGGCATCTATTCGGCCCGTTACGCACCGAGCGACCACGAGCGGATTCACCGTCTGCTCAAGGAGCTGGGCGACACCCCCTACCGCACCGCCAGCTTCAACAGCGCCATGGCCCTGGCCGACCCCAGCGGTCGCACCGTGCTGGAGGCGCAAGGGATCTGCCGTGGAGAGATCCTTCACGCGGCACAGGGGCACGGCGGTGGCTATGACCCGATCTTCTGGGTGCGCGAAACCGCTTGCAGCTATGCCGAGCTCAACCCGCACCAGCGGCTGCGCTTCGGCAGCCGCGGACGCGCTGCCCGGCAGATGGCCGCCGAGCTCAGGCAGCTGCTGGGGCTGGCTTGAGCGAGCTGAATTGAGTTCAGCCCTGGGGCTCAACCCAACGCCGTGCGGTTGATGTCGTTGACCGCCCGCATCGCAGCGGCCGCAGCTTCTTCAACATCGCCTTCGCGACCGGCCAGGGTCAGCCTGCCGAAGGCGCCCACCGCCTTGACATCGACCACGGTGATGTTGGAAGCCTTTTCGGCTTCATTGGCGGCGATCAGCACGTAGCCGGCGGGTTCGGTCTCGAGGATGAACATGCTCATGCCGGCCTGGATCATCGAGCCGCGGCGGTTCTGCCGGTTGATCAGCACGGCGTGATCCGGGGTGATGGCCCGGATGATCTCGGTCCAGCTGACATCGCAGCGGCTGCGCTTCTCGACCCTGCTGCCGATGGCCTCGAGCACCACATCGCCCGAGTGGAGCACATTGCTCTGGTCGCGGTGGTACAGGGCAAGCGAGCCAAAAGCCCGCTCGACGATCATCTGCCCCAGGCGCACGGTGCTGGCCTTGAGGGCAATGTCGGTGACCCGGTGCACGGCCATGCCGGGCGACACCTCGAGCCACAGGCAGGCATCGCCGGGGATCGGCAGAAAGCCCTGGCTCACGGTGCCCATGTAGGCCGCCAGCTGGGGCTGAAGGCTGTCGAGAAAGACGTAGGTGCGCAGCTCGATCGACTCGACATGGCTGGACTCGCGCGCCAGGCGCGACGTCTCGCTGTCGGTGGTGATCACACAGCTGGCCGCCGAGGTCTGAACCGCCGCAGGTTGGCCCTGACTCCTGCCCACGCCGACATCGGTGCCGGTGATGGCCACCGGCCCCGAACGTGGCCTGGGATTGGACTGTGCCAAGGGATCCGACGTCTTCTGCAGCAGCCAGAGCGCAGAAGCTGGCTGACTCTACGCGCAGGGTTCGCCATGAACCGGCTCGTCACAAGGTCTTGCTACCCGTCTTGCGCCCACCGCTGCAGCCGATACCGTCCGGCCATCCCCGCGTTGATTTCCATGGCTGTCAAGCGCTCGGCCTCCAACAGTGCGGCCCCAACCAACGCCAAGACCAGCAAGGTGAGCGGCAGCGAATCCCAGCCCGACCAGGGCGACGTCAGGCCCGAGCAGGCCCTGGCTCTGGTGGGCATGGGCTTGCTGCAGAAGATGGCCGCCAACGGCGAGCTGCCCTGGAACTGGAGCGAAGCCGAAGACGGCGGCAGCTGCGATGCGGCAGCCCTGCGCACCCGCCTGGAGCTCACCGATCTGGCCCTGCGCACCGGTGCCCCATTGAGCACCGCCGAAGTCATCTATCTGGTGGGTGCCCGACCTGGAGCTTCAGTGGTCGAGCGCGGCGGCCTCAAGGCCCGCCGGGTGAGCCGCAACGTCTGGAAACTGAGCCAGGGCGCCGGCAGCAGCGACAGCACCGGCACCAGCTTCAGCAGCTTCAACGACGGGCGGCGGCGCTTCGGCTGATCCGCTCGTCGTCTGTCGCGGTGTCGCGCGCGTCCCAAGGCACACGCGACACCGCGACAGACCGGCCCTGGTCAGGGTGCCCTTGATCAATGATGCCTCTGGTCAGCTGGGCCCCTGATCGGGGGTCTGTTTTGGGTTGAGCGCTGGCCCCTGCGTCACTGATCAGGATCGCTTTGGGACGCCATCGGTAAAGCCATACAAAGCCAGGCCCCAAGGCCCTTTTTCGATCTCTACAGTCGCCGCCACTCCGTCGCTCTGCGCCTCCATGGGCCTGACCTTGCTGGGGACCGTCTGGCTGGTGCCGCTCTATCCCCTCGTGGGTTCGGCCTTCAGCCTGCTCTGGTCCCCGGGACTGATCAAACGCAGCGGCCCACGGCCATCCGGGTACATCAACCTGCTGCTGGTGTCGATCGCCTTCAGCCAAAGCCTGCTGGCCCTGATCAGCCTGCACAACAACTCAGCGGCTGGGGCGTCGGCGATCTATGCGCCGCCGACCTTTGGCTGGACCTGGATCAACACCGCCGGCCTGCGGGTCGGGTTTGACGGCCTGGTGAGCGAGCCGGCCCTGATCGCCATGACGGTGATCACCGGCCTGCACGTGCTGGTGCAGATCTATTCGATCGGCTACCTCGAGATGGACTGGGGCTGGCCGCGCTTCTTCGGCGGCCTCAGCTTCTTTGAGTCGGGCCTGTGCGCCCTGGTGCTCACCGATTCGGTGTTCGTCAGTTACGTGTTGCTGGAGCTGCTGACCGTGGGCACCTACGTGATCGTCGGCACCTGGTACAACCAGTCGCTGGTGGTCAAGGGCGCCCGCGACGCCTTTCTGACCAAGCGCATCGGCGACATCGTGCTGCTGGTGGGGGTGATCGCGCTGCTGCCGGTCACCGGCACCTGGAACTTCCACGGCCTGCAGGGCTGGGCCGCCGACCTGGCCAACAACGGCCAACCGCTGCCGCCCGGGTTTCAGCTGATCCTGCTGGCGCTGATCGCCGGCCCCATGGGCAAGTGCGCCCAGATTCCGCTGCACCTGTGGCTCGACGAAGCGATGGAAAGCCCCCTGCCCTCCACCGTGCTGCGCAATTCGGTGGTGGTGCTGGGCGGCGCCTGGGTGCTGCTGCGGCTGGAACCCTTGATCGAGCTGAGCCCGCTGGTGCAGGGCGTGCTGGTGGTGGTGGGCGGCACCACCGCCCTGGTGGCGGCCCTGATCGCCCTGGGGCAGATCGATGTGAAGCGGGCGATGAGCTTTCTGGTGAGCAGCTGGCTCGGCCTGCTGTTTGTGGCCGTGGGACTGGGCGGCATCGACGTGGCCGATCACCTGCTGCTGGTGTACCCGCTGCCGATGGCGCTGATGTTGATGGCGGTCGGCACGATCGTGATCAGCAACGTGACCCAGGACCTCACCCAACTGGGAGGCCTGTGGGGTCGGCGCCCGCTGATGGGCATGGCCTTTTTGGCGGGAGCTTTTGGCTTGATGGCCCTGCCGCCGTTTGGGGGCTTTTCGGCCCTGCGCGAACTGCTGGAGCTGACCATGGCCAGCAAGCTGCCTTGGCTGCTGGGCGGTCTGGTGTTGATCACCAATGCCCTGCTCAGCGCCTCGATGATGCGGGTGTTTGGCCTCATCTGGGGCGGTGTGCCCAAGCCGTTCACCACCCGCTCGGCTGAAGTGCTGTGGCTGATGGTGCTGCCCACCATGCTGCTGGTGGGGCTGGTGCTGCACATCCCGCAGCTGCTGCTGCAGCTGGGGGTGGTCAAGCTCAGCCCCATCCCCGGTTGGGGGCCCCTGGGCTGGCCGCTGGTGGCCTCAACCCTGCTGGGTGCGGGCAGTTCGCTGTGGTTTTACCTGCGGCCCCATCCGCTGGCCGAACTGCCCTCGGGCCTGGGCGGCATGCAGCACTGGCTGGCCGAAGACATGCACACCGAGGCCTTTTATCACCGCACCGTGGTGGCCCTGGTGGTGGGTCTGGCCCGCTTCAGCGCCTGGAGCGACAAGGCCCTGGTGGATGGCTTCAGCAGCGGCACCGGTGGCGCTGCCATGGCCGGTGCCCGCCGGCTGAGCCTCACCACCAGCGGCAACTCGCAGGCCTATGCGCTCTCGCTGGTGCTGGGGGTGCTGGTGATGGCGGCCTGGCTGCTGTCCCGTTGACCCGGAGAGAACATGACCTTGCTGTTGCTGTTGTTCCTGCCTGTGGTGGTGGCCTGCGGGCTGCCGTTGCTGCCGGCCGAAAGTCCGTGGGTGCGTCGCGCCGCGCTGGTGGCCGCCCTGGGCCAGCTGGCCCTTGGCGTGGTGGCCTGGCGCCACCCACCGGCCGATTTGTCGCTGAGCTGGCTGCCCCAATTGGGGCTGCGCCTCGATCTGGGCCTCGATGGCCTCAGCCTGCCGCTGGTGCTGCTGGGGGCGTTGATCACGGCCATGGTCGTGCTGGCCACGCCGCTGGCCCAGTCGCGCCCCCGCTTGTTTTATGCCTTGATGCTGGGCACCAATGTGGGGCTGATGGGCTCGTTCCTGGCCCGCAACGCGCTCCTGTTTGTGCTGGCCTACGAGCTGATCCTGATCCCCACCACCCTGCTGGTGGCGATCTGGGGTGGGGAGCGTCGGGCCGGAGCGGCGATCCGTTTCCTCACCTACAACGCGGTTTCTGGCCTGACGCTGCTGGCGGCGGTGTTGGCCTTTGGATGGCTCAATCCCGGAGGCGTCGACTTCAGTTTTGGCGATCTCGCGCACCACAATCTGACCCTGCAGCAGCAGCATTGGCTGCTGGCCTTGGTGCTGGTGGCTTTCGGCATCAAGCTGCCGGTGGTGCCCCTGCACGGCTGGCAACCGCTCACCTACAGCCAGGCCCCCACGCCCGTGGCCATGCTGCTGGGTGGGGTGGTCTCGAAGCTGGGGGCCTACGGGCTGCTGCGCTTTGGCATCCAGTTTCTGCCCGACGCCTGGAGCGACTGGTCGTCCTGGATTGCGGCGATCGGCGCCGTGAGTGCCATCTATGGCGCCCTCAACGCCATCGCCCAACTGGAAATGCGTCGCCTGGTGGCCTACAGCTCCCTGGGGCACATGGGCTTTCTGCTGCTGGCCCTGGCCGCCGCCACCCCGCTCAGCCTGCAGGGGGTGATGGCCCAGATCCTCGCCCACGGCTTGATCATTGCCCTGCTGTTCTGCCTGGTGGGCCTGGTGGACACCAAGACCGGCACCACCGAGATCCCCGAGCTCTCGGGACTGCTCAATGCCCAGCGGGGGTTGCCGTTCACCATGGGGTTGATGCTGCTGGCGCTGATGGCGGCGGCCGGCGTTCCCGGTCAGGCCGGCTTTGTGGCCGAACTGCTGGTGTTCCAGGGTAGCTGGGTGGCCTACCCGATCCCCACGCTGGTCTGTCTGCTGTCCTCCGGGTTCACGGCGGTGTATGCCGTGCGCCTGTTCAACAGGGTGGGCTTTGGCCGGCTGGATAACGCCAAGGCCAACTGGGCCAGCACCAACTGGGGCGAGCGTGTGCCCGCCCTGGTGCTCACGGCCCTGGTGCTGGTGGGCGGCATCTGGCCGACGTTTCTCACCGGTTTGAGCGAAGACGCCACCGCACCGTTGGCCCTGCGCTCCAGCGCTGCCGTCACGGTCATCGCCATGGCGCCCCCCACGACGACTTCGGAGCTGATCGCATGAGCACCACCACCGCACCCGAGCGCACCAAGGCGCCCCTGATCCCGCCGTCGACCCACCGCTATGCCGATGTGATCCATCGGCTGGAGGCGGGCGGCTCGATGCTGCCGGACACCCCCGAGAACCTCACGCAGATCATCGGCATCTACAAGGCCTACGCCGTGCCGATGGACTTCTACTGGCGCGACCTGCTCTACATCGCCGAACGGGTTTTCCTCAACCCACTGCCGGCGTTCAAGTACTTCATCTCCAAGGAGTATCTGGAGCGGCCCAACAGCTACGCCGGCGATCAATCGCCGCTGCGCATCTGGCGCGGCACCGAGAAGGCCCACCCCGAGCTGCTGGCGTTCATGGAGCGGGGCGAAACGCGCCGCTTGCCCAAGCTGCTGCACCACCTGTGGCACGACCGGGTGAACATGGAGTTCGCCGAGGCCTGCATGCAGGCCATGTTCTGGCATCAGGGCATGGGGGGTCGCTTCAACGACTACCTCGAGAGCGACGCCTACAAGGCCAACGCCGACCGGGCGATCAAGGCGTACTTCAAGGGCAATCCCTTGATGCTGGGGCTCTATGCGCTGTTCCCGGAGATGTTCCTGGAGCAGGTGCGCCAGCTGAGCTATTACGCCAACCTGGGCCTGTTCTGGGAGGTGATGGCGCCGGTCTTCTTCGAGATGAGCGACATCTACGACGAAGGCGGCTTCAAGGGGGTACCGGATGCCATGGACTTCCTGGTGAACGGCATCTTCGCTGTGGCCGGCAGGCCGATTTATCACCACGTGTTCATCGACGGCGAGTGCTTCGAGATCATCCCCAAGAACGAGGGCTTCACCTGGCTCTATGAGGCCGCACTCCCCTATGTGGAAGCGGTGTTCTACCGAACCTCACCCTTTCGAGGGACCAAGAGCTACAACGCCCAGGCCGGCCAGGTGCCGTCTGATCAAGCCGACTTTCACTACGGCATCCTGTATGCCGATGTCTATCCAGTTGGATCTGCCGGCATTCCTCCCACTCTGTTGATGCAGGACATGCTGCACTTCCTGCCGCCCTACCTCAAGGAAATCTACAAGCAACACCGGCGCCGCGACGAGGACGAACTGGTCCAGCTCGGCATCACCTTTCAGCGCTCGATGTACAACGTCACGTCTGCGGTGATCCAGGCATTGCGCGGCGCCCTGCTGTATCCTCTGGACGACAACGATTCGAACCACCTGCAGGCCAACCGCGCCTTCTTTGAAGCGAAGATGGACCGCTTTTTGCGGCCCGAAGCGCGACTGCTCGACATCCAGACCCAGGATTACCGCTGATGGCAACCATTCTCGAAACTGCCGCTTCGGCAGGGGTGTTCAACACACTGCTGGCCGCCGTAGATGCCGCAGGTTTGCGACAAGCCCTGGAGAGTCCAGGACCGTTCACCGTCCTGGCACCTGTGGACGATGCGTTTGCAGCGCTGCCACCCGGCACCGTGCAAACACTGGTGGACAATCCGCCGCAGCTGGCCCGCATCCTCAAATATCACGTCATCGCCGGCAGCCATCGACATGCGGCACTGATTGCTCAAGATGCCTGGGATAGTCTTGAGGGTGCACCAATCCCCATTCGCAGCAAAGACCCATTTGAGGTCAAAAATGCCACTGTCGTTGCGCCTGATGTGGAATGCGACAACGGGATTGTTCATGTGATTAATCGCGTGATTCTCCCAGGCTGACTGTCTTGCCATGGCCAGACTGGGCCACCATGACCACAATGGACAGGTGTGACACACGTCCACGGGGTTCCCAGGGCCATGACACCAGCTCAGTCTTTGCAGACGTGCACTCCCGAACTGAAATCCCTGTTAGGGGACATTGCGCGCTCGACAAGCTCGGTCCGCCTTGCAGGCTCAACAACACAGGCACGAACTGAGACCCCTGCTCAGGCAGCCGATCTACCGGATCTGCTGGAGAAGCTGAAAGCTCATCAACAGGAGATTCAAACCCTCTATGCCGCCTTGCAATGCGAGGCAGCCGATCTGACCGACGAGCAGCTCGCGTCAATTGCCGCTGGTCGCATCGACATTCGCACCATGGTGCTCACTCTGGCGGGCACCCTGAGCATTGCCACCAGCGATGGCGCCTGCTACTGGGAACCATCGCCGGAATGGTGGGCCTGAGCCAGGCGACGCCCGTCCAGGCAGCGTTGCAGGTCACGACGCCGCAGCAACCCGCCTGGATGCAGCCAGCCCTCAGCATCATCAAGGAATTCGAGGGGCTTGAACTCGCGGCTTACATCGATGCCGTTGGGATCGCCACAATTGGTTGGGGTACGACAATGTACCCCGATGGCACGCCAGTCAAGATGGGCGAAACAGTCACTTCGGCAAAAGCTGAATCACTTTTGGTGAATGCGTTATTGCGTGATTACGCACCGGGGATGTTCAGAGCACTGCCCATGGCAAAAGAATTCACCTCGCAGCAACAGGCGGCATTGATCAGTTTTACCTACAACGTTGGCGTTCAAGCCCTGGAGGACTCAACATTGCGAAAACGGTTGATCGCCGGCGAACCTGCGTCAACCGTCATCAGTCAAGAACTTCCTCGTTGGCGCTACGGAGATCAGGGAACAACACTCGCAGGTCTTGTGCGTCGTCGACAAGCCGAGATTGCTCTTTTTATGAAGCATTCAACGACCTGAGCCCGAATCACGCCCAAAGGTAATCCATCATTTTACGTGAACGTTCACGCATCGCAGCAACCGCTCGGCGCTCGATCCCACGTGCCGTGTCACGGGTGACCCCTAGATGGCGAGCTACTGCACTCAGGTTCATTGGTTCATCACCATTAATGCCGTAACGAAGGCGAAGCAATTCGGCCTCCTGTTGTGGCAGCTCACGAAGGACCTTCTCAAGGTCGTAGCTAAACAATTGACCCTGAAGGCGATCATCGGGACGGGGGGCAACACAGCTGATGCGCTGCATCAGGTTGTCATCCTCGAGTGAACTTGAGGCCGAATCAAGGCTGAGCGGTTGCTGTGCCCTGAACAGGAATTCGCGGATGTCCAGGGGCTTGAGACCCGTGGCCTCGGCCAGCTCGTCAACACTGGGTGCACGGCCGAACTGCTGCCACAACTGCTGTTGGGCACGGCGCAGTTTGCCGAGGTGTTCACCCACATGCACCGGCAGGCGAATGGTGCGGGCCTTGCTGGCGATCGAGCGGGTGATCCCTTCGCGGATCCACCAGTACGAGTAGGTCCAAAACTTGTAGCCCCTGCTGGGATCAAAACGGTCTACGGCCTTTATCAGGCCGAGGTTGCCCTCCTGGATGAGGTCCTCCAGCTGAAGGTGCTGGTTGGCGTACTTGCGGGCAATGGTGACGACCAACCGCAGGTTGGCCGAGCACATGCGCTGACGGGCGCGACGCCCCAGTCGCAGCTTGCGCTGCAATTGGCCAGGGCTTAGTCCGGCCTCGGCAGCCACCAGCTCAGCGGTGGGGGTGGAGCCCCCTGAGCGCAGGGTCAGTTCTTCGGTGATCTCCTCGATCCGGCACAGAGCCTGAACGGACCGGGCCAGGGTGATCTTTTCTTCGTGGGTCAGCAACGGCACGCGGCTAATCGCCTGCATGTAGTGGCTAAGGGCGTCGCAGTTGCTGCGTTGGAGCTTCTGTGACGCAGGCATCGCTGAGGGATGTCGGCATTGGCTCGGCGAACGTTAACGACCAATCAGGGCACTTGGGTACGAAAATTCGGGCCAATTTCAAGGACTAATCATGGCAATGAAGCAGGCTAATCAGGCCGTCGGAGAGGGCGTCAGCGCCTGGATCACGACACCAGAGCAGCAATCACCTCGCCCAGAACCCTGTCTGAGACTGCACTCCCTGGCAGATCGCGCCAAATCAAGAACACAGTCACCGCATTAGGCCCTTTTCGCATACTGGTTTTCAGGCCGGGTTGGGGGTCAGTCGCAAAATAAAAACTCAATGCTCCAATTAAGAAATCTGATTATGCCGAGCCTGTCATCCGAATTTGCAAATTATTGGGTCCCAACGTCAGGACAAGTTCTCGAGTGCCGTGGCAAGGGCGGCATAGCAGGATTCCAGTTGGGGATCAGTGATGGCCAAAGGGGGGAGCAGATACACCACAGAGCCAAGCGGCCGCAGGTAGACCCCTTGCTCCAGGCAGAGGCGTTGAATCGTCTTGCCCACTGGGTCGAGATACCCAGTGACGCCACCCTGCACATCAAACGCAGCGATGCTGCCCAAGGCGCGAGGTCGTAACACCAAGGGGTGCTTGCGCAGTTGTTGCAGCAACGCCGTGTGGCGCACCTCAAACTGCTGAAAGCGTTCGGGCTGTTGTTGCAGCAGATCCAGGCTGGCCAGTGCGGCCGCGCAGCCAAGCGGGTTGGCCGTGAAACTGTGGCCGTGAAAAAAGGTGTGCGCCGGAGTTTGACTGATGAATCCCTGATAAAGCTGCTCGCGCGCCATGGTCACGCCCATGGGCAAGAAGCCACCAGTGAGCCCCTTCGAAAGGGCCATCAGATCTGGCTGAATACCGGCGCGCTGGCTAGCGAAAAGAGCACCGGTGCGACCGAAACCGGTCATCACCTCATCGGCAATGAGCAGGGCACCGGCAGCCCGGACACGTGCCGCAACCGCGCGCACAAACGCTGGACGCACCATGCGCATGCCCGAAGCCCCCTGGATCAGGGGTTCAAGAATCACCGCCGCCGTTGGGATGTCAAGGGCGCGTTCCAGCTGGGCCAGGGCCTGCTGCTCGCGAAGCTCAACGGTGTCGTCATGCCAATGGGTGTGGGGCCACTCGACCCTCACGACATCAAACAGCAGGCTCTCGTAGGGCTCGGTAAAGATCGAGCGATCACCAAGAGCCATGGCCCCGAAGGTGTCACCGTGATACGCCCCGTCAAAGGCAATCAACTGCCGAGGGGCCGCACCCTGATTTGCCCACCACTGCCAAGCGATCTTCAGTGCCACTTCGACAGCGGTGGAGCCGTTGTCCGAGAAAAAGAGGCGATCAAGGCCACTCAGGGCACTAAGGCGGGTGGCAAGATGCTCGGCGGGCTGATGGCTGAAATTGGCAAAGATCACCTGCTCGAGCTGCTGCGCCTGGCGGGCGACGGCCGCCGCAATCGCAGGCTCGGCGTGGCCATGCAGGGTGACCCACCAGCTGCTGATCGCATCGATCAGGCGGCGCCCATCGGCCAGCTCGAGTTCTGCACCGCGTGCGGATCGCACCGGCAAGGGCTCAGGGCTGGTGGCCACCTGGGTAGTGGGGTGCCAAAGGTGGGGGTGCCAGCTCATCAGGATGGATCAGGTTGAACGCGACGGATCATGGGGGGTGTTGCGCGCCTTCAACACCAACCAATAGGCAGCTGCCAGTCCCACCACAATGACGCCAAAGCCAGCCATCAGCTGGGGTTTGCCTTCCGTGCCAGGTGGCAACACAATCACTTTGCGAGCTACGGCAGTCAGTGCCGTGAGCAAAACCAATTCAATCTGCACCACCTGATCGCGCAAGTAGGCGGTGATGTTCTGCATCACCTCAAAGGCGATGAAGATCAACAGCAGACGATCCAGCAACTTCAACAGGCTGCCATCAAATCAATTCGCCTGAGTGTTTGTCAAATTAATACCAGTCTCGAGAAACAACTGCAAAGTGCCAACACCAATCACAAGGGCGAGCAGCACGGCCAGAAGCTTGGCCAGCAGACGTTCATAACTGTGAATTCCGGCCAGAAAACGGTTGTCGTTGAGGAACTGCATGGCAGGACGCAGACTCTCGTAGCAAGGGAAGAATGAGGATAAAAAAGCCCCGCCAGGCAAAAGAGCACAGGCGGGGTGCTATCAAACTGTAGCCAGATGCACTAAAATTTGTGGTCGCGCAGAGCTTCCACTTGATAGATGTAGGTAATGATTGAATAATCAGCGTAGTATTTGGCCTCGATCTCCTTGGTGATCTTGTCGGCCAGTTCACGGGTACCGGTCAGCACCTCGATCTTCACATTCGAGAGGGTGTGAGAGACACTCGGTTCACCAGTGGAGCGGACATTTCGACTGCCCTCGCCTCCGGCTGCATTGACGGTGTAGCCGGTAGCACCGGCCTCCTTGATGAGCTTGGTGAGCTTTTTGGAGAGGATTTCCTCCGCAACGATCACGAGTTTCCAGACTTGTTGACTCATGGCTTTGAGATCCGCAATGGTGGGATGTTGAATTGTTTTAGCGACCGAGCATCATCTCGGCGATCCCGATGAACAGCGGGATGCAAATGGCGATCGCCACGGGAGTGCCGATCGCCGTTGAGGCGCCAATGTAAGCCGAGGGATTCGCAGACGGAATGCCAGCACGCAAGGTCGGCGGACCGGAGATATCGGAACTCGAGGCCGCAATCACCGCCAGCACCACTGCACCACCGATGCTGAAACCGGTGAGCTTGTGAATGATCAAGCCGAGGCCAAAAGCCAGGAAGCCGTGCAAAATCGGGGCGAAGAAGGCGTAGATGGCAAACCACTGAGCCACCTTGCGCAACTCATTCATACGCTGAGCAGCTTCCATACCCATGATGATCATCAGGATCGACAGGAAGCCCTTGAAGAGGGGATTGAAGAAACTCTCATAAACCGGCTCCGGCTTGGTGAGAATGCCGAGTGCCACACCCATCAGCAGCGCCGTTACGGCGGAGCTCTGAAGACTTTCCTTAATGATTGGCCAGATTTCAACCTTCTCGGCTTTGCCGGTCTGCTTGCTGATGTACACACTGGCCACCACGATCGCCGTCACCAGCGCCGGGATGTCCATGAACGGGTAGAGAGCTGCCGTCCAGGCCTCATAGGGAACTTTGGCAGCGTCCAGTCCGGGCAGCACGGCCGCCAGGGTGGAGCCACTCACCGCGCCGAACAGACCGCCAGTGGCCACGGCATCGGCCACCTTGATGCCAGGCATCCGGCCAAGCGTCCAACGGCTGATGAACACGATCACGATGCCGATCAGCACCGCAGCGAGAGCCGGCAGGAAAATCTCCGATGGATTGAAATTGCGGATGGCAATTCCACCTGTCAGGCCGATCTTGATCAGCAGAAAGAAGCTGATGAATTTGTAAATCGAGTCAGGGATGGCCAGCTGACTGCCTAAGGAGGCGACGACAATGCCACCGATCAAAAAACCAAGTGTTGGTGACTGAAGCTGCTCAAGAAAGAGCTGAAGAAATTCGGACACAGTGATCCCCTGGAGAAGCGGGAAAGAATGGATCGGCGGGAATGTAGCCGACGCTTCCGGGAATTGGGGCACGAGCAAAAAAGCTCAGATGCCCCCTTGCCGACGGGCACCGATACGAGAGCGCTAGAAGCTCACTGCCCTTCCATCAGGTTGGTCGAACCTGCAGTAGGCGGCAGCAACGGCATCAATGGAACCCATCAATCTCGCATGAAAGCCTGGGAGAAACAGCTGAAATCAACACCAGCATCAGAGATCTTTGGTTTTGGCGTCGTTGTTGGAAGCATCGACTAGGAAGCCTTGAAACCGCATTGTTCAAGGCCAACCATCAAGGGCATTAAACCGAGAACGACAGCGACCAGCAATGATCAGGATGCCTTGGCTGATGATCAAGAAATTTTAATCCTTCATTCAAGACCCGTAATCCTGACCCATTGACATGGGCTGATCGGTCGAGACAGGTGCAGCAGCGATCATCAGATCCAGTGCTGCCTGGATTTCAATCCAGACACGCCCCAACCACGGAGCAAGTCACCCATCATTGCCATCCTGCCCCTTGAAACCCGTCACCCCATGACGTTGGTGTTCCTGTTGGCCTTCACATGGGTGAGCCTGCGCACTCTCCTACTCCTGACCCAAGTCAATCGCCATTCCCCGGAGGCTCGGCTCGCTCGAACCTTTGTGCAGGAATTGCGCAATCGCGGTCTGATCAGCGGCCCTGCCGACACTTATCGCCTGTCTCGCTAGGGGACTCTTCCCTGCCGTTCCAACCAGCAGCAGCACGTCGTTCATCCACCCCTCCTCCATGCTTCCCATGCCTCCACTCCTGCTGGAGATCAATTCCCACCAGGCCGAAGTCGCCGAGACCCTGATTCAGGTCGGGCGCTTCCTGGTGATTTTCATCGCCGCCCGCGCCATCGTCGAAGTGATGGTGCGCCTGCAGCTGCCCACGATCCTGGGCGAGCTGGTGGCCGGGGTGCTGATCGGCATCACCGGTCTGCATCTGATCGTGCCGCCCGACACCCAGGCCCAGCTGGCAAGCGCTGTTGCAGGCCTGATCAGCACCCTGGCCGATCTCTCACCCGACGCCGTGCGCGAGCTCTACAACGAGAGCTTTGCCAATCTGCAGACGGTGTCGCAACTGGGCCTGTTTGCCCTGCTGTTTCTCACCGGCCTTGAAAGCGAGCTCGATGAGCTGGTGGCCGTGGGGGTGCAGGCCAGCACCTTGGCCGTGACTGGCGTGGTGCTGCCCTTTGCCCTGGGGACCGCCGGGCTCTACTACCTCTTCCATGTACCGCTGATTCCGGCCGTGTTTGCCGGCGCGGCGATGACCGCCACCAGCATCGGCATCACCGCCAGCGTGTTCGGTGAGCTGCGCTGGCTCAAGCGCCGCGAGGGCCAGATCGTCATCGGCGCCGCGGTGCTCGACGACATCCTTGGCATCGTGATCCTGGCAGTGGTGGTGGCCGTTGTCGGAGGCGGTGCCTTCAGCATTGGCCCTGTGGTCAAGCTGTGTCTTGCTGCCGTGGCCTTTGTCGGCGTGGCTCTGTTTTTGAGCCGCAAGGCTGCCCCGGTCTTCGACTGGGTGGTAGACCGGCTCAAAGCCCCCGGCGATGTGGCCGTGGCCAGCTTTGTGGTGCTCACCTTGTGCTGCTTTGCCGCCCAGGCCATCGGCCTGGAAGCTGCTCTGGGTGCCTTTGCCGCCGGCCTGATCCTGAGCGCCTCGAAGCACACCCACGACATCGACGCCGCTGTGAAACCGCTGGTGGCCCTGTTTGCCACCGTGTTCTTTGTGCTGATCGGCACCGGCATGGATCTGTCGGTGCTCAACCCGTTGGATCCGGCCAACCGCGACGGGCTGATCGTGGCAGCGTTTCTGTTGACAGTCGCGATTGCCGGCAAGGTGGCAATCGGCTGGAGCTATCTGAGCAAGGAGCCCACCCATCGTCTGGTGGTGGGGCTGGGGATGATGCCTCGCGGCGAAGTCGGCCTGATCTTTCTGGGGCTGGGCAGCCAGGCCGGCATCCTGACGCCGGCGCTGGAAGCGGCGATCCTGCTGATGGTGATCGGCACGACCTTCCTTGCGCCGATCCTGCTGCGGCTGGTCATCCCCAGTGAACCGGGCGAAACGACCACCGCTGCCCTGGAGCAACCGAGCTGAGTCAGAGAGCGGCCTGCGTCATCTGATACAGGCCCTCAATGCCTTGCCAGCCCAGATAGACACCCAACACCAGCGCGAACACTCCGACCAACCACTCGGCCCGGTGCACCAGCCAATCGTTGACGCGGGTCAGTGGTTCGCGCAGCGAGCCGCGGCTGATCAGCCAAGCCAAGGGCGGCAGCAGCAGCAGTGAGGTGGTCACAGCCACAAACACGGCGCCCACCTCGAGGTCTCCGCGCAAGGAGGTGTGGTTGGTCAGCAACATGCCACCTTCCTTGACATAAAAGACCAGGTTCTCGGGGCTGACCAGGGCGCATCCGGCCCCCAGGCCCATCAACGGCAGCCAGTTGAGCTCGGGCAACTGGCCCATCAGCTGCATGGCCCAGTTCTCTTCACCGATCGCTACCGCAGGCGTGAGCTGAAACAGCCCCAGGGCGACCAGGGCGCCGGCGCCGATCAGGTCCATCAGCACCTGACCGCGGCTGCCCAGGTGCATGGCCCAGCTGAAACGGCCGCCCACCAGCACCACCGCTGCCAGGGCGCCACCGTTGGCCAGCATCCAGCCGCCCAGGTAGGTGGCGCAACGCAACAGCGGATTGCGGCCCAGCAGCAGCAGGGCCACCAGAGCAATGTTGATCGGGCTGAAGGCGATCCCCAGGCCCAGCGCCACGGTCTGGGTCAGCCAGTGGAAAGGAAGCATGGTGGCGATTGTGGCGCCTGACCACCACAACCGCGGCCCTGCCTAGTCTTCCCAGGTGCAATTACAACAGGCATGAGGCTGACAGCAGCGGTGGGCGCCGCAACGGTTCTGGGCCTGCTGAGCGCCTGCGGCACCCCCGACATCAAAGCGCTGCACACCCTGGCCTGCCAGCAGGCGGCCAACACGGTCGACCTGCAGTCGATGGCCCAGCTCGACCTGCTGCGCAAGGCCCTGGGGGTGGCGCCGGGGGTCGACCCGATCGGCACCTGTAAAGCCCTGGGGGTCGACATGACAGCCAAGGCTGCGCCAGCTGAAAACGAAGCTGGGGCTGAAGGCGAGTCAGAGAACTAAACCCAGGAGCCATCCCGCTGCCGATGGCGACCCCGTCATTGCTGACCACCCTGCTGATCAGCCAGCCACAATTTTCGGCTTTGGTGTTGATGGTGACAGTCGCGAAGGTGCTGGGGCTGTTGTTGTTGCAGAGATGGCTTTTGCAGCTGGATACGCACCGTGGAAGGGCAACTGATTCGCTTTCATGAGGTGGTGCTGGTGGCGCTGGTGTTGGCCTTGATGGCAGCAGCCCTCACGGGCTGATCGCCCCTGAACGCCTACACAGCCACAATGGGGTCTGGTCGTCTTGGCTCGAGCCGATAGTTTGCAGCGATGCCTGGACGGCGCCACATCCTGCTGACCGGCGGCACCTCGGGCATTGGCTTGGAGGCCACCCGGCTGCTGCTGCAGGCGGGCCACCGGCTCACCGTGCTGTGCCGCGACGGGGCGGCCGCCGCCGCACTGCGCCAACGGGTGGATGGAACCCTCAGCTCGCCGCTCTGTGATCTGGGGGATCTGCAGAGCGTGGCGCGCTGTGCCCATGGCCTGCTGGAGGCGGGCGAGCCGATCGACACCCTGGTGCTCAACGCCGGCCTGCAGTACACCGGCGCCCCGCAAGCGCGCTGGTCGGCCCAGGGCTTCGAGCTGACGATCGCGGTCAACCATCTGGCCCATCAGGCGCTGCTGCTGCAGCTGCTACCGCTGCTGCACAAAGCCGCCGCCCCGCGGCTGGTGGTGACGGCCTCGGAGGTTCACGACCCCAGCACCCCGGGCGGCCGTGTGGGCGCGCCGGCCGGCCTGGGGCAGCTCGATGGGTTGCGCCAGGGTCCCGGGGCGGTCATGCTCGATGGCCACAGCCGCTTCAATGCCGACAAGGCCTACAAGGACAGCAAGCTCTGCAACGTGCTGATGGCCCGCCAGGCGGCCCGGCAGCAGTCCATGCCGGTGCTGGCCTGGAGCCCCGGGCTGGTGATCCCGCGCCACCCGGGCGGCTTCTTTCGTGACAGCCGCCGCCACAACCCCCTCGGCCAGGCGGTGTTTGCGTTGCTGGCCCGCGACCTGCTCAGGCTCACCGAAACGGCACCGCGGGCGGGAGCCCTGCTGGCGGCGCTGGCCAGCGATCCGGCCTACGGCGCCCCCGGGTTTCAGTACTGGAGCAACCGGGTGCTGGGTCCCGGCCGGCTGCGCTTTGAGCGGCGCGAACCAAGCCAGGAGGCCAACGGCGAGGCCCTGGCCGAGACGCTCTGGCAGCTCAGCGCCCAGGCCGCAGGCCTGCAGCCCTGATGGCCGCCACCACTGGGACTGCGCCTGTGTATGCCGGCCGCCAGATCTGCCTGACCACCCGCCACGGCAAGCAGCGGGCCCTGGCCCGGCCGTTGGCGGCGGCTCTGGGGCTCGAGCTGATCGTTTGCGACGCCGACACCGACGCCCTGGGCACCTTCAGCGGCGAGATCGCGCGCCAGGGCGATGCGCTGCAGACCTGCCGCCGCAAGGCCCTGTTGGGACTGGAGGCCTCGGGCCTGAGTCTGGGGCTGGCCAGCGAGGCCAGCTTCGGTCCCCATCCGGCGGTGCCGATGCTGGCGGCCGGCCAGGAGCTGCTGCTGTTCATCGACCGCGAGCGAGAGCTGGAGGTGGTCGAGCAGCGCCTCGAGCTGCGCACCAACTACAGCCAGATCACACTTGAAGCTGGTGACGATCCTGCCCCGTGACTGGCCCAGGTGGGCTTTCCCCGCCACGCCGTGATCGCCCGGCCCGCCAGCCTCGGCGCCGGTACTGCGACCGCAGGACTGCTGTTCAAGGGGTTGTGCACCACGCTGCAGCTGCAGGTAGCCCTGCAAGCCTGCCGCGACGCCGACCCGCATGGCCAGGTCTGGCTCGAAACCGACATGCGGGCCCACCACAACCCCACCCGTATGGCCTCGATACGGCGGCTGGGGTTTGCCCTGCTGCGCCGCTTGCGCACCCCATGCCCCGCCTGCGGTTCACCGGGATGGGGACTGGTCGAGACCGAACCGGGTCTGCCCTGTAGCTGGTGTGGCGAGGCCACCCCACTGGCCGCCAGCGAGATCTGGGGCTGCCCCAGCTGCGGCCAGCGGCAGCATCGGCCGCGGCGCGATGGGCTGACGGCCGCCGATCCGGGGCACTGCAGCTGGTGCAATCCCTGATCAAGGCCTGGGAGCGCCGTGGTCCCAACTGGTTTTTGACGGCTAGGTTCGGCTTGGATGCCCGAACCCCTTGTCGCAACGCGCTCCATCCGACTGGCACGCCCTTGCACCCGACGCGTGCCTGAGCGCTCTCGACTCCTCAGCCGAGGGGCTCAGCACGGCCGAGGTGTCCAGTCGGCTGGCTGAGCAGGGCCTCAACCGGGTCGAGCTCAAGGCCGGTCGCAGCACCCTGCAGATCCTCTGGGATCAGTTCAGCAATGTGATGCTGCTGATGCTGCTGGTGGTGGCGGCGGTGTCGGCCGGCATCGACCTGCACCAGCAGAGCTTTCCCAAAGATGCGATCGCGATCCTGGTGATCGTGATCCTCAATGGCCTGCTCGGCTACGCCCAGGAGAGCAAGGCCCAGAAGGCGCTTCTCGCCCTGCGCGACATGGCCCAGCCCCTGGTGCAGGTGCGCCGCGACGGGCAGTGGCAGCGCATCAGCAGCGAGCAACTGGTGCGCGGTGATCTGATCCGCCTGGAGGCCGGCGATCGGGTGCCCGCCGATGCCCGCCTCTTGGAGGTGGCCGACCTGGGGGTGCGCGAAGCCGCCCTCACCGGCGAGGCCGAGGCCGTGTTCAAACGGCCCGAGCTGCTGCTGGAGGCCAGCACGCTGGTGCTGGACCGCCAGAACTGCATTTTTCAGGGCACCGAGGTGGTGCGCGGCCGCGGCAGGGCCGTGGTGTTTGCCACCGGCATGGGCACCGAGCTGGGCCAGATCGCCGAACTGATCAACACCGCCGAAACCGCCGACACGCCACTGCAGGAGCGCCTCGACGGCCTGGCCAAGGTGCTGGTGATCAGTGCCCTGGCCCTGGTGGGCCTGGTGCTGCTGATCGCGGGCGTGGGCCTGCGCCAGCCGATCCTCAACCTGCTGGAGGTGTCGCTGTCGATGGCGGTGGCGATCGTGCCCGAGGGGCTGCCGGCGGTGATCACCGTCACCCTGGCGATCGGCACCCAGCGCATGGTGCGCCGCGCCGCCCTGATCCGGCGGTTGCCGGCCGTCGAAGGGTTGGGGTCGGTGACGGTGATCTGCTCCGACAAGACCGGCACCCTCACCCAGAACCGCATGGTGGTGCAGGAGCTTCGCCTGGGCACCGAAGCCGTGACCGTGAGTGGCTATGGCTACGAGCCCGACGGCAGCTTTGCCACCGCAGCGCTGGCGCCCCCGCACGGCGCCGGCGCGGGTGCAGCGCCCGGGCTGCAGCGGCTGCTGATCGAAGCCGGCGTGCTGTGCAGCGATGCCGAGCACAAGCAGGCCGGCAATGGCCGCTGGGAGATTCTGGGCGATCCCACCGAGGGGGCCCTGTCGGTGGTGGCCGCCAAGGCCGGCATCGACGACTTTGAGCTGCGCAGCCAGTACCGCCGCGCAGCCGAGATCCCGTTCAGCTCCGAGCGGCAGCTGATGGCGGTGTGGATCGACGACCCCAGCAGCAGCCTGCAGGCACCGCTGGCCGCAGCGGCGGCGGGATCGCAGCGGCTGCTGATCAGCAAGGGAGCCCCCGAGGCGATCCTGAACCTGTGCGAGCGCTGGGTGGATGGCGCGGACGTGGTGCCGTTGTCGCTGGACCAGCGCCGCTGGTGGTTGGAGCAGGCCCAGGAGCTGGCGGCCCGCGGCCTGCGGGTGCTGGCCTTCGCCTGCGCCCCCAACCACACCAGCCCCGAGCACGAGCTCAATGGCCAGGTGCTGCTGGGGCTGATGGCCCAACAGGATCCGGCCCGCCCCGAGGTGGCCCAGGCGGTGGCCACCTGCCGCAGGGCCGGCATCCGCCCGGTGATGATCACCGGCGACCACCCGCTCACCGCCCGCGCCATCGGCGATGCCATCGGTCTGACGTCTGGCGATGGCGAGGTGATCCTGGGGCGCCAGCTCGAAGGCTTCGACGACGAGACGCTGAAGAGCGTCGTCGCCCGCTGCAGCATCTACGCCCGCGTGCCCCCCGAGCAGAAGCTCCGCATCGTCAAGGCGCTGCAGGCCGATCGCCAGATCGTGGCCATGACCGGCGATGGCGTCAACGACGCCCCGGCGCTCAAGCAGGCCCACATCGGCGTGGCCATGGGCATCACCGGCACCGAGGTCAGCAAGGAAGCCGCCGACATGGTGCTGCTGGATGACAACTTCGCCACGATCGTCAACGCCGTCGAGGAAGGTCGCCTCGTCTACGCCAACATCCGCCGCTTCGTGAAGTACATCCTTGGCAGCAACGTCGGCGAACTTGTGACGATCGCCGCCGCACCGCTGCTGGGGCTCACCGGAGTGCCGTTGACGCCGCTGCAGATTTTGTGGATGAACCTGGTCACCGACGGGCTGCCCGCCCTGGCCCTGGCCCTGGAGCCCGGCGAGAAGGGCCTGATGCAGCGCCCCCCCGCCGAACCGGGCGAGTCGATCTTTGCCGCCGGCACCGGCGCCTACATCCTGCGCACCGGCCTTGTGTTCGGCCTGATCACGATCGTGATGATGGTCCATGCCGCCGGCCGCGGTGATCCCTGGCCGACGATGGTGTTCACCGCCCTGTGCCTGGCGCAGATGGGCCACGCCCTCTCGTGCCGCAGCACCCTGCCGCTGATCCAGCTGAACCCGTTCAGCAACCCGGCCCTGCTGGGGTCGGTGGTGCTGACCACGGTGCTGCAGCTGCTGCTGCTCTACGTGCCCACCCTCTCGAACTTTTTTGGCACCCGGCCACTGGCG
>Ga0194129_10003117_pt1 | contig 23472 bp, 27 predicted proteins | sample TA2KigCa35mmetaG_FD_150862 | JGI IMG/M metagenome (GOLD analysis project Ga0194129, IMG submission 150862) | Freshwater microbial communities from Lake Tanganyika, Tanzania - TA2015038 Kigoma Deep Cast 35m | ecosystem: Environmental > Aquatic > Freshwater > Lake | place: Tanzania: Lake...
TACCACTTGAACCTGAAGTACCATTTGAACCTGAGGTACCTGATGTACCACTTGAACCTGAGCTACCGTCTGTACCTGATGTACCGTTTGTACCTGATGTACCGTTTGTACCTGAAGTACCGTTTGTACCTGATGTGCCTGATGAACCTGAAGTGCCATCTATACCTGAGGTACCGCTTGAACCCGATGTACCTGAAGAACCTGATGTTCCTGATGAACCTGAAGTACCACTTCCACCACTACCTGAAACACTTATATTAGTAACTGATGCTCCTAATAAATCTGAAACCCAATAACTATAAGCTGTAAATCCACCTTGATAGTTAGTTAAGTTTGCTAATTTTACTGAACCACTAGTTACTGGAAATAAAATACCATTTGAATCTTGTTCAGGAGAGTTGTCAGCAGGATCAGTAGGATAGTTTGTATATATCTTTAAATCTGTATCTCTTAATCCAATAGAGGCACTAGTATTACTATGCACACTAACACTTACTACATCATATACTTTACCTGAAGTAAGAGCATACTTAAATCCTGTTTGAATATTATTAGCTGTATATACAGTCGAACTATAAACATTATTTGGATAGGTAGCTGCTTGGGGAGTAATAGTAAATTGAGCAAGATAAGTTAAAGGAACACCATCATAAGGACTACTTCCTGAGGAAAAAGATTGGGATACTGAAAGATTTCCTGCTCCTGATTTAATCTTTCCTACTATTAACAGATCTGGTACGTATACTGCCATTTTATTTTATTAATTAAAAATATTTTTAACTTATAATTCCAAAAGTAATTACAACTGTAGTTGCCCCTGATGAAGCACATCCTGTATTACCACTACTTATTGAGTAAATATTAAATTCAGTATAACTACCGCCCGATACTGTTTGTAGTGCAGAAAATGTTACTGTATTAATACCAGTAGGAGCTTTTGTTGCTACTACTCCTGCATTATTGCCATGAGATTGAATACTAACTGCTGGTTGAACTCGTAATGAAGATGGTCTTCCAACAGTTAATTGTGAAGCGGTAGGACAATTAAATGACCAACCTTGACCTTCTAATGTAGCTTTACTTTCACCATTAGGACCTAATACACTAGGAATTGGAGTACCTCCTGTATCAATAGCACCTGCTAACATATTAATAGTAATTTGATACATTAATGGAGCACCAACAGAAGCACCTGAAGTACCACTTGAACCTGAAGTACCAGCAGCGCCTGTAGCACCTGAAGTACCTGATGAACCTGAAGTGCCTGATGAACCTGAAGTGCCAGATGAACCATCTGTACCACTTGTTCCGTTTGTACCTGATGTACCACTTGAACCTGAAGTACCAGCAGCACCGCTTGTACCACTTGAACCACTAGTTCCATCTTGACCTGCTATACCAATATTCCAAGGTCCATTTCCACTTTGAGTACCAACAACTTTAGTTGTAAGTATTCTTATTGTATTTGGTCCAAAAGGATTAAGTGCTGTTACTTGACCTAAAAGATAATTACTAGTATTATATGAAACAATTACTGTTGTTCCTACAACAACATCAAGAACAGGACTTATTACAAAATCATCACCTGGATTGATTGTTGATAAATTAAGAAAATCAGTAGAAACACCAGTTACATCAGGAGAAGTACCTGATGTTCCACTTGAACCAGAAGCTCCAGAAGCACCACTTGTGCCACTTGAACCACTAGATCCACTTGTTCCTGATGAACCTGATGTACCTGATGTACCTGATGAACCTGAAGTTCCTGAAGAACCAGAGGTACCTGATGTACCATTTGTTCCTGAGTTACCTGAAAGGTTTACGCTCCAACTTGATTGTGAAGTAGTACCTGTAACAACTTCTACTAATACATTTATAGTAGTTCCACCAGCATAGCTACTAACACGTCCTTCTATAAAGTTTGTAGGGTCATAAGCAATTACTATATCTTGACCTACTGTAAAAGCTAACCCAGAGGCAGCTAAATTTGTTATTGCAAGAGTACTACCAACTGTTACAGATGACAAGTTAATTGCCATTGTGGAGGTAGTAGAATATGATGGAGAAGTTCCAGCAGCACCACTTGTACCGCTTGAACCACTTGTACCGCTTGAACCAGCAGCTCCAGTACCACCAGTAGCACCTGATGTACCACTTGAACCAGAGGTTCCAGAAGAACCACTTGTGCCACTTGAACCACTTGAACCACTTGTACCTGATGTACCTGATGAACCTGAAGTTCCGTTTGTTCCTGAAGTTCCGTTTGTACCTGAAGTACCGTTTGTACCTGATGTACCTGAAGAACCTGAAGTTCCTGAAGAACCTGATGTACCTGAAGAACCTGAAGTACCAGAGGCACCAGGAGTAGTTGTGCTAAAATATACTAAACCAGAACCAGTATCATATACTAATGCTGTTGGAGCTGTATTATTTTGATCAATAGAACCTGATGCTAACACAAGGTTACCTGAACTAGATATAGTTAAAGAAGAACCTATTTGTATATCAGAACCAGTAACACCATTTAAAGCGTTTATTATGCGTAAGACATGAGCTGCTTCTATTAAACTACCACTTGCTATGCCTGAAGTACTGATGTATCCCATTAATATTTCATTTAGAATTATTCTATAATAAATATGATGAATTCTAAATGGAATTTATTTATGTTACTCTTTCTTTAAAGATAGTTTTAGTAATATTATATGCTTTTGGGTTAGGGCCCGCTAAAGCAGCATTTATGCCTGAAGGTATAATATATGCGTTAACTTTAACATTAAATTCACTTTTATTTGCTCTATCAGCATTAGCAGATACGCTAGTAATTGTTGGAAATTCATCAATTCTAGCCCTAAACATAAATCGTTCAGGATCACCCCAATACGAATCAGAAGCAAATTCAAACGCTTCTATAATAGTATTCATCTGATCTTGAATAAAGTCAGTCCAAACAATTACTTTATATGTAATAATTAAATAATCAGGTATAATACCCAATATAAATTCTTTTTGTTTCTTTTGATTTTGTAAAACTTTAAAATTATCGTAAAAATTTCTTGGTGAGTAAGGTGTTTCAAAATATTCAAAATTTCTTACTTTATTACCATCTAATTTATTTCCAATTGATCTATCTTTAGTAATAGATTCTCTTTGAAACATAATTAATGGAACCATAATTTTACCTTGATTACCATCTCTATAGTAACCATCTGCTTGTACTGCTTTCCATTTTTCAGGCGAACCATAAATTATAGGTACTTCAATTTGTCTATTATTTTGAAGTGCAGTAGGATTAATAACATTTTTAAAATAATAAGCAATAGTTTCATCTATATCTTGTAATCCAATAGCAATAGGTTTTACCTTATCTTCATCTTTCATAGATGTTTGATAAGCACGATTTATTTCAGGTTGACCTGGTTTTAGTTCAGTTTCAATCTGATTTGGATTTCCAATATGTGGATCTTTTGGTACAACCAGCTTACTTAGAAATTGTTGTTTAGTATATGGTGTGGGTTTAAACTCCATTATTTAAGTTTCTTAACTTTTTTTCTTAATAATAATAAAATACCTTTTAATTTAGACAATTCAGTACCTTCTTCAGCAGCACCAAGATAATTAATAATATCTTCTAGTTTAGTAATTACTGCTTCAGGTTTAACACCATAATCAACGCTCCAAGTTAATTTACCTGTTTCAGGATCAATGTCTGATAATGTAGTTTTTGTTCCTGTTTCAGGATCAATACTAGTAGTTCCTACCTTTGATTTACTAAGATCAATATAAGGTTCTTCTTTTAATATATCTATTAATTTTATCATAATCTAGTTTTTTCGATACCTGGAATTTCTGGGCGTGTTGTATGACATGTTAATATAAATGATAAACTATCACCAAAGTCAACTACATCTTCGCTATATGGATAGCTTGGATCTTTGCCTACTACTAATTGATTTTCGTTTACATTATCAACTTCAAAATATAAATTGTTCCAAAGTATAATATCACCTATTTCTGGAACAACATTAGCACTAATACAATCATCTCTCCAAAGTCTAACTTCAAGTTCACGGAATGTATCAGGACCAAAATTATCAGTTTCTTGTGTTGTATCCCCTCTAACTAATAAACAAGGTAATAACACAGGACCTAAATAAGTTTTATTTTGTGCTTCACCATAGACATTAGAAGGAGTATCTCTTAAAATTACTTTATAGTAACCAATAAGTTGTTCAATAATATCATGAATCAACTCTTGATTTACGCTATTAAATAGCTTAACGTCCCTTTGTCTACCAAACATTGCCATATTATCCTATATAAATGGGTAAAGGTACTTCGTTTAATGTTGTTTTCATTGCTACATTTTCAGCTGCTCTCCTTTCAAGTTGTTTTTGACGTGTTACTTCATCTAAATCAGTTCTTAATTTTTCAATTAAGGCTGTTTTTTCAGCTGTAGCCGCTGATAATAATTCTGCTTGATTTAAGGTTACTTCAGCTCCTGGAATAGGTACAGTTCCGTATTTGCCACGAACATATCCTAAAAGTTCTTTTGCTAATGCTAATGTATATTCAAAAATCCAATATCTACCTGGTGCATTAATAAAACTATAAACAGGATTATTATAAGGAACTTTACTCATATCTGATATTAAATTAGAGCCTGAATATGGTGTTACAATTGGATTTCCTCTTTCTGAACGTTTAATATAATTAAAAAATAAAGGAAAATTAATTGTAGGAACTGGGAAAATTCTAAGTTGATTATTAATTAACTCAAAACTAAATCCTCTTCCTCTAACTTGATTACTTGCTTTTAATTCATTAATTCTTTCTAAATCCCAATATACAGGATAAAGTGTAGCCATATTTCCTAAACCACCATAAGCACCATATCCTGCCCCACCAAATAAACCTGGTGAAGCTAAACCAGCAGCACCTCCTAATTGGGGATAATAGTTATCAAAACCATAAACTGAATAAAGTGATTCAGGAGGTGGGGTAAAAAATATATTTTTAATTTCAATTGAATCTCCAGCACTTAAACTTGCTGATAAACTTGCCCAAGTATTCATATTATATGTTTGAACTGAGGCAGTTAATTGAATAGATCCAGAATAATAAGTTGTATAACCTCCAACTTCTGCTTCTGAGGCATAGTCTTCAGCTAAACGAACAATATTTCCTAAATTTGGAGTAATTACAGAATTATTATAATTGAATGAAGAGGTAGCATAATTAACAGAACCAGTTGTATTACCTTCAAATGTTAAAAAATTATTTCTAACTTGAAATAAATACATTTCGTTACCATATGTAGTAACTGCTTCTTCAAAAACTGTAAAAAATGAACCCGATTGTAATTCAACATCTACTAAAGGGTAACCCATTCTATTAGCACAAAATGCTGCTACTTTATTAGCATCTGCCTGAAATTGGGCATCATTATCATAAAAACCAAAAGGTGTTTGCCCAGGAGCAAATGAACTAGTTCCGGTCCAAATTGGAGTTGTTGCCATTTATATAATTTTACTTATATAAATATTGCGAATATTTTGAATTTTAAGTGGTATTATTTTTTTAAAACCAAAAAAAATCCACAGAGTTTTTCTGTGGATTGTACAAGGTGTTTTTTGTATTTCAATAACCGTATTCATTGTTGCCATTACAATCCGTATCTAGATTTTGTATTATTATATTCATCCAAAATTTCAGATGTAGTTCTTAATGATTTGTAAATTCTGAATTGACCTAAATTGGCATCCATAAAATATGAATTTCCCCCAATTGACCCAATAAACCAAGTTTGGTTGGTTCCTATATTCGCTACTGGTGTTCCTCCACTTGCAGTTGCTATTTCGGTACCATTCTTGTAAAACTTAATAGTTCTATTTGTTTTATCAAAAACATATGCAATATGTTGCCACTGATTTTCAGTAATTGTATTTATTGCCGTTGATTGTGTCCCACCAGCACTACCATTACCCGCTTCAAAATTCATTGTCCGATTTGTTGTTTCCCAATTATTCCAAGCCATTTTGAATCCGTTTGTTGCAGTGTTGGCACCGCAATTGGACATCAAAGTATTTATGCTGTATTCGGTTCTTGGATATACCCAAGCTGTTGTTGTAATTGTATTTCCAAAATTATAACTATTAAATGAAATTTTATCAGTACCACCATCGAAATTAAAGACACCTTGAGCCGTTGCACTTTCATATGCAACACCGCTCAATGTACCACTGGTCCCTGAGACGTTACCATCTGTTCCAATATTTGTTAATACTGTTCCCGTTCCAGGATACGATGATGTATTACCTGGGTCATAATATATTGCAGCAGTATTTGTGTATGATGAAGTATAGGTTTGAGTTGCTACAGCATACCCATTAGCATTTAAATAAGTTTGTGCTTGGACAGAGGATGTGAAATTTTGTCCTGTAAGTTGTTTACCAACAATAATTAATTCATCACTATTGTTAGCAACAGTAACAGAAACTATTTGGCTTGCTGATGTGGCGTAAATTACATATCCACCAGAGGGAGGTAAAACCCCATTATACCATCCACTAACTTCAGATGGTCCATAGTCATAACCAACCCATCCGAAAGCCACACTACCTACCAAAGTAGAATGATCTAATGAAGATGTGGAATATTTAATTGTATTTACTGACATATCAATTGCTGATTTATCAATAAATATTGTCAGTCTCTATGGTCTGTATATATTTTAAGTATGCCCTCAACAATCGGATCGCGATGATTAGTTTTTAATGTTACAACTGCAAATCCAGGGATATTAGTCATATTGTTACATATAAAGTTAAAACCAGACATTTTTTTATCTTTAAGATCAATTTGAGCTGAATCACCACAAATTATCATTTTAGACCCTTCACATATACGACCTAAAATTAATTCCATTTGTCTATGAGTAATATTTTGTCCTTCATCTACTACAACACAACAATTAGATAGGTTACGTCCACGCATAAATGCTAAAGGAATAACCTCAATATGTCCCTCTAAAATCTCTTTATCAATTTTTTCTTTATTATATAAACGATACATGTTATCGTATATAGCAGCTGTATAAGGGGCTAATTTAGCATCTTTATCGCCAGGCAAATGGCCTATTTCCTCGCCTGATGTTACCGCAGGGCGAGTTAATATTACTTTTTCTATTTCATGTTTAAAAAGTAAATCTAAAGCTGCTTGGGCAGCAACCATACTTTTACCACTACCGGCTTGTCCTTTTAAAATAGTAATTTTATTTTCTAAAATTATTGATTTAGCTTGTTTTTGTTCTTCATTTAAAGAAACTTGAAATTTAATAGGATTTTTTAGTTTGCGTTTTGGAATAAATCCACTAGTACCACTTGAACTCATTTATAACGTTTTATATAAATATTTAATCAAAAAAGCCCCTAGATAGGGGCTCTTTTTTATTTGTTTACTTTTTAAATTTAGCAACCAATTTGTTAATAAAAGGGGATGCTACCCATCCTACTAACACACCACCCCAAAATACAAGTGATGTTACAATGCTTAATACTTGCTCCATTTTTAAACGGTTTTTAAAGTTAATTTATAACCGTCGCGCGATTGATATCACATATACATATTGAATAAGAACAAACTAATACAATTTAGTATATCCATATAGATAAAAAAGCCCGGCTATAAAGCCGGGCCTTTTATTTTAATGACTCTATCCTAAGGATTAGATAATGTTAAGATCGTTAACAATTACCTTACCGTAGAATTCAGGACGTACCATTTTCTTAGCATAACGAGTCATAATACCTTTTCTTGGAGTAAAGGTTTCTGGATCGTAAACTAGAGGAGTCATGATTAACGGAATGTAAGGAGCATAAACAGCACCAGTCTCAAGGAATTGAGAACCTTTGAATCCCATTAGGATTTGGTTTTCTAACATATAAGGATTTTTATATACCTTATAGCGACTGTTTAATTGGCCTACTTTTTGAACACCAAATGCATATTCCATTCTGTCGGCAGCACCGTCTGTATCAGCAGCAAATCCAGGAATTGACTCAAGGATAGTTGCTACAGCAGGAGAGCAAACTAAGAAATTAGCACCACCACGTAAAGTACGCTGATGGATGTTATTGGAAACTTTTTGCATTTTAATGCCAATAGTTTGGAACCAGCTCATTTGAGTGTAGAATAAACCAGCAGTGTTACCTTCTGAGTAGTTAGCGAATGCAGTACCAGGTTGGACAATTTGAGCACCAACTTTAGCTGACCAGAATTCAGTGTTACTAGTAGGAACATTTGCAATTAACATATCTAAGATTTCTAAGTCAATCTCTAAAGAGATATACTCTGATAACATAGAAGTTAATTCAGCTTCAGCATCAATTGACTGATAAGCATTCAAATCCTGAGCAAATTCAGGTGTCCATTGTGCTTTTAACTTTTTAGTTTTAGCAGAAATAGTTTCACTTCTCATTTGAACATTGATCTGAGGAATCGCAATTACTGAAGATGAAATATCATTTGGAACCGCGTATGGGTTACCATCTTCAAAATCACCAGCAGTTTGGAAGTTAGTCAACTTGTTGTAGAAAACTGTGTAATCTGTTACGTTTTCACCTGGATGACCAGTAGCAACCCAAATAACAGAACCACCATCAGTGGACATCTTAGTGTAAGCGGGTTGAATATCATTAGCAGTGATAGCAGTATTGGTAGCAAAGAAAGCACGTACACCATTTACATCCAAATCAGTAGAGATAGATGAAGTAGCAATAGTGATTTTTACTAAACCATTTACATTACCAGCAGCACTAAGTGATGATGAATAAGCACCGTCCCAGTTTGTATCAGCCCATGAAGCTGAACCAACAGTTACCGATTGAGAGATAACTGAAGATGAGAATTGGTTAGTTGAATAACCGAAACGACCAGCACCATAAAGACCACCTGAAGCAGCGTTACCGAAGTTAGCTGAAGATGAACCATACAATGATTGACCATTAACGAAATTTATCTTGCCGTTAGTACCATATTGGAAATCCAAGAAGAATACTAAACCAGCAGGTAAAGACATTGGCTGCACAGAAACAAATTCTTTAGCAGCGATTTGACCGAATACTTTACGAACTAAAGGTAAAGCAACGGCAGCGTACTGAGCACCAGTACCGGCAGTGAAAGTTGCGGTTGAAGGACCAGTTTGAGATTGCTCAACAACTAATTGCTTAGCTTGGTTTTCTAAGATAACAGACATGTTATTCTTATCAACCTCTGTCTTCAAACCTTCTAACAATCCTGACTTAGCCCATTTTTTGCTAAGACGCTGAGCGTCTGATTGCATACTCTGCCATGGGTTTGCAGATTCAAGTAATTGATTAATTACGTTTGACATTTGTTAAAAATTTGGTTTTAATTATTTATTTTTTTTACTTAATACCAGCTAATTTTTGCATTCTAGCAACAAAATCGTCTGCTACAATAGGTTGTTTTGCAGCACCACCGATTACAGGCTTAGAAGCTAAACCAACTGATTCTTTAATTGTGCTCTTTAAAGCGGCACCATTGAAAGATTCTTTCAATGTCTCGTAAGTGTTTTTAACTTCTTTTACAGATTCAGCTCTGTCAAAGGCATTAATTACCTTTACTTTTTGAGATTCAGTTAAAGATTTAGATTTAAAGATTTTATTAACGTATAATAATTTAGCATTTAATAAGTTTACTTCGTTAAGCTCGTTTTTCAAAGCCTTAATAACCTTAACGGCTTCTTCAACTTCTTTTTTAGCTTCTTCAACTTCTTTTTTAGCTTCTTCTACGTCTTTCTTTTCTTCCATTTTCTTTTCTTCAACTTTTTTCTCGTTAACTTTTTTAGCTTCATCAGCTTTAGCCTTAGCTTCTTCTTGCTTCTTGCCTTCTTCTTTTTTGTCAAGTTCGCGTAAGATAGACTCTAATTCCATTTCATCAGAAACTTCTTCTTCGTCAGCAGTTACTTCTTCTTCACTACCAACTTCGTCTTCATCATCATCATCATCATCATCGCTACCTAAAACATCAGCTAAAACGTCACGGATAAGATCTTTAAGTTCGTCAACTGTTAATTCAGTTACTTCCTCATCCTCTTCTCCTTCTTTCATAGCTTCGCCAGCTTTCTTTCCTTTTTCGTACTCATAAGCGGCTTCGCCTTCTTTAACGTCTTTTTTAGCTTCGTCAACGTCTTTCTTTTCGTCAACTTTTTTAGCTTCAACGTTTAATGGATTAACTGGTAAACCACCTGGATCAACACCTTCTTTAGCATCTTCTTTTTCAAGTTCAGCTAAAATTTCGTCTAATTCCATTTCGTCTAACTCAGAGGCTTCATCCATACCATAACCTTCTTCTTTTTTGTCAGCTTCATCCATGGCTTTTTTGGCTTCATCAGCTTTTGCTTCGTCCATGTCTTTAGCTTCATCCATGTCTTTTTTCTCTTCTACTTTTTTAGCTTCTTCAGCTTTGGCTTTAGCTTCATCAACATCCTTTTTTTCAGTCATTTCATTATCGTCGCTTGCATCATCTTCCATTAAAGATAATTTAGCATCGATCATAGACTTAATTTTAGGAGTGAACGCTTCTTCCAATGCTTCTTTAGCTGCTACTAGTGCTGTCTCACGGATAGCTTTAGCTTCAAGAAGAGCTTCTTGAAAAAATTGTTTGTTTGTCATAAAAATTTGACTTGTTTTTTGATTACCTATTAAAGAGGTAATATAAGAATTTAATTTGAGAGGGAGATTATATTAGAGATAATCTATCTTGATGTTCATAAATATATACAGAGTGTGGAAACCGCACAGGGCACATAAAAAAATGACCTAGCCTTACGGGGCTAGGTCTATATATAAGAGGCAACCAATTAATTACTTAATAATGCCTGCTCTTACTTGCATCATGTGTATAAAATTTAATCCTTCTGCTACTGGTTCTTCTTTAGGTTTCAAAGCAATTCTATCAGTTCCAGCTGCTTGAGCAGTAACTAATTGTGAGCTATAAGGTTGGACAATATCAAATTCACCACTTTTTAATTTGCTGATTAAACCACTTAATTCATCTGAATTAATAACTGGCATATCAACACGTGGAGGAGCCCAATCAGGTATTTTTTTATTTAATTTAGCAGCGTTAGCAGCCATTAATTGTTTACCTTTTTCAGGATCGCCATTAGCGCCTTTCATTTTACCTAATATCTTCTTTACTTCTTCACCATCAACTTGTTTTTCACTATATGAACCATCATCACCTACTGAACCAATTTTAGTTCCTTTTTCAATTAAATCGTCTAATACAGATTTAATTTTTTCAGGTGTAAATGCATTTACATTACCTTTACCTGGGTTACCTTGTGTTCTGCCTAAAGCACCTTTAGTATAAACATTCAAAATACCTACTAATGCATCACCAGGAATATCAATCTTAATACCTTCTACTGAAGCATTAGGATCAACTAATGTTGTGGCTGCCCATCTGTGGTGACCATCCATAATATGATTATCACCAGAAACAATAGCACCTAAGTTACCACCAACTTTACCTGAATTTAACATTCCTAAAGCAATACCAACTGCTTTTTCAGGAATAACTTCAGTTTGAGCTGGGAATAATTTACTAACAGGAGTTGAAAATCCTGTTTTAATTTTAGAAGCGATAGCAGAATCATCATCATCACTACCATCTTTTTTTCCTCCTTTTACTGCATTTTTAGCGGCCAAAGAATCTACTTTAGATAATTGTTGTGGGAAATATTTTGTATCCACAGTTCCAATATCTGTTTTAATTGGGGCTTCAGAAAGGAAGCTTGATAATTTATACTTTGCCATAGTTGTTATTTTAAGCAGCAAATACCTGTTTGAGTACAAACAATATCATATAATAATGAATTTGTTGTTTCGTATTTGCTATATATTTTATTTATTTTGTTTTCTTTAACTAGTCCTTCAGTTAATCCAATGGGTTTCATAAACGCACCATAAGTTGATGGTGTTGAAACGAAATCCCAACATAATAGTTCAAAGTCATCTTGTACTTCAACTGTACCTTCTCCTAATGGCTGTACTGAACCCATACCACGAGAAGAAATACCAACTGTAATGTTGTTTAGGAATAATGATTTCAAAATATTACCTGAAGGAGTTGGTAATACTTCAATTTTACCCATTAAGTCATCCCCATCCCACCATAAATCTAAGATATTATGACAGGCATTTTTTAAGTTAATAACTGATGATTCAGGGTGGTCTAACTCACCTAATGCTCTATTTTCAGCAACAGGTCCTTTAATGTATTTGTCTACTTCGCGAAGCAAAACTTGTTTTGGATAAACACGACCATTTTGGTTTTTTGCTTCAGCACGTTGTACTAAACCTTCTACAACTAAATTTTTAGAAGGACGCTTAACCGCCTCACTCAATACTTGAGGAGAGGGTTTAAAAGCAATATATTCTATAAGTAATTGTTTAGCCATGTTGTTATCCTTGAGCTTCAGCTGATGCTTCTTTAGCTTTAATATCAGCTACTTTTTTTTCAGCATCTGCTAATTCTTTTTTCTTTTGAGCTACAGTTTTTTCAGCGGCAGCAATTTGATCGTCTAAAGCACCTTCTTCTAAAGATTTATTTTTTTTCTCTTTAATATCTGCTTTTAATTTTTCTTTTAATGAAGATTTAAATTTTTCAAATGAAGTACCTAAATCAACACCTGGACGGAAACCAGTATTATAATTATCAGCAAGTTCTATATCTTCAGGTTTTGCTTTAACAGCACCTTGACGATATTTAATATTTTTTGCTTTTAACCCAACAGGTTGGATATTCATTGAGCCATCATCAAATACATGGATAACTTTATGTTTTTGTCCTTTATGTTCTCCTTTATTAGGAATAACAATATCACCTACTTTTATCTGTGCTTCTTCTATTTTAGCTTCGTCTGCTTTTTTTTTAGCTAACTTTTCTCTGATAATTTCTTCAATACCTTCTTTAATGGTTTTGAATGAACCAGTTACACCTTTATCTTTAAATTCTTCAACACCTTTTGGTTTTTTAGGTGCTTTTTCTGAGTCACCTAAATTATCTTTAACGTTTGCTTTAGCGTCTTTTTTTAATTCTTTCTTAATATAACCATCTGCTTTTCTACCATTCATATCGGCTTTAATACCTTTTTCTAGGTTTTTTCCAGCGATATCAATTTCTTTATATCCTTCAATTTCAGTAGTTGGTTTTAAACCAGCATATAATTTAGTATAATAATTAGAATCTTTAGTAATATTTTTTAATACTATTTTTTGAGCAGCTAGTACTTCATCTTGTGTTAAATCTTGTCTAACAGGATTATCAGCCATATCTAATTCATAATTCATACCCTTAGAATATTCATATGGGTTAACCATATCAATAGTCTTAGATATTACCTCAACATCGCCATATTTTTTCTCGTCGGCTTCATTGATTATACTCTTATTTTTAAGGATTTTAACAGCATCTTCATATGAAGTTAAATTATTAATCCAAGGTAAATTTGAATCACGTCTTACTTCGTATAAAAATTTCTGGTTACTTACTTCACCAGCTTTGTGTTTTCTATATAATTCTTTTGTTGTCATATATATAAATATTAGCTTCTACCTTGTCCGCGATATGCTTTTGGACGAGGAGTGTGTTTGTTATATGATTTTTTAGCACTACCTGTTCTACGTTTGCCAAATGTTGTTTTTTGGCTGTTGCCTGCTGATTTTGCCCTTGCCATTATTGTACTAAATGTTTAATTAATTAAATCTAACTTCATATCCATCATTTTCTATAGCTTTTTTAGCCTTTTTTAGATCTAATTTATCTGTAAGATATATTTCTACAACTGCTCCTTCATCTGCTATACCAGCCTTACATTTAGCAGTTATATTATTATCACTAAGTACACTTTCAAAGTATTCTGCTTCTCCATCTACATCATCAGAATCATTAGCTGGTATAATAAGATCTGGTTTACGAGCTTCATTCAATTGTGATTCATTAATAATGCCAGCTAATTGCTGCATTCTTTTTACTTCGTTAATCTGTTGTTTCATTTTTATTATTTATTTATTTTATTGAACTAAATGTTTAATTTTATTATTTGTTTCTTGAATACGAGCTGAAATTTTAGCTAATGCTTCTTTGGTTCTATTTAAATAACGAACTTCATTAACATCAGATTTCATTTCAGTTTTCATCTTTTCAGTATAGCTAACCAACTTATTTATTTCGTCGATTTTACGTCTAATTTCTCTGATTGCTCTGTGTAATTGCTCACCAGGAGTTCTTACTTGAGTCATTTTTTTAAATTCAGTATAATAAGCTTCTTTAATAAGGGGATTGTCTTGTGCTTTGAGTTTAGTTAATACTTCATTAACAATTTCTTTAATGTCTTTTCCACTAGGAATAACTACAGCATATTTTCCACCCCACTCTGATGCTCTAGGAATTGTTGGGTCACCAGGAAAAGCAGATAATACAATATATTCATTAGGAATTACAGTACCTTTATCATCTTTTTTAGGACGAACAATAACTGTTAATTCATCTGTTTTAAATTGGGTTAATGGAGCATTAGTAGTAATAGCAGGTACTTTTATTTTATTAGGACCTTCAACTTTTTCTACTTCACTTTCTTTAGCCCCTGGTAATGCTTTTGCTTTTTCAATAGGTAGTACTAAATTATATCCAATACCTGGAGATTTAATAGTTAATGTGCCTGTACTATTAGCGATTTTATCAATGTTTTGTTCTTTATCTAAAGCATTTTGTGCTATTTTTAATACATCAGCAACGGATTTAGCAAATATTGAACCTTGTCCTGGTTTAGTATGAACATCTTCTAATTTACCTGCTAACCAAGTTGGTATTTCAATAGCTTCGTTTATTAATGATTCATCAATATCTGTATCCTCTATTTTACCTAATGATTTTTTTATAATAGTAACAGTATCAGATGGTTTTAAAGCACCCATTTCAACTGCTTTAATAAGCACTTTAACAGCATCATCTTCAGCACCTAATTGTTTTAAAATACCTGCTAAAGAATCATATTCATTACCTGCTTCATCTATATGATGTCCTTTACCTAAACCCATATCAAAAGCCCCATCATATTTTCCAGGTTGTTTTTCAGAGGGAACTAAATCTGCTTTAACAGCTAAATAAGGATATTGATCTGGTTTTTTACCACTTAAAAACTTCCAATCTCTAGGATCATTAGATCCTCCTGTAGATATGAATCCACTCTCTCCTTTATAGTCATACTTCACACCTAATTTTAATTCACCTTCTTTAACTTCTGGTTTGGATGTTTCTTTAAAAAGATATTGATTAATAAAAGGTCCAGCATTTACATTAACTAATTGACCATTATATTTTAATTGAGTGACAGTAGGTTCATTTTCTAATCTTTTCTTTACTACTTGTACTGTAGATCCTTTAGGTATTGTTAATCTTTTACTTGCATCTAAAGCAGAAGTAGCTATTATATCACTTACTGTTGTTATTTCTTGTTCCCATAATTCTTTATAAGTAATAGCTTTTGAAGGACGATTAGGAATAGATGGAGCAAAATGTGTTCCAAATGTTTTATTATAATCAGAAGCAACTCTAGGAAATGCCTTAGGAGCAGCATATTGAGCACCTGTGCCCGGAGTAGCAGATGCGGAACCCCCGGTTCCGGACATCTCATTTGTTTTTTTCTTAACTAATTTAATCTTAGGCATTATTGACTTTCTTAAGCTCGTTAACTAATTCTTGGTATTGAAGTAAAGCTGATACTTGTTCATCTTTAATTTTCTTTGATACCAAGATTGGATGAATTAGTGTTATAACTTCTTGAACCTTAATTTTAGTTACAGGTTCGTCAATTGTTTTTTGTAATTCAAGTAAATCTAATCTAACTTGCTTAAATTTTTCATCTAAAAAAGATTTTAATTTAGTTGAATCAGATACGCTTTGAATATATTCGCGTAATACTTCTTTTTGTTCATCAGTTAATTTAGCGAATTTTTTATTGAATTTTTCAAGCATTACCTTTTGAACTAATACACGATTAGCTTTATCTTGTTGTAAGAACTCTTCAACAATGGGTGATAAATTAGCTGAGGATTTACTTTTAGTTAAATGCTCTAGGATATTAATTTTACTTGAAATAATAGTTTCAGGATTTTTGAATTTCTTATCAGTATAAGATTCAAATAATACGTAGATTGAAGCTAATGTCTTATAATTATTAATTTTTGCCTTAAAAAAATCTTGAAAATCATATGATAATTTGATTTCTTTAATTAAATTAAATTTTTCTTTATTTAGCTTAACTCTATCAATTTTTGATGATAATTCTAAAATTGTTGAAATAACAATATTAGCTTTTTGCTCATTTAGTTGTTCAGAATTAACTAAAGATTGGTAAAGTTTATTTTCTTTAGCCATTTCAGAATTCATAAAAAATTTCTTAATTAATCCTAATGCCTTAGAATTCTGATTAGTTATTGAATCGGCTGTGATTTGGCGTACTAATAATTCAAATAGTATGCCGGTATTTTTAAATTTGCTATGTTTGACTTTCATAATGTAGAATACTACTAATTATAAATATTTATTCTATTTGATTTCCTCGCGGATGTTATCTTCATCTAACAAATTACTTTGTTCAAAAAGATTAATTTTTCGTATCCCTTTTAAATCATCAAATATAGCTTTATTTTGTAAATAAATTGCTTGTGTGTTTAGCGTTTCAAGTTTCATACTTGTATTAACATTTGCGCGTGTTTTAGTATTATACGCGCCCATTCCGTCACCATCTTTACCCTTACCCTTAAGATCTTGTACCCCTAACCTATCACGCCCAAAATTACTATCTTGTCCGTAATGATCTACGCCTTTTTCAGGACGTCCAGGTATGGGTTGTTCTGGGTAGTCAGAATCAGTTTCACTATACCCTTTAGGTACGTCAGTTCTGGTTGATTGTCTACCTTTACCATACAATGATGCTAATTGGTGAGGTGTACCATAAGCTTGACCTGATTGTTCAGGATCATTACCTTCTGCTTTGATTTGTTCATATCTAAATTCACGCTTTTTATCTTCGGCTAATAAATCTCTAATTTCAGATACTTGATCTTCTGATAAATGTAAAATATTATGATAAATCCAATCAGTAGGCATTAAATTATTATCCATAATTGAACCAGCTAGTTCAACTTTTGATTTTAATAATTCAACACGTTCTTGATCATATATAATAGATGGAGTAGTTAATGATAATTCAAAATTTGTTAATTGTTCATTAGTATATCCTTGGGCATATAAGTGTACTAATGCTATTTTAGTTAATTCACTAATTAATATTTTTTGAATACGCTCAATAGTGCGTGCAAAACGAATATCTTCCGCTGCTAGTGTGGCTTTACCACTTAATTCACCTTCATATCCTAAATACGCTTTAGGTATTTTTAAAGCGGAAAAAAGTTTATCACGTAAGTATGTTACGTCTTCAATAGCAGCATATTCTAAACCTTTTGTAGTATCAATTTTAGTTGTTGTATCACCACCACGAACCGGGATATAGAAATCCTCAAGCACGTTTTGCATATTATATCTTAAATTATATTGACCAGTTTGAGGATCTACAACTGGCGCTTTTTTCATTTTGTTAATCATTTTTTGCATGTAACCTTCTACCTCATTAGGTGGAATATTACCAACGTTAACATAGAATACTCTTTTTTCTGGGGCACGAACAATACGATGAATTAACATCGCATCTTCCATTAATACTAATTGCTTATATAATTTACGTCCTGGTTCTAAATAGCTTCTACCATAAGGTAAATAGTTAAAATCACTTAATAATCTAAAGTGAGCCATTTCATAATTATCAAAATAAACACCTTTTCCTTCTTTATCTACTAATGGAGTTGATAACACATATCCTAAAGGTGAAGTAGCAGTTGTTGATGGATCGTATTTAAAACGTACTGATTGTGGTTTATGTATATCATATCCTTCTTCCCTTAAAATATTATATGATGAAAAAGGTATTACTCCATATACACCAAATTTTTCACTAATTTCTAATTTAAGGTAAAAATCACCATATTTACACATATTACGAGACCAAGCCCATAAATTAAATTCAATATTTAATACATCATAAAATAAATTATACAGAATTTTTTGAATTGTTTCATCACTGCTTCTAATTTGTAATACTTCACCTTGTTCATTACGTAAAGTACATTCATCCGCTACAATATCAAGAGCAGAAGCACAAATAGCATCTGTATCCATTGCCTCATAATCAGCAAATAATTGAATACGTGTAGTAGGATAATTAAGTTGTTGAGAAAGATTATAATTTAGATTACCTGATGTAGTATATAAACGAGAATAACGATCATATAGGGAATTTGTTTGAATAACCCCTAATCTTTGAATACCATCAGTATCCATTACTTTAAGTTCTTTACCACCTACGTTGCGAATTACAACATCTGTAGAAAAAAGTTTTTTAAGTCTACCAAATAATGAAGTTTCAGCCATATTTTTATTATATTATATAAATATTTATTAACCTAGCAACCAATCTATATTTTCTTTTTGTTCATGAGGTAAATCTATCTGATATGGGTTAGGAACATGGCTATTATTAGGAGAATATATAGGGGTATTACTTTTATTTCCCGTTCTATAAATACTATTAATAGAAGCGCGAGCCATATCAAGGCCTTGTTGCCTAAATGTTAAAGCAGTATCTCTTAAAAACATTCCTATACCCCAAGCCATTACTAAATCATCATTATATCCATCAATAGCTTGAGCCTTACCATTTTTCCAAACAAACGTTCTTAATTCCTCAAGTGTACGTTTAGATTGTATAACACATGCCTTCTCGTGAATATACGACACCATCTTTGAAATAACAAGTGGTCTTGTCTTTACTGATGTAGTAAATCCGGGAACCATACTTTGACCATTTTCAAATTTAGTAAGATATTGTTCAACATTACCCAATCCAATATCCATTTTAGGAGAATAATATAAATTTCTATAACCACGATCAATAACTTGTTGAATTACTGCCCATCCTACATTAGCATTTTCAATTACTAATAAAGCATCATTATATTCTGTAGCTATAGCAACAAGCAAGTTACCAAAATCACGAGTTGATACTTGTTGCTTAAATTCTCCAACTTGTTTTGCTTCAGCTACATCAATTATATGAAATGTAGAAAAATCTTTACCATCACCTCTAGCTACGTCAGCTATTACAGCATATTGTCTAGAATAATCAGGTATTTCCCAAACCCAAAGTGAACCATCAATACCTCTTTTATCCATAGGCTCTTTCATAAAAGATTCTATATAAAAATTTAAAATAGAAGGTTCTATTACTGTGTCACCAGAGGTTGTAAAGTCACAATCACACTCTTGTGCTGCGTTTCGAGGTCCTAATAACTCATCTTGTTCATCTCTCCATGCTTGTGTTCTTTCTGGGTGAATTGTCCAAGGAAGTTTAATTGGTACAAATTTATTTTCACCGGATTGTGCTTTAATCCAAGTTTTATGAAACCAATTACCTGTACCATAAGGAGTAGATATAGCTATACAACCTCCTCCAGTAGCTAATGTTTGTTGAGCAGAAGCAAATATATCTTCAATATTTTCAATAAATGCTGCTTCATCTATTATAAGTAAAGATACAGCTTCTGAACGACCAGCATCCCCGGAAGCAGAAACTGCTTTAACTTGAGAACCATTTAATAGTCGAAGTGATAATTTATTATCTTCTACTGCTTTTATTCTTAACCATGAAGGAAGATTATCATAGGCAAAACGAACTTTAGTAACCATATTTTTTGCGGTTTCCTGCTTAGTAGCTATTACAAGTATATTTTTATCTTTATTAAATAGCATTAACCATAATGAATACGCTGATACTAGGGTAGAAATACCTAATTGTCTTGATTTATTTGTAATACAATAAGAATTATTTCTAAATAAATTTAATACTTTTTCTTGAAAAGGATATAATCCAAACTGAATCCTACCTCTTTGTGGGTGTTGGATCCAATAATATTTTTTCATAAAATAAACAGGATCTTGAGCACATTTAACAAACTCCTGTCTAATTACATCTTTTATGTTTTGTTCAGCCATAACAGGTTTATATATATAAATATACTAAAAATAAAAAAGCCCAACCTTACGGGGTTGAGCTAGCAAACTGCGAGGTGTGCTTAATATTTTATCTATCTAACATTTTTACGTTAGCTAAAACATAATCAAAAATTTCATCATCTTCAAATCCTTCTTCTTTTAAACCACGGATAATAGTTTGAATAGCATTAACTAAATTTTTTAAAGCCTCTTGAGAAACTAAACCATCCATTCTTTCAAAAGTTTCATCTGAAATAATATAAGTATCTACTTCTTTTATCTGAGTCCTTTCGTTAACATTCATTTCAATAGCTGAACTTAATGCTTCAATTTGGTCGTTTAATTCACCAAACGCATTTAGTAAACCAGCTCTGTCCCTAGGAGGAATATTAATATTATCAGCTGTATTTTTAAATACTTTAGCTGTTGAACGTTGTAATCTTATTACTTGTTGTAATAAAGGATCTTTAATACTTGCTTCGGTTATTAAGCTTGTTAAATTAATTCTGTTTGTCATATTAAGCAATTACATCTTTAACAAAATCCATTACATCTAAACCACGTGATCTAAATGCCTTTTTAATTTCTGGTTTTTGGATAAATTGTTTTAAAGCAGCCATATCAGGTGACATTGTTCTTTTACCTTTAGGCTGTGATAATAATTTACCAACTTTAATTTTAATAACTTGCTTTGCTTTTTCAAATGCAGAATCTCCACTAGCATCTGCTTTAGGAACTTCTAAGCTAAATTCTTTTTCAGCAGCTTTAATATCTTTCTTTGAAGGTTCTTTATCGAACTCAGCTGAATCAAATTCATCATCAGTTACTTCAACATCAGTATCTTCAATTGCTTCAGCATACATTCTGCACTTAGACATATCTACTTCATCTTTATATCCTTCATCAGTAATGCGATAGCACTTACCATTTTGAACAACATAAATTACTTCATATTCTTTAAGATCTTCTTCGTTGATTTGTGTAGCAAAATCGAGTTGATTTAAATATGAATTGTCTAATTGATTTGCATCGTTGTATTCGAACATAGGACCCTTCCTTTGGGCCATATTAGCAACATACTTATTATAATTAAATCCTGCCATTGTAGGAATATTTACAATAAATATTACAAATTTTGTAAAATCGTCATAATTCTTTCATTAGTTGTACCCTCAACCTCAATTAAACGTTTTGGTTGAAATTCAGTTAATAACATTTTAATAGCAGTATCAATTTTTAAGCGATATCCTAAATCAGTTTCACGAACACCATTATCCTCCATACTAACTCCACGTGGAGATACATAAATAACTAAATCATAATAATCTTTAAGATGCATAGCTGCTGTAACAAAATCGCGTTTTTCATAATCTTTAATTGATTTAGCACTTAATGTAAAAGCACACACATCCCAAATAGTACGATCTGTAATAATACTATCTTGTAGTAATTCAGTAGCACGTTCAGCTAAAAATATAAACTGACCACGCAATGTAGAATCTGTATTAAGTGGAATACCTAGATTGCTAAGATATTTACTACGTTCAGTTTGTACAACATGATCTTTAAAACGATCAGTTTCACCTAATGCTTTAGCTAATGTAGTTTTACCTACACTCATTGTGCCTACTAATCCTATTTTCATTTTAACTTTTTAGTTTGATTAAACACATCTACAATCATATAAATCATAAGAGCTAATATTCCAATAATAAAAATTAAAAATATAATATTATCCATTTTATTTTTTATTTAATATTTCACCAATATCATATGTTTTAACTGATGGTAATCCACTATACTCACAAATTGATTCTTTTCTTTTATTTTCTAATTCTATTTTAATCTCTTCTGGAAAATAAACACCATCACTTTCCATATCTGCTATTGTCTTTTTTATAGCACTATACATAACTTTTTTCTGTTTTACACTCATTTTTTTAGTTGCTTCCTCATCAAATAATCTACCAATAAACTTAATCATATTAGCACGTGGACCAGTTTCTTCACTTGGTCTTGGGTTGCTTTCTGCTTTTGATAGTTCTCTATAAGTAGCAATAACAAATATAGAAAATAAAGTTACTACAACTGTACTTAAAATTATTATTTCTATATTTTCCATTTATTGTTTTTTACTATTAATGTAATTTACTAAACCTAACATTGTTGGAGGCCATAAACCAATAAAGATTGCTTTAAGTGGTTCATTTTGAACTAAGTAAATATACTCACTCACAAAGATACAAAGTATAGTTACTACAAGAATAAGAATTTCACTAGTACTGAATTTTTTCATGTTTTATTTTTTTATAGAGTTATTAATATCTTCTATTGTTATTAATGTAAGATAGGATAGAATTATAATTATAAAAAATTTTGTTAATCCAATTCCTATCATAATTTTAATTTTTATCAATTAATGAATCAACTAATATATAACCAAAGAACATAAAGCCTATTGGTAAACTAATCTCAAAACCTATTCCTACTGATAAACCTAGTCCGATAATTAATTTAATAGCTTTTAAACCATCACTAATGATTCGCTTTGACCAAAAATTGTAATAATTATTCATTATAGTCTAGTTTTAAATAATGGATTTTTTGCTGGTGGTAAACCTTTATGGTCTTTTTTCCATTCTAAAAATTGATCTTTAGTTTTTTTAAAACCAAAAACATAATATTCATCCTTTTTACCACTGCCTTTAGGATGTATAATAGCAGGTCCATCATAGTTATGAAATTTTCCATCTAAACTATAAACAATAGTTCCATCTGGTGTTTTAATTTTTCTTACTGTTGGCATTGTTTTTATTATTTATCTTTTTCATTTGACGTTCTATCTTTTTTTGTTGTTTTGCTTCCTTAGCTATTAGTTTAAGTGCTTTTTCAGCACCTGCCTTATATTTAATATCTACCTCAATAGGTCCTTTATCAAATTTTTTTAAGTCAAAGTTCCATGTTTCAATCGCATATTCATCTTCATATACACGACTAAACTTAGTTGGAGGGGGTTCATGAATAATTTCTTTTGGCCTGCCGCGACGCTCTTCCATAACCTTTTTATTTTAAAGGTACGAACTTATTTTCACTTAACCAAACTTTCAGCTACATAAACACCATGAGCACCTGATACTGTAATGCCACGAGCTGATAATGCATCACCTACAAAGTGTACATTTGGAAATTGATTTAATGATAAATCATGATAATTAACTAATGGTTCAGGACTCAAATATTTTACCTCAGGAATGTACATACCCCAATCAT
>Ga0194129_10003122_pt1 | contig 23449 bp, 24 predicted proteins | sample TA2KigCa35mmetaG_FD_150862 | JGI IMG/M metagenome (GOLD analysis project Ga0194129, IMG submission 150862) | Freshwater microbial communities from Lake Tanganyika, Tanzania - TA2015038 Kigoma Deep Cast 35m | ecosystem: Environmental > Aquatic > Freshwater > Lake | place: Tanzania: Lake...
CCCTGGGTGGCGGTGCCGTGATCGTGGTGGGTGGCGGTCTGGGACATGGTGCGTCCTCGTGGCTGCGAACAGGGAGAATCAGTGCGCGGCGGGCGCGGCCGGCTTCGACGACGGCGCCGGCGCGTAGAGATCGATGGCCTTCGGGACCACCGGCACGTTGCCGGCGATGGCCTCGCCCTTCGGGGCGGCGGCGAGCCAGGCGTCGTAGTCCGCCGGCTCATGGACGACGATCCGGCTGCCCATCACACCGTGACCGATCCCGCAGATTTCGGTGCACTGGATGTCGTAGGTGCCGGCCTTCTCGGCGCGGAACCAACCCGTGCCCTCACGACCAGGGATTACGTCCTGCTTCAGCCGGAACACCGGCACCGAAAAGCTGTGCAGCACGTCGCGCGAAGTCCCGATGAACACGACGTTGGCGCCCTTCTTCACGTGGAGGACGTCCCCGGTGAAGACGTCGTCGCCTGTGTCGAGCTTGCCGTCGGTGCCCGAGTGCTGGAACGACCAGGCCCACCGCTGCGCGACGACCTTCACGGTGTCATCGACCTTCTCGGGCAGGTCGAGCTTCACGTGGTTCCACACGTTCACCGCGAAGACGAGGATGATGACGTCGAACACGAGCACGGCGTTGTGCGGGTAGGTGATCCAGCGCTTGTGCTTCGGGTCGTAGCCGTCGATGTACATCGCCTTCACGCCCGGCTTTGCCCGGAACTTGAAGATGAAGCCGAAGAAGATGGCCTGGGCAGCGAAGAACCACAGCAGCGTGATGACGGCGATGAGGCCGATCAGGAAATCGATGTCGTCGGCGAACGACGAGACCTGCGGAAGGATGCTCTCGATCATGGTGACCTCAACCGTTCCCGAGGATGACGAAGAGGTAGACGGTGACGACCCAGGCGACGGCGCCGCCCATCGTGAGCAGGAATGTCTTCTTTGCGAGCGCGTCGGACTCGGGAAGGTTGCCAGCCATCGGATCCTCCAGACGAGGCGCCGCCGTCGGGCGCCGAACACGGTGGGACGGTTTCGGGCGCGGTCAGTTCGGACGACGCACCGGAAGCTCGGAGACGAACTGGGCGAGGTTGCGCAAAGACGCGTCGTCGGGGAGGCCCTTGGCGATGCCCGCCATGATCATCCCCTGCGTGTCCTTCGGGTTGCTGCCGCGAACGCCGTGCTTGAAGTTCTTCAACTGCGTGTAGACATACCAGTCGGCGTGGCCAGCGATGGGCGGCGCCTTCATCGCCGGGTTGCCCCCGCCGTCGGCGCCATGACACGCAGCGCACGCCGCGAACAGCTGGCGCCCTGCCGTCGGGCTGGCGCTGATCGTCGCCGCCATGCGCGGCGGAGACGGCAGCGAGGCGACATACTCGGCCATGTCCTTGACGTCGTCCCGGCCCTCGCAGTCGCCATCCTTCATCGGGTTGGCAAGGTCAGCCGGTCGCACGCGCGGGCAAGGCAGCGCGATGGACATCGGCTTCATCCGCATGCCGCCAAGATCGTCGAAGTGCGATCCGCGAATGCCGCTGCGGAAGTGGTGCAGCTGCTGCTCGACGTACCACGACGGCAGACCAGCGATCGCCGGCGCGATCTGCAGGGCCTTTCCCTCGCCGTTGTCGCCGTGGCACGGGGTGCACTGGGCGAAGCGCGCCTGCGCGCGGGCCGGGCCGGCGGCTGGCTCGGTGCACGATGACGACGCCAGCACGACGGCGGACAGCCCAGAGGCCGCCAGCAGCAGCCGGATGGCCTTCGTCGCAAGCGGGGAAGCAGTGGTGCTCATCGCGCGGTCTCTCCCTCGATGTTGCTCGTCTTCCTTTACTTCTGACCGATCGTCGGACGAGCGTGCAACGGGGCGCCGGCGACGGTCTCGATTCGTGCGACAAACCGCCGCACGGCGACGAGGGAACTGCGACGGAAGCGGGACAACGGAGCCTCGCACCGGCCGGTGTCAACGACCGGGGTGGGCACCCGCGGCGCCGGCCCCGCGTGCGTCGCCGGGTCGCGCTTGTGGTGTGGTCATTCTCGCTCTTGTCGAGCACGACAGAGACTGGATCGAGCAGGCTGTCGAAGAAGCCACTTGAGGGCTCCTTCCAGCAGCCTGATAGCCTCAGCCCGTGAGCGACGACAATTCGGCCGACGTGGCCACCGGCGACGAGAAGACCCAGCCCTCGCGGCTGCGCGAGCTGGCGCAGCGCCACGCCCAGCGACGCCGGCGGGCGCTCAGCGCCGAGCTCACGTTCAAGCGCGGGCGCACCGACGTGCGTGTGCCGCTCGAGCGCAACGAGACGGTGATCGGGCGCGACCCGACCTGCGACATCGTGCTCGCCGAAGCGACGGCGTCGGCGCGCCACGCCCGGATCGTGCGCGGCGCTGGCGGCTACTTCGAGCTCGAGGACCTTGGCTCGACCAACGGGATCGTCGTCGACGGCGAGGTGGTCCCCCGGCTGACCCTGCAGGACGGAGACACCTTCGTCGTCGGCGACACCCGCTTCACCATCGTCATCGCCCCAATCGTCGGCGAGGGTTGACGTCGACGCTGTTTGCGCAGTCTGTGCCGCCGGCGCGGCGCGGCCACCGCCGTCACCGTCGCACGGGCGTTGCGTTCCCCGGGCGAGCGGGCCTACCAACAACCGGTCGAGGTGTCGCCCGTGACCTACCAGGTCCTCGCCCGCAAGTACCGCCCGCAGAGCTTCCACGACGTCGTCGGACAGGACGCCGTCGTGCAGACCATCGAGCGCGCGCTGTCGACTGGACGGATCGCCCACGCGTTCCTGTTCACCGGCAGCCGGGGCGTCGGCAAGACGACGCTGGCCCGAATCCTCGCCCGTTGCCTGACCTGCGAGCAGGGGCCGACGTCGCGGCCTTGCGGTACCTGCGCGATGTGCCGCAGCATCACCGTCGGGCAGGCCGTCGACGTCGTCGAGATCGATGGCGCCAGCAACACCGGCGTCGACCAGGTGCGCGGCCTGCAAGAGATGGCGCGCTTCCTGCCGCAGCTGGCGCGCTTCAAGATCTTCATCATCGACGAAGTCCACATGCTGTCGACGAACGCGTTCAACGCGCTGCTGAAGACGCTCGAAGAGCCGCCGCCGCACCTCAAGTTCGTGTTCGCGACGACCGAGCCGCACAAGATCCCGGTGACGGTGCTGTCGCGGTGCCAGCGCTACGACTTCCGCCGCATCCAGTCGTCGCTGATCGTGGCCCGGCTGCAGAGCGTGCTCGCTGCCGAGCGCGTGCGTATCGAGCCCGATGGCCTCGACGTGATCGCCCGCGCTGCCGAGGGTGGCATGCGCGACGCGCTGTCGCTCACTGACCAGGTCCTGAGCTTCGCCGGCGCGCTCGCCGACGACAGCGCCACGGCCATCACCGGCGCGCAGGTCACCGAGGCGCTCGGCCTCATCGATCGCCGCACCATCGCCGCTCTCATAGATGCGGTGCTGGGCGGTGACGCGCGCGGCTGTCTTGCCGTGGTCGAGTCGGTGTTCCTGCGCGGCTTCGACCTGCGTCAGCTGTTGACGCTGCTCGCCGAGGAGCTGCGCCACGTCTCGGTCGCGCAGGCCACGGGCACCATCCGCGGCTTCGCCGACCTCGCCGAAGACGACATCGCCCGCCTCGATCAGCGCGCCGCAGCCGTCGACCCGCGCGATTCACTGCGCTTGCTGGGCATGGCCCTCGACGGCATCGACGTTGTTGCCCGGACCGAGGACGCGCGCCTCGCGCTCGAGCTGGTGTTGTTGAAGATGTGTCGACGCGCGCCCCTCGGCGATGCGCTGCTGATCAGCGAAGCGCTGGTGCGCCTCGACCGGCTGGCGCGCGGCCAGCCCGTGCCGCCGCTCGTGGCCCGCGAGCCGCCGACGTCGACCACCGCGCGCGGGATCGCCGCTCAGGCGTTTGTGCCGGCTGCGGTCACGGCTCCTGCCCCGTCGCCGCCTTCGGCGCCGGTCGAGACGCCAGTGTCGGTCGCGACGCCAGTGTCGGTCGCGACGCCAGTGTCGGTCGCGACGCCAGTGTCGGTCGCGACGCCAGTGTCCGCCGCGATGCCAGTGTCGGTCGCGCCGGTCGCGACGGCGGCGCCCGTTGTGTCGACCGCAGGTGTGCCTGCGTCATCGCCGACGCCGGTGTCGGCGCCGTCGCTCGCAGCTTCGCCGCTGTCGTCCATGTCGCCGTCTCCGGCTCCGGCAGCCCCGGGCGCGGCCGACGGCGAGGACGAGCCGGCGCTCGCCTCGGTCAACGTCGTCCCCGCCGCCGCGCCCGCCGAGGGAGACGACGGCGCGCCGGCATCGTCGTCGTCATCCGCCGCGGGGCCGCCGGTCGTGGTCGAAGAGGACGAGGAGATCGCCGATCCGCTCGCCAACCTGCCGCTCCCCGGTGTCGATGAGCGGTGGCGTGCCTTCGTCGGCAGCCTGCAGCGCCAGCGCGCCGCCGTGTTCCGTCTGGCGCGGGTCAAGAGCATCACCGATGACCTCGTCGATGTCGGGCTGGTCAGCTCGTGGGGGCTCGACGAGGTGATCCGCTGGTCGGCGGACTCGACGGTGATCGCGGCGATGGACGCGGCGTTCGGTCGGCGCATGCGGATCACTGCGGTGCACGAAGACGCGGGTGGCGTATCGGTCCACGAGGCCGAGGAGACGCTGCGCCGCGACCTGCAGTCCCGGCTCGAGGCCCACGCCAAGGCCCATCCGCTGGTGCAGAAGGCCGTCACGTTGTTTGGCGGCGAGGTCCGCACCGTTCGTCGCCTCTGACCACGAAAAGCCGCGTCACCCCTTGGCGCGGGCCCGGGCCGCCGCCGCCAACCGCTCGCGCAGGTGGGCCTCGGCGCCGATGTCTTTAGGCTGATAGTAGGACCGGTCGCGCAGCGCCTCGGGTAGATAGTGCTCCGCGACGACGCCGCCCTCGTGATCATGGGGATAGCAATACTCTTTTCCGTAGCCGAGCTGCTCCATCAACCTGGTCGGCGCGTTGCGCAGGTGCAGGGGTACGGGCAGGGGGCCGTAGGCGTGGACGTCGCGGCGGGCGGCGTGCAGGGCGACGTAGCTGGCGTTGGATTTGGGGGCGCTCGCGAGGTAGGTGATGGCGTGGGCGAGGGGGATGGCTCCCTCGGGCAGTCCGGTGAGTTGGAACGCGGTAAGGGCGCTGGTGGCGACGACGAGGGCCATCGGGTCGGCGTTGCCGATGTCTTCGCTGGCGAAGATCACCATGCGGCGCAGGATGAACAGCGGGTCTTCGCCGGCGTCGATCATGCGAAAGCCCCAGTACAGGGCTGCGTCGGGATCGCTGCCGCGCATCGACTTGATAAAGGCGCTGACGACGTCGTAGTGCTGCTCGCCGTCCTTGTCGTAGAGGAGCACGCGGCGCTGCACGGCCATCTCGACGTCGGCGCGCTCGACGAGCGTCCGCCCGTCGGCCAGGCACAGGTCGCTCGCCACCTCGAGGCTGGTCAAGAGCTTGCGCGCGTCGCCCGCGGCGGCGGCGATCAGCACCCGTCGAGCGACGTCGTCGACGGTGACGTCGCGATCTTTCAGCCCGCGCTCGTCGGTCAACGCGCGATCGAGCAGCGCACCGAGCGCCTCGGGCGTCACCGGCTTCAGCACGAGCACGCGGCAGCGCGACAGTAGGGCAGGGTTGACGGCGAAGCTTGGGTTTTCGGTGGTGGCGCCGACGAGCACGACGGTGCCCTGCTCGACGTGGGGCAGCAGGGCGTCCTGCTGGCTCTTGTTGAACCGGTGGATCTCGTCGATGAACAGGATTGTGCCTTGGCGGTGCTCGGCGCGCAGTCGCCGTGCGTCGTCGATGGCCTTGCGGATGTCGGCGACCCCGGCAAGCACCGCCGACACCTTGACCACGCGGGCGCGCGCCTCGTGACCGAGGCACGCGGCGATGGTGGTCTTGCCGGTGCCCGGCGGGCCCCACAGCACGATCGAAGGCACGCGGCCCTGCTTCAGGGTCCGCGCCAGAATCGACGACGTCCCCGTCAGGTGAGCTTGGCCGACGACGTCGGCGAGCCGTCGCGGTCGCAGCCGCTCGGCCAGCGGGACCCCCGCGGGGTCGGTCTCGGCGGCATGGTCGAACAGGTCCATCGCAGTCGCTCCCGGGCGGCACCGCTGGCGCAGACGTCGCCTTCGTCGACGCTGGCTGCGTCGTCAACGCGGCCCGGCGCTACCAGAGCGACCCCTGCTGCGGCTTCGACGACTTCGGCCGCTCGCTCGTCTTCGCGCGGGCGTCGTCGCCGTGGTCCGTGCGGGTGCCGTGGTCGCTCTCGTGTTTGGTGCCGTGGTTGGTGTCGACAGGCAGGGGAGACACGTCGGGACGGAGCAACGTGTCGTCGTCGACGCGGACGCTGCCGAGGCGCCGCGACACCGCGCGTAGCGACAGGACCGGCCACGGACGTGGCGCGCACAGCGTCGACAGGCGCGGGGTCTCCTGCGCGGGATCGAGCCACTGGTCGTACTCTTTTTCGTCGAGCATCACGGGCATCCGGTCGTGCAGCGCCGCGACCAGGGCGTTTGCCTGTGTGGTCAGGATGCTGAACGTCTCGACAGGCCCGGCCGGCCCCTTCCAGGTCGACCACAGGCCTGCCAGCGCAAAGGGCCGGTCATCGTTGAATGAAAAGAGATATGGTATTTTGTCTCTGCCTTCGGTCTTCCACTCGTAGAAGCCGTCCATTGGCACGAGGCATCGGCGCCGGCGCACGGCGTCACGGAACGCGGGCTTTTCGACGACGGTCTCGCTCCGGGCGTTCAGGAGCTTCGCGCCGATCGACGGCTCCTTCGACCAGGGCGGGATCAGGCCCCAGCGCGCCGGGCGCAGGGCGCGGCGCGCGTCGACGACGCGGACGATGGGCAGGCGCTGGGTGGGCGCGGCGTTGAAGCGCGGGCGATCGAGGGAGGGGTCTTCGACGAACGCGGCGTCGGCGACGGCGCCGAAGTGCCGGGCGAGCGCGTCGGCCGACATCGTCTGCTTGTAGCGGCCGCACACGGCAGGGCTCCTTGTCGCAGCGCCGTCCGGCTGCGCGCTCTTCAGCCGAAGAGCTCCTTGACCTTGTCGAAGAAGCTCTTGTTGTCGGGGTGCACGTCCTCGCCGGAGGCGGCGGCGAACTTCTCGAGCAGCGCCTGCTGCTCGGCGTTCAGCTTCTTCGGCACCTCGACACGGACCTTCACGATCTGGTCGCCGCGCCCGCCGCCGCGCAGGTGCGGGATGCCGCGGCTGCGCAGCCGGAACACGGCGGCGGGCTGCGTGCCCGGCGGCACCTTCATGCTCACTTTGCCGTCGAGGGTCGGCACCTCGAGCGTGCAGCCGAGGGCCGCCTGCGGGAACGACAGCGGGACATCGCAGATCACGTCGCTGTCGCTGCGCGAGAACAGCGGGTGCTCCTTCACGCTGATCACGACGTAGAGGTCGCCGCGCGGCCCGCCGCCGCGACCGCCCTCGCCTTCGCCGACGAAGCGCAGCTTGGTGCCCTCGTTGACGCCGGCAGGCACCTTGACCGCCAGCGTCTTCTCCTGCTCGCGCTGGCCCTGGCCGCGGCAGTCCGCGCACGGGCTCTCGACGGTGCGGCCCGAGCCGCCGCAGCTACGGCACGTCTGTGCGACGGCAAAGAAGCCCTGCGCGACGCGGATCTCGCCGGCGCCGCCGCAGGTGCCGCACGGCCGCACCCGTGTGCCCGGCTTCGCGCCCGAGCCGTTGCAGGTCGTGCAGTCCTCGAGCCGCGGGATCGTGATGTCCTTCTGGACCCCGAAGGCGGCCTCCTCGAAGGTCAGCTCGAGCATGTAGCGAAGGTCGGAGCCGCGCTGCGCTCCGCCGCGACGACGCCCGCCGAAGAGGTCGCCGAAGAGGTCGCCGAAGATGTCCTGCAGGTTCACCGCGTACTGCTGCGCGGAGTAGCTGCCGCCCAGGTCGGGGGCGTTGTGGCCGAAGCGGTCGTAGTGCGCACGCTTGTCGGCGTCGGAGAGCACCGCGTACGCCTCGGACGCCTCCTTGAATTTCTCTTCGGCGGCCTTGTCCCCCGGGTTCTTGTCGGGGTGAAACTGCATGGCGAGCTTGTGGTAGGACTTCTTCAGCGTCCGCTCGTCGGCGTCCTTCGCCACTCCCAGCACTTCGTAGTAGTCGCGCTTGTCTGCCACGGGCTCTCCTGCCGCACGCCGGTCACCGCGGTGCCGACTACGCCGTTCATCGCGGGTCGGCGCGAAATTACGCACGACGACGTCGGCGGCAAGTGCCGATCACGCCTGCTCCGCTGGCGCGGTCGCCCGCCGCCGGGCCCGCCGCCCGGGTTCGCCGGCGTCGCCTGATCCGCCCCTGGTCCGACTGGTTCGTTTGGGGGGCTACGTGCCCGGCGTCCCGAGCACGCCGTCGACGGCCGCGCACACCGGCTCGACCACCGCCGGTGACAGCTGGCCGCCGATCAGCAGGTGGTGGTCGGCGGCCTCGACGACGACATGGGCGCGGGCGGGCAGGGCGGCGGCGGCGCTGCGGTCGGAGGACGACAGCTGACGGTCGCCGTCCCCCAGGACGACGACGAGCTTGTCCTTCACGGCGTCGACGAGCGCCGGCGTTGCGGTGGTGAGTTCGATCCAGCCGAGCCAGAAGGAGATGGTGGCGCCATCGACACGAGCGCCGGGCGAGAAGCGGCCGTCCTTCATCGACGCGAACGACGCCGCACGGCTGCCAGCGAGGTCCTTCAGGCGCGCCGCCTCGGCGGCGTGCGTGGCCTTGTGCTCGGGTGAGCCCGAACGAGCGAGGGCGGCGGCGGCGCCCTGGCGCTCGACCAGCGCATCGACGAGCACGGCGTCGACGGCGCGCGGGATGGGCGACAGCAGCACGACGGCGTCGGCGCGCTGGGCGCACGTCGAAGCCAGCGCCACCTGACCGGCCTGTCCGTGGGCCAGCAGGACCAGTCGCCCGTCGAAGCCGGGCTCGAGGCGCAGGCGCTCGCAGGCGGCGTCGAGGTCACGGGCGAGCGCGACGGGGCCGCCGGCGTCGACGTCCTCTTGCGGGTTCGTCGTGCACAGCGGGTCGTCGTTGGCGCCGCAGGTCCGCTTGTCGTAGGTCAGCACGAGGGCGCCACGTCCGGCAAGCGCGCGCGCCCATTCGCGGCCGACGTCGACGGGGGCGGCGTAGGTCGTCACCCCGTCTCCTTTGCGTCGCCCGTCGCGTGACACGTCGCCGCCGCCGGGGACGAGCACGAAGCCGGGGCCGTGCGTGTCCCGCGCGCGCGTCAGCCGCGCGCCAAGGGTCACCGCGCGCGGGCCGCCGCCGTCGACCGCCGGCAAATCGAACTCGAGCCGGACGTCGCTGTCGACCAGCACGAGGGAGGCGGCTTCGGGCATGCCTTCGGCGTCAACGGTCGCAGGGGGACCGCCCGGCGCGCGCGTGCTCGACGACGGAGCGCCCTCGGCCCGCGGGGAGCGCGCGAGGCGCCTGACGCCGCGTGTCGATGTCGAGCAGGCCGCGACCGGCGCCAGCGTGACGAGCATCCCCAGGGTCGCCGCGAAGAGTCGCGCGCGCCGCCGGCGACGGCAGTGCCCGCTCACAGCGCCGGGCCCTCGCGGGTGTCGTCGTCGGTCAGCTCGAAGCTGATGTCGAACGAGTCGCCGGCCTCGGCGCGAAACGCCGCGCGCAGGTCGGGGAACGAGACGCGCCCGGCGCCGACGACGAAGACGCCGTCGTCGGCGAGCTGCGCGAGCTCCTCGAGGGTGGCGGCGCTCGTCGGCGACAGGCCGACGAAGGTCATCACGCTGGTGGCTTCACCGAGCGAGCCGAGCAACACGCCGGCGGCGCACTCGCGACCGTCATGGCCGGCACGCAGGCCGAACGCGAACAGCTCGCTGGCGGCGCGGCCGAGATCGAGGACGTCGGCGCCGGACGACACGAGGCCTCGCACGAACCCATCGCGCAGCGCGCGCTGCGCCTCGCCGTCGTCGGTGCGCGCGAGCACGACGGGCGAGCACGGCAGCTGCCGACGGACGAGCAGCGTCGCCAGCGCGCGTCCGAAGCGGGCCGCACGGACGCGGTCGACCGCGCCGACCGCGTCGCCCCCGTCGACCGGAACACGTAGGCACACGCCGCGGACAAGCTCGCTGAACTGCATGACCCGACGCTAGCAGGCTGCTGAAACAAGCCCTCCACTCGCTGCTTCAGCAGCACGCTCGATCCGAGTCGCTCTCGTCCTCGACGAGAGCGAGCCACGCCTGGGTGCTGAAGAACGCAAAACGCTCTCTAGCGCCCTGCCAGCGCATCGACGACCAGCGGCGCGCCCGTTGGGCATTGCGTTCGGGTCCCATGCCTCTAGCCTCGGCCCGGTCAGAAACCTGCGGGAGGAGGCAGTCATGAGCGGCGGCGCACCGACCCACGCCATCTGGCACATCCGTGATCGCGAAGGAAAGAAGGCGTACTGGACCGAGATCGGCGTGGGCTTCACGAACCGGGACGGCTCCATCGCGCTGAAGCTCAACCTCGTACCGCTCGACGGGGGCATGATCGTCGTCAAGCCCATCGAGCCGCGCGACTGGCGCGACCGCGATCGCGACGACTGAGCGACCGAACGACCCGCCGGCACACGGGCGCCGTCGCCGTCATCGCCGGCGCCGGTGTCCGCCGACCAGCGCGCGGCCCGGTCAAGGCGACACGCAACGCCCGCCGCCGGTCTCGCCGCTGTGGATCGAGGGGTGTCAGGGTCGCACGCGCATGCTAGGCTCACCCGTCGGCCGCGCGTCCGCGCCGACCCGCTGCCGACCGTTGCTGCGTTGCGTGTCGCCCCCGAAGGGCCACGCCCGCCCGGTCTCTCTCCCCAGCGCCGACGTCCGACGACACAGCGAGTCGACCCACCCGATGTCCAGCAGCCGACCCTCCCGCCCCTCGACGAGCAGTGCCGGCGAGCCCGCCCGCGTGCGCACCGACGGCACCCGCGCCGAGCCCGACGCCTCGCGCCCCGGCGGCCGCTCCGGCGGCACGTCGTACGAGCGCTACAAGCAGCAGCTGCACGCGTTCTTCAACGGCGACAAGCCGCTGCCCGACCACCTGCGCACCATGCTCGCGACCCGCCCCGGCGCCAGCGAGCACGGCTTCGCCGCCGACGACGACGAAGCAGCTGCCAGTCCTGGCGCGGGCGCTGCGCCCCACGCGCCGTCGACCTCGCCGCCCCGCAACGCTCGGGGCCCGCGCAAGGCTGAGGGCGCCGACGATGGCGGCCGCCGTCGCGTCGTCGCTGGCGCGGCCGATGACGTCCAGCTCGCCGACGCGATCCGCAAGGCGTCGAGCCCGCGCGAGGTGCAGGCTGCCGTCGACGCCCTGCTGTCACGGGGCTACCCGCTGCCGATGGACGCCGACGTGCTCGGCAAGGCTCTTGGCCACAGCGACGACGCAGTGCTCGCGAAGGCGCTGTCCGGCCTACTCGGCCTGGTCGGCGAAGGCACCTTCGCCGGCAACGCGACGTTGTTGAAGACCCGCGTCCGCAACGTCGCGCTGCTGTCGTCGTCCTCCGCGGTGCGCGAGCTGTGCGCCACCCTGACTGCGCGGCTGTGAAGCGTTGCGCTTCGGCTCGAGGCTGGTCGCCTGAGACACAAGACGCCGCCGGGGGACCCTGCTCCCGACGGCGTCTTCGTTCGACCGGGATGGTGGCGGTCCGGCCTCGTCGTCGAGACCGGTCCCGGCGTTCAGCCTGAGTAGCCGTCCTCGTCCTCGCGGACGTAGCGCTCCTGATCGTCGCTGGGGGACGCCAGCTCGTCGTCGTCGAAGGCGCGCCGCAGCTGCGCACCAAGTGGCGGCGGCGGGAGGGACACGATGGCTTCGCGGGCGTTGCTCATGAATCGCTCTGGGCGGGGGGCGGAATACATGCCGGACCATCGAGCAATCGCCGGGCCAAGGTCGAGTCCCTGCGGAGCCTTGCCGCGCTTGCTCGACCCGGAACGACCGAAAGGCGATCCGGATGCGGCGCCGATCCCTTGCCGCGGTGCGCTGTCGCGGTGCCGCGCTTTGCACGAACCCCGCGCCGCGCGGAACGATGCGCACCATGAGCGCCGCCGACCGCGAAGCAGACGACGCACCCAGCCCGGCCGCTCGCCGGCCTCGCCGCCGCGCTCTGCCCCTGACGTTGACCGTCGTCGCCGTCCTCGCCGTCGTCTTTGTGTTCATCCTCGGTCGCGGCCGTCGGGACAGTGAGCCGGGGCTCGTTGCCCCCGTCAGGTCTCCGGTGGCGTCGCCGTCGCCGGCTCCAGCGCCGGCGCCTGCCCCGCCGGCGGTCGCGCCCGCGCCCTCGACGGTGCGGCCGACGGAAAGGGCGGCGACACGCCGGCCCCGGGCGGCGACGGCGGGCGCGGCGCGGGCCCCACACGCCGTGCACGTCGACCGCGTCAGCGGCGATCCCCGCGCGCGCGAGGCCGTCGCGCGCGCGCTGCGGCAGCGGCTGCAGGAGATTGGCGTCGACGAGGGCGACGGGGCGACCTTTGCGGTCACGCTGCGCGCCGACGCCGCCGACGACGGCGGAGGCGGAGCTACCCGCGTGCGCTGCGGGCTGTCGCTGGCGCGCCAGCCGGACCGCCAGCTCGCCGGCTCGCTGAGCGCCCACGCCGACGTCGAGGGCGAGGGATCGACTCCCGCCGAGCTGGCCGCCGACGCCGCGACGGCCTGCGGCGCGGCCCTCGCTGACGACCTCGCGGCGTGGCTGCGCCGTCGCCCCTGAGGGCACCGAAAGCCTCAGCGGGGCCTGCGACCGGCCCCCAGCTGCCGTCGTCAGCGAGGACGCGACGCGGCGTCAACGCGTCGCCGTCGTCGGCGGCGACGCCAGCGCGTGCTGGTGCCAGCGGCTCGTCGCGCAGTGTCCGCGCCCCAGCGCGTGCGGTCCGGGGAACGACGCGATGGTCCGCGTGTCGCGCCACGCACCGTCGTCAAGCACGAACGCCGCCGCCGGCGTCGGCGGCCAAGGGTGCTGGTGGCGCTCTCCCAGCGGACACACGCCGCCGCCGTAGGCCCGGGGCCGCCCGTGCGGCCCGACGTAGGCGACGGCGTCCGGCGGGCCCGGCGTCGCCCGCAGCGCGACGACTCCGCAGCCCGCGCCGCCTGCGCCGGCCAGAGCGACGGCCACGACGATGTCGACGACGCCGATGCGCGTCACGGGATCGACAGGCGCAGCACGCCGTCGCCGTCGTGGTTGCCGAGCCACAGCGTGGCGTCCCGTTCGCGCACCGTGGTCACGCTGGCGACGACGGCGCCGTCGGGATCCTGAAGCGAGCGCAGCGGCCGCCCGTTGTCATCGAGCTCGAGCACGAAGCCCCAACGTACCGGCGCGGGCCGCAGCCATGACGGCAGTGAGGCGATGGCGTCCTTCCACAGCGGGTATGGGTGGGTGAGGTCGATGAGCCGCTTGCGCGTCGATGACAGCCCCAGCCAGTAGGTGCCGCGCGGGCTGCGGCTCAGGTTGTCGGGGAAGCCGGGGAGGTTCTCGACCACGACCTCCTTGAGATTCTTCCTGTCGCCCGACAGCCCTAGCCGCCACAGGCGGTATCGGCCGGTCTCGGCGACGAGCAGCGACGACTCGTCGGGCGAAAGCACGAGCCCGTTGGCGAACGACAGGTCGCGCGCCAGCACGAGCACGGCGCCGGTGCGCGGGTCGTAGCGCAGCACCCGCCCGCTCGGGCGTTGGTCGAGGATGTCCTCGAGGAACTGGCCCGGGCCCCAAACCGCCGACGAGTCGGTGAAGTAGACGCTGCCGTCGCTGGCGACGGTGACGGCGTTGGCGTGGCGCAGCGGGTCGCCCTCGACGACGTCGACGACCACGGCCGCCGACCCCGTGGCGGGGTCGATGCGCACCAGACCGCGCCCCGGCACGCACGAAAACAGCGCGCCGTCGGGCGCGAAGGCGAGCCCCAGCGGCCGCCCCGGCGCGCGCGCGACGTCGACGACCCGGTCGCCCTCGAAGCGCACGATCCGACCGTCGGCCAGTCCGGCGTGCGCCCGCCCCTGCGCGTCGAACACGATGTCCTCGGCGCCACGGACCTGCCCACCCCACGACGTCGTCGCCGTCGCCAGGAGCGCGTTGTAGGCGTAGGGGCCGTCGAGGGCCGGCGGCGGCGACGGGATGAAGGCCAGCGAGCCGATGGGCGACGGCAGCGCAAGCCAGGTCGCTACCAGCGCCGCGCCGAAGACGATGAGAGCGCGCAGCAGGAGCAGGAAGCGGGGACGCAGCATGACGGGATGACATCTATCAGGCTGCCGAAAAAAGCCCTCATCTGGCTTTTTCAGCAGCCTGATAGGTCCAATCCGCTCTCGTCGTCGAGCACGGGGGACCAGCGGCGGGAGAAAGCACGACGTCGCCGGCGCGCACCACGTGCACGTGGCCGGCGTCGTCGCGGACGAGCAGCGCGCCGTCGTCGTCGATGTCCATCGCGAGGCCGACCACGCTGTCGACGGTCACGCGCCGCCCGAGCGTCGCCGAGCGCCGCCGCAGCCGCGCGACCACCGCCGCGAACCGCGTGTCGTCGTCAGCGTCGGCGGGCAGGGCGTGGGCCAGCGCGCTGCCGAGCGCGCGGGCCCACGCGCGCCGCACCGCCGCGAAGTCGGCCGCGGCGCCGACGAGGTTGGCGTCAACGTCGGCGAGGCAGCCGGCGATGGCGCGCAGCTCGTCGGGGAAGCCACCGTCGGGGGCACGAAGGTTCAGGCCGAGGCCGAGCACCGCGCCTTGCAGCGCCACGCCTTCGCCGGGCCCACGCATCGTGTCGACCACCTCGAGCAGCAGGCCGCCGACCTTGCGGTAGGGGCCGAGGGGCCCGTCGGCGAGCGCGCCCGCGCGCACGTCGCCGGTCGCGTGGGTCGCCGCGAAGAGCGTCGCGGCGGGAAGCAGCACGTCGTTGGGCCACTTGACGCGGGCGTCGACGCCGCGGGCAGCCAGCACGCCGACGACGGCGTCGGCGGCGACGAGCGGCAGGCGCGCGGCCCGCGACAACGGCATCGCGGCGCGCACCACCATCGACAGCCAGAGCCCGTGGGGGCCCGACAGCCACGTGCGCCCGCGGCGCCCGCGCCCTGCGGTCTGCACGTGGGCGAGGACCAGCGCGCCGTGCGGGGCGCCGTCGGCGAACAGCCGGCGCGCGGCCTCTTGCGTCGAGGGCGACGACGCCAGCTCGACCAGGGGCGGCCCATCGCCGTGGTCGTCGTCAGGGCGGCCGTCGTCAGGGCGGCCATCGTCAGGGCGACCGTCGTCGCGGGTCATGGCTCGAGCTTGAGCTTCATCGACAGGTCGCAGGAGCGCGCCTGGTGCGTAAGCGCTCCCATCGAGATGAGATCGACGCCGGTGGCCGCAACCTTCGGCAGCCGCTCGAGGGTCATGTTTCCCGACGCCTCGAGCACGATGCGCAGCGCCCCCGGCCCCTGTTGCGACGGGTGCGCGCGCACGCGGCGCACGGCCTCGACCATCGTCGGCTCGTCCATGTTGTCGAGGAGCAGCGCGTCGACGCCCATGGCGAGGCACTCGTCGACCTGCGCCAGCGTCGCGCACTCGACCTCGATCTTCAGCAGGTGGTGGGCGCTGGCGCGCGCTCCCTGCACGGCGGCGCGCACGCCGCCGGCGGCCTCGAGGTGGTTGTCCTTGATGAGCACGCCGTCGAACAGGCCGGTGCGGTGGTTGCCTCCGCCACCGGCGCGCACCGCGGCCTTCTCGATCTGGCGCCAGCCCGGCGTCGTCTTTCGCGTGTCGACGATCTGCGCGCCGGTGCCGCGCACGGCCGCAACCATCTGCGCGGTCAACGTCGCGATGCCCGACAGGCGCATGACGAAGTTCAGCGCCGGGCGCTCGCCAATGAGCAGGCTGTGGGCGCCGCCGCGGGCGGTGATCACCGCCGTGCCCTTGTCGACGACGGCACCGTCGCGGTGGTGGAGCTCGAGCTGCACCGACGGGTCGAGCCGCGCGAAGACGCGGGTGAACACATCGACTCCGGCGAGCACGAGGCTCTCCTTTGCGCGCACGACGGCGATGCCGCGGGTCCCCGGGGGCACGGTGGCGCGCGTCGTGACGTCGCCGGCGCTGGCGAGGTCCTCCTCGAAGGCAAGGTCGATCAGGCGGTCGAGATGGGGGTCGGTCATCGGTTCCTCGCAGTCTGGCCAGACATCGAGCGCGACGGCGGGTCGGCGGCGCCGCCGCCACCGGCTCGCCGTCGGCCGTTCAATCGTTGGAAGGTGGAGCGCGCTCGACGACGATGTTGAACGTCCCGCGGGCGCCGCGGCCCGAGAACGCGGTGAACCAGTCTTGGATCACGGGGCTCGAACACAGCCGCGGCGTCACCGAGAACGGCACCCGCACGACCTCGCCCGCGTCCAGCGACGGGGGCACGTCGTCGTCGTTGAGCGCCAGCCCAAGGCACGCCAACGGTCCCATGCGCAGGGTGACGCCGACGGCCTCGTGGCCGCCGGTGTTCGCGAGCACCATCGCCAGCTCAGTGGTGGACTCCACCGGCACGAACGGGTCGACGACGATCTCGCCTTCGTCGACGACCCCGGTGACCTGCACGTCCGGTCCGCCGCGCCCGGCGCCGTCGGGGAGGCACTCCTGCTCGATCAGATCGCAGAAGGCGTCGCTCGGGCACTGGTCATCGTCGACGCAGGGGACGCCAGTGACGAAGCCGGTCAGGCACCCGGCGAGCACCCCCGGCGCCAGCGCGACGCTGACGACGGCGGCAGCGCGACGGCGGGCGCTCACGGCTGCTCCGCGCCGACTTCGCTGGCGTCGAGCGAAAGGATGGTGAGGCCGCCGACCACGCCGGCGGCGGCGAGGGCCGCGGCGGGCCACGCCACCCCGGCGGCGATGCCCCGGCGCACGAGCAACGCGTCGACGACGCCGCGGTCGTTCGGAGCCTGACGCAGCTGCCGCTCGACCTCGAAGCCAAAGAGGAACGCCGCCGTCGACAGGGCGAGCAGACCGACGCCGCCGCCGAGGGCGGCGTGCCCCACGACGAAGCCGTGGGCGGCGTGCGTCGCCTCGGCTGGCAAACCGGGGGGCGCCGCGGCGGGCGACGCGGGTGGCGCTGACGCGGCGGCGGCGCGGGCGCCGACGATGGCGCCGTTGCCGGCGAGGGCGAGCAGGAGAGCGACAGGAGCGATCATCGAGGGCAACGTACGCGGCGGTCGGAGCGAACGAAAGAGTCGGACTGCGGTCGCTCTGCTATCGATCAGCCATGCCGCGCGCCACCTGCCGCCCCGTCCTCGTCCTCGCCGTCGTCGCCGCGCTCGGTGCGGTCGTGGCCTCGCTGTCGTCCTGCCTGTCGTGGTCGAACCTCTGGCGCAAGAGCCGCGCCCGTCTGGTGGCCAGCGACGTCGTCTACGTCGACGGCTCGAGCGACGACAAGCACCGGCTCGACGTGTGGGCCCCCGACGGCGCTCGCGGTGCGCCGGTGGTGATCTTCGTGCATGGCGGCTACTGGCGATCGGGCGACCGGCACTACTTCACGCCGGTGACGGGGCTGTACGGCAACGTCGGCGTCGCCCTGGGCGACATGGACGTCGTCACCGTGGTGCCGAGCTACCGACTGTTTCCCACCGTCGCCACTGTCGAGCCGATGCTCGACGACCTCGCCGCCGCGATCCGCTGGACCCACGACCACGTCGCGGACCACGGCGGCGACCCCGACCGCATCGTCCTTGCCGGTCACTCGGCGGGCGGGCACCTCCTGCTGCAACTGGTCACCGCGCCCGAGGCGTTGGCGTCGCGCGGCGTCGAGCGCCGCTGGGTGAAGGGCGTCGCGCCCGTCTCGGGCATCTTCGACGTCGTCCGGGCGACGCGTCAGGCGGAAGACGAGCTGCGCCGCGACCTGTGGCAGCCGCTCTTCGGCCACGACCCCGAGGGATGGTCGCCGCTGCGCCGGCTCGGCGCCGAGGCCGCGCGGACGACGCCGATGCTGTTTCTGGTCGGCAGCCGCGACTATCCGGGCTGCCTCGCCGACTTCGCGTCGGCGCGCGCCGCGCTGCGCGATGTCGAGGGGTCCCACGCGTTTTTTCGCACGGTGCCCGGGCGCGACCACGCCGAGCTGGTGCTGCAGGCGGGTACGAAGGACGACGAGGTGATGCCGGCCGTCGCCGCGTTCGCCCGCGCGGTCACCGCGTCGTCGTCGTCGTCGGCCATGATTGTTCCCGAGCCACTGCCTTGAGCTCGTGCTTGAGCACCTTGCCCATGGCGTTTCTGGGCAGGGTGGGCAGCAGCAGCAGGGCGCGCGGCTTCTTGGCCTCGTGCAGGTGCACCGCCGCCTGCAGCGACGCCAGCGTCGGGCTGCGACCGGGCCTGGCCACGACAACGGCGCAGACGCGCTCGCCCCACTCATCGTCGGGGACCCCCACCACGGCGACCTCGGCGACGTCCTCGTGGGCGGCCAGCGCGTCCTCGATCTCGCGGGCGGACAGCTTGTAGCCGCCGACCTTCAGGATGTCCTGGCTGGCCCGACCGACGACGCGCACGCAGCCATCGCCGTCGACGTCGACGACGTCGCCGGTCTTGAACCAGCGCGCGCCGCCGGCGGCGTCGTCGACGAAGACGTCGCGGTCGGCGTCGGGGCGTCGCCAGTAGCCCTTCATCACCATCGGGCCGCGGACCCACAGCTCATCGCCGACGACGCGCACCTCGACGCCGTCGAGGGGCCAGCCGACGGCGCCGGGGCGGCGCTCGCCGACGAGCGGGTTCGACAGCGTGATGAGGGTCTCGCTCATGCCGTAGCGCTCGAGGATGGTGACGCCGGTGCGATCGCGCACCGCCGAGAGCTGCGCCGCCGGCAGCGCCGCCGAACCGCACGTCCAGAGCCGCAGCCGTGCGAGCACCGCGGCGTCTTCGGGGTGCTGATCGAGGTGCTGGATGAGGCGGTGCACCATCGTCGGCACGCTCATGAGCACCGTGCCGCCGCGGGCGACGGCGTCGATCACGGCCTCGGGTGAGAACCGCGGCAGCAGCAGCGTGCCGGCGCCCGCCGACCACGCACCGAGCAGGGCCACGCACAGGCCGTGCACGTGAAAGAGCGGCAGCGCATGGACGACGACGTCGCCGGGGCTCACCTGCCAGCGCTGCATCAGGGCGTCGACGCCGGCGGCGAGGCTGCGCCACGTGTGCCCGCAGCCCTTGGCGCGACCGGTGGTGCCCGACGTGTAGATGAGCAGGGCGAGATCGTCGTCGAGGCTGTCGTCGAGGCCGTCGTTGACGTCGACCTCGCCGGCGCTCCCGCAGTCGAGCTCGTCAGGCTCGGCTCGCACGAGCGCCGCGCACGTGAGGACGGGGACGTCGCCGGCGACGGCGTCGACGACGGGACCTGGCTCCTCGACGACGATCAGGTTGGCGCCCGAGTCGGCGAGCACGTGCGCCAGCTCGGCCTCCTGGTAGCCGGCGTTGGCGGGGACGACGACGAGCCCGGCGCGCAGCGCGCCCGCGAGCACGAGAGCGGCGTCGACGGAGGAGCGGACGACCCACAGGACGCGATCGCCGCGGACGAGGCCGCGGGCCCGCAGCGCCCGCGCCACCCGCAGGGACGCGGCCGCGATCTGACGGTGGTCGACGCGCCGCTCCGACGTGAGGAGCGTCACGGATTCGTGAGGCAGGGCGAGACGGAGCTTCAACGGTCGAGAATTCATGGGACAAACTCCCCCACGTTTGCGTTCGGCGGGACGACCGGCGGACAGACCGACGGCGCAAAGAACGACCACCGGGCCGGCGACGGCGACACGAGACGAGACGAGACGAGGCGGGGCGAGACGAGACGAGACGAGACGAGGCAGGTACGGGGAGACGACATGCTTACGGGGGCAGCCATGCCCGGAAGGACGGCGGAATGGAAGACAACGTCATCGATCGGCCGCGGCGGCGGCCAGGGCGACCGGAGAATCCGATCCCGCGAAGCGAGCTCGTGCGCGTGGCCCGGGAGCAGTTCGCCGCGCACGGCTACGACGGCGTCAGCATGGCCGTTATCGCGCGGCACGCGGGGCTGCAGAAGTCGTCGCTGTTCCACCACTTCCCCACCAAGGACGCGCTGTACCGCGCGTCCCTCGAGAGCGTCGTCGCCGACGGGATGGCGGTGATCGCGATGTGGATGGCCGACAGCGGCCCGTGGGTCGAACGCCTCGACCAGATGGCGATGGGCGTGACCCGCGCCGTCGCCGCGCCCGCCCGCGCCCGCCTGCTGTTGCGCGAGCTGATGACGCCCGCCGGCGCGCGCGAGGCCGGCGACGCGCTGCAGGGGGTCATCGACGTCGTCCAGCAGTTCTTCGAGGACGGCGCCGCAGCAGGAGCCTGGCCGCGCACCGACTTTCGTCACGTGACGCTCACGCAGTTCGGGATGCACCTGACGTTCTTCGCGCTGCCCGAGGTCAGCGCGCGGGCCCTCGGCGTCGCCGACGTCTTCGCCCCCGAGGTGGTCGAGGCCCGCGCGCGGGAGGTCGCGCGCCACGTGCGCGCGCTGCTCGGCGCGGGCTGACAGGCCGACGGAGCATCGGCGAGCCGACCTTCCGGCGTTCCGCCACGTCGCGGGCGCGGTGGTGTGCCCCTCAAGGGTCTTCAGGCTCCGACGGGCTTCCGTCGGGGTCTGCACGGAGTCTGAAGCGCGAGCGCGACGCGTGACGCGCGACGGGTGTACAAGCAGAGCGTGGCGCGCACGCCCCGACCAACGACGACGACGCGGCTCACGCTGTACCAGCTCGGCCGTGCTGGCGAGCGGTTCTCCGTGGGTGGTGGCCCCGTCGATCTGGGCGTCCAGTCGAGGCCGCTGCGCTTCGGCCGGCGCGAGAACGACTGCACCGACGTCGAACAACAGGTCGACGATCCCTGGATGTCGACGCAGCATGCCCGCATCGTCGAGGGGCCGCAGGGCGGTCGTCTGTTCGTCGAGGATCTGGGCAGCCGCAACGGCGTGCTGGTGAACGGCGCCCGGGTCGAGCGCGCACCGCTGCTCCACGGCGACGTCGTCGAGATGGGCCGTACCTTCTGGGTCTTCGTCGAGGACCGGTCGGGCGAACCCCTGCTGTCGTCGCCGGCCGAGTTCGGTGCGCTGGTGACATGGCACCCGCGGTTCGGTCGCCAGCTGACCCAGCTGGCGGCCCGCGCGGCTACGGCCGAGCACGTGCTGGTCGCCGGCCCCGCCGGATCGGGCAAGGGTTTCGTCGCCCGCACCCTGCACCAGATGTCGCAGCGCGAGGGGCGGCTCGTCGCCCTCGACTGTCGGGCCCATGGACCGCGCGACGTCGCGCTGGAGCTGTTCGGCGCCGGCACTTCGCCGGGGCGCCTGACCCACGCCGCGCGCGGCACCCTGCTGCTCGAGAACGTCGAGCACCTGCCCGGTCCCCTGCAGGCCCGGCTCGCCGACGGCCTGCGGCGCCGGGAGCACCCGCACAGCCGCGTCGTCGCCACCGTCGGCGGCGCCGTCGATGCGCTCGTCAACGCCGGCTCCTTGTCGCGCGGACTCTTCGCGGCGCTCGGCGCGCTCACTGTCGAGACGCCGGCGCTCGAGGACCGCCTGTGCGATCTGGGCATCCTGCTCGACGAGTTCATGGCCCGCGCGCGCGGCGCCGTGGCGATCGATCGCGAGGTGTGCCGGGTGCTGTTCTGCTACCGCTTCGCGCAGAACGTGCGGGGCTTCGCGCGGGTGATCGAGGCGGCGTCGTCGCTCGCCGTCGATGATGACCGTCGACGCAAGGGCGGCATGATCGAGGTGATGCACCTGCCGTTCTGCATCGCTGGCGTCGACGCGCTGCGCGCGCTGCTCGCCCAGGCCAACCTGCTGGCAGGCGAGGTCGACGTCGGCCTCACCGGCAAGCACCCACGCCCGGCGTCGAGCGCTGGCGAGCCCGCGCCGCAGCAGCCGTCGCCCTCGGCCGAGGCCGCGACGTTCAGTACGACGATGCGCACAAAGGCCGACCAGCAGCTGCCGCCGAAGGCGCCCGAGCCCCGGCAGCGCGGCACCGTGGGCGTCGGCCTCGAGGCGCCACTGCCGCTCGACCCTCCCCCACCGGTGGACGTCGAGGCGCTCAACGCGGCGCTGCGCGCGGCCCGCGGCAACGTCTCGGCGGCGGCGCGCTTGCTCGGGCGCCCCCGCGCCAAGTTGACGCGCTGGCTGCGCGACCTGAACCTCGACCCGCTGTCGTTTCGCTGAAAGGTCTACGCGAGGCCGTCCCCGATGTCGTCGCCGGTCACGGTCCCTCGCACCGCCGCGGTGGTGCGCGCGTGGTGCCGGCGGCGTCGCCGGGGCGCTACAGCGGCGGTCGGCTGGTCAGGTCACCGGCCCCGCGCCGCGACGGGGGCAGCAACCAGGTGAGCACGTCGAGGGCCGCCGCCGACGCTGGACGGCTGCCGACGTCGATGCGGGTGGCGTCGGCGGGCGGCGCCGGCGTCTCGAGGTCGAGGCGCCGGAGCAGCGCCGCCGCTTCGTCGTCGTCGACGTCCTTGCGGTGGGAGGCCAGCCGGGCGCGTCGCACGGCGGGGTCGCCCTCGAGGTGGAAGCAGCGCCAGCGCCCGGGGGCCATCCGGTCGGCGAACAGCCCCTCGACCACGATGCCCCGGCTGACCGAGAGCTTCTCGAGCGCGTCGCGCAGCGCGCCGCGTACGCCGTCGTCGTCGAGCAGCGCGCCCGCGGCCACGACCAGCTCGGCGTCGGCGTTCTCCCGCAGGCGCGCGGTCGCGTCGGTGCCGTCGAGCATCGCCCGGTAGAACGGCGGATCGGCCAACGGCTCCATCGCGAAGCCGCGGTCGAACAGCGACGCCACCAGCGCGCGGGGTGCGCGCGCCTCGGCGGTGGTGGCCTCGCGCTGTACCAGCGCCAGCGCCCGCGACAGCGCGGCGGTGCCGAAGAAGAGGTGCCCGAGCCGGCGGGCGACGGCGGCGCCGACCTCGGTCTTGCCGGTGTAGGGTTCGCCGGTGATGGCCAGCCGGAACGTCCGCCCGGCGAGGAGCATCTCCTCGAGCGTCGTCACCCGCCCCATCGCGCGCACCTCGGCTGCGGTCACCTCGCGGCCGCGGCCGGCGAGATCCCGCAGCCCGTTCAGCGCGCGCGCGAGCTCGGCGGTCACCTGCTCGGTCTCGCGCTCGAGAGCGACGATGGGGTCGTCGAGGACCGGCACCGCGCCGTGCTTGATGCGGGTGATGCGGTCGAGCCGCTCGGCCGGCCGCGCGAGCAGGGTCAGCGCCCGCGCGGCGAAGTAGCGCTGCAGGAACCGTGGGTCGGAGCGGTCGAGGGCGTCCAGGGTCTCGACGTAGCTCGTCAACAGGACGTCCTCGGTGTCGTCGTCGAGGCTGGTGACGTGGGCGAGCACGGCGAGGTCGAAGGCGGCGTCGCCCAGGCAGGCGCGGTCGAGGCCCACCACCTGCAAGTGGTGCCGCAGCACACCCCGCTCGGCGCGGGCGATCACGAAGTTCGGCTCCGGAGCACCGTGGCACAGGGAGCGTCGGCGGGCGACGCGGAAGCGATTGTCCTGGGCGACGACCCACGGACGCAGCGCCCGTTGCAGGTCG
>Ga0194129_10003124_pt1 | contig 23442 bp, 24 predicted proteins | sample TA2KigCa35mmetaG_FD_150862 | JGI IMG/M metagenome (GOLD analysis project Ga0194129, IMG submission 150862) | Freshwater microbial communities from Lake Tanganyika, Tanzania - TA2015038 Kigoma Deep Cast 35m | ecosystem: Environmental > Aquatic > Freshwater > Lake | place: Tanzania: Lake...
GGCAGGGTGCGGCCTGCTCATGAGCTCCGTCGGGCAGGAGGCGGCCTGCTCATGAGCTCCGTCGGGCAGGATGCGGCCTGCTCATGAGCTCCGTCGGGCAGGATGCGGCCTGCTCATGAGCTCCGTCGGGCAGTAAACCGCATAAAAACGCAACAATTATGCAGGAAATATACGGGTATTTGTCTTCAACTTTACCCCACCGCTCATTTTTCCAAAAAATCAAAACAAAACTTCTACCATTTTTCTACATCTTAATGTACACTAAGCACTGGGGTTGGTTTGTTCCGGCCTTTATTCTTCAACATGAAAGCAGGAAGCAATGAGTACAGAGGCATCAGATTCCGCCACCGCCAGTCCTTCCCCGATTTCACCGCATGAGCCGATTGTGGAGACGGCGACGGGGTCTAGGGGGATTCGGACACCGGAGCCACCGGCTGGTTATCGGTGGCTGATTCCGGGGGAGGACAAGATTGAGGCGACGGACATGACGTGGACTGGCCTCTCGATGGTGGATGGCGTGGCAACGAGGACATTGGAGCCGGTTTTTCACGCTCAGGCCGGGGCTAAATGTTATGTCTTTAACACATATTTGCGGCGGATCACTGTTGATGGCATGGGAGAGGACAGTGGCGAAGAGATTTTGATTCGTGAACTGAAGATTCGTTTGCAGAGCCAGACTCTGTCTCTCACGAAGCTGGCTCATTGGATGGAGATGGAGGAGATCAGGACTAGTTCAAAGGACTATTCCTCGGCACTGGTGATTTTGAATTCGATCCTCGATGCAAAGGACACGACGGCCAATGAGTAATCCGATTTTTACGCAGGAGGTGATGCACCTTGCGCATGAGATTTTGCAGCGGTACGAGGCAAAAAAACCGAAAACCGGCAAGGTGTTGACGAAATCTGGCCGAGTGCTGGCATCATCGATCATTGAGTTTTGTCAGATGGCGATACAGCGTCGATGGATTGGGTGGACGACTGACATTCAGTCGATTCCGATGACGGACTGTGAGTACGCAGTGGACTGGGACCGGATCTCTCGGGATCAGGAGCGAGCGGCGGCGCGTCGTCGGATGAAGGGTGAGGACGGGCGGGTGGCGTGTCCAGTGGGGCGTTTAGAGTTGAACAAGGTGGGTCGAGCGACTTTGAACTTGGGAAGTAGACCACGCAGTTCTGGCACGGCTCGCAGGGTGAATTCAAGTTTCAACAATTTCTCAAATCAGAACCAGAAGAAGTGAAACCATGAGTAGTAAAATGGCAAATTTTGCACAGTCACTGATTGCTGACCGAGAACTGCTGATTGCTGACCGGGATCGGTGGAAAGCATTGGTAGACCATCTTGAGCAAAAGTTGAGGGAATCTCAGGCAGCGGAGAAGAATTGTGACCGTCTGTTAGCTCCATCAGTGTTCAGTAATCCGCCTGATTTGGTTGCCAAGGCACTTGCGAACGGGAAGCCGGACACTTCTGCAAACCTGCAGTTAATCGTTGATGCTCTATGTGCTGTTGTTGACACCGGAAGGCCGATTAGCAAGACGGAATCTGTTTTAAAGTCGGATTCTTTGGCTTGCAGTCTTGCCGAGGCTGGTCTGAAAATGACGGCGATGTTATTGCGTAAGAACCGGGATTATGGTGGTTCGGCATACAAAAAGCCGGTGCTGGCTGCTGGGCTGTCGCCACTTGAGGCGATGTTGTGCCGGTTGTCTGACAAGGTGGCGAGGCTGAGTCGTCTGCTGTCTGGAGAAAAGGCGGCGGTCGAGTCGGAGTCGGTGGCTGACACGTTGATGGATCAGGCTGGTTACTGCATTCTGATCTGGAACTGGGTCACGCAATACATTGATGGGACATTGGATCTGGAGAAGACGCTGGAGCAGAAAAGCAAAGCGGCAGACAGTTGCAAAGCGGCAGACGATGCTTCAGGGGAGTTTACGCACCGTTCGTATCGAATTCGATACAATCCGCCTCCCGTCCCGTTTAGAGGATTTGACTGGGAATGGTGCCACATCGATTACGATGGACCAGAGGATAACAGAATCGGCAGGTCTTGCAGCTTGGAAGCTGCAAAAGAAGCAATTGACGATTTGGATGAATTTCACCCTGAAGGATAAAAACTATGAAAGTCTTAGAAAACACATTGGCAGTAGAGGTTGATCGATGGGATGATCCGGGTGATTACCCAAACAGCATAGCCTCTTCTCCATTACCAAGCTACGATTACGTTACAGGTCTGGAAGGTTACGTCAAGGTAAAACTTGACGTGGACGAACTTGACCTCAAGGACAGTGAACTGATTGACGTTTTGAAGGAAACAGGCGACTTGGACATTCCCTCGGGCATCGAAGTGACTGAATGGTCACTTACCCGACACGGGGAAGAAGTCGTTTTTGTGGCAGAGGACATCGATTGATTAACTACATTGGGCATCAGTCATGCTGCCTGAAGGGCTGCTGATGCAGGTGTCACCGAAGCAGTATCAGTTGCTGACCTGCCCCGCCGACTGGGTTTTGTTTGGCGGGGCAGCCGGTGGCGGCAAGTCTTATGGGCTAATGCTGGACATGCTGAGGCATGTGCAGGGGCCGCACACGCAGTCGCAGTATCGTGGTGCGATGTTCAGGCGGACGTATCCGCAATTGTCGCAGCCGAAGGGGCTGCTGGACACGACAAAAACGCTGTTTGGTGAGTGTGGGGCGAAGTTCAACCACACCAGAAGCGAACATTTGTTTCCGTCAGGGGCCAAAATCAGCCTGTTGACGCTGGAAAACGAGAAAAAAATCGAGGGATACCTCGGGGCGCAGTTCGATCAGTTGTGTATCGACGAAGCGAACCAGTTCAGTCAGAAAAACGTGTTGTTTTTGTGGGGTCGGTGTCGATCGGCGTGCGGGATCAGGCCGACATTGAGGATGAGTTCGAATCCGGATCATGATTCGTGGCTATTTTCGGTGGTGCAGTGGTATTTGGACGCAAGCGGGTATCCGGACCCGGCAAAATCCGGGAAAATCCGTCATTTCCGGGTGATTGACGAGCGTTTTGAGTGGTTTGACGCTCCGCAGGTCGATCCGAAGTCGGGCAAAATCGTTTCGAACAGTTTCAGTTTCATTCCGTCGAAGTTGTCGGACAATGAGTTTTTGATGCGGTCTGACCCGGAGTATGAGCAGCGGTTGTTGCAGCTGAGTGAGCAGGAGCGGGAGAGGTTCCTTGACGGCTGCTGGTTTGCGTCGAGCAAGACCGATACGGAGTGGAGCCGCGATTGTTTTTTTGATGTGATGGTGACTGAGGACGAATGGCCAACTCCGGAGCATCAGGCAGATTCGGTGCGGATGTTTGCGGTGGACCCTAGTAAGGGAAGAAAGACCAAGCAGGGGGACTTTAGCGCAATTACATGTTTGATGCAGATGTCTCCTAAGGGAGGCGGGTTAAAATATGTCGATTGTGACATGCAACGCAGGCCCCCCGGTCAGATTGTGGAGGATTTGTTTCAGTTCTGTGAGAGTCCGCTGCATCCGGTGACTTCGGGAGATTTAGTGGGGATTGAATCGACGGCTTTTCAGGAAGTGTTGCAGTCATTGGTGTACAAGTATGCTGCTGAGAATCCGGGGTACAGACTGAGCCGGTATTTGACGGCGGGCGGGTTTCTTGTGCCGATTCAGGACCACCTGAAGAAGGAGATCCGGATCAGGCGACTGGACGACCCGATCCGGAAGCGGCAGTTTCGGTTTCTGCGGAATCCCGGTACGACGCTGCTGGTGAGTCAGCTGAGGCAGTTCGACGGGGTGGATCGCGTGGGCCAGCATGACGACGGTCCGGACAGTCTGGACATGTGTCAGCAGTTGCCGCTGCAGTTGCAGCGGTGGTTCGATGAACAGAGAAAGCGGTGAGTCGCCGTGAGGATTCTGGTCAGCGGAGCGACGGCTACGGTCCGTGAGTTGGCGGCGGTGTATCCGGATCATCTCGGAGTCCTGCAGACGCCCCACAATGGCAACAGGCTATGCAGTCTGCCACTGCCATGGGCGTGCGACAACGCGGCGTTCTCTCGCCCCGATGACGACAAGTTCTGGCGATTCTGTATCGATGCGTGGGGCATGGACAGGCACAGTCCGCCGCTGTGGGTGGCGGTGCCGGATGTTGTCGCGAGCCATGCAGAGACGCTGAGGCTGTTCGGCTGGTGGCGGGATTACTGGCAGAGCGAGCTGGGGCAGATCCCGTTTCCGCTGGCGTTCGTGCTGCAGGATGGCTGCAGCGCACCAGAAGTCCCGTGGGATGAAATCGCGGCGGTTTTCGTCGGCGGGTCGACCAAATTCAAGCTCCGGCACAGCGAGCCGCTGATCCGGGAGGCTCAGGCCAAACAGAAACTCGTTCACATCGGGAGGGTCAACACCCTTCAAAGACTCAGATTTGCCCACGACGTGGGAGCCGATACAGTGGACGGGACGGCGTTCAGCATGTTCCCGCGAGTCAAAATCCCGTGGGCCGTGAAATATCTGCAGTCGCTGAAGAAAAGCCGGACGCTGTTTTAGTCTCGATTATTCCGTGGAAACCATCCAATGACGAAAACCTGTCCCTCCTGTAGCCCACCTGACTGGGCGACGAACGCGTCAGAGACAAAATCGTGGGTCTGTCTACAGGGTCAGCATCTGCGGTGGCACTGGCGACTGTGGGGCGGTGCGATCTGGTGTGTGGACGCCGGTCCGGCTCGGTCCTGTTACGATAATTGGCGAGAATCTGCAAAAATGTTCGTCACTTCTGCACTGGAAGGGGTAGTTCTACAGATAGGTGATTGAGTGCCACAAATCCTGTGGAATTCGCGCGCAAAGGTGTGTTTTTACGGTATATGTAACCTCGGGAGGGTGAATTATGGTGAAGTTGCCTGATTTGCGTGAACACGAAGTGGATGTTCTGAAAGAGATTGTGACTCAGATGGACCAGACTGGCGTCGAGTTCACGAACAGCCAGATCGACCTGAAAAGCCTGTACAAACGACTGAATCGGCTGCACAAGAGCAAGGACCAGTATGTCCGGTACATTGCTCAACTGGCGGCACTTGGCGATGCGGTATCAGCCTCCATTGACATGCGTCAGACCTGTTTGGCAAAGGCACACCGGCTGCATCAGGCAATTCTGTCGGATGTGGAGTGGGAAGCAGAGCAGATTGTGAAGTTCAAGACGTTCGTTCAGTTGCCGGCTGGTGAAATGGACGAAGAAGAAGAAACGGTGGCGGTAGAGATCGAGCAGATGGAGGGCCGCCGGGGACTGACGGACACTCGGTGGCGGTCCGGCTACCGGATCCGGGTGGTGCTGTTGTTTAGTGAACAGCATCCTGCGCCGGAACTGGAGTGGAAGATCGAACATGATCAGATGGATTTTGATCAGGTTCTGGTGCAGTCAGTGCAATCAGCGAGGAAATGGCTGCGGAATCGAGCCAAACGGAGACGCGACAGAGATGCCTGATTTTCCACAGCAGCCTGTGACCTGTTATTCTGAGCATTGCGGGAATGATGTTGCGGTGCTTAGAGAGGGGTTATGGTATGTCGAGATTATCCAGAACACGTCTTGGATCTGTGGGTAGCTTGCGTGGTGCGTCTACGCGAGATGAATTTGATTTGCCGCTCGATCTAACGACGGAACTGAAATCGAGCATGGAGCAGTTGTCGATCGCGATGTCTCGGGCTGCCCAATCAATCCTCGAGGACTTGGGGACCAGTTGTGGCGGATTGGCGTCTGGGGGGCTTGATGACCGGGACGTGTACGGGTCTGAAGATCCGTTTGAGAACGCCACGGTGGAAACGGTGCGGGACCTGATTGATCTGGGGAACCAACGATGGCGGACACCGTGGGGCGACAATGCGGCGACGAACCGGGCGTACTACAACGTGGACCGGGGCCACAAATATGTGGTGAAGCCTCAGCCGGATTCCGGGGCTGGTGCGGATGCCGTCCGGCGTGTTCAGCGGTGGCTTGATCAGTGGTGCGTTGACACAGGTTGGCAGGAGCGTCAATCCGAGGTGTCGATCCGGCTGGACCGGCACGGGGAGGTGTTCGATCTGCTGGTGTACGAGCCGTCAGGGATGCTGAGGCTGGGGTATGCGGAGCCTCAGGATTTGGAGGAGGACCCAAACAGTCAGTACCACTCGGCAGAAGATGGCAAAGAGTTTTGGGACTATTTAGGTGTTCGTCGAACAAATGACGTTCTGTTCCGGAAAACAGCGTATTTTGTGGACGGGACTGGTGACTCCAATGGCGTGTGGATAGGTGATTTGAACTATTACAAGGCTCCGGACCCATTTGCATTGGGCAATTTCGAGGCAAACAGCGCAGGGCTCAGGACGCTGATAAATTGCCGCCGACGGAATGTGTTGTCGAGCGATCCACGGGGGCTGACGTTGTATTATCCGGTGCGGGATGAACTGGCGTGGGCAAAGCTATTGCTTAGTAACTTGATGCGTGTAAGTAGCTTTCAGGCAGCTTTTGGTGCGATTCGAGTTGTAAATTCTGCACATGGTGCAGACGCAGTCCGGCAATACGCCAGTTCGTCACAGGGGGGGGCGGTTGGCGAGACTCCTGATAAGATGAATTTTCCAAGTCCAGCGGTGGTGACGACTCCAAGCACGGTGAAGTATGAATTCCCTGACACAGGGGCAGGAAACAGCAACCACATCGAAGTGCTGACAGAGTTGCTGCGGGCATGCAGCAGCGGGATGAAACTCCCAGAATTTATGTTGACGGCCAATGTGAGTCAGGGGAACTTTGCCAGCACTCTGGTGAGCGAGGGTCCGTTTCACAAATCAATCCAAAAAATGCAGTATCAGTTGATTCAGGAGGATCTGCAGATTATCCGTCAGGCAATGATTTGGGCGGCTCGCAGCGGGAATTTTGAAATTTCTGAGTCAGATGTGCGATCGGTGATGGTGCATGTGAAACCACCGACAGTACAGACTAGAAACCGCAAAGAGGACTGGGATATTAGTTTTGAAGCGTGGAAATCTGGCAGAATTAGCGGTGCAACCCTAAACGCCACTCAGGGTTGGGACTACGAAGAGGAGCAGGAAAAGATTCGGCAGGAGCAGGAAAGCGAGCCCGGTCCTCCACTGGCCGAGCATCCGCAGCAGCCTCAGGTTCCGGGGCCTGAGCCGACCCGTCAGAGCGGCGGGATTCGGGAGCCCGGCGTGATGAACGGGGATCCGGCTCAGGGGCAGCGAGCAAGCCGACAGTAGAACGAGTTTTGGAAAACAGGTTGCGTTGCTTGTATAACACTGCGAGGGAGGTGGCGTATGTGTGCGTGCAACAAGGGACGGCGGAAACCCAAGCCGCCAGCGACTCCACCAGCTGGGGAGGCAAAATGAGCATTGAAGTCAATGAACACGAAGTGTGCGATGCGGTGGAAGCGGTTGACGCTGAAGCCGGTATCGTACGCGGAGTGAAGTTGCTGGGGCTTCGCAGCGGGAACCGGAATCCTGACGGCAGTGTTGGGCGGGTTTATGACACTGTAGGGGTTCAGGAGTCTGCGGCGAAGCTGTTTCCCGGCGCGAGAGTGTACATTGACCATCCGGAGAATCCGGGGGCGACTCGGAGGTATGCGGATGCATTTGGTGTGGTGGAAAATCACAGGTATGTTCCCGGCAAGGGGCATTTTGGGGATTTGCGATACAACACCAGCCATCGACTGGCGGCTCAGTTTGCTGAGGATGTGAAAAAGTTCCCTCGGGGGCTTGGGTTTTCAATTAACGCTGCAATTAAGCCAGCAAAAAGCAAGGCTGCAGACGGTTCGCTGGTGGTGGAAAGTCTTGAGTTTTTGCGAAGTGTGGACGTTGTGACCAGGCCGGCAACGGCTGTAGGTGTTTTTGAGCATACAGACCCGGCGGAAGCCGTGGCAGAAGGAGGACCGCAGGTGGACGTAAAACAACTCGAAACAATGCTGGAGACCATGAAGGTTGAGCAGGCGAAAACCAGCCAGGCTCTGGAGGCTGCGATGGCCGAAAATACACGACTGAAGGCTGATGCCGAGCAGGCAAAGATTGCCCAGCAGGTGACTGAGTCCTTTGGTAAGCTGTTGTCTGGCGGCGTGTTTGAGAGCGTGGACGACGCAAAGAAAACCGTGGCAGGCAAGTTTCGGCAGGATGCGATTGAGTGTGCGTGCCAGATGTCAGGTGATTTGCGGATGAAGTTCGAGCAGATGCTGAAGGATGCAGGACCGCTTTTCGTCGATGACGAAACTGATATTACGGCTGGTGCTGACGATGAAAAGCCAGCATTTGGCAACCGGGATGCTTCGGAGGGCGACGGGGACGGCGACGACGATGGCTGGAAGGCTCCGGCGATTGGGAAGCGGGCTGCTGGTGGTTATTCGGGGCTCCGGGTGAGCCTTGGCATGAAAAAGTGATCTGACCGACCGGGGGTTCCGGTTGTTGTGATTGGTGATCTCCGAGTCTGAGGAGTGTAAAGATGCCGCAATGTCTGGATAATATGTATCAGCAGGGGTATTACGGGGTTGATGTCGATGTCGAGTCGATGGCTATTCCGAATCCTGCTGTGGATGTCTGCCCTGGGGATTTTCTAGTGGCTGACACGTCACTCGCTGGAGTGACCGAAGCTAAATTGCTGAGTGCCTACACATGGGACACCAATTTGGCGACCACTCGGACTGCAGCTAAGGCAGCTTTCCGTGGCGTGAGTGCTGGTGAGTACGGGACAGAGGACTGCATTGAACAGCAGGACTGTCTGCCGTACTGGCGGTACAACAGGGGTAACGGTTGGATGCGATCGTACTTGATTGTCGATGATTCTGGTGCGGCAGCCCCGACTACTTGGCATGCAGGTCAGTTGTTTACGTTTGCGAAGAACCCAAGCAGTAATGCTTTGGTAGACAGCAAGATCGTAAAGACCTCGGATGCGACTGTGGCGGTGTTTCGGGCTCCGAACGCCAGCGGGACTGAAGACCAGACCCGTGCTTACGTTGAATTTTACTGATCCGTTGGGTGTTTTGGGGCTTTACTTTTGTAGGGTGAACTACACCCAGTGGGGAGATTGAAATGCCGAATCGCAGAGTGACACAGAGAGTTCTGTCCGACTATCAGAAGTACGGTGGCAGGGTTCTTTCCGACCTTGATGAGATGCTTGAGTCTGGCGAAATGAAGGGTGCGGACCTTGATATCCCCACCATTCTGGAGCATGACTTTGGGCCAAATTGGCGTGGGAAGATCACTAACGGTGATCAGGAAGTTGTCGAGCAGACGATTACCAGCGGAACATTTAACAAAATGATTCCGAGGATTATTCGGACAACTCTGGCTGAACAGCCGAAAGAGCAATACTTGTTGCTCAATCGAGTGTTTCGCGAGACAAAGGGTGAGTGCGAGGATGGCTTTGAGGACCATGGAGTTTTCAGCGATCCACAGGTGGAAGACCTGTGCGAATTGCAGAAAGCTCCGCAGTTCGGCGTGGCAACGGATTTTATGACTCACCCCAAAGGCAAGATGCGGGGTCTGGGTCTGTCGTTCACTCGCGAAGCTCTTTGTCGCGATCCCGCCGGGTTCATTGCACAGCAAGTGCCAAAGATTGCGGACGCCCACAACAACCGCATCGAGGACCTGCTGCTGGACCTGTTCATTGGCTACACGAACACCTACAACCGCAGTGGTACGGATTACAACACCTACTATGCGGCTGATGGCAGCAGCACTCCTTTTGACAGTGGTGCTGGTGGTCCGTGGATCAACGCCCAGGCCAATGACTTCGTGTGCCCTTCCGACCTCGAGTTGATCCTGCAGTTGTTTGACGGTTTCCGAGACATGGTCCATGGCCGTCCGATCCCGGTCCCAAGTCAGGGGCTGACGGTCGTAACAAGCAAAAAGCAGGCGCGGTATATCAACCGTAAGCTTGCTGCAAGTCAGGTTGAGGAAGACGTGACCTGCAACAGCGGTCAAACTGTGAAGTATGTGCTGACTGGTGCGCAGGCAAACCAAATGGACTTTGGCGAGATTCTGGGCTACCAGCGATTTGTTGACCGAATCGTTCTGCGGTATGGTATTTCGGTTGCCGAAGCCGAAGGCTGGTGGTGGGTTGGTTCGATCAATGAGTTCCTGAGCTGGGTGACGAACATCGCCCCGTCAGTGACTCGGTGTCCGCTGGGTGCTGAAGAGTGCCAGCGGCGGATCGTGGCAAACTACAGCAGCCTGAGCAAGGGTTACGGTTATGTCCGGAACCCGTATCGGGCACTGATGCTGACACCTCCCGTGGACACCTGATCTGGTGTTCGGATAAAGCGTTCCCTCCCGAACGCGGACACGGTGTCGGAAACGGTGCCGTGTCCTTTTTTTGTTTGGAGTGTGGAATGCAGAACGGTAAAATTTGGGTTGCTCGAGTTCGTGGTGGTCCGACAAAGGTGTTGATTGCCGACAAGCCAGTCAATCGCCGCGAGGTTGAGAAGAAGTACATGGACAGTTTTGCCCATAATGCGTGCCGAGCCTTGAGTTCAGGGGACGATGACGCTTGGGTGCAGATGGATGTAGTAACTGAAGAAGAACTGACGACAAAGTATAGTCAGTTGTTGGTGGAGCATCCTGCGATAGGGCGGCCACTAGCTTTGATTCGCATACAGAACGGGGAATCCGATGGCATGCCTAACGTGCGAAGAACTCGACGCTCGGATTTGCAGTCTGGCGGAGGAGTTGGCGACGGCGAGCCAATGTCTGGGGGGGGTGACGGTCGAAGCCGGCGTCGAGTTCGACAACAGCGGTCAGCTGAAAGCGAAGCAGGCGGCGTTGAAGACGTATCAGGACCTGTGGACAGCTAAACGGTGCGGAGAGGCCAATGAGGGGCAACTCTACGAGTTCACGGCGGTGGCGTGCGTGACTCCGGGCAGTTGCCGGACGACGGGGTGTCGGGGCAGTCGCCAGAGTCTCAGGGGGTCTCGGAGATATCGTCGATGAGCAGCGGCACGGATCAGGCGTGTTGTGCAGACTTGACCTGCCAATGTGAGCATTGGCTGAGTCGATTTTGTGACTACGAAGCAGTGACTCATAGTTACTGCGGCGTGGAAACAGAATTTGAGTCAGCACGGTCTGTGGCAATGCCGACAGAGTCAATTCGGCCAGAAATGGGTGTAGAGCAGGCAGACCGTCTGTGGTTTGTGTCGCGTGCTGAACACGATGTGGAGAGTGGTGTTGGTGCTACGATTACGGCCTCGGACGGTTCTGTTTGGCAGGTCTACAATTCTGCTTATGTGAAAACATACTGCCTCTGGAAACTTTGGGGGCGGAATGTCGCAAAGTGTTTTGCACTGTTAGATCCGGTCGAGATCTGGCAGGTAGATCGATGTGAAGCAGAGTGTGCCGACGGTCGCGAGGAAAAACTGGTCGCGAGGGTTCGGGCGTCGATCGTCTCCGCAGGTGGCCGTCAGCAGATCAGGAATGACTCAGATGACATGGTGGTCGGTTACACAGCCAGGTTGGAATCGTGGCCAAAAAAGGCGGGCGAGCATCCGCAGCCGAATCACCAGCTGCGGGTGAAGGGTGTCGAGTACCGGGTGTTGAGTTTTGAGGATGGCGGGCGGTTTGTGCCGTTCACGATGTCGCTGGAGAAGGTTCAGTGATTACCGTCAGGATCGAAGACAACATTGACGCGGTGATGGACGAACTGCGGGACCGTGTCTGGCTGCTGCTCAACAGTGTGGCCAGTGAACTGGTCGAGGTGTACAAGAACGACTCGACAGGGCTCGGGCGAATTCAGTCGTTTCTGACGGAGGAGGGTCCGCCTCACAGTGCGCCGGGCGAGGTGCCGCACTACTACAACGGCCCTCGCCCCGGTGGCTATTCTTCGCCGGCTCCCGGCAGTGCAAAAAACAACGCACCGGGGAGCGGGTTTGCGGTGGATCAGGAAGCTCCGCTGTTTGAATTCATTGATTACACGATTACTGAACGCGGCTCTGGCACGATGCCGGAAGCTGGTGTAGGATTCAACCTGCAGACAAGTGACTCTGGGGCTCCGGCTCACGTCGTGAACCGCCAGAAGAATTATCTAATTGGCTGGGATATTGGTATTGGTGCGGCGGCATCCGGTGGTTCTCGAAGAACTCCAGGCCCTGGTGAGGTGATTGACCGAAAAACTGGTCAAATACGGAAACGAAGGACCAATGCGGGACGACCAAGGACATCTGCACCGAAGTCCACCGGCGGAGGCGGGAAAAGACCGTGGGTTCGTCCGCTGTACGATCAAGGTGTCCCACGATTGAAAGCTGCAATTTTGAGGACACTTAGTCAAATAAATCAGCCATTTGACCTGTTTTGACTTCGGGATGATTACTTATGATGAATCAGTATTTGGTCTACGGCTTGGGACCAGCAATTTATGTCGAGGCTGTGTCTCCCGAGGTTGCTGAGGCGATTGTGATTGCATCGGTGACGCCGCATCCGGATGTTTCGCTGTTGCTGACTCGGAGGGTTTACGAGGTGCCGTGTGCCTGATTGCTGCATCGAGGAAGCGTGGCTGCAGGCTCTGCGGGGCCTGAACTGCACTCCGATCCCGGAAAAGTCTCACTTTGCGGAGATTAGGACGGGTTCGGAAACGACTCCGTATGTGGTAGTAAATGTTGCCACGGTGTCGGGACTGCGAACATCGGACGGTGTTCAACTGGGCTACAGTGTCCGAATTGCGGGATACTTTGACAAGGACGCTGTGGCTGCGAAGCGGGAGTGGGCCGAACTGCTGATGACATATTTGACTGGTTCACGATGCTTGAGTCTTGGGAATTGTGGCTGTTTCTGTGTAACATCACTGGGAATCCTGCAAAGCACAGTTTCTCAGCAGTTGCTACAGGTTTCAATTGGTCTTACGGGTCGATACATGTCTGCCGGCGGATCTGAATCCGGCACTTGATGGGAGCTTAATTATGCCATTTTCTGCCGGTGAACTGTGTTGCGCAATGGATGCCTGTGTGTTGATTGACACTTCAAGCACCACGCCAGCGGCTTGGGATAAAATCCCGCATGTGACTGAAATCAGTTTCAATCTGCAGGCAAACACACCGAAACTTGTGACCAGCAGCACTGGAGGCCAGGAAACCAGCCTTTGCGGTACGCTGACTCAGTCTGGAACGCTGTCAGTTGCATGCCATAAGGGTACTGCCCCTGGCTTCCTGTTCCCGAATCAGGTTTACCATATTGCATGGTCAAGTGACTGTACGGTTCTTTGGAATTTCGTAAATTGCACTGTTAAGAATACTTTTGACGGCGACTACTTTGAAGCGTACATTCGCATTACGGCTTTGCCTGTGTCCTATAACATTTCAGGCAATCAGGCCACTGTGTACCAGTATGGCTTCGACATCGTGAGTTGGGTTCTGGGCCCTGATTCAAATATGGCTACACCAAAAGCCAACGTCACCGAAGGTTTTGTTTGCTGATCTAACGAGGGGGATGAACAATGCAGACAGTTTCTGTTGGCGAACAGGAACTGCTGATCAAGCCGGCACGTCTGATCAATTACGTCGAGAAAGTGAACTACATCCTTTCTCGGCGTCCGGGCGTGTGGGATTTGCTGAAGCAGTTGCCGAAGACGTTTCAGTCGGACACTTATCAGTCGTTCGTCCGTGAGGCGATGACCGTGGTGCATTCCACGGGGGCCACCGTATCCATTCAGGAAGAAGTCGATTTCGACAACAGCCTGCTTGGTTTTTACTGGACTATTTGGCGGTGCATGCCGTCTGAGCAGAAATCCAGTGTCGCGAAGAAGAAGACGTTTTTTGAGTCTGAGCAAAAAACGGCAGACATAGACCCGTCGATCGCTGGGATTCAGCGAGCGAAGGATCTGTGGGAGTTGGCGACGGACGATGAGAAACGGCAGATCCGACTGGCACTGATGGCAGCTGAGGCGAAGCCAAAAAACTCCGATGGCCCGCCGTCGAGCGAGACGACAGCGGGCCCGGAAAATCCGGTCTCTCAATGAAAATGAAGACGGCAGTCGGTGAGCCGGAAGGTGAGAAGGTCTCGTACTGCCGCTACATGTCTTTGGCTCTGGCCGTATGTGAAAAGAGGCATGTTTCGTTAGACTCTGCGCTGCAGATGACGCTGATTGAGGCGTACCAGGCACTGGGAGCAGAGGTCTATGTCTAGTGGTGGCGGCCCAACATTGATGGACGTGTTCGTCGGCGTGAAGCCCGACCCACAGTTCATGCAGCAGATTGAATCGAACTTTGGCGAAGCGAGAAACAAAATCCGCCAGATGTTTGAGGGCATCCAGACGGACGCCGGGCAGGCTGCTGCAAATGCGATGGTTTCGAGACTGCAGGAGATCAATCGACTGCTGCAGGACATGGAGGCTCGGGCCGATCGTCTGAGGCAGGATATCGGCAGGACTGATGGTGGCGGTGGCGGCCCTCGCAGAAGGCAGCGTGGCGGTGGCGGCGGCGGCGGTGGCACTGGCGGTGGTGGCACTGGCGGTGGTGGCGCTGGCGGTGGTGGCGCTGGCGAAGAACCGCCAGACGATCTGGCTCAGCGGCTGCGGGTGGCCACGGATGAGTTTAACCGCCTGAGGCGAGCAACTGAGCCGCGGCTGAGGCTGGTTGGCGATGACGATCTAAACCGTCGCCTTCAGAATCTCGTTTCGAATGTTCAGGAGGCTCAGGCTGCATTCCGGCTTCGCGATGTCCCAGAAAGCCAGTTTTTTGATCGTGGCGAGCAGCAGATCGAGCGGGTGATTGCTGCCACTCGCAGACTGCGAACAGGGTTGCGCCCGGCTCTTGAGACGCGAGCCACTGAGGCTGGTTTGTTGCCGGCAGATGCGGCGAACAGAGCGGATATTTCACGGACAGTCAAGCAGCAGTTTCGTGAGATCAGGCAGGAGTCCGGTCGGCTGCGAAACGAGTTCGAGGGGATCGCTCAGGCTGCTTCAAGACTGGGCCCGCAGGATATTGCGCTGAAGGAGCGATTGGGGGTTGCAAGATCACAGTTCAAGGTTTTGCAGCAGGAACTGAAGGATGCGATCGCAAACGGCAGTCTGCAGGGGGCTCAGCAGGCTCGAGACAATATCCGATCGTTCCTGAGCGGGAATGTACAGGCGGTTGGTTCATCCCCTGCAACGCCCGGATCATTCATTGGCGGATTGGGCGCTGAGATCACGGGAGCAGCCTCAGGCCGGACTCAAAGGCAGCAGGCGCTCACTGGTATCGGGGATCTGGAGGCACAGTTTGAGGAACTGCGATCTCTGGGCAGTAAGTTTGCGCAGTTGTCGAGCACTTCAAAACTGAACATTGAAAATATCCGCCTGGCGTTCGTCGACCTGCGAGCGGAGATTGAGCGAGGAATTGAAGTTGATCCGCTGCGAGTCGGAATGCTGCAGACTCAGATTTCGAATCTGCGAGGTTTAGTAAATCAGCGGATGGAGGCTTTGGTCAACCCGGCAGACGGTGTTGAGTCTGCGATAAATAGGGCACAGAATTTAGTCAATGAATCACAGAACAAGTCAAAACTCAAGGGAGCGCAGGTCTTATCATCACTGGCAGGTGTTAGCGGCGAAGATCGTCAAACATTGCTGAAGATCAAAACACAGCTTGAGGAAGCTATAGCTGAATACAAAGTTGCAAGGCAATCTTTCTTTGATGCTGTAGATGAAGCATCGTCTATTAAGGCTGTTGCGCGAGTAAGAGATACGGCAGCAGAAGTGAACACAATTGCAAGTAATGCCAGCGCCAGAATGGACGAGATCTCACAGAGCAGGCTGAGAAATTTCAACGCCCTGTCCAACAGCGCCTACCAGCTCGGTCAGGCGTTCGAGGATGCAGCGATCGGATATCAGCTAAACGGGCTGGCCGGTGCGCTGCGAGGTGCGGCGAACAACATCTCGTTCGTGGTGAATAATCTTGCGCAGGCTCCAGCGATTCAGGATTCCATTGCGAGGCGGTTCGGCATTGCCGGGGCACTTGGCAGAGACTTGGTTGGAATCACGACTGGTATCGGTGCCGCACTGGCAGTCACGGTGCTGCCACCAACGGTCGAATGGCTGGAATCGCTGAACGACATTGAACTGGAACTTGAGGACATCTCTGAGCGGTACTCTGAGATCGTTGGCAAAACAGAGCGACAGGTGAAGCTGAGCCTGGAGACGCAGCAGTTCACTCGAGGGGTTGCACGCGCTGACAATTTTCGAGCTGTGCTGGATTCGCTGGATGATTTGCGAGAGAAGGCTCAGGATACGCGAATCGAAATTGCAGAGACAGTCGATGGGCTGGCAAACAGCGGCGCGTTTGCAATTCTGAAAACCCAGTTTGATTCGATCAGCAAAGGCATCGACACGGTTATCGAAAAGTACCGCAAACAAGCGGAGTTTTTGCGTCAGCCGAGTCTGATGCCGCTTGGTGCTCCTGATGGTCTTTTCAGTCCAGATAAAGTTCTCCGTGCTCAAGAAAAACCTTTACTTCAGTTTCGGGCAACACGAGATGCTATCGTTTCGCAAATTGAAACGATTCAAAGAAGTAGTAGGGATTTCCCTGTTGCTCCAGAGTCTTTTGATAATGCCAGAAAACTCCTAAATAAGTTGCAGGACGATCTGAAGGCGACGATTGGCAGAGAGGACTTTGCAGACTTTTCAGGGCCAGCAAAGGATGCTGCTGCGCAGCTTGAGGCAAACCTGAAGCCGCTTGACAAGACTCTTGAAGATCTACGCAATCGAGCCGAGGAATTCCGTGAACTCACAACCCGCCGGCTGACTGAGGGCATCGAGGCCGCTTTGCGGCAGACCGAGGTGCTGCAGCAGCGGCAGTTGCTGATTCGTGAGCGACTGAGCGGGCGTGAGATCCCGGGCGGTGAGATGCTGCTGGATGTGGTCGAAATGTCGAGGGCGTATCAGGACCTGATCGACAAGCAGTTGAAGCTCTACGAGCGGGCTGGGATGGCACGGCAGGATATCGAGCGGGTCCGGGCATCGCTGCAGCGGCAGGCCGATCTGGAAGTCGGGAACCAGTCTCTGGAGCAGCAGGCCGACATTCTGGAGCAGATCCGGCAGGCTGAGGAGCGGATTGCGGAACTGCAGGGACGCCGGCGGGACGCGAGATCGCAGAACATCAACTTTGATTCACAAATGACAAAGCTGCAGGAAAACGCGCTTAGTAAGACCGACGACAACACGAAGGCCCTAAAGGACGTGAGGAAGGAACTGCAAAATCTGAATGTTCGTCTGGTGAAATTGCAGGCGTCCGATTTGATCCGGAACCAGCTGAGTTTCCTTCAGGGAGAACTGGGGCAGACATCGGAGGACCCGCGGATCCCGGGGGCTGCTCAGCAGGCGGCCAGAATGCGGGAGCAGATCAACATGACTCGCCAGTTGGAAATGTTCCTGCCGGGATTCAATCCAGTTGTGCCGGGGCGTGGGGCGTTTAGTATGCCGGTGATGGCTCCCGGTATCGGGCCGACAATGGGTATGACTGAACTGGTGCTGCGGAATACTGTGCTGGACGGCTTCAGTATGCTCATGCAGTTTATGACCCAGACTGAGATCGGCCAGAAAATTCTCGGTGTTCAGGAAGCGATCAAACAGAAAGATGAGCGAGCGAGGGTGAACTGATGGGCCAGAACAACATGTGCAACGACTACACGGACTTCGTTGTGTTCGTGGAGGAGACTGGGGTTCTGCCATCGTTTGATGGCAAGTCTTTGGCAACGTCTCGCCGGTTTCTCGTTCCGTGTGCGTTTGCTGAAGAATTTGCACTGCGGATGATCGGCAAGTATTGGAAAGACACCGTTTACACCACGCCTGTGCTGCCCGCAGAGTACCCCTATGATCCATCTGCGCAGACTCAGCCAGTTTCGCGTCAGCTGAAAATGGTTGCAATGCGGTTCCGGCAGGAGCCTGTTGAAAAAGCGTGTTTCAATGTACTCTACCCAGACCCACGCGATCAAGATCATCCGCTGATACAATGCGTGACAGATCCGACCAACGCAGCGCAGATGGAGAAGTATTATCCTGTTGCGTGGCCCGAAGGAGACGAAAACGGGCAGCTTGTTTCCGGTAATTGCGGTTGCATGTGTGCGGTGGTAATTGAGTACGCGAGCCCCCCGTGGCAGTGCATTGGCCCAGTTGCTGACACAGAAGTTCCGCATCTCGAGGAGCTGGAAGACAACACGGCGATCAGTGTCCAGAGGAACCCTGGGTACGAACAGTACACACTTCCAAACAGACATCTGCAATGGGCCATTGATGATCTGCAAAACAAGCAGCTCGACGGAGAAAGCTACGCGACAATCATCGTGCCAACGGCTGACATCGTAGTGCGATGGTACAATGTTCCCGTCAAAAAGTTGTGCGACATCGAAGTGTTGCTGGCCAGCTACCGCGGGCATGTGAACTCGGAATCATTCGACGTTCTGAGCAAATGCCTGTGCGCGACTTCAGAAACCTGCAACTGTGCGTTTGATCCTGAAACTGTGATGTTCATTGAGTGGCAGGAACTGGAGCAGGACCGAACAAGCGGTTTCCACCCTGACATGAACACGACGACTCTTGAACTGCATTACAAACAGAAGCGTATTGTTGTGAAGCCGGAAGAAGGTGAAACACCAGCCATGGTGGTTGGGCATAACCACCTGTTCACAGACAAAACTGTTGATGACTATGCGTGGCAGCGTGTGCTGCGAAAGAAACCTGCCGGGCAAACGGAAAATCTGTATCCCGGAAAAGACTTCAACGACATGTTCAAGGTGCCATAATGCGTCCGTCTGACTGGAAGCGTGGGGACCTGATCAGAACCGACCGGCTGAACGGCGTCACCAGTGAAGCGAGACTGGGCCGCCAGTCGGTTGTGGTGGGATCTGGCACGGCTATTGTTGGCACGAATCATGGCGTTCGTGCGGCTCATTTCCAGAAGCAGGCAATTCATCTTGTTGAGGCGATCGAGGATTTTGCTTCCGGGTACATCACTGACAATTATCTGGCGGCTGACGTAATCCCCAGCGGGAAATGCAGGCTGTTGCAGTTGGAGCTTACGACTGGCACCTATGCAATCGACCCTGCTACTGAACCGTTTGTTGTTTATGATCCGCTGTCAGTGATTGGCGACAGTGACTCGAAGGCAAGTGGTGACAAGTTTTACTGTGTTTGGAACAGAGACAATCAGCGGGCAGAAGTTGTCAGTGGTGGTGGCGGTGGCGCGAAAGCGATTTCTTTTGCGATCGTCTCAACAGACTACAGTAATCGGTCAGCTTTGGTCGAGATTCGCCAGCGGACGTTTTCGGGGCAGGTTTTTGGCTCAATCCTAGACGACACTGTGGTGACAGTCTATGACACGGATGGGTGCTTTCTGAACGAACCGAGTGTCGATTTGACTGGGCGGCTTGGAAAGGCCATGCTGTTCATAGTTGATGGTGAGGCAATCGATGCTCACTTCAAAGACGATGGCGATTATTCACCGAAGAAGTATTGGAACGTGTTCAATCTTTGCTGCCCACACAATGAGTGCGACTGATGGCTGTTCAGAAGGGCCGACAATGTGGAGGCTGCTGTTGCGGCGGATGCTCCTCGCCTCCGCGTGACCTGCGAGGCCCGACTGTTGGTGAACTTCCTCAGTTCTCGATTCAGTCGCTGTGCTGCAGTTGCCTGCCGAACCAGATCTGTGTGCAGATTGTTGAAGATGGGGCCTATGACGAATCGTGGGCCCACATTGAGCGAGCCTGCGATAAGATGCAGCCGGCTGGCGGTGGTCCGCTGCAGTTCTCAGGGAACGTCTGGTATGACGGCGAACTGCATTTGTTTAACTTGTATCTCGAATTGAGGCCGGACGGAAACAGCCAGGTTTGCTGGGTGTTGTGGGAAATCGATTCGCTGGGCTGGTCTGGCGAGAAACTGATCAATCACAACCTGCTGACGACATCCTACGATTGCGATTTGCGGATGAAGTCTGAGGACTGTGCCACCTTTGGCGGCGAGTGGCAGGTGACTGAAGCAATCACGCTCATAATCTCGACTCCAGAAACTGTTGATTTGGCGGAGGCCGTCGAGTGTGGTGGTTGCGGTTGCGTGTGTGACTGTATTTGCCTGTCGATCTGGTCACGGGATGCGGCTGAGACGATCGAGTTCACGGGCCAGAATGCGATTGTGTGTGCGCAAATCGATGATGGGATGCGACAGATCTGCGCGGCTGGCGATCCGCTGAAGCTAGGCGGATTTGTGTTTTGGGAGCTGGATGGATGGCAACTGCGGATTAACGGTGGAACGATGGTCCCGCCTGACAGCTTTACGCTGATTGCTGGAACCAGCACTCTTGCCTGCAATTTGCAGGACACTCTGACAGTGATCGACGAGTGGGAACATTTGATTGACGCGACCGCAGGCGGTGCAGCGGAGGTTGAGTATCAATGGGATATTGACGATCGCATGGCTCGCAGACTGCAGTGGGCCGGGATCTCAAATGGCAACCTATCAAAAACTGAATTCTTTGGTTGGAACTGGGCTACGAGTCAATGGGATTTGTTTGGCGAGATCGAAGGGCGTCAGTCCGGCCAGATTGAGCGTACATTCCGGCAAGATCTTTCTGATGACTTTACTGGCACCGGCGCGAATCTTGGCATAGTGAAGGTGAAGATCAAGTCCAGAACGGCACAGAGGCTGAGGAACGATCAGTTGCTTCTGCAGACAACAAGATGCTGTGAGATTGAACTGATACCACCATATTATGTTGTTCCTTCATCACCTCTTGAAAAGTTGAATCTGGCTCAGGTTGGGCAGTGTCCATCACCACACAAATTTTGGAATTTTACAGACACGTCAGGGATTGACTGGACGGTCGCCTTTGAGTGTTTGTGGTGTGGAGGGCGGTGTGGAACATCAATTACATCCTGCTGCCCGAGGCCGATTCCAGCAGTAGTGTTTGCTGAGATTCTGATTGACTGCCCGCCGTGCGGGGCAGGATTGACTGTTCCACTGCAGAACATCAGTCCTTCAATTTGGGAGGGTGTTGGATTGCATTGCGGGAGTCCGTTGTCTGTTCGGTTTTCCTGCTCTGGATCCTCTTGGTATATTGAAGTTGAAGGAGCCGGGGCTTGCAGTTTCCGTGGTTTTGCAACAACGACAGACTGTGATCCTCTGAATGTGACATTCTCAGGCGATTTTTCTGGCGGCTTGGGATGTTGTGGCACTCAGGAAAACGGCCAGAACGGTGCCCCAATTACGATTGTTGTGATTGAATGAACTCACTTTGCGAATGTGCGGCGACTGGTTTTTGCTCAAGACATCAAATGTACAAGGGAGAGCAGCGTTTTGCTCACTGCCGTGGCGTCAGCAAAAGCGCAGACTGTGGACTAGCGTTTTGGAATAAATGGGAGCAGGGCCAACTGGGGGCGACGGCTCCGGCAAATCCCCAACTGAATCCTGCTGGGTTTTGTGATTCACTTTCAGAAGCACCGTATTCCACGATTGGTGATCAGCTCAAAGCAATCATTCAGCGTGAAACGGGAATTGAGATTCCCTGTGAGGCATGCCGACAGAGGATTGCCCGGCTCAATTCCATGAGTCGTGATGAAGCAATGAATTCTGAGACACGACGGCAAATCGTTGATGAGATCTCACAGCAGGCGTCTGCAGGAGTCGGAAACTGGATTCAGCGTTTGGGCATTGCGTTTGACGCGATGGCAGGAACCGGGTTACTGCGATCCAACATTGAGCGATGGTATGACGAAGCCGTGGATGCAGGGACAACAAACGTCAGCAAAACATCGGCGGCTGTTGCCGTAGTGGTGGCAAATAGGAATCAGACGGTTGTGGCTCCGCAGGCTCCCGCATGGGAGCGACCAGCCCGCAGAAAGGCCGGTGCTGAACAGGACAGGCTGCACAGAATTGCGGTGTCATCTGTTCCATTGAAAAGGCAGTGGCAGTGTGAATCTAGACCGAAGGTGAATTTGGTATATCATCTGTGGCCACGGAAAGGATTATGGGAGCGGCATCTTCAAAGATTGCAGCAGTTGATTGCTTTGTGTGATGGCAGGGTGATTGTCGGTATTTCAACAGACGCTGAAACTGACCGATTTGAAGACGTTGCAGCAGCGGTTTGGCCTGCTCAGGATGGAAGAGTTCACTGGTTGCCAAGTGTGAATATTCGGCATAATCAGGGCATCTGGAGTCGCGGGGCGAGGTTTGGCGAGCTTCAGACCGCGATTCCAGCCATGGAGCTGCTCCGCGACCTGCCGGAGGATTCAGTGACTCTCTATGCTCACGGCAAGGGCATGCAAGATCATACCTTTAGGTCAAACGCTGTCAGGGTGTGGACGGACATCATGTACGAGTCGATAATGTTCCCGATCGATAAAACGATTGAAACAATTTCGTCAGGATATGAGTGTGTCGGAAATTTTCGCACGTTCGGTCTGCGTCCGCTAATGTGTTCGTACAAGTGGCACTACGCCGGGACGTTCTACGCTTTTCGTACTCGCGCTTTAGTGAATTCATCCGGCGTGGCTAAATATCAGATGCGATATGGTGGCACGGAAGCGTGGCTGGGAGATCACATTCGACCCTCAATGGCGGCCTGCGAATTTGCCGACAACAGTCCGATCATAAGACAGTACGACGATAATCTGATGACCGAGGTCGCCGGAGATTATCTGCGGTATGAGTCGATGCAGCATGGCAACGGGCCGAAGCTCGAACAGCATCGGAGAGAGTGGGCGTGGTTTCTTCGCCAGGTTTCTGACGTGAAGAGCATGCTCATTATCGGCAGTCGCTTTGGTGGGATGGAACATCATTTGCGAAACGTGTTTGCAGAAATGCGTCTGGTGTCTGTTGATCTCGATCCAGATGCAACAAACAAAACAGACTGCTTAGTGATTGGCGATTCGCATAACTCTGAAATTCAGGATTTGCTTAGGAATCGTGGGCCGTTCGATGCCGTCTTCATTGATGGAGATCACACATACGACGGCGTAAAGCTAGATTTTGAATTTGCCTGCAGCCTAAATCCTCGATATGTTTTTTTGCATGACATCACGAATGACATCTATCATCAGGCGACTGGATGCCAAGTTGAGAGGCTCTGGAAAGAGATTGTTAGCGATGCGGGATCCCTTGGATGGGCAACAGATTCATTTGCTGTCGGCTGCGGGTGGGGAGGGATTGGCAAAGTCATTTTTAGGGCATGAACGGTATCTGCTGCACTATGTGGGCGACAGGCCGGGCGATCTGAGTGTAATTTTTAAGGCAATCAAACTGGAGCCCGTTAAATGATCGGGATTATTGCCACGACGGAGTTCTCAGATCTGCTGGAAATTACACTGCCGTGGAATCTGCAGGTGCTGGAACAGGTGCTGGTGGTCACGCATCCCGAGGATCAGCTGACGATCGATGTGGTGTCGAAGTATCCGCAGTGTGAGTTGCTGCTAACCGAGGTGTTCCGGGAAAACGGCGCGTACTTCAACAAATGGGCTGCGGTCCAGATGGGATGTGATTACGGGATCCGGCATCACAACTGGGCGTGC
>Ga0194129_10003126_pt1 | contig 23428 bp, 26 predicted proteins | sample TA2KigCa35mmetaG_FD_150862 | JGI IMG/M metagenome (GOLD analysis project Ga0194129, IMG submission 150862) | Freshwater microbial communities from Lake Tanganyika, Tanzania - TA2015038 Kigoma Deep Cast 35m | ecosystem: Environmental > Aquatic > Freshwater > Lake | place: Tanzania: Lake...
GCTCTTCGGCGAAGCGGTGGGGGCCCCGGCGATCGTGATGGCGTCGGGGGCCCTCCTGCTCGGCGTGGTGGCCGTGCCCCTGCGGCGCCGGGCCCCGGGTCGGCGCGGGGCCGGGGGCGGGTGGGCCACCCATCCCGGTCGCTCACCCCGCACCGACGCGACCGGGCGGGAGCGGCGGGAGGCGGTCCGGGGCGGCGGCCTGTGTCCCGGACGACTCCCTCCGTTAGCCTGCCGCTCGTGGCCGACCAGGCGAAGTTCGCCGATCTTGCGATGCCCTACATGGACCCGCTGTACTCGGCCGCGCTCCGGATGACCCGCAACGCCGCCGACGCCGAGGACCTCGTCCAGGAGACCTACCTGCGGGCCTACCGGGGCTTCGGGGGGTTCCAGGAGGGGACCAACCTCAAGGCCTGGCTCTACAAGATCCTGACCAACACCTTCATCAACATGTACCGAGCGAAGAAGCGCCGTCCGCACGAAGTGGACTTCGACGACGCCGAGGACTTCTTCCTGTTCCGCCGGCTCGGGGGGCTCGAGGCCGCCGAGGCCGGCAAGACCCCCGAGGTGCAGGTGCTCGAGGCCATGCCCGAGTCGGTGGTCAAGGAGGCGATCGAGGCCCTGCCCGAGCAGTTCCGGGTCGCGGTCCTCCTGGCCGACGTCGAGGGCTTCTCCTACAAGGAGATCGCTGAGATCACCGGGGTTCCGATCGGGACCGTGATGAGTCGGCTGCACCGCGGAAGAAAGCAGCTGCAGGCCCGGTTGTGGGATTTCGCCGTCGAGCGGGGTCTCGTGCCCCGTCCGCCGCAGCCCGAGCCCGACCGGAGTAGGTGAGGTGACGCCACCCCACCGCCACCCCGACCGACCTGGAAGCCCCAATGGACTGTGAGCAGAGCATCCGTGAGGTGTACCTCTACCTCGACGGCGAATTGACCCGGTACCGACGCTGGCAGATCACGCGCCACCTCAACCGGTGCCCCCCGTGCCAGCAGGGGTTCGACTTCGAGCTCGAGCTGCGCGAGGTCGTGGCGACCCGGTGCCACGACGAGGTCCCCGATGCGCTCAAGCAGCGCATCGCCGAGGCCATCGGCCTGGTCGGCGGCCCGCTCCGGCCCGAGCCGCTGCGGGCGGTCGACGGCGATCCGGCCGCCGACGAGTCGGAGCGGTGACGGCGCTGCGTACAATGCGAGCGCCCGCCGACGAACCCGCCGACGAACCCGAGGAGGCCCCCCGGTGACCGGTCTCGCCAACAACCAGTGGTTCTGGTGGTTCGCTCCGATCCTCGTCGTGAGCGCCGTCGGCGTCATCGCCGCGCTGTCGGGTGGCTACGTGCGCAAGGTGCTCATCCCGCGGGTCAAGGGTCGCCGGGTCGACTGAGTGCCCGCCGTCGCGCCGGACCGAGCCCGTCGGGCGGAGCCCGTCGACTGGCCGCTCGCCGGCCGCATCGCCCGCCGGGTCGCCGGTGGTGACCCGCTCGCCCGGTCGTACCTCGCGGCGTCGCTCGACGACGACTTCGCCGAGGCGAGCGCGCGGGCCGAGGCTCTCGTCGCCGAGTTCACCGGTCTGACGCCCCCGGCTCCGGCCCGGGCCCGGGTGCTCGACCGGGCCGCCTGGGTCGACGCCAACGTGGTGTCGATGCAGCGGCTCCTCGCCCCCCTGGCCGACCGGATCGGCCACCGCGTCGCGCGCAGCGCCCTCGCCCCGGTCGGGCGCACGGTCACGGCGACCGAGCTCGGGGTGCTCCTCGGCTGGATGTCGCAGCGCGTCCTCGGGCAGTACGACCTGCTCGTGCCCGATGCCCCCGAGGCCGCCGCGGACCCGACCCCCGACGACGCCGTCTACTACGTGGGCCCGAACGTGCTCGCGATCGAGAAGCGGTTCGCGTTCCGGCCCCGAGACTTCCGGCTCTGGATCGCGCTGCACGAGTGCACCCACCGGGCGCAGTTCACGGCGGTCCCGTGGCTGCGGCCGTACTACCTGGCGCTGGTCGGCGATCTCCTCGGGTCGATCGACCCGGACCCACGGCGCCTGGTCGAGGCCCTGCGGGCCGCGCTCGACGAGGCCCGCCGCGGGCGCAACCCGCTCGACGACGGTGGGCTCGTCGCGCTCCTCGCCGCCCCGGAGCACCGCGGCAACCTCGTGCGGATGCAGGCGCTGATGACCCTCCTCGAGGGGCACGGCAACCGCGTCATGAACGCCCTCGGGGCCGAGCACGTCGCCGGTCAGGCCCGCATGGCCCGGGCCCTCGAGGCCCGCCGCCGCACCTCCGGGGTGACGGCGGCCCTGCACAAGCTCGTGGGGCTCGACGCGAAGCTCCGCCAGTACCAGGTGGGGGAGGCCTTCGTCGACGCGATCGAGCGCGAGGCCGGCCCCCGTGCGATCGACGTCGCGTGGCGGGGGCCGGAGTGGCTCCCGACCGCCACCGAGCTCACGGCGCCCACCGAGTGGCTGGCCCGGGTCGCCTGACCCCGCCGGGGTCGGTCGTCGCAGCCGACCTGGATCCGTGGCGGACGCGCCTGGTCGGTCTCGACGCCGTCGGTCCCGCGCCGGTCGTGGCCTGCTCGGGCGGGGCCGACTCGGTCGCGCTGCTCGCCCTGGTCGTGGCCACCGGCCGGACCCCGACCGCCGTCCACGTGGACCACGGGCTGCGGGCGGAGGCCCCGGGCGAGGCGGCCACGGTCGCGGCGATCGCCGGTCGGCTCGGGGTCGCGGCCCGGTCGGTCGCGGTGACCGTGGCGCCGGGCGCCAACCTCGAGGCCCGGGCCCGGACGGCCCGCTACGCCGCACTCGAGGCCGAGCGCCGTGCGGTCGGCGCCGACTGCGTGCTGGTCGGACACACGGCCGACGACCAGGCCGAGACGGTCCTGCTCAACCTCCTGCGGGGCAGCGGGGCGGCGGGGCTCGGGGCCATGGCGGTGCGGCGGGACCGGATCGTCCGGCCGCTCCTCGGTCTGCGCCGGGCCGACTGCGTCGCCGTGTGCGACCGTCTCGGGGTCGTGCCGGTGCACGACCCGATGAACGACGACCCGGCGTTCCGGCGGGTCGTCGTCCGCGACGAGGTCCTGCCCCTCCTCGGTGCGGTCGCCGGGCGTGACCTGGTCCCCGTCCTCGCCCGTCAGGCCGAGGTGCTGCGCTCCGAGAGCGAGTACCTCGACGAGCTCGCGCGGGCAGCCTGGCCTCCGGACCCGGACCGGCCGTGCGCCGACGTCCTCGCCCGGCTCCCCCTGGTGATCGCCCGGCGGGCGGTCCGGCAGTGGCTCGGCGCGCCGCCCCCCTCGTTCGCCGAGGTCGGGCGCGTCCTCGCCGTGGCCGGAGGTGCCGCGCGCGCGACCGAGGTCGCCGGGGGGCGTCGGGTGTGGCGTCGGGGCGGCCTGCTGCACGTCACCGCGCGCGCGGCGGGGTAGCGTCCCCGCCGCATGGACGAACACATCGGGCGGGCCGTCGTCGGAGTGGACGCGCTGCAGGACCGCGTCGGTGAGCTCGGCGCGCAGATCACCGCCGACTACACCGACGACCCGCCGATCCTGGTCGGCGTCCTGAAGGGGGCCTTCCTCTTCATGGCCGATCTCGCCCGCGCCATCGCGCTGCCGGTGGAGTTCGACTTCATGGCGGTCTCGTCGTACGGGTCGGCGACGCGGACCAGCGGGACCGTACGGATCCTCAAGGACCTCGACGTCGACGTGACCGACCGGCCCGTGCTCATCGTCGAGGACATCGTCGATTCCGGGCTGACCCTCGCCTACCTCCAACGCAACATCGCCGCCCGGGGGCCCCGGTCGGTCGCGACCTGTGCGCTCCTCGTGAAGGACGGGCTCCAGCGCACCGAGCTGGACCTCGCCTACGTCGGGTTCACCATCCCCCCCGTGTTCGTGGTCGGCTACGGCCTCGACGTGGGTGAGCGGTACCGGAACCTCAGCGGGATCCACGAGTACGTGGGTCCGCCGCGGCGCTGATCCGCCCCGACGGCGAGGATCCGACGGGTCCGCCGGGCTAGCCTGCCCGCTGTGGCCGACGAGACGCGACCCACCGACACCCCCGCGGCCGGCTTCGAGGTCGACAAGCCCCGGATCGAACGGGCCGTCCGCGAGATCCTCGCCGCCATCGGCGAGGACCCCGACCGCGACGGGCTCCTGCGGACCCCGGCCCGGATCGCCGAGATGTACGAGGAGATCTTCGCCGGGCTCCACGACGATCCCGCCCGCCACCTCGCGGTGACCTTCGAGGCCGATCACGACGAGATGGTGATGGTGCGCGACATCCCCTTCACCAGCCTGTGCGAGCACCACTTCGTGCCCTTCACCGGACGGGCCCACGTGGCCTACATCCCCGGGCACGACGGGCGGATCACAGGCCTGTCGAAGCTCGCCCGCCTGGTCGAGGGCTTCGCCCGGCGCCCGCAGGTCCAGGAGCGGATCACGACCCAGGTCGCCGACGCCCTCGAGTCCGAGCTCGACCCCCGGGGCGTGTTCGTGGTGGTCGAGGCCGAGCACCTCTGCATGTCGATGCGGGGCGTGAAGAAGCCGGGCTCGCTCACGGTCACCTCGGCGGTCCGGGGGCTGTTCAAGACGAACCCGGCGACCCGGGCCGAGGCGATGAGCCTCATCACCCACCCCGGCAACCGCTTCTGAGCGGGTCCATCGCCCCCCGGCGCCGCCCCGGTCGGTCAGCGGGACGGGACGGGCGGGTCGCGTGAGGCCCGATACGCTGCGGAGGATGTTCTCCTGGGGCGAGGTCTGTGGGGCCCGGCCCGCGGTGATGGGCGTGGTCAACGTGACCCCGGACTCCTTCTCCGACGGGGGACGGTGGCTCGACCCCACCGCCGCGGTCGCCCACGGTCTCGACCTCGTGGCCGCCGGCGCCGATCTCCTCGACGTGGGCGGCGCCTCCACCCGACCCGGGGCCGATCCCGTCGACCCCGACGAGGAGCGTCGCCGGGTCGCCCCCGTGGTGGCGGGCCTCGTCGCCGCGACGGCGGTGCCGGTCGGCATCGACACCACCCGGGCCGAGGTCGCCCGTGCCGCCCTCGACGCCGGCGCGCGGGTCGTCAACGACGTCTCGGCGGGCCGGGCCGACCCCGACCTGCTCCGCACCGTCGCCGCGTGCGGGGCCGGGCTCGTCCTCATGCACATGCAGGGCACCCCGGCCACGATGCAGGACGACCCGCGCTACGACGACGTGGTGCAGGAGGTCGGTGACTTCCTGGCGACGCGGATCGCCGCGGCACGCGCCGCCGGGATCGCCGACGACGCGATCGCGGTGGACCCCGGGATCGGGTTCGGCAAGACCCTCGACCACAACCTCGACCTGCTCGCGGCGCTCGGCGCCCTCGTCGATCGGCTCGCCCCGTTCCCGCTGCTCCTCGGGACCTCGCGCAAGCGCTGCATCGGCACGGTGCTCACCGGGGTGGGCGACGAGCCCGGTGAGCCCGCGCCCGACCGGCGCGAGGAGGGCACCCTGGCCACCACCGTCTGGGGGATCGCGTGCGGGGTCCGGGTGGTGCGGGTCCACGACGCCCGGGCGGCGGCGCGGGCGATCGGGTGGTGCACCCGGACCGACCGGTCGGTGGCGGCGTGAGGGGGCGGTGGGCCCAGGGGCTCGAGCCGCGGGGCTTCACCTGGGTCGTCAAGGACCGGCTCGCAGCGTCGGAGCGCCCCGGTGGGTTCGCGCGCAACCACCGGAAGGTGCGCCGCCAGGAGGAGCTGATCTGGCTCGCGGGCAGCGGCTTCACCCGGGTGCTGTCGCTGCTCGACTCGTCCCACAACCTCCACGCGTACGACGAGGCGGGCATCCGCTACGAGCACGTCCCGCTCGGTCGCCGGGAGGACTGGCCCGAGCAGCTGCGCCGGACCTACGAGCTGCTCACCGAGTGGCTGGCGCTCCCCGACGAGCGCGTCCTCGTGCACCACGAGGAGTTCGGCGAGCGGCTGCTCGGCGTGCTCGCCGGCTTCCTCCTCTACGCCTTCCCCGAGGTCTTCACCTCGGGGCCCGACGCCGCGGTGGCGATCGAGCGCATCACGGGCCGCCAGCTCGGTGCCGCGGGGCGCGAGATCGTCGCCGTGACCGTCGATGCGGGCATCGTCGGGCGGGCGTGAGGCCCCGGTGGACCGGATCCTCATCACCGGACTGCGCGAGGTGGGCGTGCACGGCGTGCTGCCCGAGGAGAAGGTGCGGGCCCAGCCGTTCGAGGTCGACGTGGAGCTCGACGTCGACCTCCGGGCCGCGGGCGCGACCGACGCGCTCGACGACACCGTCGACTACGGCGCCCTGTGCGAGGCGATCCGTGCGGTCGTGGCCACCGAGCAGCACGAGCTGCTCGAGCGCATGGCCACCCGCATCGCCGACCTCTGTCGTGCCGACCCCCGGGTGACCGGGGCGGCGGTCACGGTGCGCAAGCTGCGGCCGCCGGTGCCGGTGGCGGTCGAGCACGTCGCGGTCCGCATCGAGCGGTGACCGCGCCGCGGAGCGTCCGGGCGTACCTCTCGATCGGGTCGAACCTCGGCGACCGCCTGGGGCACCTCCAGGGCGCCGTCACCGGGCTCGGCGCGGTCGCCGGGATCACGGTGGTCGCGGTGTCCCCGGTGTTCGAGACCGACCCGGTCGGACCCGACCAGCCCGACTACCTCAACGCGGTGGTGGAGGTGGAGACCATCCTCACCCCCCGGGCCCTGCTCGGGGCCGCCCAGGCCCAGGAGGCCGCCGCCGCCCGGGTCCGGGCGCAGCGGTGGGGTCCCCGGACCCTCGACGTCGACATCGTCACCTTCGGCGATCAGGTGGTCGACGAGCCCGACCTGCAGGTCCCGCACCCCCGCTGGGCCGAGCGGGACTTCGTGCTCGCCCCGCTCGCCGCCCTCGGGCACCCGGCGGTGACCCCCCGCGACTGGATCGGGGTCCGGCCGACCGGCCTAACATTGACGCTCTGATCGACCGGACGACCGACCGGCACCCCGAGCGGGCCGGAACGGGCGGCCCGGAGCGATCGGGCCGGTGCAACCGGTCCGGAGCCGGGAGAGAGGAAGCGGAGCGGTCACGATGCCCAGCATCCCGCGCACCTTCGCGGTCGTCGGCCCCGGGCGGGTCGGATCGTCGCTGGCGCTGGCCCTGCGCGCCGGCGGTTGGACGGCCACCGCCGTCGCCGGCCGGGCGCCCGATGCGCCCGCCGTCCGCGGGCTGGCCGAGCGGCTGGGGTGCGCGACCGCATCCGTGGCCGAGGTGGGCGGTGGCGCGGCCCTCGTCGTGCTCGCCACCCCCGACGCCGCCCTCGGCCCGGTGGCCGCGGCGGTGGCGCCGTCGCTGGACCGGGGCGCCCTCGTGCTGCACTGCTCGGGCGCCCGGGGGCTCGACGCCCTCGAACCGCTGGCCGAGGCCCGGCCCGACGTGCGCCGGGGGTCCCTGCACCCCCTCCAGACCTTCGCCGGTCCCGATCCCGACCGGGTGGCAGGGGCCTGGGCCGCGGTGGCGGGCCCCCCCGAGGTCACCGAGCTCGCGCTCGGCCTCGGCCTCCGTCCCGTGGTGGTCCCCGACGACCGGCGCCCCGCGTACCACGCCGCCGCGGTCGTCGCGTCGAACCACCTGGTGGCCCTGCTCGGGCAGGTCGAGCGCCTCGCCGCGGCGGCGGGGGTGCCGGCCGAGGCGTTCTGGCCCCTGGTCCGGACCGCCGTCGACAACGTGGCCGACCACGGTCCGGCCGCCGCGCTGACCGGCCCGGTGGCCCGCGAGGACCACGCGACCGTCGCGGCGCACCTCGACGCGATCCCGGCGTCCGAGCACGACGCCTACCGGGTCCTGGCCCGGGCCGCGCTGCACCTCACCGGCCGCGACGATCCGGTGCTGCGGGCCGTGCTCGCCCCCGGCGGTCTCGACGCCGAGGTCCGGGCGTGAGGACGATCGAGCGGGTCCACGACCTGCGTGACCTCTGCGACCGTGCCCGTGCCGCCGGCGGCCGGGTCGGCTTCGTCCCGACGATGGGCTACTTCCACGCCGGCCACCGGTCCCTCATGCGGGCCGCGCGCGCCGACACCGACCTCGTCGTCGTGTCGCTGTTCGTCAACCCCCTCCAGTTCGCGCCCAACGAGGACCTCGCCGCGTACCCGCGCGACCGCGCGGGCGATGCCGCGGCGGCGGAGGCCGAAGGGGTCGACATCCTCTTCGCCCCGACCACCGACGAGGTCTACCCCCGCCCGCCCGTCACGACCGTGCGGGTGGAGGGGCTCACGGCGGGCCTCTGCGGACGCTCGCGGCCGACCCACTTCGACGGCGTGACCACGGTCGTGGCCAAGCTGTTCTCGATGGTGGGGCCGAGTCGCGCCTACTTCGGCCGCAAGGACGCCCAGCAGCTCGCGGTGGTGCGCCGGATGGCTGCCGACCTGGACCTGCCCGTCGAGGTGGTCGGCTGCCCGCTCGTGCGCGAGCCCGACGGCCTCGCGATGTCGAGCCGCAACGCCTACCTCGAGCCCGACGACCGCCGGGCCGCCACGGTCCTGTCGCGCGCGCTCGAGGCCGCGGCGGCCGAGATCCGGGCCGGGGCCCGCGACGCCGACCACGTGCACCGCGTGCTCACCGGGCTGATCGCCACCGAGCCGCGGGTCCAGATCGACTACGCCGAGGTCGTCGCCGCCGACGACCTCACCCCGGTGACCGAGATCACCGGCGACGTGCTCGTCGCGGTGGCCGCCCACGTGGGGCGGGCCCGACTGATCGACAACATGACGGTGACGGTGCACGACGACCAGGTCGTGGTCGACCTCGGCGTCGTCGCGCCCGACCCGTCGGCACCGGAGTCCCCCCAACCGGAGGTGGTGTGATGCGCCGCATCATGATGAAGTCCAAGATCCACCGGGCGACCGTGGTCGGCGCCGACCTGAACTACGTCGGCTCCATCACGCTCGACCCCCGGTTGATGGAGCTCGCCGACATCCTCGAGCACGAGCAGGTGCACGTGCTCGACATCGACAACGGCGCGCGGTTCGAGACCTACGCCATCAGCGGGGGACCCGGTGACGTCGTCCTCAACGGTGCCGCCGCTCGTCTCGTCCAGCCGGGCGACAAGGTGATCATCATCACCTACGCGCAGTACGAGGAAGCCGAGCTCGCGTCGTACGCACCGACGGTGGTGCTGGTCGACGACGCCAACCAGCCGCTCCACGTGGGTCTCCACGCGGTGAGCCCGACCGACTGACCGGCCGAGCGACGGAGCGACGGAGCAACGTGTCGATGGAGCCGGAGCCCATGACCGACGTCCTTGTCCTCGGGAGCGGGGTCGCGGGCCTCACCGCGGCGATCCACGCGGCGCGCCGGGGCCTGCGCACGACGATCCTCACCAAGGCCGCGCTCGACGCGTCGGCCACGGCGTGGGCCCAGGGCGGGGTGGCCGCCGCGCTCGAGGAGGACACCGACTCGCCCGACCTGCACCTCGCCGACACCGTCACGGCCGGCGCCCACCTCTGCGACGTCGACGCCGTGCGCGTGCTCGTCACCGAGGGGCCCGACCGGATCCGGGAGCTGATCGGCTTCGGGGCCCGCTTCGACCACCTCGGCCCGGCCCTGGCCACGACCCGGGAGGGTGGGCACTCGGTGCCCCGCGTGATCCACGCGGGGGGCGACGCGACCGGGGCGGAGATCCAACGGGCGCTCGCGGCCACCGCCCGCGATCTCGGCATCGAGGTGCGCGAGCGCTGGCGGGTCACCGAGCTGCTCGTCGAGGACGGCCGGGCGGCGGGGGTGGCCGCCCACGACGCGGCCGGCGCGCCCCGCCAGGTCCGGGCCCGCCACACCGTGGTCGCCACCGGCGGGGCCGGACAGTGCTTCGCCGTCACCACCAACCCCACGGTCTCCACCGGCGACGGCATCGCCATGGCCCTCCGGGCCGGGGTGGCGGTGGCCGACGTCGAGTTCATGCAGTTCCACCCGACGGCGCTGCACTCACCCGCCACCCCCCGGGTGCTCCTGTCGGAGGCGCTGCGGGGCGAGGGGGCCGTGCTGCGGGACGACGACGGCGTCGCGTTCATGGCCGACGAGCACCCCCTCGGCGACCTCGCCCCCCGCGACGTCGTCGCCCGGGCCATCACCCGGCGCTGCGTCGCGAGCGGTCGCGACCACATGTGGCTCGACGCCACCGCCATCCGCGGCTTCGCCGACCGGTTCCCGACCATCCACGGGCTCGTGCGCGACTCCGGGCTCGACCCGGCCCACGACTTCCTCCCGGTCGCGCCCGCCGCGCACTACCTGTCGGGGGGCATCGTCACCGATCTCGACGGCGCCGCGAACCTGCCCGGGCTGTGGGCCTGCGGCGAGGCGGCGTGCAGTGGCGTGCACGGGGCCAACCGCCTGGCGTCGAACTCGCTGCTCGACGGCCTCGTGTTCGGGTCGCGGATCGTCGAGGCGATCGCCGCCGGCACCGACGGCCCGCGCGCCAGTGGGGTCATGCGGGGTGTCGCCGGGTGGACCGACGGCCCGGTCGAGGCCCCGGCGCTCGCCGGCTCGACCCGTCGTGAGGACTTCCAGCGGGTCCTGACCCGCGACGCGGGCGTCCTGCGCGACCGCGAGCGCCTCGAACGGGCCGGCGACACGCTGGCGGCGATGCGGGCGGCGACGCTCGAGGACGCCAACCTGCTCGCGGTGGGCCGCGCCCTGGTGGCCGCGGCCCTGGCCCGCTGCGAGTCGCGCGGGACCCACACCCGACTCGACTTCCCCGACCGGGATCCCGTCTACGACGGGCGGTTCGTGTTCGGCCACGGCCCGGCGCCCCGTCTGGTGCCCCTGCCCGCCGGAGCCCTCACGTGAGCCGGCCCCGGCGGTTCGACCCGCCCCGCCCCGCGGTGGTCGACGCGGTCGCCCGTGCACTCGCCGAGGACCTGGGGCCGCTCGGCGACATCAGCGCCGCGCTGCTCGACGACCCCGACCGCACGGTGACCGCCGCCGTGGTCCCGCGGTCGCCCGGCGTGCTCGCGGGCTCGGCCTGCGCCGACGAGGCCTACGCGCAGCTCGACGACCGGGTGCGGATCGCATGGTCGGCCGCCGACGGCGACGCCGTGGCCGCCGGGGTCGCCGTCGCCCGGGTGACGGGGCCGCTCGGACCCCTGCTGACCGGGGAGCGCACCGCCCTCAACTTCCTGTGCCACCTCTCGGGCATCGCCACCTTCACCCGCCGGTTCGTGGACGCCGTCGCGGGTCACCCGGTCCGCATCGTGGAGACCCGCAAGACCCTGCCCGGCCTGCGGGCCCTGGAGAAGGCCGCCGTGCGGGCCGGCGGGGGCGCGAACCACCGGGGGTCGCTGTCCGACCTGGTCCTCGTGAAGGACAACCACCTCGGCGGTCTGACCATCGCCGAGGCCGTGCAGCAGGCCCGCGCCGCGTGGCCCGGTCGCGGCGTCGAGATCGAGTGCGACCGGATGGAGCAGGTCGACGAGGCGGTCGCGGCTGGGGCCGACGTCGTGATGCTCGACAACATGGCGCCCGACCTCGCCGCGGCCTGCGTGGCGCGGGTGCGGGCGGGGACCCGGCCCGGGACGGTGGTCGAGATCTCGGGCGGGATCACCCTCGATTCGGTGGCCGCGTACGCGGCCACCGGTGCCGACGTGATCTCCACCGGCGCGATCACCCAGTCGGCGCCCGCCCTCGACCTGGGCCTGGACCTCGACCTCGATCTCGATCTCGACCAGTCCGCGGGCTGACCGGATCGCGACGGGAGACGACCGTGCTGCTGTGCATCGACGTCGGCAACACCCAGATGGTCATCGGCCTCTTCGACGGTGACCGGCTGCTCGACCACTGGCGGATCGCGACCGTCGCCGAGCGCACCTCCGACGAGCTCGCCCTGATGGTCCGCCAGTTCCTCGGCTTCCACGGCGCGACCGTTCCGGGGGCGGCGGCACCCGCGGTCCGGGGCGTGGCGGTGGCCTCCGGGGTCCCCCGTGTGACCGCGGCGCTGCGGGAGATGACCGAGCGCTACTTCGGGACCCCGGCGCTGGTCCTCGAGCCGGGGATCCGCACCGGGATGCCGATCCTCTACGACAACCCGAAGGAGGTGGGGGCCGACCGCATCGCCAACGCGGTCGCGGCCTACGACCTCTACGGCGGGCCGTCGATCGTCGTCGACTTCGGGACGGCCAACACCATCGAGGCGATCAGCGCCAAGGGCGAGTACCTGGGTGGGGCCATCTTCCCGGGCATCGAGATCTCCATGGACGCGCTCTTCGGTCGGGCGGCGGCCCTGCGCCGGGTCGAGTTGGTCCCGCCCCGGCACGTGATCGGCAAGTCCACGGTCGAGTCGATCCAGTCCGGCGCGGTCTACGGGTTCACCGGCCAGGTCGACGCCCTGGTCGAGCGGTTTCAGGACGAGCTCGGCGACTGCACGGTGATCGCCACCGGTGGACTCGCCGAGACCATCATCCCGTTCTCCCGCACGATCCAGCACCATGAGCCCTGGCTCACCATCCAGGGGTTGCGCATCGTGTTCGAACGGAACCAGGCATCGTGACGGAGGCGCGGGACGACGCGACCGACGCGACCGACGCCTCCGACGCGACCGACGCGACCGACCCGTCCGCGGGCGGCGAGCGGGCCCGGCGTCTCGCCAAGGTGGCGGCGCTGCGGGCCCGGGGCGTCGACCCATACCCGGTGCGGTTCGACCGCACCCACACCTCGGCGGAGGTGCTCGAGCACTGGGGGCACCTCGAGGCGGGGGCGGAGAGCGGCGACGTCGTCCGGGTGGCGGGGCGGGTCGTGCTCCTGCGCCGGATGGGCAAGCTCACCTTCGCCACCGTGCGCGACGGGTCGGGCACGATCCAGCTCTTCGTCTCGCTCGCGGTGCTGGGCGACGACGGGTTCGCCGCCTTCGACGACCTCGACCTCGGTGACTGGGTCGGGGCGGTGGGCACGGTGATGAAGACCCGCAAGGGGGAGCTGTCGGTCCAGGTCGACGAGTGGTGTCTGCTGGCCAAGGCGGTGCGGCCCCTGCCCGACAAGTGGCACGGTCTCTCCGACACCGACACCCGCTTCCGGCAGCGCTACGTCGACCTCATCGCCAACGAGGACGCCCGCCGTATCTTCGCCGTGCGGTTCGCCGTGATCGCGACCGTCCGCGAGTTCCTCCGGGACCGGCGGTTCGTGGAGGTCGAGACGCCGGTGCTCCACGAGCAGGCGGGGGGTGCCGCGGCGCGGCCGTTCACCACCCACCACCACGCGCTCGACCTGCCGCTGTCGTTGCGGATCGCCCTCGAGCTCCACCTGAAGCGACTGCTCGTCGGCGGGATGGAGCGGGTGTTCGAGATCGGCCGTGTGTTCCGCAACGAAGGGCTCTCGACCCGCCACAACCCCGAGTTCACGATGCTCGAGTGCTACGAGGCGTTCGCGGACTACACCGACATGATGACGTTGACCGAGGAGCTCGTCGCCGAGTGCGCCCGGGTCGCGACGGGCGGAACGGTCGTCGACGTCGACGGCGTCACGGTCGACCTGACGCCGCCGTGGCCCCGTCGCCCCATGCTCGACCTCATCGAGGAGCACGCGGGAGTGCGGGTGCATCCGGGGCACCCGGTGGCCGAGCTCGAGGCGGCCTGCGACCGGGCCGGCGTGCCCCGCGAGGCGGGGTGGGGTCCGGGCAAGCTCGTGCTCGAGCTCTACGAGAAGACCGTGGAGCCCAACCTCGCCGGGCCGGTGTTCGTGCTCGACTACCCGCGTGAGGTGTCACCGTTGGCCCGCACCCACCGCGACGACCCCGAGCTGGTCGAGCGGTTCGAGGCCGTCGTGCTCGGGCGTGAGCTCGCCAACGCGTTCAGTGAGCTGACCGACCCGGTGGACCAGCGCGAGCGGTTCGAGGCCCAGGCCCGCTTGGCCGCCGCCGGCGACGACGAGGCCCACGGCGTCGACGACGACTACGTGCGGGCGCTCGAGTTCGGGCTGCCGCCCTGTGGGGGGCTCGGCATCGGGATCGACCGGCTCGTGATGCTCGTGGCCGGGGTCCAGTCGATCCGCGAGGTCATCCTGTTCCCCCATCTGCGGCCCGAGGTCGGCGACGACGCGGGGCCCCCGGTCCTCTAGCCTGCACCCATGCGGGTGCTCGTCACCGGGATGGGCGGTCACCTCGGGACCCGGGTGGCCCAGCTGCTCGAGATCCGGGACGACGTCGAGGCGGTCGCCGGGTTCGACCTCGTCCCGCCCCGCCGCCGCCTCGGGCGGTCGGTGTTCAAGCGGATCGACCCCCGCGACCGCGACCGGCTGGTCGAGTTCGTGCGGGACTTCGCGCCCACCGCCGTCGCCCACTTCGGGGTCTACGAGCCGGCCGCCCGCATGGGCATCCGGGCCGCGCGCGTCGCGTCGGAGGAGTGCACCGTGACCGCGCTCGGCGCGGCGGCCCGCGCCGGCGCGCTCGAGTGCGTCGCGGTGCGCAGCGGGATCGAGGTGTACGGGCGGGGCGGTCGGCGCCCCGAGGTGCCCGACGAGCACGCGCCGCTCGGGCCGACCACCCCGTACGGGCGGACCTGCCTCGACGTGGAGGCCCACGCCGCCGGGCTCGCGCGCCGCCACGACGTACCCGTGGCCTCCCTGCGCTTCGCCCCGATCTCCGGGTCGCGGGCGCCGAGCCCGATCGGCCGGCTCCTCCGGCTCCCCGCCGTGCCGGTCCCCGCCCTCGCCGACCCCCCGTTCCAGCTCCTGCACACCGACGACGCGGCCCGGGCCATGGTCGCAGCGCTGGACCGCCGGGCCCAGGGACCGTTCAACGTGGTCGGGCCGGGGGCGGCGAGCCCGTGGCAGGCGGTCCGGCTGGGGGGTCGGGTCCCGGTGCCCGTGGCCGGGCCGGGCTGGCTCGTGGCCAACCGGATCGCCGAGCTGGCCGGCTCGCCGGTCCCGCCCCACGTGCTGGAGCTCGTCCGCCGAGGCCGGGTGGCCGACGGGGGCCGGGCCGTCGACGAGCTCGGTCTGGTCGGGCTGGTCCCGACCCAGGAGGTGCTCGCCGATCTGTTCGCGTGGGCGAGCGTCACGCCGTTGCCGGGCGCAGGCCGCCCCGCGGTCGTCGCGACCCCGGGGTCGTCGTGAGGATCGCCGCCGCACCCGGGTCCCGTGCGGAGGACCGGGCCGAGGACCGGGCGCCCCCGCCGGCCCCGAACTACGGCATCGACAGCGACCGGCTCCTCGACCGGGACTCCCTCCCCGCGGCGCTGCGCCGGCGGTGGGACGGCCGCTACGCCGTCGACGAGTTCGGGGGCGATCCCCATCTGCAGGACTTCCTCCTCGCCCCGGTCGTGGGTCGCCTGCCGGTGCGGACCGTGGGCGCTGAGCACCTCCCGGCGAGCGGGGGCGCGCTCCTCGTCGCCAACCTCGGCGTCGGACTGCTCGAGCCCCTGCTCGTGGCCGGGGCGGTCCAACGCGCGGTCGACCGCCGCCTCCGCCTGGTCGGGCTGCCCACGCTCCCGGGGCTGGGCGCCCTGACCCACAAGCTCGGGGGGATCGGTCGCCGCGCCGGCGACGTCGCCGCGGTGCTCCGCGCGGGCCACCTGGCCGCCGTCCCGCTGGGCCGCACGCTGTCGCCCCGGGCCGCGGGTGAGGCGCCGCGCCTCGTGATCGGTGCCACCCTCGGCTTCCCGGTGCTGCCCGTGGCGGTCCGGCCGAGCGGCCCGGTCGGGCTGCCCGCCGGGGGCTGGGTGGTGGCGGTGGGGCCCCTCTGTCGACCGCCCGAGGGCACCGCGACCGACGACCCGCTCGCGGCGGCCGAGCTCGCCGAGGAGGTCCGGCGCGCGGTCGCGGCCATGCTGCGGGGCGGGGGCGGGGATCCGTGAGGTACGTCACCGCGACCGACGGCACCCTCATCGCGTACGACCGGTTCGGTCGCCGCGACGGCCCGCCCCTGCTGCTGGTCCAGGGGCTCGGGACCGACTCCCGGGGCTGGGCCCTCCAGCGCATCGCCCTCGGTCGGCGCTACCGCTGCCTCGCCGTGGACAACCGTGGGGTCGGTGGGTCCACCAACGCGCCACACCCGTTCGACCTCGAGCAGATGGCCCGCGACGTGGTCTCGGTGCTCGACGCCGAGGAGGTCGCCGCGGCCCACGTCCTGGGCGCCTCGATGGGTGGGGCGATCGGTCAGATCCTCGCCGTCCGCCACGGGGAGCGGGTGCGGGGTCTCGTGCTCGCGTGCACCGCCTGCCGCCACCACGAGTGGCGTCGCGAGCTGCTCGCCGAGTGGGCCGCCGCCGTGCGGACCCGGGGCATGTCGGCCATGTCCGGCGACGGCATGCGGTGGCTGGTGGGCCCGCGGTTCCACCGCCGGTTCGGACCGTGGATCAACCTCCTCGGCCGGCTGGTGCTCCAGGGCGAGCCCGAGCACTTCGCCGCGCAGGTGGACGCGATCCTCGCCCTCTCCGACGACGTGCGCTTCGAGCTCGCCGGCGTCGACGCGCCGACGCTCGTCATCACCGGCTCCCAGGACATGCTCACGCCGTTCGGCGACGCCGAGGAGCTCGCGGAGATGATCCCGGGCGCCCGGCTCCGCGAGCTGCGCGGCGCCGCCCACGGTCTGATGGTGGAGCAGCCCAACGCGTTCAACCGCTCGGTGCTCGAGTTCCTCGCCGACGTGGACGCCCGGGCCGCGATCCGCTGACCGCGCCGCCGTCGGTGGACCGGTCCGTGGGGTTCCGGGGCCCGGCCCGGCGCGCCGGCGGACGGAGAGTCAGAGGATCAGACGATCAGACGATCAGTGGTCGCGGGTGACGAGCCCGTCGACGAGCCGGCAGAGCCCGGCGGTGACCGCGGGGTCGAGCCCGGCGGCCCCGGCGAGCGCCTCATTGGCCTTGGTCGCGTGGTCGCGGGCCACGGCCAGCGCAGCGTCGACCGCGCCGTTGGCCACGATGATCGCGCGGGCCCGGTCGAGCCGCTCGCCGTCGAGGGGCGCACCGAGCATCGACCGCAGCTCGTCGCTGTCGCCGAGCGCGTAGATGACCGGCAACGTGTAGATCCCCTCGTGGAGGTCCTGGCCGGCCGGCTTGCCCAGCGTCTCGTCGGTGGAGGTGAGGTCGAGCACGTCGTCGACGACCTGGAAGCACATGCCGAGGTGGTGGCCGAAGCGCGTGAGCGCGTCGAGGGTGGGCTCGTCGACCTCGCTGACCATGCCGCCGATGCGGCACGACGTGGCGAACAGCGCCGCGGTCTTGCCCTCGATCGCGGCGGCGTAGGCCTCCCCGCTGCGCCCGGCGTCGAAGAGGTGCTGGAGCTCGAGCACCTGGCCGCGGCACAGGTCGCTGATCGTGGTGGCGAGCAGGGCGGCCACGTCGGCACCGAGCGACGCCGCCAGTGACGACGCCCGGGCGAGCAGGTAGTCGCCGGCCAGGATCGCCACGATGTTGGACCACCGTGCGTTGACCGACGGCACGCCCCGGCGGGTCTCGGCCTCGTCGATGACGTCGTCGTGGTACAGCGAACCGAGGTGCACGAGCTCGCAGGCGACACCGCCGGTGACGGCGGCGGACGACGCGGCCCGGGGTCCGATCGCGGCGTAGGCGGCGCACAGTCCGAGGGCGGGGCGCAGGCGCTTGCCCCCGGCGGCGACCAGGTGGACCGCGACCTCGCCGAGGAAGCGGTCGTCGTCGTCGACCGACGCCCGCAACTCCTCCTCGACCCGGGCCATGTCGGGCGCGAGCGGATCCAGCCCCAGCGCGGAGAGATCGATCACTTCGCCCACGCTACGCACCGGCGACGACGCCGACCAACCCCGGCGAGGCCGGGTGTGCACGGGTTCACCCGGGCGGCCCGACCGGGAACATCACCGGGACGGGGCGGGTTCTGCGTGGATCCGGAGCATGCTCCGAGCCCAGCCAGACCGAGCCGGACCGAGCGGTGTCCCGACCCCGGGTCACCCCTCGATACTGCCCGAAAGGCCCGCAGACCTGCGGGGTACACTCCCCACAGGCACCGTATCCGAGTCCCTCGCCCCAGAGAGGCGGTCCAGTGTTCGAACGCTTCACCGACCGAGCCCGCCGGGTAGTGGTGCTGGCGCAGGAAGAGGCGCGCCTGCTCAACCACAACTACATCGGCACCGAGCACATCCTCCTCGGACTGATCCACGAGGGCGAGGGCGTCGCCGCGAAGGCGCTCGAGTCGCTCGGCATCTCCCTCGAGGCGGTGCGGGCCCAGGTCGAGGAGATCATCGGGCACGGGGGCCAGGCCCCCTCCGGGCACATCCCCTTCACCCCGCGGGCGAAGAAGGTGCTCGAGCTCTCGCTGCGCGAGGCGCTCCAGCTCGGCCACAACTACATCGGCACCGAGCACATCCTCCTCGGGCTCATCCGCGAGGGCGAGGGCGTCGCCGCCCAGGTCCTCGTGAAGCTCGGCGCCGACCTCTCCCGGGTCCGCCAGCAGGTCATCCAGCTGCTCTCGGGGTACTCGGGGCAGAAGGAGGGCGCCGGCGCCGGCGGTGGGTCGGGCTCCGGTGAGCAGCAGCCGAGCGGCTCGCTCGTCCTCGACCAGTTCGGCCGCAACCTCACCCAGCTCGCCCGCGACAAGAAGCTCGACCCGGTCATCGGTCGCGAGAAGGAGATCGAGCGGGTCATGCAGGTGCTGTCGCGCCGCACCAAGAACAACCCGGTCCTGATCGGCGAGCCCGGCGTGGGCAAGACCGCCATCGTCGAGGGGCTCGCCTCCGACATCGTGAGCGGTGAGGTCCCCGAGACCATCAAGGGCAAGCAGCTCTACACCCTCGACCTCGGCGCGCTCGTCGCCGGGTCGCGCTACCGCGGCGACTTCGAGGAGCGCCTGAAGAAGGTGCTCAAGGAGATCAAGAACCGCGGCGACATCATCCTCTTCATCGACGAGCTGCACACGCTCGTGGGCGCCGGTGCGGCTGAGGGCGCCATCGACGCCGCCAGCATCCTCAAGCCGATGCTGGCCCGGGGCGAGCTCCAGACCATCGGGGCCACCACCCTCGACGAGTACCGCAAGCACCTCGAGAAGGACGCGGCGCTCGAGCGGCGCTTCCAGCCGATCAAGGTCGAGGAGCCGTCGGTCCCGCACACCATCGAGATCCTCAAGGGGCTGCGCGACCGCTACGAGGCGCACCACCGCGTCACGATCACCGACCAGGCCGTCGTGGCCGCGGCCAACATGGCCGACCGCTACATCTCCGACCGTCATCTCCCCGACAAGGCCATCGACCTCATCGACGAGGCCGGCGCCCGGCTGCGGATCCGGCGTATGCAGGCGCCGCCCGACTACAAGGAGCTCGAGGACGAGATCGCCACCGTCCGCAAGAACAAGGAGGAGGCGATCGAGAACCAGCAGTTCGAGCGGGCCGCGTCGCTGCGCGACCGTGAGAAGGAGCTGCTCGAGCAGCGCTCGACCAAGGAGTCCGAGTTCCAGGCCGAAGGTGTCGACCTCTTCAACGAGGTGACCGAGGAGTCGATCGCCGAGGTCCTCGCGCTCTGGACCGGCATCCCCGTGTACAAGCTCACCGAGGAGGAGACGGCCAAGCTCCTGCGCATGGAGGAGGAGCTGCACAAGCGGGTCGTGGGCCAGGACGACGCCATCAAGGCCGTCTCCCAGGCCATCCGCCGCACCCGGGCCGGCCTCAAGGACCCGAAGCGTCCGTCGGGCTCATTCATCTTCCTCGGCCCGTCGGGCGTGGGGAAGACCGAGACCGCCAAGACCCTCGCCGAGTTCCTGTTCGGTGACGAGCAGGCGCTGATCCAGCTCGACATGTCGGAGTACATGGAGAAGCACACGGTGTCGCGCCTCGTCGGCTCGCCCCCGGGCTACGTCGGCTACGACGAAGGCGGTCAGCTCACCGAGGCCGTCCGGCGCAAGCCGTTCTCGGTCGTGCTCTTCGACGAGATCGAGAAGGCCCACCCCGACGTGTTCAACACGCTCCTCCAGATCCTGGAGGACGGTCGGCTCACCGACGCCCAGGGTCGGACCGTCGACTTCAAGAACACCGTGATCATCATGACCTCGAACCTCGGTACGGCCGACCTGCGCAAGGCGTCGATCGGCTTCGGGCCGTCCGACGACGCGGTCACCCACGAGAAGATGAAGGCCAAGGTCAACGAGGATCTCAAGCGGCACTTCCGCCCCGAGTTCCTGAACCGGATCGACGAGGTCATCGTCTTCGCCGAGCTGACCCAGGACGAGGTCGTCGAGATCGTCGACCTGATGATCAAGCGGGTGCAGACCCAGCTCGAGAGCCAGGGCCTCGGCCTCGAGCTCACGCCCGACGCCAAGCTCCTCCTGGCCAGGAAGGGCTACGACCCCACCCTCGGGGCCCGCCCGTTGCGCCGGGCGATCCAGCGCAACATCGAGGACGTCCTCTCCGAGAAGATCCTCTGGAAGGAGTTCCGGGCCGGCGAGACCGTGCTCGTGGATGCCGCCGACGACGAGTTCGTCTTCCGGGGCATCGAAGGGGTCGAGCCGCCCCCGGTGGAGATGGCCGGGAGCGGGTCTGAGGGCTGATCCGCCGGGTACCCCCCAGCGGGCCCGCTGGTGGCGGGCGGGGACGATCGGGCGGCGGGCCCTCCGGCTCGGCGCGCTCGCTGCCCTCGCCGGGCTCGCCGCCGGGTGCGCGGTCGACGCCACCGTCACCGTCGCGGTGCGTGACGACGGCTCCGGCACCGTCGGCGTCGAGGTGCGGGCCGACCCCGGCGCGGTCGAGACGGCCGAGGCCGGGGGCGGGTCGCTCGACGCCCGCGTCCGCGTCGCCGACCTCGCCCCGGCGGGATGGACGGTGGCGCCCTGGGTGCGGGCGCCCGACGGTTCGGCCACGCTGACCCTGTCGAAGCCCTTCGCGCGCGTCGACGAGGTGCCCGGCATCCTGGCCGAGCTGAACGGCGACGCGGGTCCGTTGCGCAACGCCCGGTTCACCCGGACCCGGGAGTTCTTCGCCACCCGCTACGCGGCCCGGGCGACCCTCGATCCCGCCGCCGCGACCGCCGGGGTCGCGGCCGACGCCGAGCTGGCCGCCGCCCTCGCGGCCCAGGGGGTCGACGTCGCCGCGCTCGACCAGCGGCTCGCCGCCCAGATCCGCGACGGGGTGCGCATCCGCCTGGTGGTCGAGCTGCCCGGTCGCGACCCGGTGGCGGTCTCGACCGGTGGGGACGGCGCGGTCTCGCTCGACGCGTCGTCGTCGGTGGGCAACCGGACTCGCATCGTCGGGGTGAGCGCGGCGGTCGTGCTCGTGGTCCTCGCCGTGGTGGTGGGCTGGCCCCGGCGCCGACGGCCGGGCCGGGGCAACCGGGGGGTCAGTCCGCCTCCGGCCACCGATCGGCGAACTCGGTCATCGCGCTGAGCACGATCCGGGCCCCGGCCGCCCGCAGCTCGGGCGCGGGGTGGGGTCCGGTGGCGACCCCGACGGCGAGGGCGTCGGCGGCGACGGCCGCAGCCATGTCGCCGGGGGTGTCGCCCAAGTAGACCCCGGCCCCCTCGGCCCGCAGCGCCTCGGCCTTGGCCGGACCGAGCCGCCACCCGTGGACGGCGTCCACCTCGAGGCCCACGTGGGCGAGGCACCGGACGGCGTTGGGTGGGAACTTGGCCGTGACCACGACGACCCGGCCGGCGCGCCGCCGGACCGCGTCCACGGCGGCGGCCGCGCCCGGGAGCAGCGAGGACCCGGGGACCCCGATGTCGGCATAGAGCTCGCGGAACCGGTCGGCGAGGCGGGGCGCCCGGTCGGCGGGCAGCCGGTCGGCGAGGACCAGGTCGAGGTTGCGCCGGAGGAGCGCGTCGAGGAGGTCGGGTGCGGCGAGGGCCGCCTCCCCGGACTCCTCGGCCAGCACGGCGAGCGTGGTGAGGATTCCCGGGCGCGAGTCGATGAGCGTCATGTCGAGGTCGAAGCCGACCACGGGCGGTCCGGACGTCACCCCGGTGACGGTAGGCGGGCCCGGGCACCCGATCCGTGTCGTACCCCCGTGCGACCCTGACGCCATGACGACGAAGATCTCCCGAGTCCCCCGCGCCACCTTCCGGTGCGTCGAGTGCGGCGACGCGTCCCCGCAGTGGCGGGGTCGTTGCGGGGGGTGCGGCGCCTGGGGGTCCCTCGTGGAGGTGGTGGTCCCGGCCCGGCCCCAGGGCGACCCCGCGAGCGTCGCCCGACCCATCGGCGAGGTCCCCGCGGCCGGGGTGGCCCGCTGCGCCACCGGCATCGACGAGCTCGACCGGGTCCTGGGCGGCGGGCTCACCCCGGGCTCCGCCACCTTGCTGGGGGGCGAGCCGGGCATCGGCAAGTCGACCCTGCTGCTCCAGACCCTGGGCCACCTCGCCGCCGGGGGCCACCGGTGCCTGCTGGTCGGGGCCGAGGAGTCGCCCGAGCAGGTCCGGCACCGGGCCGAGCGGCTCGGCGTCGTCCACCAGGACCTCTGGCTCGTCGCCGAGTCCTCCCTGCCCCACGTGGTCGCCCACGTGGAGGCGGTGCGGCCCACCGTGCTCGCGATCGACTCCGTGCAGACCCTGGTCGATCCCGACCTGCCCGGCGCCCCAGGCTCGGTCACCCAGATCCGTGAGTGCGCGTCGCGCCTCACCCGCCTCGCGCGCGAGCACGCGACCGCGACCGTCCTGGTCGGGCACGTCACCAAGGACGGGTCGCTCGCCGGTCCACGTCAACTGGAGCACGTGGTCGACACGGTCTGCTCGTTCGAGGGGGACCGTCACCACGGGCTCCGGTTCCTGCGCACGCGCAAGCACCGCTTCGGCTCGACCCGCGAGGTGGGCATCTTCGAGATGACCGAGTCCGGGCTCGTCCCCGTTCCCGACGCCTCGGCGCTGTTCCTGGCCGACCGACGCGACGGGGGGCCGGGGTCGGCCGTCGCCGCCACGGTCGAGGGGGCCCGCCCACTCCTGGTCGAGGTGCAGGCCCTGGTCGCTCCCCGCGACGACGGCGCCCGGCGGGTCGCGGCCGGGGTCGACGCGAACCGACTCTCGATGCTCCTGGCGGTGCTCGAGCGCCACGCCGGGATCGACACCCGCCGGTCCGACGTCTACGCGAGCGTCGCCGGCGGCCTGCGGGTCGCCGAGCCCGGGGTCGATCTCGCCGTCGCCGCCGCGGTGGCCGGCGTCGCCGACGACCGGGTCCTCGCGCCCCGCACCGTCCTCATCGGTGAGGTCGGGCTCGGCGGGGAGGTCCGGGGCGTCGCGCACACCGCGCTGCGGGTGGCCGAGTCGGCCCGGATGGGGTTCACCCGGGTGGTCGGGCCCCGATCGCTGGTCGCCGGGCCCGGCGTGGAGGTGGTGGGCGTCGACCACGTGGCCGAGGCGCTGGCGGCGGCGTTCACCCCATGACCCCGACGCCGGGCCGACGGGTGACGGGCTGACGGGCTGACGGGCTGACGGGCTGACGGGCGCAGGAGCATCGGGGGGTATCGTGACGGTTTGGTCGAACGTCCGCGATCCGGGGGCACGCTGATGCCCGCAGCGGCCCGCTCCGAGGCGATGCTGTCCGCGTTGCGTCGGGCTGCGCCGGGCACGC
>Ga0194129_10003127_pt1 | contig 23421 bp, 24 predicted proteins | sample TA2KigCa35mmetaG_FD_150862 | JGI IMG/M metagenome (GOLD analysis project Ga0194129, IMG submission 150862) | Freshwater microbial communities from Lake Tanganyika, Tanzania - TA2015038 Kigoma Deep Cast 35m | ecosystem: Environmental > Aquatic > Freshwater > Lake | place: Tanzania: Lake...
GCATTCATCATCATCATCACAGACCTCTATTTCATTGTGGCTACAAATGGTTCTAGGTCCCAATTGTGTATTATTGATGAAAGAGTCGTAGTGGTCTGCGAGACTACATTTCATATATATAAACGACTATGATAAATGCCATTATATATACTATTACTTTGATTGATGTCAATTTATATTTATATTCAGCAATAGCAACCTCATATGCAACGCTAACACGACATATTGGACACATTCCACTTTTGTTTATCCATTTAGAATAGCAAGATCGATGTATTATCGGATTACAATTACACTGCTCACTTACTTTGACATTTTTCATGAGCATTAATAGTTCATCGGCTTTTTCATAGCAAATGATACATTCACTTTGATTTTCATACTCTTGGTTTATTTCATAACTTGGTTCTTCACAATAACTATTGATTGTTGTAAAATGCACAAACATTTTATTTTATATAATGGATATATTTATAATAAAAAATTTATACTAACATATGTATTCCATACAATCCATATTTTTCTTTTATTTGACGATTAGGTAGTTTTTCATGATAATAATCGATTTCTTTTTCTAATTTTACATCTAACGGTATTTTTAATTTTTGAGTCGCATCGTCTTTATCTACAACTATTTTTTTGCGAATTGTTATTTGAAAAATATTTCCAGGAGTTATTTCATTCAATTTTGCGTTAGTATTTTCTATTTCTGGTCTATGATCGACAAATATTGTCTCCGATAATTCCGGTATTTCCTGTTTTGCTTCTACTGATATGGACGGTTCCTGTATAGGTTCTACTGGTACGGGCAAGTCCTGTATAGGTTCTACTGGTTTTGGTGATTCCTCTATAGGTTCTACTAGTACGGGTAAGTCCCGCGTTTCTTCTTTAGATTCGGGTTCGCTTTCACGAGTTTGTTCATCATTTATTGATTCAGGTTCAGGTTCTTTAATTACAGGTCTTCTTCCATTTTCTAATAAATTACTAAATAAATTATAAGATGACTCCTTTTTTGGTATGTTATTAAAACGTTTTATTAATTCATCCTCTATGTATTTTGCTTTTTGATGAAACATTTTATAAGGAATCCATATTTTGGATTCATCTTCATCCGCATAACCTCCTCTGAATAAAATATTATCATTGTTATGAAATGCTATAATAGAAATATCTGCATCCTGATTATGTAATGCAAAAAAATCTTTTGTGTATAATTTAAATAATTCTTCGTCATACGGGATATAAAATACGACTTCAGTATCCTTTTCAATAACGTGGTATTGAGGAGTTTTGCTATTCATTCAGATACTATATATCCATAAATAAATGTTTATATCAAGAAAAATTGAAACACAAATTTTATTTTATGCATATTATACTGCACCCACTCTACAAATGAGTTCATCTTCACGCACGAAGTGCGTCTCCGGTAACGGGAAATCCAAAATTGTATTCGATAGTTGTATCGACATTGTAAAAATTATAACAGAGCAAAAACGCCAAAAAATTGATTCAGATCGTCTATCTGAAAGCGATGTATCATATCCAAGCAGATACAATCAACAACTCAGCAACCAACATGGTAAAGAACGTGAAAGGAGGCAAGGGATCTAAGGGTTTTGCTAGAAAATTAATGCATACCCCAATGAAAACAACTGTGCGTGTTCCAGAAAATTCTCTTGAGGTATTCGCAATTGTTTCAAAGTTTTATGGTAATATGTGCGATATTACTACTGTAGATGGAAAAATGTTCAAGTGTATGATTCGAAACAAATTTAGAGGTCGTTCGAAATTCAGTTCCCTTATTGTAGTCGGCAACATTATCTTAGTAGGATTCCGCGAGTTCGAAGCTCCGAATTACAAGATATGTGATTTATTAGAGACATATGATTCGAATGATGTCCGAATTCTATCAAATATGCCAGGGATCAATATTAACCCTCTCATATCTATCCAAAATGCGGGACATACATCATCCAGTGGGTCATCTGACCTATATGTAGATTTCTTTGGCAATGATAATACAACCACAGTAGAATCCGTTGCTATGCCAACATCCACTGTACATACAAACGGCGATGATAATGAAGAAATTAATCCGGACGATATTTAATAAATGAAATGATACTACTACCTACTCATATACACTACTCATACTTATATCAAAGATCAAAGAATGATTAAATATACAAAAGTAAAAAGGGGTTATTATACAAATAAAAATAAAAAAGGAGACTCCCTCTCCATTTTTATTTTTTATACTATACTGGTTATCCATTTTTATTTTTTATACTATACTGGTTATCCATTTTTATTTTTTATACTATACTGGTTATCCATTTTATCTTTCACATAAGTTTATTCATAAGAGCCTTCAGTCGAAAAACAATTCTAGGAGCTGGAGGAGGAATCGGTGAGCAATCGCTATAATCGATGTCCAACCCATGGTGAATCCATACAGGTTCAACAGGTTCAACAGGGACAACAGGGGCAACAGGGACAACAGGTGTAGGGGGCGACACTTTCTTCTTATCTGGATAAATTTTCGCAGGAGCAAATACATGCGCCTTGAACGAACGTGTTGCTGGCGATTGGGACGCATTATTTTTTGCGCGTATCTTCGTATTTGGAATAAACTCTGAGGATTTTGCAGAAAGGGATGTCTCTTGAGGTCGCGTCGCAGGTGTAGGTGCAGGTGCAGGTGTATGTGTAGGTGTAGGTGTAGGAATAGGCTTCTTCTTATTTGAAGAAGGTACAAACTCGGGAGATTTCACGGAAAGGCGAGAATCAGGGTACATCTTTGCAGAAGGTACGAAGCAGGGGGCGTTGGCGGAAAGCATTATTCTTATTGTTGTTGATCAACTTATACAAATCTATTTTCCAAAAATATGTATTTCAATTTTTCTGAAATGCATATCACTATGCCATACTCATACAATTACGATTTTTGTATAAATAACAAGAAGGAGATACAAGCATATCTTTACTATTCAGACATTTCATATTTCTTTTATCATTAAAATCAAGACATGCATTGGAAGTTTTTATTTTTGCACAAAAATCTTTGCATTTTAATCGAGAATTATAATAACCCAGCTCTAATCCTTCTCTTCGAGCCGAAAAATACATTACAATAGAAACAATACACAAAAATCCTATTATATACTTAAGTTTCTCCATGATAATAAAACCTATATATTTGATGGATACATATTTGTTTATGATAAATTGATTATAGAATCGGAGGTATCCAACATATGCAACCGAATTTTTCTCTGTATTTTATCTTCATCCTCAAATAAATAAAGTTTGAAAGGATGATGCGAATAATTCTCAATATCAACGCGCGAGGTTATTCGGGACAATAGTTTAATGTCTTCTAAATAAACCATATAGGAATAGGCCTCTCCATCTCCCTTTGCAACTTTGTCAAATACAACTCCAGTATGTGTGTTTTTCATAATTTCCGGATTCGAGAAACATCGATGCACCAATTCACAATCGGTTTGGACTTTTCGTATGGAGCGCGTGGATGTATTAATATACTCCAGTTTTCCTAACCAGCTCTCTAAAAAGAAGGTTGCATCCTCGCTCATATAATGAATAAGATTCATATGTTTAAATATCAACATCTGATTCAGCAAATCGACCAATCGTCGAATAGGGCTGCTAATATGGACATAAGATTTCAGATTCATAACTTCATGTCCGTGATCATCCAGTTCATTATAGAGCATGTATTGCCCAGATACATTGTTCCACATACTAATGATTTTACGGGTATCCATACTGAGCGACTGATCTAGCTCGGATGCCTTGTTTTTGTTAATATACATTGCGGATCGGAAAACTCCAAACTTATTATCAGCCATGTAGTCTCCGCATATACGATTTATTGCAATCATCCAATAGGCGACTACATCATGGCTGTCTTTCGCGGATGCATCCAATGCAAACGAGACCTCTGCCAAGGGTCTATAGGTAGGATCGGTTTCCAACATTTTGGGATCCTCATACACATAATTTTTACAAACACGTATAATGGTTGTCGCAAAGGATGCGGATTCATACATCAATCTCCCGTTGCAATCAATTTTGATATCCATGACAAATGCGAATCGATCATGGTCTTTTTGCAAACTACACAAGGTATCCGAAAGTATGGTCGGCAGCATGGGACGTTTTCGATCTGGCAAATAGATGGTGGATACGCGCTTGCTGAAGGATTTCCATAGACCCATCGTTTCCAACCAAAAATATACATTCGCAATATACACAGATACCTCTTTCTCCCCGTTATCCAAATTTTGAATACTAAACGCATCATCAAAATCGACGCTTCCTTCGGGATCAATACTAATAATACGATGTGTATTTCGCCTATCTTGGATTTTGAACTGCGGATTATTCAACATTTGGTGTATGAATTCTTCACTCGATTTACGACTCAAATTCTCACGTGTTTTATTTGTTATATCAGATATCGATTCATGTAAGCTCTTGCAATGGAGCTGATACTCATAAAATGCGTCCAGATTTCCTACATCTCCGATGGTTTCTAAGAGAATTCCTCGCGGATGCTTGTCTTTCCAGAAATCGAACTTGATAGTCGCGTATTTATTTTTATGAACTTTGGAGAATCCCATCGATACTTCATAGGGAACCAGGAAGGGAGGCATATGTTTATCATCGGGAATAAATTTGTAGAGTAGTTTCTTTTTATTTTCGGTTCTCCCATAGGTTTTGTTTCCATCAATCTGAAGAATACCGGCGATCTCCTTAGCATTTTGTGTAGGAGAAAAGTTTAAAATCGGATTCTCATGATTCTCCAACATATCAAAAATATCCTTGGAGAACATTTTATTTTCAAAGGGACGTATTTTGGTTGTCCATTCATCATCAATCGGTTTATTCGTATCCACGCGATGAACTCTCCACGACGAGTAGTTCCGCAAATCGACATAGAGTTGATACATTTTAACTACTCTATATATAACTATGTATTTATGTTAAATTGCGTTAAAAAATTGAAATACATATATATTAGTTGATTATTCTAACTAATTCTAAGAATATTAACAATCGCGAAATGAACGAGACAGAGATCAACTTCGAAAATTGCTGTCGTTTTATAAAAACAAAATTGCCAAATACGAAATGTAATTTTACAGATCTGAATGAAACCAAAAATATACTGCACAAGCTGATAGAGGATCGTATTCTATACCTAACTGAAACCGGTGTTTATCATGACGAATGGCCTGATGATATGGAATTATCTGAGATTGAATCATTTTATGGATTTATTGTAAATATGGTTACAATAGCAAATATATACAAAACACTCAGTTTCAAAAAATAAAAAAGATTTTTGTTCGTGATTGTAAAAAAATAAATTTACATTAGATCTAATAAAATTGATTGATTATACATTTTATATTTACACATATATGATCTATTATTTATGAATAAAATATCAATATGCGCAACTAAAATTCAGGCATGGTTTCGCGGATGTCTTTTACGGATGAAACAACTCCCGTTGATCATGTATAAAATACAAAACTATCTGAAAATACAAGCGTTTGCATTTTCAAATCAAAACGATGACGGTCGTATCAACAGTTGCAACGACGAAGATGAAATCATCAAATTACTTGTTGCCAAATTTGATCAGAAAATTAGAAAACCGAAAATAAGAATGTGGTACGATATATTGGTTCATGACGCCATGTATGGTTGGATCCCGGTAAATATAAAAACAACAACTACATTCACTTGCGACAATACCGGGAACTTGGCAATGTGTGTGTATGCATATACCGATGAAAAATTGGATATTCACCAAGATAAGACGTATGAAAATGGAAAAATGAGCGAACTACTCTTTTCTAAACTGAAATCATGTAAATATAATAGAAATCCCAAGAAAGACTATTACTTTATTGTCCTGAATAAAACAAATGCATCCGATGTTATTGTAAATAGCGTAAAGGGACTCTGGGTTCTAACACCCAATATCAATAATTTGCCATTCCAAGTATGCTGGGATAAAAATCGAGTATTCAAATACGATTCTATCGAAAAAAAAGTCAAACAATTTATAACATGTTTGCAAAAACCGAAGCCAAGCTGGAAAGAAACCTTTATGTTAAACATGCGTACATTAGATATCTCCTAATCTCATTCAAAATCAATAGGCATATTAGAATGACATATTTGTCGATGTCCAATTTTGAACCGTCCTGAAAACATAAAATTTGTTTTGAATGTATGACTATTGAAATAATCCACTATTTTGTTTAAATTACATTTTTTTTTCGGAATGAGCATCAATAGACTTCCTCCAAAGTAATTCACGCGGCCCACAAAAGCGACGTTTGGTTTCCGCGTTAAATTGTAAATATAGATACATTCGTGATTCATATTCTCCCTCATAACATGAATATTTCGCGGAGCTCCCCATTCATACCAATTATTTTCATTGAATTTGCGTATTTGCCTATTCATTAATGTATCCTTGTGTTCCAGAAGATACCTGTTTATGTTATCATCCCTGCACGGAAAATTCTCAATATATATGTATTTATCCAATTTATCCTCTCCATTAAATACTTCGATATTTCCCAGCGCATCATTTTTATATACATCTTCTTTTCCGCTAACAATACCTACATATACGTTAAAGTAATCCTTGATCAGCGCCTGATTATGATTACCATGCGCCCCCTCAGAGAAAGTTATCATACCACTATTATTTATTATATGTAGAGGAGTATCATTGTATAACACCACGTGGTCGAGGTCGGGATCCTTACAATATCGGAAAATAATAATATCAATGCATGCATTTTCAAACAGTTTTTCATTATGAGGATGATATATGTGAGTGAATGTCCCATGATTCATCATTTCATCTAATAATTTCGACGCGCTAGTAAGTTTCAAGAAATCCGAGGGAACAATAAAGATGAGTTCTCCCACCGGTTCAAGAAGATGATAGCATTTTTCCACGAAATCAATGTATGTATTCGATGATTTTGTTCGAATATAGGGTGGATTTCCAATGATCGTATTGTATTTTCGAACAATAGATTGTTTCAAAAAATCGCTATAGACAACATTCTCCCTAACTATGTTTTCTAGAACAGGCAGGGCAGGATCGATTTCATACATATCAAATACTATATTTGGATTTTGCCGAAGAATATACGATATTAAATCTCCTTGGCCGATCGATGGTTCTAATATATGTGTCGGATTATTCAAAATCAATTCAAAGACTTTCTTCTGGAGTTCTTCATTTTTCGTAAAGTACTGACCTAATTTCGATTTTGTTATTGTAGTCATTGAGTATGATTATGATAATTGTATTCTTTTGTTTTGTTTGTTATCAATTTTATAATATTTATAGTATAGTATTTGGATGAATACATATATAAATATATTCCTATTTCTTAATTATTTGTATTTTGCATAACATGAAAATATTGGACGATATCAAAGTCGATTTCACCGACGTATTAATATTGCCAAAAAGAAGCCAATATTCATCCCGGTCCGAGGTATCATTGGAGCGTACTATTAAATTCAAGTATTCTCCCCATACATGGACTGGTGTTCCGATCATGGTTAGCAATATGGACACAACAGGTACCATTGAAATGGCGCGTGAATTACAAAAACATAAAATGATTACGTGTTTGCACAAATATTATACTAGCGACGAATTATTAAACGCAGACCTAGACAAAGAGTACTATGCTGTATCCACCGGAATTGGAAAGGTCGATATAAAAAACTTGGATACAATTATAAATACTGTAAATCCAAAATTCATATGCATCGATGTCGCTAACGGATATATGTCGAAATTTATTGAAGCATGTGCGGAGATTCGAGAAAAGTATCCTGACAAAATATTGATTGCTGGAAATGTATGTACATCAGAGGGTGTTTTACAGCTCATTATGGAGGGAAAAATCGATATAGTGAAAGTAGGTATTGGGAGCGGGAGTTGTTGTACAACTCGAAAGCAAACAGGTATTGGAATGCCGCAACTGAGCGCAGTCATAGAGTGTGCAGATATTGCACACGGTCTAGATGCACATATTATCAGCGACGGGGGTCTTCAAGTAGTGGGAGATTTCTCCAAGGCGTATGGTGCGGGTGCAGATTTTGTCATGAGTGGATCTATGTTTGCGGGTCATACCGAATCTGGGGGAGACTTGATTATGGATGAAAATGAAATATACTATAAAATATTTTACGGTATGAGTTCAGATACTGCAATGAATAAATATAGTGGTGGTGTTGCAAACTACCGAAGTAGTGAAGGTAAAACCGTCAGAATCAAATATAGAGGACCTGTTTGCGATACCCTATTAAATATACAGGGAGGAATTCGTTCAACAATGACATATATTGGTGCTAAAAAAATAAAAGATATTCCGAAATGTACAACATTTGTTAGAGTAAATCGTCAGTTAAACAATATTTATAGTGGCAGCGAAATATGAATATGTATATCCACTATTGATAACAAAGATATATATGTTATCAATATAATCTCATAATTATACCATCATAGCTTTGTTTGTTGTCCCTTCTTACGTTTCACTTTCTGTACGACAATAACTTGTTCTATTTTGGGTTGCGGGTGTTCATTCAACGGAATATCCGGCAATATAAGTTTATCAACATTAGGATGATTTTCATACTCTTTTTTTTTAGGAAATGATGGTTTTGGCAATATAGTATCATCGTCATCAAACAATTCATTGATATTATTTACAGAAATTTCCTCCTCTTTCATATTTTGAATTTCTAATTGCAAATCTTGTTGTGTTTTCTTAGCTACATGTATTTGTTTATCTTCTTTAATAACTTCATTTACTTCGAGCTCAATATAATCAGAAATTGAATCTGTCGGGGACGGAGATGGTGTATTCATATCTACCTTTGGATGAATGTGCATGATTTCTAATACCATGTCTTTAAATGATTTGCTGTTTGAATCTGCCCGATGTAGTATTTTCGGTTTTTTCATAGTTACTTTCCTCTCATGCTTTTTTCCAATTTCTAATTTGGGAAATTGAAATATAGAATTATGATGTTCAGTTTGTTCTTGTTCTTCTTTTTCTTGAACAATGCTTTTTTGTGGAGACGCCGGTACAACCAGCGGATGATACTCAATATCGTATTCAATCTTTAGTTGTCGTTGTTCGCTTTTTTCCATATCTATATTGATATCAAAAAACTTTAATTGACTAGTTAAATTTGCCTTTAATAATCGAGTATCACTATGATAATATGTATATCTATCTTGTACTAATTTATTATTTAATCTGCGCTCGATAATATCCTCCCATTCATATTCTTGGGGTAAATAAAAAAACTTTGGCTTCACATAATTATTTGCATCGGTAAAATAGCTGTCGCGCCGTGCTGCATGTGAAAAGAATGATGTATCGATTGGGTTATTATCTGCATCGATATACAGTTCCTCTTTAAATTCATTTTGCATGGTGGTTTCATTTTCAAGACCAGCACCTATACCTCCAATATTCGAAACACCCATGTTTGCAGATCCACCTATTTTCTTTCCAACAATTTCAGTTTTTGTTATTACAATTTTTTTTGCTTTTAAATGAATAAATAGATCCCGTAGTTCTGCCAATTTCGAATTCAAATATTTTGTCGAATAATTTTCGTAAGGAACATAAATATTTTCTTTTGGCAAACGTACATACAATTGTTTGGGCAAAGGATGTCCATCAATTATAAACTCTTTCTTTAAATCAATCAAATTCATGTCTGCATAATGGCGAATATACAGGGTTCCTGGAAATTTCCCTCTACTCATAGATATGCGATCTTTATTTGACTTGAAACAGTATCTTGGTAATTTCACATAATCTTCTTCCATCAATAATATCAAAAATGACATTTCAATATTTGTTCGTTCTCTTAATTGATTTCTTCTCGGAACACACGGCATTGTAGTATTATATATTACACGCAGATTCTAAACAATCCAATAAAACCAAATAAAATCATCCATTTGCATAAGAATAAAACATATACTAACAATAAATATACAGACAATATCGATGATATATAAAATATCATTTTGACTCATAATTCCAGCAAAATCTTCATAACGGGTTATCAATATAGCTCGATATATGGTAAGTCTCCAAAAACACCCGAAAAGTCTCCAAAAACACCCGAAAGTCTCCAAAAACACCCGAAAAGTCTCCAAAAACACCCGGACATTTTTACCCTTGTCCAAAAATGTTCAAAAAAAGTATGCAGCGGCAATGAAAACGTAAAAATACGATTTGCTGCATAATGCAGCGACTATGAAAAATCACGTTTTTTGAAAAAACTTTTTTCCAAAAAGTGAAAAATGGACATTTTAAAAATGTCCAAAAATCATTTTTTCAAAAAAGTTTTGGTGAAAAAAATACATAGTCTTTTTTTCTATGGATTTTATAGTATTTGTATATTTATAATAATATAAAATAAAATATATTTCGCTTGAATATGAGTATATGAGTATATGATGGATAAATAATCTGTAGAATCATATAGTAAGTTCCATAATATACATAGGTTCCACATCGGATGGTTTTTCATAACGCAGCAATAGAGGGTGATCAAATAAGGTATCCATGGTATCCACGAAACCGTACTTTTCATAATAAGATACCGCATTTTCAACAGAGTTCAAAATAATTTTGGTAGTAAATCCATCTTTCTTTGTTATTTTTATTTTCTTGATAAAATCGTCAAGCAATGCCGATGCGTAGCCAAAACGTTTAAAATTCGACTTTGTACAAATCATGAGAATATAGTATATACACTCTTTCTTCTGGATATCGACTTTTTTCCGATATACCATCGCACTTGGGCAGTTTCTGATATCAAATTGCGAATTATCTATACAGCGGAATACAATTTGATTCTTCTCGTCATCCAATATAGCATTTATATAATCGACATTTATTTTGGGAAAAGCAAAATAGATAAATAACATATGAATGTCATCTCGAAATTTATGAATATTATCCGCTAACTCACCTATATTACTAGAATCAATGATATGATTCACAATATCTTCCGAGTAATAATTCATATTTATTGTTATTATTTTTTTATTTTGTAATTGGTTGGAGGATTCTACCTCAACAGATCAATTTTATTCCTTGTTATATACTTATATATGAAGGAATCGCATATATAAACAAATCGATTTATATTATTTGTCCATATCCCTTTTTTTATTTATTTTATTATCATATTGCATAATCGTTTTGATAATTTCATCAGGGTACTTCATCGTTTTTAGAATCTCAACTCCACCCTCCAAATAGCATACTCCCGGTTTCATAATATAAGAATACAGAAACTCGTCATTATCATTTCTCCCAACGTCCATTTTATAATTACGCATTTTACCTGTCTCTTTGCACTTCTTGCATATACTTGTATAGTGTGTAGTAAGCATAAATTCGACATTATTAAATTGACTCAAATACACAAGGAATGCATATGCGGATTTGGATGCCTCAACTGGATTCGTTCCAGAATATAATTCATCAAATATACAAAAATGACGCGATTCTTCTCCCGAACTATGTATAGAATCAATAATTTCTTTGCAGCGACGCGCCTCTGCTTGGAATAAACTGTCTCTTTCCGACGTATCCGGTATATTTAAATAGGAATGAATGTGCGTATAGGGCGTCTTCAAATTCATGGATGAATAAAAACCCATACCAATTTGTTGGGTAAATATCAAATTCAGTGTAGTCGCCTTTAACATTGTCGTTTTCCCAGACGCATTCACTCCCGTTATAATCATATTTTTGTCGAAGTTGCAATTGTTTTTCACACAATTTTCGGAATCTACATACGCTGGATAATACACATAAACAAATCCCGTGTTTTTTGTGTTATCATAGGTCGCTGTTTTAATCTTTTCTCCCACATAATTTTCATAGATCCCATTCAAATTATCGATGTATCCTTCAAATCCCATGGAATACAAGAGGCTCTTTTCATATTCAGGATCTGCATACAGAGAATAATAGCACTTCATCATGTATCCAATACTGCAGAATTTGGATATGTTGAATGCAAATGGATTCACACACTCTAGCTCTTTATAGAGCTTCTGGAGAACACTTATATGAAATCGAACATTTGCACAAAAGGATGAATGCATGGGTTTGTTTCCATGCAAATCGACAAATATCTGCATCTTTAAAATACAGTTTCCAACATAATTTTTCATGGAACAAATATGTCGATTCACATCTACTATATTTCGATAGTACTTTAAGAAAGACCTAACATTATTATACATTTGGATGCAGTAAAATGCCAAAGTCATAAAAACATACATAAAATTGGCATTTGTCATGCTTTGAACTGACAATATGGTTTTTCCAATAATATTATGTTTTGCAATATCTTTCAATACAGATACATATGTAGAAAAATCAATCGAAATACCCTGTATTTTGAGAATGATAAAGGGAACAATAAGAGATAAAAGAGGGACAATGACGGTTGTTATAGGAGATAACAAATGTACAAAAGACATTCCTTGAAGGAATGCTGGAGATTCATTCAAGTATTTTAGCATTTCCCACTCCATGTAGGAATACTTATCTAGGAAACGAGGATCTTTTTTAATGGAATCCCATATTTGAATAATTTCATCACATTCAACACAGGACTCTGTCTCCCTAGTTTTTTCTAGAAAAACAGAGTGTTCCTTAACAATATTCTGAGATTCCATCAAAAAATCAGTATTTGAAGTTATTTGCTTACCCCATTCGGGTATCATATTCTTACCAAATGTATTTGCAGATTTAAATAAATGGTGGTACATGGGTTTTACATCGTCTTTTAAACCAGAAACCAATTCAAGATCAGAGGATACATGTTGGGGTAATTTATGAATATATTTATTGTCTAAATGCTGTATTGGTAATTTGAATTCGATACATCCTGTTGATGATTTATCCATGATACATCCTATATTCTGTGCGTATATGTATATAAAATATCATGAACGCGCGTGAAAAACGACTTAAATAAATATTGTAAAGTTATATAGTGTATAATAACCCACTCTTAGAATTGAATATAGAATGAGCGTATTACCAACATATAGATATTCAATGAGTATGATTGAATCCATTTTGTTTGCAGGATTTCAGCCAAAATTGATGCAATCTGTTATTGACATTATTAATACATTGGATTCCGAGCTTCAAGTTCCCGAGGAAACAACTACTACAATGAATGTATCATCGGTTCATTATCCTCGAAAAGAGAAATCATCATCTGATAACATGCATCACCATAATAGCAGTCATGGTGGTAAAAATAAATACGGAAATGCAAAGAAAAATAATCGTAAGCAAATCGAGGTATCCTCTGAAGAATGGGACTCCATGATGGCTGCGTCATCTATAGTTAAACGTACAGAAACCGATGGATTAGAAAAAGAGTTAAATAATATACGTGTTTTGATGAATAAAATTTCCACGAAGAACTATGATACCCAATTTGTGGTGATTACGGATTCAATTCGAAATTATATGAATGCTGCAAATGAATCTGAAGAAGATATTGCGAAGTTATTCCAATCAATCATGGGTATTGTCGGAACAAATAAATTTTTCTCTGAATTATACGCAAATCTGTTTAAGGAATGGTTTGTTCTTTTTCCGGTTTTGACAAAACATTGGGATCTGCAAATGGAACAATGTAAGAATAGTATTAACGATATTCATAGTGTGAATCCCAATGTAGATTATGACGGCTACTGTAATTATACAAAAATCAATGACAAGCGACGGGCATATACGACGTTTATTGCAAACCTGTCGAAAAAAAATGTTATTTCCGAGGAGTCTGTATGCAATCTATTAGTCTATTATCTAGAGAAAACAATGGAATATATTGATACTGATGGAAAGTCCGTTGAAGTCGAGGAAATTACAGAAAATGTTCATATCCTAACCAGTATTATTTCGTCCAACATGGGAAACAATGATACATGGAAGACAATTATTGTTCCATCATTGATTCAAATTTCACAAATGAAAATGAAAGAACACGCGAGTTTGTCAAATCGCGTGGTATTTAAATATATGGATATTATTGATACAATGGAATAATCATATCAGATCACGTTCAATATACTAGTGTTCATTATTATGCCATAATTCTATATAGCGTGGATGATCATACTCTTGGGTATATATGATTGGTTCTGTCGTGTATTCATTGGAATAGGTTAATATTTTCGGATAATACCTATACATGGGTCCGGCATTTTTTTTACTGATTTCCGTATATTTATAGTTGCCGTCGAATTCCAAATATCCGTAATAGGTGTAATTGTTTTTCACTTTACATCCATAGTGAATATTCTTGTCTTTTTCATAGCAAAAATAGGTCTGTTTTCGTAATTCTAATACATATCGTAGATTATCAAATATACAATTATTATTTATTTGTATATTTGCATTGGTTTGTTGTTTATGGAGTTGTTGTTGCATAATCATACATATATTTGATAGTTCAATATTTATTCAATTTTTCAATTTATTATTTTTAGTTATTCAAACGATTTTCTTATATCCAATCATAATTATTTATATACAGTCTGGACTGAACGAATAAATTACTTCAATATTCAGTTGATTTAATCTCTCATTGATAAAATTTTGCATGGATGAAAAATCTATAAACACTAGCAATTCATTATCATAATACAGTCGATATATATTTGCTTGCTGGATAATGTCCGCTTTATTAATAATACATTTATTACAATTATTCAAGGTTAGCGCTTCTACCAAATGGTCCAAGTTTAAAAAATTGCACTGGCGTCTTCGCCCGGTAGTCGAGCCATATTCATGCCCTAGATCCCCCAATAAATTCAGCATAGTATCATATTGTGGAGGTTGAAAATTATATGTACCCACATAAGTATCATAGGCCTTTGTAATACCATAAATATCCTTGATCGATTTCAAGGGAACTCCGGTATTGATTGCACCACCAAGAGTACATGTGGATGAAGTGCAGTACGGATAATGATTCGTCCAGTTGATATCTAGCTCAAACCCTTGAGCTCCTTCTAACAACACTTTTTTCACATGATCTTTCACAAACGATGAAGTCCAGAATTTACGCATATCCACGATTGTTATTCCTAACCCGACCAATTCGTGAGAAACATCTTCAACTCTTATTCCAGTTCTTAGCATTTTTTGCGAATAAGTGGGACCAATTCCAGACCCGGTTGTTCCAACCTTGTTATTTTGCCTGTCATACTCAATACACTCGTTTGTAATAATATGACACGCCTTACTAATAAAGAGGCGACCACCAGTATCAATACCTTTTTCCTTAAGGGATTCGAGTTCTCCCTTTAAACGTTGGATATCGATAAGACAATCACTGGCTATTAAATTATATACGTTGTTCAGGAGAATTCCTACGGGCAATTGATGAACTACATATTTTACACCGTTTTCATAAATGGTATGGCCCGCATTCCCGGAGCCATTAAATCGAACACATAGATCATACTTGTTTTTCTTAAGTAAATCATAGACTACTTTTCCCTTTCCTTCATCTCCATAACTACAACCTAAAACAATATCCGTTCTTTCAATCATGATAGGTTATTCTGTATAATATTATATATATCATTACTTTATAAATGGTAAAGTCGATTCTAAACCCGAGTATTGAATATATAGAAAAAAGGATAATTGATCCCGAGGACAAGGGACATTCCTCAAGTATGTATATCCTTGAAGTCTTTGATCTAGAAATTGTGGTTGTTTTAGGTAAGCCAAAATATACATATTCAAATAAGGATATTGTGTATTATCCGATCTACGTCGTTTCTAAAGAGAACAAGATCAAGTCTCAGATTGGTGTATTTGAATCTGTTCTTGCAAATACGATTCGTCTAGTGGATGAGGAGGGAGATATCGATATTGATAAATTAGGAGAACCGTTATTGTATAGTTTTGTGAATAAGAAATACATACAGCTTGCAAACAGTGATCCGAAAAAATACATCGAATCTCCTATTCAAATGCAACAACCATTGCTTGCGACGAAAAAAGATGATACCAATACCAAAGACTATATCAAGGCATCATATAACAAAGAAAAGGATGACGACAGCTGCAGTAGTAGTGATGAAGAGTGTGATATATTTTCATTAAAGAAAACAAAGAAACCTAAGTCTGAAGATGAAACGTCCGGAGAAAAAGACAAAAAAGGAATATTCAAGAAGGAAGGTGTATTCGTTATTGATTCCAAATTTAGAAAGGAGGAGAGTCTCATTGAGGAGACCGAGGAAGACGCGGATGACATTGTGAAAAAGTATCGGGAATCGGCATCCAATCTGTGGATCGAAAAATTCATGAAAAACAATAACTATTGTATTGTAGATAATGAGGGCGGTGGCGACTGCCTATTTGCCGTAATTCGCGATGCGTATGCGCATATTGGATATCAGACGACAGTATATAAATTACGAGAGCTATTATCGAGCCAACTAACTTTAGATAAATATGAGAGCGATCGCAAACTATATTTGGAGTTTGAGTCTCGCAAAGAAGAGATTAAATCAAGTATGAAGGATCTTAAGACATCGATGGAAGAATATGAAAAGCGACTCCGGAAAATAAAGAAACAGGAATCTCCCAATAATGAGGAGATTGAAAAAATAAACGATAATATGAAAGACCTTTTCAGTAAATATGAAATGGAAAAAAAGGAATTGAAAAAGACGGAAAAGGACCAAACCGATTATATTGGATACATATCTGAAATCGATAGTTTGGAAAAATACCGCGACTATATGAAATCCTCGAATTATTGGGGAGATGCATGGGCTATTTCAACTTTGGAGGCACTGCTGAAAGTGAAACTGATTATCTTTTCCGAGGAAGCATACTCTCAACGTTTTAATGACGGCGTATTGAATTGTGGTATAGTAAGTCAAATACTAGAGAACAAACCGTTTGATCCTGAATATTATATTATGACAACTTATTCGGGCAGTCATTATCGACTCATAACCTATAAAAACAAACATATATTCAATTACAAGGAAATACCCTACAGTGTTAAAATCCTGATTGTGAATAAATGCTTGGAGAAGAATGCGGGCATCTATTATAAAATCCAGGATTTCCGTAATTTTAAATCGATGTTGGGACTATCTCCCGATGAGGGAGAACCCAAAGATGATGATGACGTTGATGATTCAAATGATTATCTCTACAATAAAGATACTGTATTCACTTTTCATTCAAAATCGCTTGCGTCCGCAAAACCCGGAATGGGTACGGGAGAACAAATACCTGCGGATCGTCGATCCGAATTTACTAATCTTTCCAAAATAAATAACTGGAGAAGGATGTTGGACGATTCATGGGTAGGATCTCCCTTTCGGGTAGATAATCATATGTGGGCATCTGTGGAACATTATGTTCAAGCCTCCCGATTTAAAAAGGGATTTCCAGATTTTTATTTGCAATTCTCCCTAGATAATCCCAGCGAATTATCCCAGGATCCCGAAGTCGCCAAGGCCGCTGCGGATCTTAAAAAGGGAAAGACGAAAGCACTACGGCCTGCCGGTATAAAAGAGGATGTGGATTACAGTCTTGGAAGAAATATCGAGGAGCGGGAGACCGCATTGCGCGCAAAATTCACACAAAATGATGAGTTGAAGCGCGTATTATATAATACTCGCGACGCTTTACTAACGCAATATTTGCGCAGGCAACCGGCGAAGAAAGATATTCTCATGATGAAAATTCGACAGGAAATAAGGTCTTAAACTAAACTAGCTATATGCGATTATGTATATGTATAGATTCATAATCGTATTTGTATTTTATTATTTCAAAATATAGTGCGAAACACCAGGGTTGTTAGCACAAAGAGAATTCCTCCCCAAAGAGTATCTATGAGTACTGTGGAGAATGCCCAATCGCGGAGAAGTGCGTAGCTGGTAGTCTCATATACACCGTATATCACTAGACCCAATAAAAACGCATCAAAATAGCTTCGTTTAGGCTTGATAATAAAGTAATAAATACCGGCAACAAGGAACATGTAGCAAAGTGCAGCTCCCCACATATTTATTTTCATGGAGGAGCCCTGTACTGTTTCGATTTGCCACTTGAAGTATCCCTTGGCCATTTGCAAATACACAAAATCAATTGCCAACATGGCAATTGCAATTGTTATGATATGAATTGGGAGAGAGGTAGTCATTGTTTTATAATATATTCTACGATATAAAATCTCCCAATTATTATAATAAGTATAATACAATACGTTTATTGTCTTCATGAAAGAAATATCTAAATACATGAATCATTTTATGAATTCCGCGTTCGACCATGAATTAACTCACGATTATCGTATATCTCCCGATGTATCCTCTTTTTTTTCTGAAAAATATAATGAAATTGTCGATGCATACAATGAATGGAATAAAAATAAGAATACTATTTTATTAAGAGGATCAAATATAGACTTTACATCAAATAACGAATGGAAATCGGGAATACATTATAGCTATTTACAAAAAAATGTCAAGGAATACCTGGAGACTTCTCCCAAAATAGGAATTAAATATGATTTTTCCTTGTTTGAACAAGATATTTCACTCTATATTGTGTATCCATTGGAAGACAATGAACCCATGGAAATAATATCTCCCAAGAAGCTTTCCAAATATTATGAAAATATTGTCTGCAAAGTATATCTATGGATCCATGTTGCCAATAAATATCGAGTCAGAAATTGTTCGCAAAAACTTGATATCTATCTCTATTTAACAAACATGGTGAAACTATTATCCCCAAACAGTATTATTGGGAGATTTCATGCAAACACTGGTTTCACCACACCATGTGATTCTAGTAATGAAATATATGTGTTTCGCGAGGAAGAATGGTTCAAAGTACTTATTCACGAATCATTTCATTCGTTTGGAATGGATTTCTCACATCCAGATAAAGAGCATATTCAAAATACATGCGAGAAACAGATCCATAATATATTCAATATTCCCGACGTGAATGTCCTTGTATTTGAGACCTTTAATGAATTGTGTGCGGAGATTATTCATCTTTTATTCTTTTATTTCTTTCACTCAAAGTCTTATTCAGAACCTATCATTGAAAAATTATTAAATAAAGAAATGTCTTTTTCCGCGTTCCAATGTGCAAAAGTACTCAATCATTATTCCATGAAATATACAGATTTGTATTCACATTCTCCCGAATCAATCAAAAAAAGAAATAATTACAGGGAGAATACCAATGTATTCGCATACTATATATTGAAATCTCTATTGCTGAATCATTTGAATGAATTTGTATCATGGCTAACACAGAGTAATCAAAGTTCATTTCAATTTATTCCAACTGCCCAAAATACATCGGCATTTTGCGACATGATACGCGCTATATATGATGATCCCGAATATGTGGAGAAACTTGACACGTATTCGAATTGGTTTGAATTGCATAAAAAAGATGAAAGTATTGAAGCAAAAACCCTTCGCATGACCATCCACGAATAATTTCAATTCACATACTAGTATTTTGAACGTCCTGAGTATAATACTATAAAATTGAAGGGATTAAATACTTATATTTTTAAACTAACCCAAGAAAACATAAAACAAACAATATATGGGCATTAAATATTTGAATAAGTTCTTATTACAGAATTGTTCCAAAGATTCCATTCGAAACAATGTATCTTTGTCTGAATTTCAAGGGAGGATACTTGTAATTGACGCAAGCATTTATATTTATAAATTCCTCGAGGAAAAGGCGTTGATCGAAAATATGTATTTATTTGTATCTATCATGAAACATCATAATATTATACCGATATTTATATTTGACGGGAAATCACCTCCCGAAAAAAGGGGGGTATTATATGAAAGGCGAATGAAAAAAAGAGACGCAGAAAAATTATACATGGACCTGCAGTCATCTTCAGACGGATCGAATAAGGATGTTGAACAAAGATTGGATTCATTGCGCCGACAATTTATACGAATGACAGATGATAATATTAGAACAACAAAAGAGCTGCTAACTGCATATGGAATCAAATATTATGATGCACCCGGAGAAGCAGATGTAATGTGTGTGCAATTTGTTTTAACAAATCGGGCATGGGCATGCATTAGTGATGATATGGATATGTTTGTATATGGTTGCCCCCGTGTTATTCGATGCATAAGTCTTATGAATCAGACGTGCATGTTATACGATTTGGACAAGATACTTCGCGACCTAAATATGAGCATGGTAATATTTCGTCAAATTATGGTGTTATCGGGAACAGACTATAATAGCAATGACCAAACATGTTTAACAGATACCATGAATTGGTATTACGAATACAAAAAACAAATAAATAAGGGAATGATTCGCGAAGACGAGGATTTTTATGAGTGGTTATATAGAACAACGAAATATATAACCAATATGGAGTTTCTTCAAAAAGTGTATAAAATGTTTATTATGGAAGATCTATTGGGTGTATCAGAATCTGATTTCACAGATAGTGAAAACTCGTATATAATGGAAAAAGACGAGAATGCATTAAATGCATTGTTAGCAAAGGAAGGATTCTTAAAATAGAATTGGGAGAACTCAACAATACAAATATCAAAAAGAAAAAGAAAAATGAGACACTATAATATTTTATTTTTTCTTTCGGGGAAGACAACAGCAAGAAAAGGTTTCATCCAATTCAACAGTTGCTTCCAACAAGCATGTACATGTTTCGATGACCTTAATACATAGGTCTTTGTTTTCTATACGCGTTAAATCGGATTTCACAACAATAATAAGTATGTCGTGAATAAATTTCAACAATTCGTCCCGCGTAATTTTCAGTTTCTTGAGTTTGGGAGAATACATATTGCATACATTCTTGATAAGTAATATGAAATCCGGTATATCTCCCGCATCTATTTTCCCGTCTTTCAAAATACTCGTTAAATGCTTATCAATTTCATTCAACATATTGAGTTCATGCTTCAATAATACATTGATTGTTTGCATTCCTTCGGGAGATAGTGCGTTGTCATCCAACTTTTTATTGTTCAGCATAAAATCTTCGATAACTTGAATCATAGACGGCGATATATCAATACTACTACTATCATTTCGAGATTCACTTATACTTGTATTTACACTTATTTCAGCTAAACTTGTGATTGATGATAAGTCAGACATTTTATTATACATAAACTGTGTATAATAAAATCATCTAGAAAACGAATATGGGTGTTATGACTATGTAAAATACGCGTTGCTCTAAATAATAGATGCAATAAAGGACCCATTGAAATCCTCTAATCCGGTATGAGTTAGATTAATACTTACATCCATGTATATGTTTCCACCCATCTTTGACCAACGATGGCAAAACATCCAGTCCTCGGAATAATAATGATCATCCTCCACACCACAATCAAACAATGCATACGCATAATTATTTTCCTGGCCCTGTAAAAATCCAACATCATCGGTGTATTTTGTAGCAGGGTAGGCTCTCGACATTTGCTCAATAGTAGAACGTTTAAACATCATAAATCCAGTCGCAATATGTCTAACCTTGGCTAAATTGTTATCAATGGTAATAACGTTATTCAAAAAATTGGTATTGTATTTCAGTAAATTGTGCTGAAGATAATTCACATTATTAAATGTATTTCCAATAGACGATTTACTTTTTCTCTCAAGAATTTGCTTGACAAAGTCTCCTTTATTGTCTTCTACCAATTTTTCCCAGTTGTATTTCTTCAATGGATATACACCTCCAACCAGCGATTTATCAGACAACATTAATTTAACGATATCCACTGGATCCCATGTTATATCACTGTCGATAAACATTATATGTGTTGTCGATTTGTTTGCCATTGCTTTTGCTACTAGATTATTTCGCGCACGAGATACCAAGCTATCATTTTTACAGAAATCAATCGTTATCTCAATATTTAGTTGTTGAAATACATTCACTGTTTTTAGGAGGCAATGTACATAATTTACAAAACACATGCTTCCATAACACGGGGTTAATATTGAAACATGGGGCTTATTTTTCTCTACATATCTTTTGACTTTTTCCAAAAAATCTGAATTATCAGATGGTTTGCTAGAAATATCATTGAGCGGGGGCGCAGAATTCATTTTATGTAATTCTTTTGTCAAATTCGATTCTTCATTTTTTAGAGCAGAAGGAATCAACTCATTCTGTCCCATTTCGGAGATTTTTAATTCTGAAGAAGAGGGGGCATTTCCAATTTTAAAAGTAATATTATCTTCACTTCGATTCATAAGGTTGCTTATAGATAGTATAATATATTATAGTACAATACATGAAACATTAGTGTTTAATATGTTTTACATAAATATCATCTAGGAAAATAATGCACATGTGTGGGTGTTGAATTATATTCATTCTATTATTCTATTTCAATAATATACTATATTATAGTATATTATACCATACTAGATTAATTATGAATATAAATATCAAAAAATGCAGATCCACATTGGTCTCCTTGAACATAGAGCTATTTAAAAAATGTGGGGGTTCTCTTAAGATTGAGTTCGGATATTATAATCAAATGGTTATGAACAAATCAACTGTAGCTATATATGATAAGGCATCGTCTAACTACGAATTGTTGTTATGTTTAAATAAACAGAATTCGTGTATATCTACGATATCATGCAAAATAAGCGAAGATGGTATTCTTGAAATATCCTCCAAAACAGACCCTCAGTACGAAGGTCGAAAATATAACCTTATGTTGCGATGCGCCATCCTATTGTTAGCACCTCATATAATATATAGCAAAAATGGTTCAACCCATAATATAATACGTGTAATGTCGCGCGCAATCAATCCGATATCGATTTTACTGATGGCAAAGTATTTTAAAGCATCAAATTCAGATCTTGACGCGTATATGGAGAATGAGAACCTTGAATTTGAATCATTAACCTTGGGAGATATGCAACAGTTTTATGATCAATTAAATGAGATACCGGATTTTGAAAATGAAGAAGATGAACTCTTCTATCTAGAAAATAATGAGAATATAGGGAATCCGGTACTCCTTTACGTGGATGTCAGAGACCCAACAATAATAAATAATACGCACCGTTTATTTACGAATATTGTAATACGATGCCCCGATCATTCAACTGGTGGCAAAAAACAAAAAACATTCAAAAAAAGGTACTCCAAAAATAAAACAAAAACCTCGAATAAAAATAAATAAATAAATATCATCGCGTCCATTGTAAA
>Ga0194129_10003128_pt1 | contig 23420 bp, 20 predicted proteins | sample TA2KigCa35mmetaG_FD_150862 | JGI IMG/M metagenome (GOLD analysis project Ga0194129, IMG submission 150862) | Freshwater microbial communities from Lake Tanganyika, Tanzania - TA2015038 Kigoma Deep Cast 35m | ecosystem: Environmental > Aquatic > Freshwater > Lake | place: Tanzania: Lake...
GCTTTCCTTGGCCTTCCCCGGCTCCTCCCCGGAGGAAAGGGCCACAGCGAGACCACCGCCCCGGAACCCAGAATCAGCCGACAGCACGGCCCGTGCCGAACAGGAGTGCTCTTCAGGCCGAAATCCACGCATCCGAACAGGACACCGATCGTTACCAGTTGAGATTGTTCGACTTATAACCGGACAGTAGTGGCTCTACCCATAAAGATCCCGGATGGACCGACCACAGGATGCTCGGACCACGACCACGACCTCGTCCATGAGCTGAGCCGCCGCCGCGACGCCCTGTGGCGGTACGACCAGTACATCGCCAACGCGGAGTGGCGGAACGACCTGCGGCAGTTCTGGTGCGACGCCAAGGCGCTGGAACGGCAGGCGATCCAGCGGCTCAAGGAACTGATCTCCCAGGAGGTCTGCAACGGCTGCTTCTGACTCCGGCGGCCGCGGCGGCGGGGAATCCGCCGCCGCGGCGTGGTCGCCCAAGGCCCCGCTGTGCTACCCTCCCCACCCACCGCCGGAGGAGCCGGTGGCCACGGATGGCGTGCGGAGGTCGGTGATGACGAAGGTCGGTCAGGTCACGGTCGGCTCGCTGCTGGGCCGGCTCACCGGCACGCGGCAGAAGGCGGAGGCTGACGAGTCCAGTTCCGGCCTTCAGCCGCTCACGGAACGGCTCACGCGGAACAAGATCACGAGGATCGCGCTGTCGTTCCTCGACGCGAACGCAGGGCTGCACCTCAAGGACCTGCTCCTCGACTCCGCATCCGACGACCGCCGCGTGACGATCGACGGTCACCACGTGTGGAACTTCGGCTCGGACAGCTTTCTCGGGCTCGACCGCCATCCGCGGGTGCACGCCGCGATTCGTGACGCCCTGCCCGAATGGGGTGCCCACAACGGTGCCTCGCGGGCCTTCTCTAGCCCCGTGCTCGTGGACGAGGCCGAGGCGAAGCTCGCGGCCTGGCTCGGCGTGGCCGACACCTTCATCTTCCCGAGCGTGACGCTCGCCAACGTCGGCCTCCTGCCGGCGATCACGCAGGCGGGCGACCTGCTCGTGGTCGATCGCGAGTCGCACGACAGCGTCCACCAGGGTGCGCGGCTGGCGGCGGCGGCGGGCGCGCGGGTCGTGGAGCTCGCCGAGCCGGAACCGCAGGCGCTGGAGAAGGTCGTCGCACAGTCGCGGGGCGGCGGCGGCCTCGTGCTGGCGATCGACGGGGTCTACAGCATGTCGGGCCGTACGCCCCCGCTCGCCGCGCTCGACGAGACGGTGCGGCGGCTCGGCGGCATCATGTACGTCGACGACGCCCACGGCACCGGCGTCGTCGGTCCTCGGGGCCGGGGGGCCGCGGCGGAGGCGCTCGGCACACTCGACAACGTGCTGATGGTCGGTTCGCTGTCGAAGGCCTTCTCATGCCTCGGCGGCTTCGTCACCTGCACTCCGGAACTCAAGACGATCCTCAAGATCCGTTCCAGCACCTTCATCTTCGGCGGTCCGGTGCCCCCCCCGTACCTCGCGGCCATCAGCGCCGTCTGCGACATCATCATGTCGCCGGAGTACGACACCCTGCTGGAGGGGCTCCGGGGGCGGATCGGGCGATTCACGGAGGGGCTCGACGCCCTGGGGATCGAGCACAACGGCGGCGGGTCGGCCATCGTCTCCCTGAAGGTCGGTGACATGGAGAAGACGTTCGCCGCGGGGCGGGCCCTGTTCGATCGGGGCTACTACGTCCAGTCGGCCACCTATCCGGCCGTGCCGATCCAAGGAGGCTTGCTCCGCGTGCAGATCAACGCCAATCATCCGCCGCAGTCGATCGACGGTCTGCTGGGCGCCGTGGCCGAGGTCTGGAAAGCCGCCCGGCTGCCGACCCGGCGGCAGGCAGTCGCCGCCCGGTAGGGCCATCCATTCACGGCGGCCGCGGCGACTCCTCCAGCCGCGGCCGCCCTCGGAGAACGGCGTCACGGATCGCCGGGGGCAGCGACCGCGCCAGCCGGGCCAGCATGGCGGTGCGTCGCGGGAACCAGATCTCCGGCCGGCCGCGGGCGATGCCCGAGAGGATGGCGTGGGCCGCATCCGCCGCCGACACCACGCCCCCTGCCCGCCGCTCCGCGTCGGTGATCATCGGGGTGTCGACCACGCCCGGCAGCACCGTCGTGACGAGCACTCCGGCCGGGGCCGCGTCGAGCCGCAGGCTCTCGAGGAAGGCGATCACCGCGGCCTTGCTCGCGCAGTAGGCGGCGTTGCCCGGCAGACCGACGACGCCGGCGATGCTGGCGATGCCGCAGAATCTGCCCCGGCCCCTGGAGAGCATGCCTGGCAGCACGGCGGCCGCGAGGTTCATGCAGCCCCCGAAGTTGATGCCGATCACCTCGGCCGCCGTCCGCGCGTCGAGCGGCCACGAGGTGCGATGGATGCCTGCCGACGCCACCGCCACGTCCACGCCGCCGAGCCGGCGCTCCAGATCCGCGACGGCGTCGGCGACACGCGGCGCGTCGCCGACGTCGCACGCGGCCCACTCCGCCACGCCGCCGGCGGCACGGATGGCCGCCGAGGCGGCCTCGAGGGGCGTCTCGGTGCGGGCGAGCAGCCCCACCCGTGCTCCGGCCGCCGCGGCCCCCCGCGCGACCGCGAGGCCGATGCCGCTGGAGCCGCCGGTCACGACCACCGATTTGCCGGGCCAGAAGGATTGCGGAATCATGCTCGGATGCGTGCCGGGGGCGAACCGGCCATCTGACGGAGTCCGACCGCGAAATGCAACCGACCGTCGAACGCGTGCTGGTGCGGTGCGGGGGCCACGAGGTCGCCGTGGATGCACACCTGCTCGACGACGGTCGCCCGCCCGTGGCGTTCTTTCACGGCCTCCTGACCTCGACCGCGATCGCCCCGTATCTGTTCGCCGATCCGGCGGCGGAGTCGTGGATCGCGGTGAACCTGCCGGGACACCGGCCGGGGCGGCTCGCCCCGGCCACGCGGGCGGAGGCGATCGATGCGGAGCTGTTCGCGACCCTGGCCGAGGCGGGCATCGCCGGGGTCGTCGGCGATCGCCCCGTCGTTGCGGTGGGCTGGTCGACGGGCGGCTTCACGGCGTTGAACCTCGCCATCCGCCGTCCGGGTCGCGTCGCCGCGGTCGCCAGCCTCGCCGGATTCGCCTCGGGAAGGCGGATCACCGGTTCGGTCGCCTGGCTGGCCTGGCTGGCCCGCGGGCTCGTCGGCGCCGCCGGGGTGCGGACCGGGCTCCGGGCGGGAGGCAGGTTCGCCTGGCTGCACGATGCGTTCGTCCGTTCGGCGACCGCGTCGCAGGGGCCTGCGCCGGAGCTGCTCGCGGCGCTGCGGGAGGAGTTCGCCCGGCACGACCCGGCGGAGGTCACGGCGGTGCTCGCCGCCCTCGGCGGGCTCGACATCTCCGCGCGGCTGGGTGAGATCGCCGTTCCCGTGTGGGTCGTCGGCGGCCAGCGGGACCCGCTGGTGCCGGCGGCGGAGTCCCGCCGCCTCGCCGCCGCCATTCCGGCGGCCCGGCTGACCATCTACGAACCCGCCGGCCACCTGTTTTTCAGCGAGTGGCCGCGGTTCCGTGAAGACTTCGCGGCCTGGCGGAGGGGCCCGCCGGAGCTTGCCTGACGGCCCTGGCCGGGGCGCCGCCGCTACATTGAATCGGATCCGCGTTCCCGGCAGACCCGCGCGATGAGTGCATCCCTGACCTCCCCCGTCGGCGCCGCGTGCGTGATCGGCGCCGGCGGATCGGGCCTCGCGGCGTGCAAGGCGCTCCGGGACCGGGGGCTCGCCTTCGACTGCTTCGAGCGGGGTTCCGCGGTGGGCGGCCTGTGGAGGTATGACAACGACAACGGCCTGTCGGCGATCTACAAGTCGCTGCAGATCAACACCTCCCGCGACATGACGGCGTTCGCCGACTTCCCCATGCCGGCCGACTACCCGCATTTCCCGGGGCACGAGCAGATTCGCGACTACCTGGAGGCCTACGTCGACCGCTTCGGATTTCGTGACCAGATTTGCTTCCGCACGTCGGTCGAGCACGTGCAGCCCGAGCCGGGGGGAACCTTTGCCGTGACGATCCGGACCGCCGACGGCGCCCGGCAGACCCGCCGCTATCGGCACGTGCTGGTCGCCAGCGGGCACCACTGGCTGCCCAGGCTGCCGGAGTTCCGCGGCTCGTTTCATGGTCGGCTGCTCCACTCCCACGACTACCGCACCCCCGAGGCGTTCGCCGGCGGCCGCGTGCTGGTGGTGGGCATGGGCAACTCCGGCTGCGACATCGCCTGCGACCTCGCCCGGGTCGCCGACCGGACGCTGCTCTCGACCCGCCGCGGCGCCCATGTGATCCCCAAGTACCTGTTCGGCGTTCCGCTCGACACCGTCTGCCCCGACGTCGTCTGGCGGTTCATGCCGAGGTGGCTCTTTCGCAGGGCCTTCCAGGCCGTCGTCTGGGCGAACCGTGGATCGCTCGCCCTCTACGGGCTGCCCACGCCGGCGCACGCCGTGCTCCAGGAGCACCCCACGATCTCGAGCGACCTGCCGAGCCTGGTCCGCGAGCGGCGGGTGGTGATCAAGCCCGACATCGACCACCTCGACGGCGACGGGGTCGTGTTCACCGACGGCAGGCGTGAGGCCCTCGACGCGATCGTGCTCGCGACGGGCTACCGGATCGCGTTCCCGTTCCTCGACCGGTCCGTGATCGCCCCCGACGACAATCGCGTGCGGCTCTATCGGAACGTCGTCCATCCGCAGGTTCCGGGCCTGTTCTTCATCGGCCTCGTCCAGCCGTGGGGCGCGCTGTTTCCACTCTCCGAGGCCCAGGCGGCCTGGGTGGGCGACGTGGTGGCGGGCCGCTGTCGGCTGCCCGGGCGGGAGGCGATGGAGCGGGCCATCGACGCCGAACTCACCGCGATGCGCCGGCGGTACGTCGCGTCGCCGCGGCACACGATCCAGGTCGATTTCCAGGCCTACCGGGCGCTGCTCCAGCGGGAGCGGCGGCGTGGACGGCGCCGGCTGACGGCTGCATGACGCCGAGGCGGGCTGCCTGCCGATGACCGATCACCCTTCCCGGATTGCGATCACCGGCAGCTCCGGCCTCTACGGCCGGGCGCTGCTCGGCGAGATCCGCCGCCGGCTGCCGGAAGCCCGGGTGCTCGGCGTCGACATCCGGGCTGCGGACGCCTGCCCGCCGGATGACGTGCTGTCCTTGGACGTGGCCGATCCCGCCCTTCCCGCCGCGATCGCCCGCTTCGCTCCGGACACGCTGGTGCACCTGGCCTTCGCCGTCCAACCGGGCCGGGATGCCGCGGCGCTGCGGTCCGCGAACATCGACGGCACCCGGCGGATCCTGGAGGCGGCGGCCCGGGTGCGGCCGACGCGCGTGCTCGTGGCCAGCAGTGCCACCGTCTACGGCGCCCAGCCCGACCGCCTGGCGGCGTGCGACGAGACTGCGCCGCTGCGGCCGCTGCAAGGCTACTACTACTCGGCGCACAAGGGGCTCGTCGAGGAGATGGTCGACGGGTTCGCGGCGACCCATCCCGAGGTGGCGGTGAGCGTCACGCGGCCGGCGATCGTGGTCGCCGCGGGCGTGCGGAACTTCCTCACCGACTACTTCCTGGGCGTGCCCTTCCTCGGCCTCCCCGACGGTCGCGACACGCCCTTGCAGTTCGTCCACCGCGACGACCTGGCCCGCGCGACCCTGGCGATCCTGATGGCCTCGGCGCGGGGCGCCTTCAACGTGGCCCCGGACGACTCGCTCACGCACCGGCAGATCGCCCGGGCCCTGGGCGTGCCGGCGGTTCCGCTCCCGTACGTCGCGATGGCGGCCCTGGGCCGCCTCTGGTGGAGCCTGAGGCTCCCCTGGCTGGCGACGCCCCCGGGCCTCGCGGGCTATGTGCGGCATCCGTGGCTGGTCACGTCGCGCCGGCTGCGGGACGAACTGGGATTTTCCTTCGCCTACTCCAGCGCGGCCGCCTTCGCGGAACTGGTGGCGGGGGACGAACTGCGGGCGGGGTAGCCGTGGCGGTCGAGAACCTCGCCGAGATCGGACGCGATCCTCCGGCGGAGGCGGTCGTCGAGCGGCAGGGCGTTGCGGCGATACGCCCGCTCCGCCGCGAGATGCTCCCGCCAGCGCGGCTCGGCCTCGTCGCCGCCGGGCCAGCCAAAGTGCCCGTAGAGTCGGCGGAGCGTGCCGACGGGGTCGGCCACGAGATCCTCGTACCGCAGGCGGTGCCGGTGGCGCGCCGGGATCGCCTCCCAGGTCGCCTCCAGCCGGCGGTCCATCCGCAGGATCGACGAGATCACGCGATCCTCGAGGTCTGCCGTCCGCGGCCGCTGCAGCCCGTGGTCCTCGGAGATGCGCCGCCAGAAGTGGAGGCACGAGGGAACGAGTTCGTGGGGGTCGCGGGTGATGTGGATGAAGTCCGCCTCCGGAAACACCCCGCGAATCAACGGCACGCGGTAGGTGTGCAACGGGTTCTTGAGCACGAGCCTGCCCGGGTGCTCGAACTGGATCGCCCGAAGGAATCCCGTCCAGGCGGCGATCCATCGGTCACGGGCGGCCTGGGACAGGGCGTCGAGGGTCTCGTAGTCGGGATCCGGCGGCGGGTCGGCGGGGAAAGCGACGGTCCACCACGGGCTGGGAAGCCCCAGGTTGCACAGCGCGAGTTCGTCTTCCTGCGGCCGGGAGAATCCCATCCGCATCGCGTCCATCGGCCGCCGGGCCGGCAGGAGGAAGCCGAGCCGCTCGGTGGCGAACTGCTCGGAGAGCACGAAGTGGCTCGGCACGGCGCACTGGATCGTGCTGGGGGCCACCAGCCGCGGGTCCCGGGCGAGCAGTTCGTGCAGGAGGGTCGTGCCGCTCCGCCAGTGGCCGAGGATCACGATCGGATCCTGTTCGATCCGAGCCGCGCGGATGCCGCGCCCCCAGAACAGCTGCTGCAGCGGCGTGAGCACCTCGTTGCCGAGGCCGGCCAGGGTGATGCCGACGGCCCGGGGAATCCGCGCCGGCGACACGCGGAAGCCGTGCCGGGCGAGCACCCGGAGCCAGGGCACGAGCCGGATCCCGGTCCACATCGGGAGCGTGAACCGGGGCCGCTCGCTCATGGGCTCGTGCCGCCGCCTACCGCGGTGCCTCGCTGACGACACGGCCGTCGATCACGACGGCGGTGCAGTGGGTGGTGTATTCGAACGGGTCGCCGTCGAAGACGGCCACGTCGGCGTCCATCCCCGGCCGCAGCGCCCCCACGCGGTCCGCCACCCCCAGGATCGCCGCGGCGTCGGTCGTGATCGTGGCCAGGGCCTGCTCGGTCGTCAGCCCGTTGGCGGCCGCCACCGCCGCCTCGAACAGGGCGACGCGGGTCTTGGGAACGTAGCCCTCGAAGCCGCTCTGCAGCGCCACGGGGATGCCCTTGGCCCGGAGCGTGGCGGCGGTCTCGAAGCTGATGTTCTCCGTCTCTCCCTTGCCGCCGCGGCGCATCGACGGATGCACGATCACGGGCACGCCCGCCGCCCGGATGCGATCGGCGGCGAGGTAGGCCTCGGCGGCCGAGTCGAGCACGATCGTGATCCCGAACTCGGCGGCGATCCGCAGGGCAGCGTCGATGTCGGTGGCGCGGTTCACGGTGACGAGCAGGGGCAGCCTGCCGCGGAGCACGTCGGCGAAAGCCTCCCGCCGCAGGTCGCGGTCGGGCCGCTTCTCGGGGTCGGCGAGTTCCCGCTTCCGCAGGTAGTCCTGGGTCTTCACCAGCTCTCCGCGGAGCATCGCCACGGCCTTGCTGCGGGTGCCCGGCGACTTCTTCTCGTCGCCCGGCCGGGCATCGTCTCCGAGGGTCACCGCGACCATGGCCACCGGCTTCACGACGGCGTCGTCCGCGGTCTCGCCGGCGGTCTTGACGATCATCGTCTGCCCGGACACCAGGGCGCCGGGCGCATGGCCGGTGTGGATCGTGGTGATCCCGAATCCGCGGACCCACTCGATCAGCCGCTCCCGCGGGTTGTAGGAATCGATGGCCCGCAGTTCGGGCTGGATGGGCTCGCCCTTGTCGAGCTGGTCTTGATCCTGCTCCTGGTTGAGGTAACCCGACAGGCCGAGCGCGGTGTGGGCGTCGATCAGGCCGGGCGTGACCACGCGTCCCTCGAGCACGCGTGCCGCCGGGGGCACGGGAATGTCGAGCGCGGAACCGACGAGGGTGATCCTGCCCCCCTCGATGACCACGACTCCCTTCTCGATCGGAGGCCCAGTCATCGTGTGGACGACGTCACCGCGGACCACCAGCATCTCGCCGCCGGGCGACGGCCGCCCCGACACGAGCATGATCGCGGCCGCGGCGCAGCCGAGCATCCGCCTTCTCATCACTTCGTCTCCGAGAGCCGCTCGTCGGTGCAGCAGGCATGGGCCTGCTGGTCGCGGCCGGATCCGTAGCCGCCCACGGCGAACAGGCGGTCTTCGGGATCGTCGCGATCGAAGACCTTCCGCCCCTCGATCCAGGTCTCGAGCACCTTCGTCCGCGCGGAGAACGGCTCGCCGGAGAGCACCGCGAGGTCGGCGTCCTTGCCGGGCTCCAGCGTGCCGATCCGGGCGTCGAGTTCGAGCATCTTCGCCCCGGCCAGCGTGACCGCCTCCAGGGCCTTCTCCGGGCTCATGCCGCCGCGCACGGCGAGCGCGGCCGACCGCAGGAACAGCCGCGAGTCGGTGACCGGGTCGTCGGTATGGATCGCCACCGGTGCCCCCGCCTTCTCGAGCACCGCGCCGGTTGCCAGCGAGAGATCCATCGCCTCGAGCTTCCCGCCCGGGCTGTCGACCACGATCACGGAGCAGGGCGCCTGCGCCTTGGCGAGTTGGTCGGCGACCTTCCAGGCCTCGCTGACATGATGGAGCACCACCTTGAAGCCGAACTCCTCCCTGAGCCGGAGCACCGTCATGATGTCGTCGGCGCGGTGGCAGTGGTGGTGGACCACGGTGCGGCCGTCGAGCACGTCGAGCAGCCCTTCCATCTCCAGGTCGCGGTCGGGCCGCTTGGTCGGATCGTCCTTGGCCTGGTCGATCTTGCGGCGGTAGTCCTGGGCCTTGAGAAACTTCTGCCGGACGAGGGCCGCCGACTTCGATCGCGTGCCCGGAAACGGCACGTCCTTCCGGGAGTTGGTGCCGTTGGCCATCTTCATTCCGCCGAGCGGCTTGCCGGCGGCGTCGCGGACGAAGAGGTCGTCGATCGTCGAGGCCTTGCGGAGCTTGGCGTAGATCGTCTGGCCCGAGAGCAGGTGCCCCGAGCCGGGCATGATGTTGAGGGTGGTCAGGCCGCCGGCCCGGGCCTTGCGGAAGCCCGAGTCGCGGACGTTGATCGAGTCGAGAACCCGGACGTCGGGCTGGATCGGGCCGCTGGCATCGCCCCCCCAGCCGCCGCCGACGTGGCTGTGGGTGTCGACGAGCCCCGGGATGATCACCTTTCCCGTGCAGTCGATCGTCTCCGAGTCTGCGGGAATCGGCGTCGCGCCCGCCGGGCCGACCGCCGCGATCGTGCCCCCCACGACCACGACCGTGCCGGCGTCGATGGGCGGTCCCGACACCGGCAGCACCCGGGCGTTGGCAAACACCACCGGCCGCTCCTGGGCCGCCGCCTGGCGAACGGTCATCTGGACCGCGGCCAGGCAGATGATCCCCGAAAACAACACGACGCGACGCATCGCGGGAGTCTACCAGCCCCTGCGCCCGCCGTGGGCGGCGCCGTTCCGGCGCGACCTGTCAGCGGCGACCGCGCCGGCGCAGGACGAGGCCAACTGCGCCCAGCGCCGCCAGCAGCGTGACTCCAGCCGGCTCCGGCACCGCGGCAACCCCGCCCGGCGCCGTGTTGTAGGCATCGGCGCCGTAGAGCCCCGTGGCTGAAAAGTCGGCGACGTCCTGGATATCGACCACCCCGTCGTAGTTGAAGTCCCCGTCCATCCACGTCGCGGGGGCCGCCGTGCCGAACTTCCCGGACGACACGAAGTTGGACACGTCGAGGATGTCGACCACCCAGTCGAGGTTCGTGTCGCCCTGGGCGGCATACGCCACGGTCAGCGAGCCGTTGCCGTTGTCGGTCCAGCCCACCGCCCGCATCTCGAAGTTCACGACCTGCGCTGCCGTGACGCTCGACGTGATGCCGCTGGTGCCGTCCCAGGTGCCTCCGTTGCGGCCGGCGATGAGTTCGTCCACCAGGTCGCCGACCGCGAGACCGCCGGCCACGACCAGCCCGCCATTGGTGACGTCGACCAGGCCGGTTCCGGAGAGGTCGAGACCCCCGACGCCTGTGATCAGGTAGGGAGCCACCTGCGCCGTGCCGCCCGCCACGACGGCGAGCGTGCTCGACGCCTGCGCCGCGGCGTTTGCCAGCCGCAGCACGCCGCCCTGCACGGTCGTGGAGCCCGAGAGTGTGTTGGCCTGGTCGAGCACGAGCGTGCCGGCCCCGGTCTTGAACACGGGCGTCGTGCCGGAGAGCGTGGCATAGCCGGCCTGGGTTTGCGTCTGCGTGCCACTGGCCACGTCGATCGTGATCACGGGCGGCGGCGCGGACGGCAGGCTGGCCACCCGGAAGCCGTACCATGCATACGAGGTCGCCCCGGCACCGGAATAGACGTTTCGGTAGGCGGCACCCGAGGCCCCCTCGTTGTACCGCCACGAACCGCCCCGATAGATGGGGAGCTGATTGCCGAACGACTTGCGGGTCGCCTCGGTCCAGTTGTAGACCAGGCCTTCCACGTCGTAGAGCCCGTAGGCGCTCCTCGCCGATGTGTAGGCACCGACCGCGGTGAGGTAGTTGACGGAGGGGCTGAATGCCGCGCCTGTCGTGGCCATGGTCGCGGCCAGCGTGCCGGCCGACTGACCGTCGGTGCCGGCGCCGATGTTGGCCGCGTTGGCAGACCCCGGCGGGGCCACGCTCGCGGGTGCCGTGTCGCTTCGCGTGCCGTACTGCCAGTATCCCCCGGTTCCGCTCTTCGTGGGATCGTAGTAGGCGGCCTTGTAGTACTCGTTTTCACTCGGCAGAAAGATCGTCGCACCGGCGGCCCGCTGCGGCGGCGTCGCGAACGAGTTGTTGCTCGGGATCGCGGACATGTCATACACACCGCTCTCCGTGCCTCCCGCCCCCTGCCCGTTGGCGAGCCAGTTGACGAACCGGGCCCCGGACGCCCAGTTGATCCAGATGGCGGGGAAGCTCTCCTGGCCGGCCTTGACGCTGTATTTGGCGCCGCTCGCCGCAGCGAGGTTGCGATCGATGCCCCCCGTGTAGGCCGCTCCCAAGGGATTCGCGCTCGGGTCGGCCATCTTGGTGTTGAACAGCCGCAAGGAGTTGCTGCCCGAGGCGTCGACTGCATTGAGGAACTGCGCGTACTGGGCGTTGGTCACGTCGTATTTCGAGATCCGGTAGGTGTAGCCGACCGCGCCGTAGCCGGTGGTGTTGTCGGGGGCCGCCCCCTTGGTCATGACGAGCGTGTCTGCCGCATTGCCCGGGTTGCCCACCGTCGCCCAATCGAAAGTCACCTGGGCGGGCGCCGGCCGCCCAGCGGAGACGGCCACGAAGATCGCGGCCGAAAGCCGCCCGAGCAGGTTCGCACGTCGCGTGATCATGGATCGCAGTTCCTCCGAAACCGGCATCGAGCCGTCACTCGTCTTCCTGCACCTCGACGCCGACCTTCGCGAGCGCCTCGATGAGCTTGGCCTCCTGAGCGCCGACGAACGCCGCCGCCACGCGGCCCTCGCGGTCGATGAGATAGAGCGTGGGCAGGCCCGGCACGTTGTACTTCTTCCCGGCCACGCTCTGGTCGGAGCCCTTCTCGGCCGGATCGAAGGCGAACGTGAAGGTGTATTTCGTGCCCCGGTTGGCCGCGATCCACTCGTCGAACGCGTCCTTGTCATCGTAGACGTTGAGGCTCAGCACTTCGACGTTCTGGTCCTTCACCTTCTGGTACAGCTTCTCCAGGCCCGGCATCGAGGCCAGGCACGGCCCGCACCAGGTGGCCCAGAAGTCGAGGATCACCACCTTGCCCTTGAAGTCGGCCAGGCTGAGCGGCTTCCCCTCCGGCGATTGCACGGTGAAGGCCGGCGCGACGACCCCGGGCTCGAGCATCGGCCGCACCTCGACCGGCTTTTGGAGTTCGGCCACGTCGCTGCCCGGCGCCGGCACCGGCGTGATCGTGAGCTCCGCGCCGCTGATCGACGGCCGCGCGATGTACCACTGGTCGTCGATCCGGAAGGGATCGGCGAGGTTGAACCGCTCCGGCGAGCGAAACTCCTTGTCACCGTCCTTCAACAGCACGCCCTTGAACGTGCCGTCGCCGTCGAGATCCACGCAGAGTTCGACCAGCCGCCGCGTGAGGTCGCCCTTCGCGGGCACCGTGTAGAGGGCGTCGTTGGTGTGTTCGGCCAGCACGATCGGGTATTCCTTGCCGTCGGCTTCGGGTGTCTCGCCGAGCTCCACGGTGCCCTCGCGGCCCGAGATCGAGGCATATGAAAACCCCTTCATGTCGGGGCGGCGAAACAGGAACAGCCGCACCTCGGCCCCTTCGCTCTCCTCGGTGAGCGTGCCCCACGAGGCATGAACCGGCCGCGTGGCGAACTCCACGTTCGTGCCGTTGATGTCTTTGACCACGTCCCACTCACCGGAGGAGTCGTCCGACAGGTCGCCATTCTGATTGGTGTCGATGTAGAGCCGGCTGCCTGCCTCGCGCACGTCCACGGCCACGAGCGTGTCGCTCTTGGGGCCGTTCCCCACGCGGATGATCCCGTAGCGGGGTTTGCCCTCGTAGGCGGGCTCCTTTCTCACCCCGGCCGGCTTGGCCTCCACGAGCGTCAGCGACGTGGGCATGTAGCCCATCCGGCTCGCCTTCAGCCGGTCCATGTCGAGGGCCGAGGGGTTGAGCGTGAGCCGCGCCTTGACCGGCTCGCGGACGTCCTCGTCGGCGGCTGCTGGAGGTGCGGCCGGACTTGGGCAGGCTATGCCGAGCCCGAGCAAGGCTCCGACAGCGAGGCGGCGGATGGAAGGGGCAAGCGAGTGCGGCATGAAAGCTCTCGAGTCTGCGGGGCCGGGGCACTCAGGCGGTCGCGACACGAAGCGGGCCTCGAAACTGTTCTCCAGCCTCGAGGCCCGCGTTCGTATCGGTGTCCATCAAGCGTGGATCAGACTGCCTCGCCGCGGCGGCGACGTCGCCAGGCGAGCGAACCGCCGATGATCGCCGAGGTTCCAAGCATGAGGCTCGTGGTCGGCTCAGGCACGGCGGTGACGGTCACGAGGTCAAGCCGCATGCTGCCGCCGGAGGAAGCCGAGGTAATGTACCCGTTGATCACATCGGTCGAGTTGGTGCCGGCGAACGAAGACAGCAGGCCGGTCGTGCCGCTCGTGTAGGTGCCGATTGGATCCCAGACAGTTGAGATGGCGAACGCGAAGTTGGCGTTGTTCTCGAACCCCTGGGCAGTCGGCAGGGTGTACGAGATGTTATCGACGAAACCGTTCGCATAATTCGCCGGGGTTCCGGCGGTTCCCGTGACCTGTGACACCCAGTTGCCGTCAATCGTGCGGAAATCAATCAGGCCACTCGAGCTCACGCTGACCGTCGCCGTGCCGCTGATGGTAGACGTCCCCGAGTTGAGCCCGGTGACGAACTGGCTGATCGATGAGCCGGTGCCGCCACTGGGAACCGAAAACGGCCCCGCCGTGCCACTGGTGCTCACCAAAAGCTGAAAGTAGCGACTCCCCCGAAAGCCCACCGTCTGGCTCCACGAGAGCTTGATGTTCTGGCCCGCATACCCCGTCGTCGGCGACAGGAACGTGACGCCCGTGGAGGTGTTCGAGACGGGAAGGCTAGGAGAAGGCATGTTCACTGACCGGTTGTAGGTCCAGGTGCCCACGGGAGCGGTGGTGTTCGTAATCAACGTGCCAGGGTCGCTCGCCGCGCCGCTGACGATTTGGGTGCTCAGAGGGGCGGACGGGGTCGAGGAAGTGCCAAAGCCACCAATTGTCCCCGACAACACGGAACCGGACGAAGGCGTGCGAAAGGTCGCAGTCGTCGTGCCGTTGAAGTTCCACCGGTTGAGCACGGTCTGGGCCGAGGCACTCGACGCAAGGCCTGCGAGCAGGGCCGCAGCAACCGCGGCGGAAACGGCAACCGAACGCATCAGACGACTCCTTGCGACTGGCCCGGCGGCTTGCGGCCTCCTCACCCGGAAGGCCCCCAAACTCACTCGGCGACGCTGAAATACGCCTGCGAATCGCGCGCCAATGTTGCCCCCGCTGGAAATATTTCCTCGGGAGTCAAGTATCTTGGCTGGAAAACCCACACACCACCCTTATTGAGGGGTGGGTCTTGGAACGAAGCACGTTTCGAAGATTCGGCGAAACGACTCACCAAAAGTGCGAAATTCCTAGCTTTTGCGAAACGTTTCGCAAGAAGCATGAAATCGAAATCCCTGGGCTGTGGCGGCGGATGCTCAGTTTCAGGGGTGCTTTCGTTGGTCTCCTGTTCTCCTTCGAGAGATAGATGAGCGAACGCCGTGCCAAAGCACACGGCTCAGCGACGGATTCGCCCGCGGACGGTCTGAACCGTTCGGTGGACCGCCTGCGGACCAGGGTGAGTCGGCAAGGTCGGCGAACGCTCGAGGAGCCTTGGGCGTATCCTCGCCCGGGTGACGAGACTTCTGCCGTCCCGGGGCGGGCGATAGCCGTATCTCGAACGCGTTCGAGCGACCTCGGCTCGCCGCACGATGACGATCAGACTCTGGATTCGCCCGCCGCGGGCGTGGTCTCGAAATCCAGCAACTCGACGTCCGGGCTCATGAATCCAGATCGAACCGGCTCGGCTTTGGCGAGGTCGGTGGAAAGATACTTCTTGTTGTCGTCGCAGAAGATCGTGGCGACCGGCGTGCGCCATTCCGCCCGCTCGGCTACTTGGATCGCCCCGAGCAGATTGGCGCCCGACGAAATTCCAACCCCGAGGCCCAGCTCCCGGGCCAGTTTCTGGGCCATCAGGATCGCGTCGCCGTCGTTCACCTGGATCACCGGCGCCAGCGAGTCGAGCCGCAGGATCCCGGGGATGAACTCGTCGGACACGCCCTGAATGCGATGCCGGCCGACCTTGTGGCCCGTGGAGAGCGTGGGAGACTCCGCGGGTTCGAGCGGGTGAACGTGGGCCCGGATGCCCAGGCGGGAAAAAGCCTCCGCCACCCCCATGACCGTGCCCCCCGTGCCCACGCCGGCCACGAACGCGCCGGGGGTGAGGCCGAGGCGGGCGAGCTGGGCCACGAGTTCGGGTCCGGTCGTCGTGGCGTGGGCGTGGATATTGGCCTGATTGTCGAACTGCCGGGGCAGGAACACCCGTCCGAGCTCCCGGCCGAGCGTTTCGGCGTTGGCGATGCTCCCGAGGAAGCCGCCGGCCTCGCGGGACACGAGGCGAATGTCGGCACCGAACGAGCGGATCACCGCCTTCCGCTCCTCGCTCATCCAGTCGGGCATGAAGATCACCACCGGCTGCCCGAGGGCCGCCCCGAGGGCGGCGAACGCGATGCCGGTGTTGCCGCTGGTCGCCTCCACGATGGTGTGATCGGGGCCGAGGGCTCCCTGTTCGATGGCCGTCTGGCAGATGTGCAGCGCCATCCGATCCTTGATGCTGCCGGTGAGGTTCAGGTATTCGGCCTTGGCGTGGACGCGCCCCTCCCGGCCCCGGTATCGCAGCCGCACACTCACCAGCGGCGTGCGGCCGACCATCGGCCGCAGCCCCCTGAGGCGACGCTCGCGCAGGTCGGCGCTCATGGCTCGCCCGCGACGGGATCACGTGCAGCGCGGGCGAGGATCACGGCAGTTCGCCGGTCTCACCCCCGGCCGGCGTCACCGCCGACCAGAAGACCCCCTGATCGACGTCGGTGGCGACCGTGCGGACACTGGCGTCGAGCATGCCGACCGTGATCGTGCCGGGGTGGATGCCCTGGATTCGCAGACCGTCGGCGTCGTTCACGCTTGGCCGGTCCTGGATCGGCGGCGAAACGACGTCGGACATCGCGCCGGTCGCCTGGGCGTTGAAGGCGTTGCTCCACGCGCCCGCCTGGCCGGGGGCGATCGATCTGGCGGGATGGTTCGTGCGGCCGAGCGGCGCAGCGGCGGTCGTCTCTGGATGGGCGAACGTGGGCGCCTTCGCACCGCTGCGGGCGCTGTACTGGGACACGAGCGTCGTGCCGCTCGCGATGGCGCGGCAGTAGGACTCGGCCAGGGCCGCGGTCTTCGAGGTCCCGTCCTTCACCTTGCGGAGCATCGGGTTGTCGGAGAAGAGAGCCCCGTTGGAGAGATAGGACGCCGTGCCAGGAATCGCGAAGTTTCCACTGAACTCCTGCGCGACCACGTCGCGGGTGGGATCCGACGGGCAGTTGAACGTCGGCACGAACGGGAGTCTGTTGTTGAGCAGCGTGGACACGCCGGTGAACGTCTGCCGGAGCATTTCGTCTTCCGAGTACGACATGATCATCACGTGCAGCGGGTACGTCGACGGAGTCCCGCCCGAGCCCGTGGTGCCGCTCTTGACGACGTTCGAGAGCGCGTCCGGCAGTTTCTCCCGCTTCGCCGACGCGTAGTTCATCACCGCCAGCGAGACCTGCCGCACCTGGTTAACGCACTGCGTGCGGCGGGCCGCCTCGCGGGCGCTCTGCACGGCGGGCAGGAGCAGTCCGATGAGGGTGGCGATGATCGCGATCACCACCAGGAGTTCGACGAGGGTAAAACCATGGACGGTTCCATGGCGAAATCCGCGGGACGCTTCCGCCGGCCGGCGGAAGCGGGTTTTCCGGCTGTCGTTTCGCGACCACATCTGGGAATCTGTCTGCATGCGGGATGCCCTCACGCCGCAACCGACCACCACAATTGTTTATGCCGTCAGTGAAGTATAGTCGGCGGTGATTCAGCCGCAAACCCGCGTTTCGCCATGATCGACACGGTCGCCATCGCCCACTTCGTCGAGCTCGCGGTCGGAACCGTGATTGCGCTGCTGCCGGTCACGAATCCGCCGGCATCGGCCCCGGCGTTCCTCGCGCTCACGGAGCACATGCCGCCGAGCCGGCGGATCGGCCAGTTGCGGGCCGCGTGCGGCTACATGGTGGCCGTGTTGGTCACGTTTCTGCTGGCCGGCTCCCTGATCATGCGGTTCTTCGGCATCTCGCTCCCGGGGCTGCGGATCGCCGGCGGTCTGATGGTGGCCGGCATCGGCTCCGGCATGCTGACGGGGTTCGCGGAGAAGGCCTCGGGGGAATCCCGAGACGTGGCGGCCGCGGCCGGCCGCGACATCGCCTTTTCGCCGCTGGCCATGCCGATGCTCAGCGGTCCCGGCTCGATCGCCGTGACGCTCGGTCTGGCATCGCTGGCGAAGACCTGGGTCGACTATGCCGCCATCGCGGTGGGCATCGTCGCGGTGGCCGTCATCGCGTACGTCATCCTCCGGCTTTCGGCGTCCGTGGTGGCGTTCATCGGCACCGCCGGCATGAATGCCATCACCAAGGTGATGGGCTTTCTCCTGCTCTGCATCGGCATCCAGTTCATCGTCAACGGCGTGCTCGGGATCGCCACGGATCCGGCGATCGTCCGCAGCATCCGTGACGCCGCCGCCGGCTCGCCTCCGCGATGATCGGCCCTGCGCCGGGCCGCGAAGGACAGGCTGCTGGCGACGCGGGGACCGACGAGTTCCGCCGGCTGAACGCGAGTGGCCGTTCGAGAAACGCGCCCCAAGGGTCGGCTGTGGATACGATCGGCCGCGACGGCACAAACCGTACCGCCGACGCCCCCCTCCGCCTCGTGTCCTCAAACCTGCCCCGATTCGGTTCGGGCAACGCTGGAACTCCATGGACGGAAACGCGTAGGCTCGGCGAGCATCCCGCCAGGAGGTTCAGGACCGATGATGAATGCCGTGCTTGGCAGCTTCAGCCTCGGCATGTGGCTCGGGGTGGCGATGGCCGCGTTCGGCCTCGAACCCGTTCCCGAGCAACTGGTCGTGTTGACCTTCGACGACTCGGCCAAATCACACTTCACGTTCGTGCGGCCCTTGCTCAAGGAACTTGGCTTTGGGGCGACGTTTTTTGTCACCGAGGGTTTCGACTTTCGCGACAACAAGCGGGACTACATGACCTGGGAGGAAATCGCGCAGCTGCATCGCGAAGGTTTCGAGATCGGCAATCACACGCGCGATCACCTGCCGCTGACGGTCCCGAATCTCGAACACTACGCGGAGCAACTGGAGGCGATCGCCACGCGTTGTCAGGAGCACGGGATTCCGAAGCCCGTCAGTTCCGCCTACCCCGGCAATGCGATTGCCGTGGAGGGCTTCGACCTGTTGCGCCGTCAGGGGATCGTGTTCGCGCGGCGCGGCGGAGCGCCCGAGCACGACGACGACAGCGGGCGGGGAGTCGCCTATGAACCGGGGCTCGATCACCCGCTGCTGATCCCGTCGGCCGGTGATGGTCGCCCCGGTTGGACGATGGACGACTTTCAACGGGCGGTTTCCCAAGCCAAGGGCGGCCGCATCGCGGTGCTGCAATTCCACGGAGTGCCCGACACGGCGCACGACTGGGTGTCGACACCCGGCGTGCGATTTCGCGACTTCATGCTGTATCTGGCCAGGCACAGGTTCAAAGTCATTGCGATGCGCGACCTTGCCACGTATGTCGATGCCGCCATCGTTCCGACCGATCCCCTGGGACCGATCGAGGATCGCCGGCGGCGTATCTCGAAGCGGAAAGCGTTGACCGATGGTCGCCTGCCGGCCTCTGCCGAGGAGCTTTCCTACTGGGTCTCCACCATGGACGATCACGGCTACTCCCGCGGGCACATGGTCGCGGCGCTCGACCTGCCTGCCGACCAGATCGACGCGGAACTGCAGCGTCAGTCGCGTCAATCGGGGCACGTGGCCGAAAGTGCATCGGGCACGATCAGGGTGCTGCCGTATCCCGGCGGTCGGCATCCGCGTCGTGGATTCTTGGACGGCGCGATTCGGCCGCAACGCGAAACGAAACTCAGCGTCTTCGCGCCGTGGCAGGACGGTGGATACGCCGTGATCGACGTGCCGGAAGCGATCTGGATTCGTCGCGAGGACCAACGTCAGCTGCTGTACCTGGCTCACACGCATATCGACACGATCTGGTCCCAGCGCAACCAGGAACTTCCGGCTTTGGAGTGGGATCGTTCGCGGCCCGGGGAGTATCGCGTGCGGCGCGAGCTTCCCAATCACGTCGCCTTCGGCGCGAAGGCCCGATATGACGAGCGATCGCTGAAGATCGAGTTGTTCGTGGAGAACCAGTCCAGCGAAACCTTGCGAGGGCTCGACGTGCAGAACTGCGTGATGCTTCATGGTTGCCCGGATTTCGACAGCGTTGCCCCCGATCGTCTGGTCGCCTCCTGCCCGATGATCGCATGCGGCAACGCGTCGAAAACCCGCTGGGTGATCTCCGGCTGGCGCGGGTGCACGCGAACCTGGGGAAATCCCCACTGCCCCTGCATCCATGCCGACCCGACGTTTCCCGACTGCGAACCGGGGCAGACGCAGCGTTTGCTCGGCTGGCTGTCGTTCTACGAGGGTACCGACATTGAGACCGAACTGCGGCGCATCGAGCCGCTCGAGTGGGAGCCTTGACCGCCGGTCCGCTGGAGGCCGATGGTTGTCATGGGCACGGATGCGGATCCCTGCGACCCGAAGAACACGGTGGTAGTGGGCGGCGAGGGACTCGAACGAACCGTGTCTCGCCCAAGAAAAACTACCAAGTCGCACCAGGAATGTGCACATTTGTGTGCAACGCCTGAAGCTCCCGCTTTTGTGGCTGAATCCGGGCGTCTTGCCGCAGGCGGTCCGGTGGCCTGGGGAACTTCGCCGGGGGTTGGCCTCGCTCAGCGCCGAGATGACCGCCGCCCGGCACGCCCTGTTCAGCGGCGCACCCGGCAGCCATGATCGGCTCGCATGCCTGCCCCTCGCCACCCCTCTCGCTCCCGTTGGTTCGTCTACCTGCTGAGTTGCTCAGACGGCTCGCTCTACACGGGCATCACCAATGACCTCCCCAAGCGGTTGAAGGCCCACGCTGCCGGCAAGGCTTCGAAATACACCCGTAGCCGCCTTCCCGTGAAACTGGTCTACAGCGAGGCCCAGAGGTCCAAGTCGGTGGCCCTGAAGCGGGAGGCGGCCATCAAGAAGCTGCGCCGGGCCGAGAAAGACAGGCTGGTGGCGGGAAAGTGACCGACGGATTCAGCCAGCCACATACGGCGTAGCCGCTCACGAAATGCGATCCAAGGGTCGACTGCGCACGCGGTCGGCCTCGACGATACAGAACTTGCCGCTGAAGCCAATCTCCGTCTCGGCCTCCATCAGGTCCTTGAAGCGCTGAAGAAATACCTCAGGGGAAGATGCCGTGAACCGAAACAAGACAACACCGCACGATGCCGGAAGGCTCCAGTGAAACGCGAGTTCGCCGAAATCCTTGTCGCATGTCAGGACGACTCGGGAGTCTTCCTGTGCCGCGGCAAGGAGCGCCGAATCAGCTTCGCCGGGCATGGTCGTTCGTGCCCAGAGAACGTCGTGCCCGGCCCCCTTCAACCAGTGCACTGCGATTCCGGGAAAGTCCTCGTCGGCGAGAAAAAGCATGCGGACGTGCTGTCAGTGAGGTGCCGCCAACGTGACAACGCGCTCAGACTTCAGTACTTCGCTCGCGTAGAAGAGGCACGCAGCGATGTCGTCCCGCGAAATACCCGGATGGTTCTCGATAATTTGCTGCTCTGACCAGCCGGCCGCCATGAGTTCGACCACCTTCTCGACGGCCAACCTCGTACCCTTGATCACTGGTTTTCCGCCAAGCACCCCGGGATCAAAACCAATGCGGTCCTGCCAGTGCATCGTTGCTGTTCCTTGGTCGTACGGTGGCTTCAAGAGCTTCTCGTGCATTGTATCGCAGCTGACACGTCAGGAGGGCTGTGCCCCTCCCTCCGACACACCACGCGGACTGTTCCCCAACGCTCTCATGAGCACTGGTACAAAAACTGGGGAGGGGTCATGCGCACGGATGCGGATCTCTGCGACTCGAAGAAAACGGTGGTAGTGGGCGGCGAGGGACTCGAACCCCCAACCCCCTCGGTGTAAACGAGGTGCTCTGACCAATTGAGCTAGCCGCCCTCCGTGCTCGCCCGTCAACCAGACCATCCCTCGCCTGCTGCCACCGAGTCTAGCCGATGGCGAAGCGCCGGCTGCGTCCGAGTGAGCGTCGGGCAGGATTCCCACCGCTCGCGTCCGGCGACGGGGCATGAGCAGCCCCGATCCCGCCACAGGCCCTCGCCGTCAGGCCGGCTTCGGCGGCGGCACGACGACGCGGACCCCGAGTTCGACGAGCTGCTTGGTCTCCACCGGCGACGGGGCCCCCGTCATCAGGTCGCTGGCCTTCTGCGTCTTCGGGAACGCAATCACGTCGCGGATGCTGTCGAGCTTCGCGAACAGCATCACCCAGCGGTCGATGCCCAGGGCGATGCCGCCGTGCGGCGGTGCCCCGCTCCGCAGGGCGTCGAGCAGGAAGCCGAACCGCTCCCGGGCCACCTCGGGCGTGATTCCCAGCAACTCGAAGACCTTCTCCTGGGTCGCCCCGTCGTGGATCCGGATCGTGCCACCGCCCGCCTCCGAGCCATTGATCACCAGGTCGTAGGCGACCGCGCGGCAGGCAGCCGGATCGCTCTGCAGGAGATGCAGGTCCGCCGGCCGCGGGGCGGTGAACGGGTGGTGCATCGAGGCCCAGCCACCGCTCTCCGAGTCGCGGGCGAACATCGGAAAGTCGACGACCCACGAGAAGTGCATGGCGTTGGGATCGTAGAGGCCCAGCGTCGCCCCGAGCCGCTTGCGGAGCATGTGCAGGGCCTTGCAGGTGACGTCGAACGAATCGGCCACGATCAGGGCCAGATCGCCCGGCGCGCAGCCGAGCTTCTTCGTGAGGCCGTCGGCGACGGCGACGAGGTTCTTGGCGACGGGGCCCGAGAACGAGCCGTCGGCCTCCACCTTCAGCCAGACCAGGCCCTTCGCCCCTCCCTCGACGGCGATCGCCGTGAGGTCGTCGAGATCCTTGCGGGAAAACCGCGCCGCGGCCCCCGGCACCCTGAGGCCGCGCACCCTGCCGCCACCCTCGACGGCCCCGCGGAACACGCGAAAGTCGCTCTCACCGGCGATCGCCGTGAGGTCGACGATCTCCAGGCCGTAGCGGAGGTCGGGGGCATCGTGGCCGAACCGCTCCATCGCCTCGTCCCACGAGAGCCGGGGCAGCGGCAGCGGCACCTCGATGCCGAGGATCTCGCGGGCGGTCCGCTGCACGAGCCCCTCGATCACCCCCATCACGTCGTCGGCCTCGACGAACGACATCTCCACGTCGAGCTGCGTGAACTCGGGCTGCCGATCCGCACGGAGGTCCTCGTCGCGGAAGCACTTGGCTACCTGCACGTAGCGGTCGAAGCCCGCCATCATCAGCAGCTGCTTGTAGAGCTGCGGCGACTGCGGCAGCGCGAAGAACGAGCCGTGGTCGAGCCGGCTGGGCACGAGGTAGTCGCGGGCCCCCTCGGGCGTGCTGCGGCCGAGCATCGGGGTCTCGACGTCGATGAAGCCGAGGGCATCGAAGTGGTCCCGCATGATCTTCACCATCCGGCTCCGCAGGAACATGTTGTCCTGCATGGCGGGGCGACGCAGGTCGATCCAGCGGTGCTGGAGCCGCACCTCCTCGCCGGGCAGTTCCGTCGCGCCCGGCTGGAAGACCGGCGTCTCGGCTTCGTTGAGCACGTCGAGGTCACGGCACACGACCTCGATCTCGCCGGTCGCGAGCTTCGGGTTGGTGGTGCCTGCCGGCCGCGCGCCCACGCTGCCGCGGATGCGGAGCACCCACTCGGGGCGGACCGCGCGGGCGGCCGCGAGCACGGCAGCCGGGCTGTCGGGGCCGACGACGACCTGCGTCCGGCCCCACCGGTCGCGGAGGTCGACGAAGATCACGCCCTTGTGGTCGCGGACGCGGTCGACCCAGCCGCAGAGGGCGACCTCCTGGCCCAGATGACCGGATCGCAGTTCGCCGCAGGTGTGGGTTCGAAGCACGGATGCACCTTGTTCGGGGTCCCGGGAGCCGCCGGTTCCCGCGGCCTCGTCGCGTTCAGGGGACTGGCCGCTAGTGTAGCGTCTCACGCAGATGGGACTTTATCGAGAGCCTTCCTCGCCCGGGCGATTTTTTGAGCCTCCTCAGCAGAATCTGTGGGTTGATTCTGGCTCCGGTAGTTTGCCAAGGACATGAAACAACGCGATTTCAATGCCTTTCGCGGTCCGAAAGCCGAACGCTTTTCTGGTGGTCAGTTTTACGACGCCGTTCAAACCCTCGACAACTCCCGCCGAAATGGTGCCTTTGGCCCGGAACCAGTTGAGGATCAGGTGCCGATGACGCCGC
>Ga0194129_10003129_pt1 | contig 23418 bp, 17 predicted proteins | sample TA2KigCa35mmetaG_FD_150862 | JGI IMG/M metagenome (GOLD analysis project Ga0194129, IMG submission 150862) | Freshwater microbial communities from Lake Tanganyika, Tanzania - TA2015038 Kigoma Deep Cast 35m | ecosystem: Environmental > Aquatic > Freshwater > Lake | place: Tanzania: Lake...
TTTGCAACTGATAAATCACCTTTTTAAGTCGGGAGGCATCCTACGGATGCCGACCGCAAAATCCAAGAAATCGGAGAGCAACCTTCGGTTGCTCCACGTGTAAGTGGCAACGAAGTTGCCACGACACTTGCCCCTTCGGGGCAAGATAACTGCCTTCGGCAGATATCCCTTCGGCGATTTTAGGTTATTCCCTTCGGGACGGCGTTTTAAAAGTGCAAAGGTTTAAAACTCACACGTTAATTCAAATACATTGGATGCGATTTCCTTATTTGCTAAAGCATATTCACTAACAGTGCGTTCAAAAAAGTTGGATTTAGATTCAACACTAATGAGTTCCATAAAATCAAATGGATTAGGACTTCCATAAATTTTGTCAGTTCCAAGTTGCAAACACAATCTGTCTCCAACAAATTCAATATATTGTGACATCATTTTGGAATTCATTCCAATCAAACGACAAGGTAATGATTCCAATATAAATTCTTTCTCAATCTCTATTGCTTCCTTTATGATTCCTGACAAAACAGTGTTTGACAACTTGTTTTGGAGTCCCGAATAGAGAAGAATAGCAAACTCTGTATGAAGTGCCTCATCTCTACTAATAAATTCATTTGATAATGTTAGACCCGGCATCAAACCTCGTTTCTTAATCCAATAGATGGCAGCAAAACTACTGCTGAAAAATATACCTTCGACACAGGCAAACGCAACAAGTCTTGTAGCAAATGAATCCGTTCCGGAAATCCAGCGACGCGCCCAATCTGCCTTTTTTTTAATACAGGGAAAATTCTCTATTGCTGAGAAAAGTCGTTGCTTTTGTTCTTTGTTTTTAATGTATGTCTCAATGAGGAGACTATACAATTCGGAATGAATATTTTCCATCGCAATCTGAAATCCATAAAAAGCGCGCGCCTCAGAAAGTTGAACATCTTCCATAAATCTTACTGCTAGGTTTTCCATCACAATTCCATCACTTGCCGCAAAAAAGGCAAGAACCATAGAGATGAAATATTGTTCATCCTGATTCAACCTATTCCAATCACCCAAATCCTTTGACAAATCTATCTCCTCAGGACGCCAAAAACTATCAACCTGTTTTTTATACATTTTCCAAATTTCCTGATTTTGTATAGGAAACATTACGAAACGTGCGGTGGATTCTTGAAGAATTGGTTCTACTAGGGTTGATTGGTCAGTGGAAGTGCTCATTTGCTAAATAATATAGACTATAGATTTTTATATTATTTATGGTTATTCTCTATGATTTTTGTAATGAACAGCAATGAACGCAACAAACAGGATGTAGGTGTGGTCAAACAGTGATTATTATGTCAATAGTTATTGTATTGAGGGAAATGTCTTTTGCCAAAATTGTAAATCTAAGTGATATGAATTTAGATATGAAGACGATGCAGAAGATGATATTTGTATATAACTGTTTAGAAAAGGGTTGGACGATAAAAAAAAGAGAGGGACGATATATTTTTCAGAAAAACCACGAGGGCAAGAGAGAAGTATTTATGGAGGATTATTTAGATAAATTCATAAATGATAATCTATCTTTATAAAAGGAATTGTGGGTGATGTGACTGTTCCATTTGCGACATCCAAAATATATTCTATTTGTTGGTTTATGATTTCTTCCAATAGAGGCAGGCGCTTGTGTAACATAGGATTAATGATTTTCCCTGTTTTAGAACATTGATATTTATCTGTATTAAACAACACAGATATGTATTTTGCGGGCATTATATCTGGCAATTTGCTTTGAGAACAGGTGATTAATAAAAGTGTATTATTGATATGAATGCCTCTATTGTTTGTTCCTTGGAACTCAGTGAAACCATTGAAATGATTGTCGATGTATTCGTGTGTAGCAATCATTTTATTTCTGAATTTCATTTGAAAAGACATAGGGTCATTAGGGAATTTTTTTAGAAAGCATTCTCGACAACAACCCTTATACAGGTTGGTTTTATGTGGATGTTCGCAAGTGAGATTAACATTAGTGTGTGTGATGTTTGAATGAAAAACACAATATGAGTTGGAGTTGGCGCGCAGTCTGCAGTTTTCATAGACACACAACTTTGGCATTTTATTTCTAAAATATGTCTCTACTTTAAAAAGTCGGGACATAACTTAAAAAAGGATACCCTACATAGATGGAGAAAAATGCGATGATTTTTAATAAAATACGATGCGAAAAAATGTAGAGATGCGACACATATAAATAACTAAATAAAAAAAACATAATAGGAGAAACAGGTGTGACTGGGGAAAATATTTAGGAAAAAATCGTTTTAGAGTATATAAAAAAAAAATGGGAGGAGCTTTGATGCAATTAGTAGCTTATGGTGCTCAGGATGTGTTCTTGACAGGAACCCCTGAAATTACTTTCTGGAAGGTGTCTTACAGACGCCATACCAACTTCGCGATGGAGTCTATTGAGCAGACTTTCAACGGACAGGCTGACTTTGGTCGCCGTGTTTCCTGCACCATCTCCAGAAACGGAGATCTTGCTTACAGAACCTATGTTCAGGTGACTCTTCCTGAGATTAATCAGGATATGAAGGGAACTGGTAATGCTGTTTATGCCCGTTGGTTGGATTTCCCCGGCGAGCAGCTCATTTCTCAGGTTGAGATTGAGATTGGTGGTCAGAGAATTGACAGACAGTATGGTGACTGGATGCACATCTGGAACCAGCTTACCTTGTCGTCCGAGCAACAGCGAGGATACTACAAGATGATTGGTCACACCACCCAGCTTACATACCTTGTTGACCCCGGCTTTGCTGATATCAACGGTCCCTGCTCTGCTGCCGGCGGTCCCGGACAGGTCTGCGCTCCCCGCAGAGCTCTCCCTGAGACCACTCTCTACATTCCTCTCCTTTTCTGGTTCTGCAGAAACCCCGGTCTTGCTCTTCCTCTTGTTGCTCTCCAGTATCACGAGGTTAAGATTAACATCGATTTCAGACCTATTGGTGAGTGCTTGTGGGCTGTTAATGACATTGCTGCCACCTCTGGTTCTGTCTCTGTCACCCAGGCTTACCAGCAGTCTCTTGTTGCTGCTTCTATCTATGTTGATTTCATTTTCCTCGACACTGATGAGCGCAGAAAGATGGCTTCTAATCCCCACGAGTATCTCATTGAGCAGCTCCAATACACTGGTGATGAGTCGGTCGGATCTTCTTCCAACAAGATTAAGATTAACTTCAACCACCCCTGCAAGGAGCTTATCTGGGTTGTTCAACCCGATGCCAACGTCGACTATTGCAGTTCTTTGATTGGTGGCACCACTCTTTACAAGGTTCTCGGATCTCAGTCCTTTAACTACACTGACTCTATTGACTCTCTGCCCCCTGCTATCCACGCCTTTGGTGGTGTTGATGCCACTTCTGGTGCCAACGCCTTTATCTCTGGCGGTGTTTTCCAGATGGCTGGTGCTCTTGATGGTCTTGTTACCTCTGGTACTGCCTTCCAGGGCGGTGCCAATAACAATGACAGAGGCGATAACAATGTGTTCAGCACTGTTGTTGGTGGCACCAACAACGGATCTTATGTTTCCGATGCCGGCACCTTTGTTCTTGCTGAGACTGCCCTCGACATGCACTGCTGGGGCGAGAACCCCGTCGTTACTGCCAAGTTGCAGCTCAACGGTCAGGACCGAATCTCCGAGCGAGAGGGTTCTTACTTCGATGTTGTTCAGCCCTTCCAGCACCACACTCGTGCTCCCGACACTGGTATCAACGTTTATTCCTTTGCTCTTAGACCTGAGGAACAAAACCCTTCGGGATCTTGTAACTTCTCTAGAATCGACAACGCCACCCTTCAGCTTGTCCTTTCTTCCAACACTGTTGCCAGTGTTGCCACTGCTAAGGTCCGTGTTTATGCCTACTCTTACAACGTACTTCGTGTAATGGCGGGTATGGCTGGTATTGCATATTCGTCCTAAATTATTTTTTTGTTACGAGTTATCGTGCGAAAAATATTTTAGTCTGAAAGTTATTATATTTTTATAATAACTTTTTGCTCCCGAAGTTGCGGGAGCGAGCATTTTATACTTATTGCTTTTGTTTTTGTTAGCATTTGTCGTGCGAACATATTTCAGTTTGAAATAATTATTTTTTAGTAATTATTTATCGCTTTTGTTGCAACAAAAGCGACCATTTATAATAAATGTAGCGATTTCGCTTTTCAAAAATAAAAGCAATTTCAAAACAATATAGAAAAATGAGTATTATAAATCTATAAAATGAGTATAGACATTGTTAATCTAATTGAGAAAAATCCTCTCACAAAACTCACTGGAAACTACCAGTCATCCATGATAGATAAAATTAAGGATAATTTTAACACATATGAACAACAACTGTTTATTTCAAGTTTTTATTGTTATTTAAATTATGATGATAAAACAGATTTTATAATTGATTTGGATAATATATGGCAATGGATTGGATTTGGTCAAAAAGTAAATGCGAAACGTGTATTAGAAAAAAACTTTATTGAAAATACAGATTACAAATTATTGCTCTGCCAACCTGCAAGGCAAAGTGATACAAGAGGTGGTCATAATAAAGAGATAATTATGCTTACCATAAACGCATTCAAACGCTTCTGTTTAAAGGCTGGAACAAAAAAAGCAGACGAAATTCACGAATACTATATTAAAATGGAAAAGGTTCTACAAGATGTTTTATTAGAAGAATGTAATGCTTTAACAGAACAAGTAAAACAAATCAAACAAGACAGTGTAACTAAAGAATTAGAATTCAAAACAAAATTAAAGAACCAAAAATCAATAGAGAAGGAAAAATTACTACTAAGTCAGTTCTCAATATCCGTTCCAATTATTTACATAATTAGAGTAGAGTCATTTGAAAATGGTGAGTATATTGTAAAAATAGGCGAAAGTCGTCGTGGAATAACTGGAAGATATAATGAACATCGCAGCAAATATTCAGAATGTCTATTATTAGATGTGTTTTCGGTAAATCGCAGTAAGGATTTTGAATCATATTTACACAACCACAATCTAATAAGAGGCAGTCGTGTCCGTAATTTGAAAGGACACGAGAATGAACTCGAACTGTTTTTGATAGGAAAAGAGTTGTCATATCAAATGATTTTGGACACAATAAATAGTAGTATCGATAATTTTCAAGAAACTAGCACATATAAATTAGAATTAGAAATAGAAAAACTAAAAATGCAGAAACAAGATAATATTTCAAATCTTGAAAAACAGAATGCGTTGTTATTAGCAAAAATGGACAATTTAGAAAAACAAAACGCAGAAATTATGGAAAAACTCAAAACCCTCCAACCAAGAACAGTTACTGGATTCCAAGAACCACTTGTTACTTTAGGTCCCCGAGTCCAGAAAATAAATCCAGAAACACTACAATTAATTAAAGTGTATGAATCAGCATCCGATGTTATGAAAGAGAATCGTAATATCAAACGACCATCACTGTCAAAAGCAGTCATTGATAATTCTGTTTATTGTGGATTCCGTTGGATATTTGTAGATAGAAATTTGGATGCATCAAAATTAGAAAATATTAAACCATCAAAGGTAGCTAAACAATACAAACAAGGATATATTGCCAAATTGACTGCTGATAAATCTGAAATTCTAAATGTATATATTGATCGTAAAACAGCATCACTTATGAATGGATATGATTCTTCGTCCGGACTTGATAAATCTGTAAAAAATGGAACTCCAACAAGAGGATTTGTCTATAAATTGTTCGAAGAATGTGAAAATAAAGAGTCGTTCATAGAGAAATATGGAAAAGAACCACTTCTCTATAAAAATGGATTTGGTGTTTTTAATTCATCTGGAGAAATGATTCGTGAATACAGTTGTAGATATGACTGTGTGAGAACTGAAAAAATCAGTGACAAGACTATTGCGAAATCAATGGAAAATAATATTCCATATAGAGATTTACATTTCAGAGAACTAGGAGAAAAACTATGTTTCCTATAAAATATTTAGATAATGTATAATGCCATTATCTAAATTAGTCACTGATACAAATGTTGGCAAAGGTGCGTCAAAAACTGCCAAGGCAATTAAAAGTGAAAAAATATTAAGCAAAACACCAAAATCTGCTTCTGATTATGTGCTTTCACACGGCAAACAATTTAATAAAAAACTCATTGTTGTTGAAGTTAATCGCAATAGAAATGATATGTATAGAGAATTAGAACTAAATTATACATTTGGTGAATTGGGAATTTCGCCCAAAATTTGGTATGTTAAAGTAGCAGTTCCATCCGAAACTTCTAAGGAACCAGATGCTGCTGGTGGAGGAGGAGGCGTCACTGAGACTATCGGAGAACAAATGTCGCTTCGCAAATTTCTAAGTGACTACAAAGCAGAAGATAAACCCATAGTCACTTCCTATTTAATTGAACAAATGGATTGTGGTGAAAAAATTTTTACTCACTATAAAAATGCGGTGCCACTGTTTGATGACTTGCGCAAATTTGTTAAAAAAATCGTTGAGATTGGTTATGTAAATACTGATATAAAAATCGGCAATCTGTGTATTAATCCTGATACAAAACAATTTATGATGATAGATTTAGACCATAATTGTTTTGTGAAATTACAACCAAACATAACTGATAAAAATTATGAAGACTATATGTTATTTCAAATATTTATTAATATTGTTAGAAATGGTCGTTCTCTTCCTGTCAAATTCTTTTTTAACAGAATAGACCTTGTCACTATGATTCATGCAATGATGAACAATTTTAGAGGAGTTGATAAAAATCCAGAGAAACCTCCCACTGAGAAACATGTATATAGTTTTATTTATCATCCTCTAAGTAATTTATTTTGGTATGCTGGAGAAAAACAAATTAATGTTGGAGAATATATCTATAAAAGTTTTACTAATCCCGCAGTTTATAATGCAAACAACGCACTGAATATAATTATGGCAAAATTGTTTCCCAATAATCTTTCTCTTATTGTTCCCAATGCTCCTCCAACTCCTGTTTATAATTACAATATTCCCACACCTCAACCTCCTCAACCTCCTCAACCTCCTCAACCTCCTCAACCTCCTCAACCTCCTGTCGATCTTGATGCAGGACCATATGCACCTGTTTATGAAACACCTACTATGATAATAGTGCCCAATCAATTGAACCGAGGAGGCAAACATAATACAAAGAGAAAACATCAAAAACGCAAGAAAACCTATCGCAAAAAACGCGTATAAATCACACACAATAAAAAACGCACCAAACATATAGAATGGAAACCTTGTTTTCGGTAGTTGCATTTAGCACAATTTTATTTATTGTAATAAAGATGATAGAGATGAAGTTCATACAGAAAGAAATGAAACCAGCAAAGGAAATTGTTCGTGATGCAGTGATTGTGGGTGCATCAGTTGCCATTGCTTCATTTGCTGTAGTAACATTAGACAAACCTATTGCGGAATTTATGGATGTTATTACTGACAAACAAATTCTTTCATCCCAAGCACCTGTTTTTACAGACAATCCCGGATTCTAAACCGGCGAAGAATTCGCAAGAAAATAATTCAATTCGCACAGCGAATTTACATTCTTCTTCATCGGTTTAAATAATAAAATTTTTATTCACAAAATAATAAAAATTTTAGAAAGTATCAAACTCTAGTTTAATTTCTTCATCAACCGGTGGCGTTGGGTCCAAACTCATAATTCCCAAATCAATATTAATATCGTCCGAAATTATTATTTTGTCACTGTCATCATCACTATCTGCTTCCTCTTCCAATTTTCTCTGTAAATTTCGCGATACACTGATTTCTTCTAATCTTTCTAGTGTCTTTGGTGCTTCTATTTTTTCTATTTTTCCATCTACATCTATAGCGTGATCCACATCATCAAAAGTTAAACGATTTATAATAGGTTCATCACTAATATTTGATATTGCTGGGACAACTGGTGCGATTTCCTCTTTCTTAGGTTCTTCTTTCTTAGGTTCTTCTTTTTTGTCGTTTACGTTTTCACCTTCTGTTACTAAAACAGGTTCTGGAGGTCCATTCTCTATTATGATTTCCTCTTCTTGTTCCACTGACTCATCCAAATATGCCCGCACAATTGCTTCTGTGGGAATGCTGTCTCTAATTGTTCTCAATATACATTCTTCAACAATAACTTCAAATTCACGATTGTATTTCTGCTGTTGTAAAGGGGTTGCGTGTTTATCAAATAAATAAGCATTTCGATACACTTTGCTGGCAACATTAATATATGCCTTGTGTATGAAATCGGACAATTTGGGAATTGAAATATCAATCTTTTTTTGTCGTGCGCCGACTCTAACACAAGTGAGAAGTTTCAACTGTATTACGTGAACACAAGTGATTAAATCTTCTAAATAGTTACAACCAGATTTTTCAATAATTCTTTTGCGTTCATCATCAATGATGGTTGAATTCCATTTTGGCACTCTACATAATAAATTTTGAAAGGTCATCAAGTATTTCTCTATCTCATTGTTGTCAGAACTGATTTTCCACGATTCATTAAAAATAGAACGGACGCCTTCCATTATCATTGGACAAAGCACACCCACCAATCTACTGCACCATTCATTACGAGATTCATTTAAATTTGACAACACAAAATCGTCCATTATCTATATAAATGATATGTTTTTCAAACTCTTGTTTGAACGAAAGAATAAATAGTCAAACAGATAGAATAATGCCATTTTTTCGCATCTGTATTCACTTTTCACTTTATTAAAACAAAAATTCAATGTAATTGTCATCTTTTTTTTTATTTCGTTTTCTACTCCTAAATCATCTTCTAAATATTTAATCAAATCTATACACGAAATGCCTTCTTCATACAGTCGGTTTGAATATGCCATAAACCACGCTTGGTCTTGCTCTAATTCTTTATGGTTCAAATAATTCATCATTATTGATTTCAATTCTCTGTCCAATATTTCGCACCGATTTGCCCTTTTTATATCCTCCATTTTATAGGTCGATTCTACAGATGTCTGATGCATGCTAGTATATTTTAATTGATGGGTTTCCGATACTGTTGTTTTATCCGGTATATATATTTCACAAAAACGCGACAGAATCGGATTTAATAATTTATATTTATTCTCTACAATTATGAAGAAACGAGTATTGTGACTAAACAATTCTATACATCGTCGCAACGCACTTTGCGCATCAATCGTCAATTCATCCGCATTCATTAATACTATGCTCTTAAACATATTATTGTCATTACACTGCATATTTGCTTTGGCAAAATATTTGAGTTCGTCGCGAATAAATTTAATACCCTTTCCGTGAGCACAATTCACAAACATCACATTTGATTTTACACGATTGCGGTCACATTCATAAATCTGATTTATAAAATTACTAACAATGGTGCGTTTACCTGTTCCAGAAGACCCGTGAAAAATAAGATTCGGTATTTTTCTAATTGATATAAAATATCTCAACTGTTTGAGAACATTTTCATCTTCTGTGTGCATTTCTAAATGATAGAGAAAGTGTTGAATTTCTATATTATTTTATATCTATGGTTTCTATTTATTTTTTCTTCTTGTTTTTCTATTTATTTTTGTTCTATGATTTTTTCGTGTTTGCCGTTTTGTTTTTCTAGAATACAGTTTGGATGTTTTCTTGCCTCCAAATGATTTTATTGATGGTGTTGAAACCATTGGCGATAGAGATTTATAGACAGGTTCAAAAACAGTATTAGAAAAAAGATTGCTCTCTTCTCTAGAAGTGTCTATTATCATTTTTGCTACCTCTATTGTCGATGATGAAACAACCTTTACAAACTCATTGTATTCAAACATTTCCAAAACCAAATCATAATCTGTATTAAAACAATCGGCAATCTTAATATCCTCTATGTATTTTTTAAAAACAGGATTATTAATATTCTGTGGTTCTGGTTCAACATTTATTAATAAACCACAGAATCGTGTTGTTATTAATTTCATCATAGACAACATCTTCTGTGGCATTACAGACAACACTGCTGATGGGGTTTCTAAATTATTCTGTATGAAAAATAAATCACGAATTCCCAACCCTATTTTGTAGGCATCTTTCTCATCTACTTTAACTGCTTCGTCTTTCATTCTTAACAAAAAGTCATAGAACTGTAGGACTAATTCAAAATCGAGAGATTCTTTGTAATTTTCACTACATAGTGTTTTGGATAATTGAAACAACAGAATCTCTATCGGAAGCAAATAATGAAAATTACAAAGTTGTGCGTTTCCACCTGTCTGGATGCGTGAAGCACTTCCTCCAGCATATCCTCCGCCTCTAGGAAGAGGATTTGACAACAGTCTGTGTGTTAATAATTTACACGCGACATTTACAGAATTAAAAGTCATAGAGATTTTACTTTGTTTCTTAACTGTTTGTTTAGGTTTTGTTGTTTGAGTTGTTTCTTCCAGTGCTTTATCTTCCTCCGATTTTTCGAAACTCTCAATTTTATTATCCAACACAATATCAATTTCGTTCATCTGTTTTAATAATACAGATTCATCTAGATGATTCGGTCCCTTTGCCAATTCTTCTTTATATTTTGTTTCTTCATTTGTTATATCATCCCACATAACAAGAAGTTCATTGGCACTTATAATTGATTCACTGTATTCTAACACTTTTTCTGGTGTTGCATCGTCACCTTTACCAAATGTTCCAAAATTTAAAAAAACTTCATAACAAAATGTTTCTGTCATCACTTTGTATTTTTGGAATTGATAACTTGTTAAAGAAACTGGTTTATTATTTTTTATTTCACCAGTTGTAAATTTATCATAGGTGCCTTTTGATATATATAAATAGCATTTTGCAAACAGATTGGTTATTTTCTGTTTAAATTCATCATCTAAAGAATCAAGATTGTATAGAAAAATATTTCGGTCAGCATTAAAATCTTTTGTTTCACCATAATTTGTGAGTTTTGATAAAGCACGATTTGATACTTCTGGCGAATCCCACGTCCATTTATTTGCTGAACTATAAATAAGTGTTTTCGTAAATTCAGCAATCTTGTCTTTTAAATTCATTTTTGCTTTTTCACTTTCTATCAAAAACAGGTCTTTTGCTGATTCTACTATTTTTTTTAAATTTTTTATTCCCGAACCAATTTTACCATCCAGTTCTAGCAATTCTTTGGCAGCATCAGGTGTTTTATTTGTCTTGAAACCATCAATCTTTGATTTTAATTCTGTGTTGCTTTTTTCAAGTGTCTCGATAGAGAATTCTTCAATTCTTAGGTCCGGCAATAACTTTTTGGTTGCAACCATTTTTAGTGCTATTGAAAAAATATTTTGAACATAAGTATCAAAATTCTTTGCCAACATTGTTTTTTCTTTATTATCAAGTCTTTTTTGCATGGCATCAAGATATCCATCCAGATTCGATGTTAAATCTGTTATTAAAGCATTGATTGCGATATCATAATTCTTTATATATTCTGACAAAATCCCTCTGATGCCTGCTATTTCTGTTGAATAGTCCGACACAACTTTGTCTGCCTTAGAAATCAGAGATGCATTCACATCTGCTTCGTTCGATAGAGAAAATAGAAACGCAGAATGTAATGAAGGATTTCCGGAAACAGGTCCGTGGTGTGTAAATAGAGATTCAACACCCATCAATAGAGCAAAAGACAACGCAATCTGGTCGTGTGTAACAAAAAAAACACGGTCTATTTTGGCAGTAATATTTTCACGCGGTTTCCCATAGGGAGTAAATCCTCGTGTCCTATCTGAAATTGCCTTTGTTAATAACACTTGTAACCAATCACCAGACATTTTTTTTAAAAAAGAAACAGCATACTGAAAATCTTTTTCACTACCTGTTTGCAAAGTTGATTTCAGTGCCTCAATTATTTTGGTTAAAAAGGTGATGTCACTTTTTGATTTACTGTCAATTGATTCATCTATAAATTTGATTTTACCATCTCTATCGAACGCCTTTATTGTGAGATCCGTGGAGTATTCAACTGTTTTACCTTTCGGTGTGCTTCTCAATTCAGACAAATCAAATTGAAAATTAGTAAAGAACTGGTTCAGATAGAGACCGGAAGGATCATCAGGAATGTAACTATAGGAATAGACAAAACTTGCTGGATTTAACGAAACACACGGAATTAGAATGACACCTTCTTCCTTTTCTCTGAAATCACTGGATGCTGGATGTTTTTTTGTAGCAGGGTCGTGTTCAACTTCGGGACCATAAATATAATACACAGTTGGTCTTTTGCCTGTGAATTTTCCTCTAGATAATATTTCAATAAGTGAAATACTTGCCGCATCTATAACTATAGCAATTGTTTGATTCACATCTATATTCATAAATTCATAAAACATAGGCGCATCAATTTCTTCTCTATGGACTTCTTTTTCCTCTTCAGCAAAACTCTCTTTTATTTTATTTATCATATTTTTTAAATCTTCAATAAATCCTCTCTTTTCTTTTTTTTTTAATTCTTCAATTTGTTTATTCATATCCTCTTTTTTTTCTTTTTTTTTTTCTTTTTCACTATTGATTTTTGTTTTCTCGGAATCAAATAGAGTTTTGCCCTCTTTTTTATATTCCTCTATTGCTTTTGGCATCCATTTTACATCTGAATAATACACAGTGTAATTTTTACCATTGATTGTTTCAATGGTGTCATTTGAGGTGTGGCAAAAGTCTCTATTTGGATTTGCCTTCTCTATCGGAACATATTTTGAAGGTGTCTTCACAACACTTGTCAAAGACTCTGCTTCTGATTTGAATTGTAGGGGTGATTCAGAATTAACTCCGTATAGACCTGTGCTATATGCTTTTTGTTGTTCTGTTGTTGTAGGTTTATCATTTCCAAAATCGTGTTGTGCGTCAGATGGTGCTAATGATTGTAAAACAGACTCTATTGGTGATGGTGTTTTTGTAGCACCACCTCCTCCACCATCATCAAATCCCGACATTTCTATATACTATTACTATTCAAATTTATCTTGTTTAATAACACTCATTTGTTTTGTGAAAACATATCGTTCGTGATACATTGTGCGACGACGCAAATTACAAGTTAAACAAGCAATTTCGACATTGCCTCTATTGTGTCCAATAGAATTATCAATTCTATCTAAAGTCCATTGTTTGCCGTCGCGGACAGTATCATACATTAATGACACTGATTTGCGACAATAAAAACACAATAATTGTTTTTCTCTTAACAATTCAGAAATGTAGGTGTAATCTACAAACTGTGACTCATCATACAGGGATTTTTTAATATCTTGACTTCTATAACTGTGTATTTTATAATTGATTTGGCGATGAATTTCCAACAGATATGTATCAGTGATGTTTTCAGACCTCTGTTCCAAAAAATTTTCCAATTGGGCAAATTGAGATGACGACGATAGAGAATCACTCTCAAATGACCATTTTTCAGCAATTTTTCGTGTTTTTGGCAGATTGTCTTTGGTTTCTTTGGTTTCTTTGGGTTCTTTAGTTTCCTTAATTAAAATAATCCTTTTTGTGTCATTCTCTATCTTGCTTCCAAAATTATCGCCAGACAATTTTTCTAAACTCTTGTTGAATTTTATTGTTTTAGTTGTTGCCACTTCCTCATCCATTTATTCTAACATATAGAAACAATATAAACCTTATTTAATAACTATATAAAACAACGATTCCTATATTATGTTTCAAGAACCCACAAACACAATTAATGAATGTTTGCAAGTAATTTCTGGTTCGCCGCCGAAAGAAACTGTTCAGGCAAATACAGCACAAGTTGATACAAAAATGATGAGTAAATATAAAAATTATATTGCGGCATCTGGAAATGTTGCCTCATCATCGACGATCGACAGCAATTCTACCGAAAAGATTGACGAATTATTAGAAAAAGAAAAATTAAATATGAATAGCGAACCGTGGAATAAATTGGACAAACGACTCAAAATACAAAAATTACACGCTTATGCTGAAAAATACGGCAAAGACAATGGACTTCCTCTTAAAGAAGTGAAAAATCTCAAAACGTTTTTTAGTGAATGTCTCACCAAAGACAAATTGTCAAAAGTAAAAGATGTTGATTATGATAGAGACACCGGCACAATTACTAACATAAACAGTCTGTTTCTAAATGTTGCCACACGCACATTCACTCTTCGTAATCTTGATAAAAAAGTGAGCACTCTCAAAATGCTTACACCCAAAAAAATTGTTTCACAAAATGACACAGATAAATAATGTCTATTAATATAGAACATATTTAAAATGGATTTACAAAAAACTGGTGTTTCAATCGGATATTTGGACGAACTTGAAACCGAGTCTCACGAATTTTTCAATACTTATTTAGAAACCAGAATTATTGAATTATATGACCCCGATTTTTATGAAAATATGATTGAGGAGTGTTCGCAACATCTGTTTGAAGACTCTGTTTATTCAGGATACATAGATTGCGATATTGCTATGTTGGATTCAAATGAAGAATATGCATCGATTGTGTTTTCCGAGTTTCGCACCAAAATTGCTTCATTTGCTAAAGTGTTCCATAAAATGATTGGATTAAAACGGCGTTCATATAAAAATCCCAAACCGCAACACTATGTGCTTCTTGACAAACAAATTATGGACGCACGCTTAGACTGGGTAAAAAACGCATTTCAACCTGCCCAGCGAACTCCAGAGTGGTATCTATTCCGTCACGGTCTTATTAGCGCCAGCAATATTTGGAAAGTTTTCGGCAGCGAATCAAATGTGAATAGTCTTATTTGTGAAAAATGCAAACCCAGCGGTGTGCGCGAGCGTGTTGCGAGTGTAGATGATGGACTAGAAGAAGAAATCCTTTGTCCTGCTCCTACACAGAATAGTGTAAATACATCATCCACATTACATTGGGGTGTCAAATATGAACCTGTGACATCAATGATTTATGCGCACCGCTTATCAGCAGAACTAGGTGAATTTGGTTGTATTCAGCATCGCGAATATCCATTTATTGGAGCATCGCCAGATGGCATAGTTATTAGTCGTGACAGTCCTGAATATGGTCGTATGTTGGAAATCAAAAATGTAGTAAATCGTGAAATTACAGGAATACCATCAATGGCGTATTGGATACAGATGCAAATTCAGATGGAGGTATGTAATTTAGAAGAATGCGATTTTGTGGAAACGGTTTTCAAAGAATATGACTACACCGAAGAAGAATTGTTTTACTCTAATAAAAACAATTATGAATACAATGGTGTAATTCTGTATTTTATAAAACGCGATTATAGCGACAGTTCGCCCAAATATGTCTATATGCCAATGAATATTCCTATTGAACGCATAGCAATAGACCTCTGGATTGAACAACAAAAAGCATTAATTAAAGACAATTATGTTTTATTCAAACGCATTTATTGGTATTGTGATGTGTTTTCCTGTGTTTTGGTTCATAGAAATCGCGAATGGTTTAATGCTGCGCTTCCTAAAATTCGTGATGTATGGGAAATCATACAAACAGAACGCATTACTGGATGCGAGCATCGCCAACCCAAAAAAAAACCGGCAGTTACTTCATCCGGACCGAAATGTTTAATTAATTTAGATAATCTACACCAAGTTGTGTAAAGAAATCAAAATCCACACACCATTTTATTTGCAACTCTTCAAATATAATGATTAGCATAGTTATCGACCATTTTTCCAATATATCTTTTGTTTCTTGGTTATGCGCAATGTCAATTGGTGTTTTGCCGTCTTCCGCGCGGTCAAACACATTTGCGCCATTTACTAGTAACAATTTTATAATATCAACATAACCGTGTGAAGATGCCAATGCCAAAGCAGTTGTTCCAAATATATTTTTTTCATTAACATTTATTTCTGTTTCTACAAGAGGTTGAAGACCCTGACGCTTTACTATAAGCATTTCAACAATTTCATAATATCCTTCGCGAGATGCTAATATTAAAGCATTATTGCCCCTATTATTTGTATTATCACAAGGAAATCCTCGCGATAATAATAATTCAACAATGTTTTTTTTTCCATACGCAGATGCTAATGTGAGGCAATTATCACCACCTCTTGTTTTAACATTGATATCTACATTTTCACTTAGTAAAAACTCGAACAATTGTTGGTTTCCATTGATAGCAACAAACAGCAATGGTGTAAATGAATATATTACAGATGTTTCATCATTTACTGAATAATTAGGATTGGCACCATTTTCTACAAGCAATTTTGCTATTTCAAAAGCGCCAACTCTTGATGCTGTAATTAAGGCATTAATTTTTAAACTCACCCTCCTATCTTCGAATGCATAATTCACCTTTGCCCCCGCATATAATAGTAGTTTAACAATCTCTGTGCATTCATATTCACACGCGGCAATTAGTGGTGTGGTATTCAGTGTTATGGGACTCCAACATATTTGATTTGGATTAGCGCCGTAAGATAATAATATTTCCACTGCTTTTGTGTTTCCCATTTTGATTGCTGTTAATAAAGGAATTTCTGTTTTTTTATTTGATTTAAAATTTTGACTTACCAAGTCTTTAATGACATCGACTTCTCCATAATTGTAGGCACTTATTATTTTGTTACAGATATTCATTTTTGTTTGTGTGTTTTACGAGAATGCTGAAATTCGGAACACATCAATTTTCCAATTTTTACTACTATCAAAAGAACTTAGACACAAAAATACAAAAATCACTATATTGCATGCAAAATAATCAACCCTCTGACGAGATGCGCATTGTTAAGCGCGATGGCACTATTCAAATAGTATCATTCGACAAGATTCTGAGACGCATTAAAAACATTGGCACTGAAGTTGGAATCAAATTAAATTACACACAACTAACAATGAAAATCATAGACCAACTGTATGACAAAATTTCCACAACTAAAATAGACGAACTTACTGCTGACCAATGTGCGGCAATGTCATCAATACATTATGATTATGGAACTTTGGCATCGCGAATTATCATTTCTAATTGTCACAAAAACACGGATGGCGATTTTTGCACGGTTGCCAAGAAATTATATAATCATAAGGACAAACACGGTGTTCATACACCATTAATTACACGAGAATTATTGGATTTCGCAAAAACACACGCGAAAGTAATCAAGGCGAAGATTGATTATAATCGTGATTTCCTATTTGACTATTTTGGATTCAAAACGTTGGAGCGTTCTTATTTGATGCGCATTAACAATGTTATTGTTGAACGACCGCAACATTTATGGATGCGCGTTGCTCTAAGTATTCATATAGATAACATTGATGCCGCAATGGACAGTTATGACTTAATGTCGCAGAAATATTTCACACACGCCACGCCGACACTATTTAATGCTGGAACACCTCGCCCACAATTAAGTTCTTGTTTTTTGATAGCTATGGAGCAGGACAGCATTGCCGGAATTTTTAATACACTCAAGGACTGTGCACTAATTAGTAAGTGGGCAGGAGGCATTGGACTACACATACATAATATTAGAGCAAGCAATAGTCATATAAGAGGAACAAATGGGTCTAGCAACGGAATTGTTCCGATGTTGCGAGTGTTCAACAATACGGCAAAATACGTAGACCAGTGCGTTGTGCCAGAAACATATATTTACACAACACAAGGACCCATTGAAATACAAAATTGTTCATATGGTGAAACACAGGTATTCAATTTAATGGGTGATGTAGAAACAATTGAAAATGTATTGGAACATCCATACAATGGTCAAATATACAGTATTGAAACAATGCATTCGATTGATAATCTCAGGATTACACCAGAACATCCTGTATATGCATTGGTAGGACAATCACGCGGATTAAATTACAATGTAATTAAAAATAGATTGGATAAAAATATTTCAAAGTTTGAATGGGTCGATGCCAAAGATTTAAAAAATGATGATATGTTAGTTTATAAAATTCCAAATTATAATGCAGATATTCATTCAATAACAGCAGATGATTGTTATATGTATGGTGTAATATTGGGTGATGGTTGTATGAGCAATGCAGACCAAACTGGTTATATATCTTTACATTCTACAAATAAAAAACACATTTTAGATTTTGCAATTAAATATTTTGAAAATAAATGCATAGAATACAGAATAGATATCAACGAAAATGTTACACGAATTCGATGGAATAAAAATATAAATATGCCTTTCCGATATAGTGATTTATATGATTTTAATAAAAGTAAAAGGGTTCATCACAAATGGTTAAATTTACCTGTTGAAAAATCAAAATATATTTTGAAAGGTTTATTAGATACAGATGGGTGTAATAATAATGAACTTGTGTTTGACAGCACATCAAGAAATTTAATTGAAAGTGTTCGTTTCATTTGTTTAAAACTTGGAATATTAACAAGTGGATATGTTAGAGATAGAGTTGGCGAAAGTCATACATCAAGTGCTGGATGTTTAATAATTAATAAAAAAATATCTTATTGTTTAAGAATTCCAAAAACACAAATAATTTGCAATTTAATGAATATTGAGTATGACAAAACACAGTTTTTTAAATTTTTAAGATTTGATGATTTTTTATTGACAAGAATTAAAAATATTACTGTTGAAAATTATTCAGGAACTCTCTATGACCTTCAAATGAAAACTGAACACAATTATATGATTCATAACTGCATTGTGCATAACGGTGGGGGACGACGTAACGGGTCTTTTGCCATATATTTAGAACCGTGGCACGCCGACATTGAACTCTTTTTGGAGATGCGTAAGAACCACGGTGACGAGGAATTAAAGGCGCGCGACCTTTTTTACGCATTATGGATTCCCGACCTTTTTATGGAGCGTGTTAAAACAGATGGCAATTGGACTTTATTTTGCCCCGACGAATGTCGGGGTCTTTCCGATGTATATGGCGATGATTTTGTCAAACTCTATACTAAATATGAAAATGATACTACCACTCTATACAGATGTCGCAAAACAGTAAAGGCGCGCGATTTATGGTTTAAAGTCCTCGACGCCCAAATGGAAACAGGAACACCCTATTTATGTTACAAGGATGCTGCCAACAGAAAATCAAATCAATCAAATCTTGGCACCATTAAGAGTTCAAATTTATGTAGTGAAATAATGGAGTATTCAGACGAGAACGAGACTGCTGTTTGTAATCTGGCGAGCATCGGTTTGCCGACCTTTGTTAAAACAGATCCGAACGAAGGAAAACCAGTATTTGACTACGCCAAGTTACACGAGGTATCGCAAACTGTCACACGAAACTTAAACAAAGTGATTGATATTAATTATTATCCTACGGAGAAGACCAAGGTTTCCAATATGCGCCACCGACCTATTGGAATCGGTGTCCAAGGTCTTGCCGATGTGTTTATGTTGTTGGATATACCATTCCACAGTGAAAAGGCAAGAGAAATAAATCAAACCATTTTTGAAACTATTTATCACGGTGCTTTAACGGCATCTGCCGATGCGGCAGAGAAGGATGGTCCTTATGAGACTTTTGTTGGCAGTCCCGCATCCAAGGGAATTCTACAGTATGATATGTGGAATGTGGAACCAAAATACACGACCTTGGACTGGTCAGCACTTAAGGCGCGCATACAAAAGGTCGGACTGCGTAATTCACTTTTATTGGCACCTATGCCTACGGCATCTACTTCACAAATCTTGGGATTTAATGAGTGTTTTGAACCTTTTACGAGCAATATTTATAGTAGGCGCACCCTTGCGGGTGAATTTGTTTTAACAAACAAATATTTGATGCGCGACTTGATTAATGCCGGACTTTGGAACAGTGATTTGAAAAACAGTATTATTGCGAATCAGGGCAGTATTCAACACATAGAAGGTCTGTCGCAACATTTGAAGGACAAATACAAAACAGTTTGGGAAATACCGATGAAACAGGTCATTGATATGGCAGCAGACCGCGGTGCGTTCATATGTCAGAGTCAGAGTCTTAATTTGTGGTTGGAAGACCCTAATTACAATATGCTTACATCGATGCATTTCTATGCTTGGCAAAAGGGATTGAAAACAGGTATTTATTATTTGCGCAGACGCGCGAAACACCGAGCACAACAATTTACTATAGAACCTGAGAAACGCGGCGAAAATAATGATGCGCCTTGCGAAATGTGTAGTGCCTAAAACTATTTGGAAACAAATTATTCATTGTATTATTACAACACAATGAATAATTTAGATATTTTTTATTCACAACAGGGGGAAGATATATATGTCTATCGCAATTTTATAAATAAAATCGCCCCCGACGGAATTTTTGTTGAACTCGGCGCAATGGATGGGGTTGTTTATTCAAACACCAAGTTTTTTGAAGACACACTTAAATTCAGCGGAACTCTTATTGAACCAACACAACAATATAACAGTCTAGTAGTAAATAGACGCAATTGTAAATGTCATAATGTTGCCGTTCATCACAAAAAGGAATTGGTCAAATTTCTTGGAAATTATGCCACTGCTGGATTAGTAGAGACGATGAATTCAAAATTCAGAGAAATATGGCATCCTACATCCAATGAGTATTTTGTAAATGGAGAACCCATATGTGACATTTTAAAAAAGGACAATAGAGCATACATTGATTTTCTCTCCATTGATGTAGAAGGTGGCGAACAAGTGGTTTTGGAAACAATTGATTTTAATATTCCCATCTATGTGGTTTGTATTGAACTGGATGGACATAATCCAGAGAAGGATAATATTTGCCGAACTATTTTGGGAAGAAACGGATTCACATTCAAAATGCGATTTTCCATAAATGAGTTTTGGGTAAATGATAATTATTTTAGAAAAGATGTTGTGTATGATAAAAACAAGACATATCCCACTTTTATGAAATCTATTTATGAAATTGGCAATTTTCCATTTATAGAAAAACATATTGTCTCTATCGTTGAAGATGCTTTGCGTTAAATAATAATATAGAAATAAAATGATTGTATGCTCAATATAGTGTATGCAATCATCTGTGACATTTGTGACTGCGATTATGGATACAAAATCCGCGGTCAAGGAAGAGACACTCCAATACAGAATTGACAGTTTGTGTCTTTTTCTGAATTCTTTTCAGGGTGAGATTTTAATCTTCACCGATAGAGAAAATATAGATTTGATAAAATTCATCTACAAAAACATCGACAGAGGTCAAAACATCAAAATACAATTGTTTGATTATCCAACAGAATCGTGGATATATAGAGAAAGTTTGCCCTATAGGGACTTGTTGCCAACAACACGCAACCAAGCAAAGGACACTTTCCAACACTTGTGTTTGACACAAATGAAGATTGAATTTTTAAACAGGGCGATAGAGATTTGTGGAAACAATACCTTTTTTTGGATAGATTCCAACATTTGTCATCTTTTCAATGAATCTCTATCGCACTCTATAAATTTCCTGAATTATTTGTCTTCTCAAACATTTGTGAAAACTCCTTTTATTGCTATGCCATATTGTTGGGAAAAACAGAATTCTGTCAATTTTGATAATGTGTGTTGGCGATTTTGCGGGGCAGTTATGATTGGCAACAATACCGGCATTGCTAATCTACACAATCTGTATCAACAGTTCCACAGTGGTTTGTTAAAAGAGAAAAACAGGTTGTCTTGGGACATAAATGTATTGGCACACTTTGAAAGCATCGGTATATTCAGTCCTGTTTTATATAGAGCAAATCACAATTCCTCTATCGTTCAGATTCCAACACACCTGTATTATTCTTGTTTATCAAATGGAACCACTGACAACACAATTATTCACTATGATTACCCCGAAATAAGTGGATTCTTCCCTTCATCGGCATCGTATTTACAACGCACCTCTGACAAAATACTATGTGTGCGTTATGTCAATTACAAAATTGACAATAGTGACAAATACACTGTGTATAATACAAATGGACAACTTCAAACAATAAATGTTATATGCTCATTGTCTGATGACCTTGCCTCTATCAAAGACACACAAGTAATTGATGAACACGCAATAGGCATCCCTACATATATGGAGGACGCAAAATACATTGGTTTGGAAGATGTCCGTTTGTTTGGCAATATGAATTTTGTGGCGTCGAGCGCAACATACACATCTGACCACAGCATTCGCATTATAAAGGGCAAAATAGTTGGCACATCATTCACAGAAGGAATAGTATTGAAACCTCCAAATGGAATATACACTCACTGTGAGAAAAATTGGATTCCATTAGATGAAAATGATTGCTACATTTATAGATGGCATCCTTATGAAATAATAAGGGCAGATGATAGAGGAATAACTAGTGTGATTTCGAGCAAAGTAATACCAAATACTCTGTTTGAAAAGGTGCGGGGTTCAACTGTGCCGGTTTGGTCAAACAGTGATTGTTGTTATATTACTGTGGTGCATTGGACAGAAAGAAGTGCGGAACGAGGATTGTTACAATATTATCATATGCTTGTGAAACTAAATAAAAAATACGATGTTGTTATGTGGTCGCAACCATTTTGTTTTACACGAATCGGAATACAATATTGTTTGGGATTCTGTTTAATTAACTCGGAAACTTATGGATTTTGGTTTTCGGAAAACGATGGCAATCCTCAGTTTATGCGTAGTTGTAGTAGTCAGTTTTCCTTTGTTTGACTTGGCGATAAATGCGTGGAATATCAGATTGTGCGACCTGATTGTGTTTAAGACCACCGCCAGTGGTTGTGACACTTACTCTGTTAGATGAAAAACTACGACTATAAAGTGTTGATGCGGTGGTTCCAATATGACCTACTCTTTGACCTACTTGAGTTGCTGTTTGACCTACTCTTTGACCCACTTGAGTTGCTGTTTGACGCACACTTTGACCTACTTGAGTTGCCGCGCTAGATAATTGTTTTCCTACACCAGAAACACCCTGTTTAAACTTAGCAAATCTAGTAAGTCTTCCTCCTCTTTTTTCAATAACCTTATTGATAAACATGCATAACTTTGTTGGAGGGGTTTTTTTGCTAGAAAAAAGTGTTGAAAAGAAAGATGGCGACCCAGCAGGTTTTTCAAATTTGCTTATTGTAAGTTCAGAAAAATTTATAGGAGAACCTGATACAAGAGGTGTTACAGATGTTATTTTTCCAATTGTCTTTTTCATAGATTCATTAAAATTTTCTGTAGGCAGAGGATACCCAACAAACACTGCATTCCCAACATCACACATTAATTCGCCTTTCTGGTTACCATCTGGTTTTTCTGTAATTTCATCCATCAACGACAATTCATAGGGAGAATATTCGCCCGTCAATGGCGAATCTGGATTCATATAGAACTGCATTTTAACAATAAAGAACAATCCATTTCCAATTGAGTCTATGAATTTTTTTAATT
>Ga0194129_10003131_pt1 | contig 23407 bp, 17 predicted proteins | sample TA2KigCa35mmetaG_FD_150862 | JGI IMG/M metagenome (GOLD analysis project Ga0194129, IMG submission 150862) | Freshwater microbial communities from Lake Tanganyika, Tanzania - TA2015038 Kigoma Deep Cast 35m | ecosystem: Environmental > Aquatic > Freshwater > Lake | place: Tanzania: Lake...
CGCCATGCATCAATCTGATCTTGCGTAATCTCGAAATTGGAGAATTCTCTCGCAAGTGATTCCACTTGGGACTCTACAAACTGAGCTTTTTTCTGATTCCGGACTTCACCAAGCGTCACTCGAGTCCGCGCATGCTTCGAAGCACTTATTTCTACCATCAGCCCATAGTACTTCTCGGTGTGTTGTCGGAACTGCCATCGACTCAGGCAGCCGAACACTTCGCCGCCGAAAGCGAGATCATCGTCAGACTGATCAATTCAGCGAAAACGGTCGAACTGATTACCAGGAACTTCGGGAAACGCGGTCGAGGTTTTGGGATTATGGCTAGCCGCAATAGTGTCTCACTTAGAGGTGTAAATTGATGAGTCGAGATGACAACGGTAGCTCGGTAAGGACAACCGATTTCTCGAAGAAACTTACAACTCACTATGTGCGAATCTCGCTAATTGTCACTTCCGGCGGTCGCGAGCGGGTGCCAGATCGGTCGGGTCTCAACTGGGGGCAACGAGCTGGAAGAAACCCCAATCAGGCCTACTTGCCTATTCCTGCCGCGGATCAACGCAGCGGCTTTTTCCCTGAAGTTGGTGAGGCGTTCTCAGTTGAGTGTGATGATGGTTTCAAATTGACGCTGGTACGAGCACAACAAAATGGGAAGGCTTTAGAAACCCCTGATAACAACGCGTTGCTGGGCGAATACTTTCGTCGTCGTCTCAATGTTCGTCTCGGAAACCCAGTTGCCCTTCGACATTTACATGAATACGGCCGCACCAGTGTCGATATCTTTCGAAGTCAGACCGAGGGTTATCTTCTCGATTTTCGTGCATAACTCAATCATTCAAGAAGCCATTTGATGGAGTAACAGATGTATAGGGAACTCCAGCGAAAGTCTTCAGAATCGCAGTCAGTATTACCTTCGCCGCCGCTGGGGGTACCGCCATGCCAATCTGCTTGCGTACGCTTTCTTTCGAACCCACAAACTCAAAATCATCTGGAAATGTTTGGAGTCTGGCGCGCTCGCGATTCGTGAGGGCACGCGGTTCGCTCCAGTGATAAACATGCGTACCCCCACCTCCGCTTCCTGTAACTGTGTAAGAAGGTCGCTTCGGGTCGAGCCGTTTGTATATCTGACTAAGTTGGGCGCCTTGAACGTTTAGCCGAAGGTTCTTTGGTAGCTGTGCAGTCCACGCATTTTCACCTGGACCAATGTGCCGAAGTCTGTCAATTACGATTTGCGACTGTTTAGTTAGCTCATGGTTCTTCGCTGATGTGGGTATCGGTGGATGCTCGATTGCCTCTTTGCAGGTGCGCGTTACAAAGGATGGTCGCGGAACTTCAAACTTGAGTCCAAGGTCTCGCCGGAATCCAATAATGATGTATCGATGGCGAGCTTGGGGAATTCCGTAGTCTTCGAACTTAAAGAGATGAGTGGTGAGGGTGTAACCGTAATCTCCAGCGTGAGCCAGCTCGCTCAAAATTTGCTTGAAGGCAGCCCCGGAGTTCGCTCCTGAGAGTCCACTCACATTCTCAGCGAAAAGGAACAGCGGATTAGCTTGGCGTATGTACTCGACCCCGTATCTGTAGAGCGGCCCGAACTTGCCTTCCAAGCCACGAGTTTCACCCACATTGCTGAAGTCGTTGCAGGGGAAACCGTAAAGAAAGCCATCAACTGAGGGAAGTGACCCAAGGTTAAGGGTTCTAATGTCGGCGCATAAGACGCGACTGTCACTTTGGTCTTTGAGGATGTTCAAAGAGTAGGTGCTACAGGTGTCCCGGTCATAGTCGGTTGCCCAACTGTGGCGGTATGAGTATTGCTTTCCCTGATACTTGATCGTTGAGAGCGCCGCACCCAGAGCGATTCCGCCCGGACCGCAGTACATTTCTGCAATTGTCAGACGTGGGCGACCAGCCCGTCGAATCTGCCTCAGAGAATTGAACCGTGGAAGCTGAATCATGGTCGCTTCGCTTTCTCGAGAACTCTCACTTCCGGCGCAGTGATCCTCGATGAGTTTTCTGATGGTGCTCGACATTGAGACATTTTGCCGATGGCATGCAACAGAGAAACGCTCGAGGAGATTGTTGTCTACTCGTATCTGAAGCTGTGATAATTTCCGCCTATTTTGTATTGACATTTAACGCTAGACTAGCTCATCAGACCGGACTTCGATGCTTCTTGCTCCAGTATGACCTGGTTTCTGGCGTACGATGAATCTTCGAGGCACGTGCTGATTAATGTCTTGGCGCGAGGAGTACGAGGCGGCTGATGCTAAAAAATGAAGACGCGAGAACTCTCGCAATTGAACGGGCCCTGGAAGCATATGCGAACAACGCTCTCAAGCGAACCGAAGAAGTTGATTTTCGCGGACAGAGGACTCTATTGCCTGTTGTGACTTTGACACTAGACGTTCCATTGCTGAATCATGACAACGCAAGGTTAAGTGCCCAGTTAGTTGATCACCCTGCTCGGGAGCAACTCTTCGCGGATCCCACCTCGGCCGAAAACCAAAGCATTCTGGAATCTATTTTGGCTGCCACGCCACAATTCGATGCTCTGAAGGAGCAACTTACGGACCTCAAGCAACACCGGCCAGGTTTGATTACTCGCGCTGGTCTACTGATCAACGGTAACACTCGATTAGCTGCACTGCGGGCTATTGGAGCATCAGGTATCGACGTGGCGGTTCTGCCACTAGATGCAAGTCATCATGACCTGCTGGAGATCGAGATGGCGATGCAAATGACTCGCTTAGTGCACCAGGACTACACCTTCACCAATGAGTTGCTATTCATGCGGCGATATCTGAAGCAAGGAAAGACCGCTGAGCAGCTCGCTAACAAGATGGGTTGGCTCCGCCGCGGACGCAAGAAGGTTGAACAGCGGCTTCGCATACTGTCCTTGATTGACGAGGTTCGCTCGCTTAGCAATACGCACTTGCCGTATCAAATTTTCGACTCCAAAGAAGAACACCTCAAGAATCTCGATGATGAATATGAGAATTTGAAGAATGCTGGAGAGATTGCGAGAGCAGAGCAAACTAAGTGGTCACGAATCTTGGCAATTCTCATGGGAGTGAATAAGGATCAAGTTCGTACCATTGATGCAGATTTCTTTAGCGACGTCGCAACTAAGCGTTTGGTGAATGAGCCCGAAGCGATTGCCATCCTCGATAAAGCAAGACGCGTCCACACGAGTGAGAAGCCTGACGTCATTGATGAGCTTCTTGGCACGGAAGCGAGAAGTGATGAACGCCTCGACATAAAAGTTGTTGTCGAAGAAATGCTAAACCGCCCAGCGAATCGTAGCGACGATGGGATCTTGCTTAAGGAACTTGATAGCCCATTTGCGGCTCTGGCAGAAGGGGCGAGAGGCGCTGCAGATCAAATCATTCGTGATGAGCGACGCAAGTCGTTCTTTGTTGAGCCTGCCAAGGTCTTGAGAGACGTGTGTCTTGACGTGCAAGGAGTTATCGAAAAGTATTCTGAGTTAAGCCTTCAGCGAGACTTTGACGCAAAGAACTTTAAGTTCGAACTACAGAGGTTGCAAGATGCTGTGAGCGAGCTAGCCAAACTGGCTTCCTCGAAATCATCAAAGTAGTACTGCTATCTGTTGCGGCGCCCCACAATGACGCTGATTCCGTCCCTTGGTATCAGCCTGATAGATGACGATCTTGTTTCAATCACCAGGGGTGTAGGGGTCGATGATGCCACCTGGCAGGAAGTTTGTTCGTGGTGGAACGCAAGCACGTCAGCTCACATCGATGATTCGTTTCACATTGAAATGCATACCTTCCTGCTCCGTATCGAGTATTTGAGAAGTGTTTGGAGCAGAAATGGGAGTCGATCCTTTCAGATAACAGAAGTACTAAAAAATCGAATTTTAGATGCACGCGCTTCTCAGGTACGGCTCGAAAATCTTTTGCAGAGCGAGCGAGAGCTGCATTCAATCGAACTTGGTGAGCTGGGTTTAGCGAGGAGCCTGACCGAGGAACAGCTTGAGAACGTCTCTCGCCTAGTAATGATGGAGAACGGCGCAAATTTTTCAGTACCTGGTGCAGGCAAGACCTTCTGTCAGCTCGTTGTTTGGAGGTGGCTCAATATCCGTGGAAATGTCGGAAACTTACTTGTCATTTGCCCGCGATCAGCCTTTGAAGCATGGTCGGCAGAGCCAGGTCTGTCGTTCACTCAACCTCCGCAAGCCCAGACATTCGGATTCGAACCAATTCAGCCTCGAACAGAAATCCTCATCTCAAACTATGAGCAATTGGAAAATGATCAGAAGCTCGGCCGGCTGAGAAGGTGGGTTTTAGATAATCAGTCCCTAATCGTGCTCGACGAAGCGCATCGGTTGAAAGGTGGAGCTGGCTCAGTTCGATGGCGTGCATGTCGCGAGCTTGTGGCTGACGCTCCCCGGGTTGATCTACTCACTGGCACGCCAATGCCGCAGAGCTTTGAAGACCTGAGGAATTTGCTCGCGTTGTCTTGGTCCGAGATTCCTCGATCCTTCTTCTCAGACGCCCGTCTCCAATCGTTGAAGAGGGGGAGTATGTTTGTTCGAACCACGAAGACCGAGCTCAACTTGCCGGATCTTAAAATCGTTGAGGAGCGTCTGCCCCCCGGTCGTATTCAGGAACAGATCTACTCAGCCCTGCGAAGAATGTATGTTGGGCAGTTCAGCTTGAGCTCTGCTGATGAAAGCACACTTGGGAGACGCGGGCGTGCAGTTATGTCGCTTATTGCGGCTGCAACGAACCCTGGATTATTAATGGGATTATCGGTTGAGGATTCTTATCTGAATCTTCAGTGGCCACCTCGCGAAGTCCAGTCAGCCGAAAAGCTCATGAATGTACTCGCCTCGTATGCGGAGAATGAAATGCCACCTAAGTATCAGTGGGTTAGTCGGTTCGTCGATGTTGCATCAAGAGAGAATCGGAAGGTTCTTGTGTGGAGCACTTTTGTCGGTAACTTGCGGGCGCTTCAAAGACTCCTTGCTCCGTATGATCCCGTAATGATTCATGGTGCGACTCCCTTGGATGATCGAGAAAGAGAGATTCAGCGATTTCGAAATGATCCCAGCTGTTCTGTGCTCATTACCAACCCCCAGACTCTTGGAGAGGGAATTAGCTTGCACCAGGTATGCCATGATGCCGTGTACGTTGACCGTAGCTACAACGCTGGGCTGTATCTGCAATCGATCGATCGAATACACCGACTTGGACTATCACCCGAACAGGAGACCAGGGTATTTTTGCTGTCCACGGAAGGCACGATTGATCAGCGAGTCTCTCTTCGACTCGAAGCGAAAATCAGACGACTGGCCGCAGCGATGGATGACTCAGACTTGGTACGAGTCAGTCTGCCGGACGAAGAATTGATACTAGACAGTGCCGCAGTTCTGGGAATCGACTCAATCGATTTGGATGATCTCTTCGAACATCTGCGAGTTTAAGGTGGCACCAGTAAGTCGTCAGTGGCTCGCAATAGTGCGTGATGTCGTAAGTGCTGCCGCAGAAGGACTCTCAATTCAGGAGTTCAATCGTCGTTCAGTGCTTCAGCCACTTGACATTGACGCGTCTCATTTTGATCGAGTTCGCGTGTTGGAGAAGCTGATCGAAGAAAAAATTATTGCAGTAGAGGACAGGTGCCTGGCAATTGGACGAATCGACGGTGCTAGCTGGCTCCTAGACGGTATGAAGGCTGGCAACAGTTTGGTGTGGGAGGTGGCCCAGCTCGTAGACGTGCAGGAGCGAGTGATCAGGAAGTTCGACCATGAACAATTGGCTGAAATCGGCTCAACAGGAGAGGACTTTGTGGTTGGCGAGCTAAAGCGACTTCTTTCGGCGGAAGACTCTCGGCGAATCAGGCACATCTCACTCAAAGATGACTCGGCGGGTTACGACGTACTAACGCCTTCTGTAACCCATTCGGATCAGGTCCAGTTACTTGAAGTTAAAACCACTGTCCGACCGGGAAATACTTTCAACTGCTTCGTGACGCGCAATGAGTTTCGCGTCGGTTGCAATAACTCAAACTGGTCACTGGTATGCGTTCGAGTCGTAGACAGCAAGCCAACACTTCTGGGACATATAAATCTAAGTGTGATACAAAGCAGTTTCCCAGTCGACCAAGAGCCAAGTATTCGCTGGGAGTCCAGCCGGGTACAGATTCCACTGGAGGTCCTTCGTCCCGGGCTTCCCTGATATGAATCTCTAGCGGTCGTAGAATTATTGGAATTCAGACGTGAAGCGCATTATCGTGCGACAGCTAATACTGCTGTACCTGAATCTCTGGGAATAATGAAGTTCCCTATCTACTTTTCTTTCGCTTGGCACGTTGTCTTGACTTGCGTGGCACTGTGTACTTATATCTGGTTGGTGCGAGCGCAGAAGGCTCGATTTTCCAGGGCTTCAGAAAGAGCGTTTCATCATGCACTTGCTGAGCGATGTCGTTCTTAACCGATATGTGTGGAACGACAATGAGAACGGTGTTTGGATATCTTTGGGTCGTGTTCTTCACTTCTCCGCTGGTTAGCTCCACGGTCGAAATAGCGCGTTGAGTCCCCTTAACTTCGATGTAATACTTCCTGCCATGAAGAGTTGCCGTGAAGTCATAAGGCTTGGTTGCGCTAGTGTCAATAATTTTCTTGAAACCACGGGCCTTGAGATATCCAAATGCAATCTGCATCGCGCGCTCTTCAATAAGCTTTCGCTTCTTCGCATCAGCAAGATAACCCTGGCCGGAGCTTTTGAGATTTCGAATTGAGGTTGCTTTAAGTTCTATTGCTCCTTGTTTCGCAAATTTGGTCTGGCTATGAAAGTCAAGTCTGTAGTGGGTTCCCTTTCGGGTAAAAGTAACGTCATAACGCCCGTAGCGCTGGAGATGACGAAGCGTCACTCTCGCTCCAGATTTCACGCCGAGGCGTTTTCGAAAATACTCGCCAAGGGGTGCGAGGTGCTCCTCGCCCTGAAGGTTTTTCCCCCTATCACCTGTGCGCTTTAGCCGAAACGTGCATCCATCGTCAGTTCTGACTTCAAAGCTCTTATTGCGTTTGGGAAAGAAATTCATGCGACCTATATCTGTAGGTACTGTGATGCAAGCCTCATTTCGATTTCGATCGCCTCGTTGGCCCCAATTGAGTCCACTATTCTTTGGAACCTCTGTTCTCTTGTCGCGGACGGTGAGGGGAAGCTTTACGGAACGAGCACTCTTCATGGGTCAGAGCTTAGTTGAGGTCTCAAACCTCGCTACGCGAGTTGCTCTCAGGGAGCTTCTTGTAGGAAAGCCGTTATCTCAATCACGCAATAATTTCGCGGAGCGCAGCCACAGTCAACATCGGGGAGCGAACATGAATTATTCGATGGCCATTGGCACATAACAGGGTGAGGTCATCAATTCGCGTGGTCGTCGCTCCGCTTTGCGAAAGTGGCACGTTGTGGTGGCATTCGATGAACCCGTGTCCACGATCGCCGTAGCGAGTCACAAAGTCAAAGTCGCACGCCTCGCACATCAGCGTGCCGAACTCATCCAAGCGGCGCTTCTTCAGTGTCCGAACTAGCTTCTGGTTCCGCTCTCTAGCTTGATGAACGCGGGTAAGAATCTTTCCTTCCGCGGCGCTATCTTCGCCTTCGGCAGACGTCTCCGCCGCAGGCGTGGCTGCACCCTGACGAATCGCCTGTGCCATTTGGGCAACAAGTCCTGGATTGCTGTGATACTCGTCCCAAACTTCCTGATCCCCTTTCGAGACGCCAGCCAGCCCGCGCCCGGGATATGCGGGGTCCAAAGCTTGGAAGTTGGCCACCTTCATACTGACGGCGTCCGGGCTGCGAAAGCTTGGGTTGCCGCGCCACCCAGGGTGAAGTGGCAGATTTTGGATCACACCACTGAGCTCTTGCACTTTCGGGTGACTGTCATCAAGCCATCCTGACGAGAGGTACAAGTCAAGTGCGAGAATCAACTCGTCTCGACTCCACGCCGGGAAACGAACCTCGCTCATTGGCCCACCTTAGCGAGCGGTCGCTCACTGCCACTCGTTACATCACACACCTCTTTGGGCGTTGGACAGCGCAGCTGACTGGTGAACGAGTGGGCGAGTCATCGCGCCGAGAGCCTCAAACTCGGTGCCGGAATCTGACTCGGACCGGCCCGCCCGGATGCTTCGAATTGGGCTTAGATGGAGGGATTCCCCCGCGACTGGGTTGGGTAGAACACCCCAAACAAGCGGATTTGTGGGCCAGATGCCTCAGATTTCAACATAAGTCCGACTTCGGGTGCGGGGGTTACAGAAAATCTCGAAAAAGAGGTTGCGAACGATACTTTGCACTAGTACGGTCGTATCCATGCAAAGTGATGGCAAACAGGTTCCTATCGACGGCATGGCCGCTCGCGTACTCGGCTCTCGTCCCGACGCAGTCGTCACCTATACAGATCGCCGTGGTCACGAATGGATGCTGGTGGCCGAGTTGAAGTCCATCAATGGGCGCCCCGAGATTGCAACACTCGTAGTCCACTCGGCGCAAAGCAATGCAGCAGTCAATCGACGTCTCCTTCGAGAGCTGCCATTGGGTCGGCTTTTTGGTGAGGTAGTTGCTGCCGAGGCGAGGTTCCTAAACCAGAGAGTCACCGGCAACAAGCGCACGACCGCGCACCAAGGGCGTCGTCACACGGATGACGAACTTCGCGCCGTGGTGCATCTCTATATGGATGCTCAGCGTGGGCGTCGCCCGGTGCAGGCGACGGTTGCAAAAACCCTTGGCATCAGTATCGCTGCGGCAAATAGAAGGATTATCGCCGCCCGTAGGCGAGGTCTGTTTACGGAGTTTCATGCTCAACACGGTTCGGTAAGTCCCCGAGATGCCGGCGCGCACGTCAACCAAAAGAGGCCACTGAACCACCTATCTCGTCAAAAGAAAAGAAAAGATCTTGACATTCCCACCCGAAAGAGACCCCTACATTCGGCAACCCGAAAGGACAAGGAATCCCCCCAATGACAAAAACACATGACCCCACGACCTCTTCAATGGTAGAAATTCGTGAGCTCGCATTGGCGCTGATGCGCGCCGACGACGAGCGCGATGTCGTATCCCTTCTCGTGAAGTTCGGGGTGTGGGATAACGCATCGGCCTGGCTGCCCTATGGAGGCGAAGAGAGCAACATGTCGGTGATCGGTAGCCAGCAAAGCGACGCCTTCGCTGCACTGGTCGAGAAAATCATTAACAGCGTCGATGCCTACCTCATCATGGCTTGCTTACTCGCGGGTATCGATCCAGAGTCACCCGAGGCTCCGCAGACCATGGATGATGCCATCAAGCGTTTTGGTCACATCTTCACGGGCCAAACAACAGGTATGCGTGTGCGCGAGGCGTACGAGAAGGGTGTCTCCTCTCGCGAACTTACCGAACTGGCGCGCAAGATTGCCGTCGTAGTGACAGGGGAGAAGGGCGCTCCACCGTGCATGTCGATTATCGACACCGCCACCGGGCAGTCGCCGGACGATTTCTCAAAAACTTTCCTCAGCCTCATGAAACAAAACAAGGTGAAGATTCCATTCGTTCAGGGCAAATTCAATATGGGAGGATCTGGAGTCTTGCGGTTTTGCTCGGAGCAGCATCACTTGCAGCTGATCGTGTCGCGCCGCAACCCGGCACTGCTTAACGCTGCGGCAACGGAGCGTGACGGAATGTGGGGTGTCACCGTTGTGCGTATGCGCCCCGCCCGTCCCGGCGAACGCCTGAGCGTGTATGAATACCTCGCCCCAAAGAACGCCGCTGATGCAAACGAAATCTTGGCCTTTACCTCTGCGACAATGCCATTGTTGCCATCAGAAAGTCTGCGAGCAGCTTGTACCGAGGATGCCGAGTGGGGAACCTTCAACAAGATGTACCAGTACAAGTGGCCCGAGCGTGTTGCGTCGTACTCTACGCAGATTCAAGGTAAGTCCACGGTGATGCATCTCAACATCAACTTGCCCGACGCAGTTATGCCGGTACGCGTGTATGAGTTGCGTGGCTACGCCGCGGCAAACCCGACGATGAATGTGTATGGCCTGCGTGCGCGCTTCGAGCAAAACGAAGATGTGCGTCCTCGGCTCGAGCCCGAGGTTCCGGTGGCCGGCACCATCGTGGTGAATGGTTTCGCTCTGCCCGTGCGTGCCTATGTCTTCAAGTTCGATGACGAACGCATGAGCACATATCGCGGGGAGTACGGCGTGATCTTCTCCCTCAATGGACAGAAGCATGGGCATCTGCCTGAGACATTCTTCGCTCGTAAAGAAGTTGACTTGGGTGTCTTGCGTACCAAGACCGCAGTCGTGGTCGACTGCGATGCACTTGACAACAATGCCCGCAACCAGATCTTTATGAACAGTCGCGATCGATTCGCCGAATCAGCGATGATGAGTGAGCTCTATCAGCAGCTCGCTGACTGGCTGAAGAAGAACGAGGTACTCGCGATCCTCAAGCGTCGGCACATCGAGGCTCAGCTCGCAAAGACCCTGGCCGAAGACAAACCACTCGCAGAGATGATGCGTAACCTCGTGAACAGCAACCCCGACCTTGCGGCACTGTTCAAGCACGGCTCACGCATCCCTGGCGGCGTGGGTGGTGGTGGCGGTACCGGAGCGCCGAGCATCTTCGAGGGCAAAGACCAGCCGACGTTTTTCCGCTTTCGTGGCGGAGAGAGCACCCTGAACCGCACATCACCAATCAATCACGCCATGAACCTCGAGTTCGAGACCGACGTGGTCAATGACTTCTTTAACCGTGCAGGCGCGTTGATGGCCGGTAAGTTCACGATTACTACCGAGCACCCGGCCGGCGGAGAAGTCAGCGGTGTCATTGGCACCCTGCACGATGGCTGCCTGCAGGTTCGGTTGAAGCATCCCAGTGCCGCGGTCGTCGACGACGAATACAAGGTGCGACTGGTCATCTCTGCACCTGACACCGAAATGGAGTTCGTTAACACGCTCACCGTGAAGGTGTTGCCGGAGACCAAGGTTGGTGAGCCAGGTGGCGAAGGTGAGCGCTCGACGGTGACCACTGGAAAAAAGGGTGGTTCGTCCCGACCTGGCATCGACCTCCCACGGATCATCCCCGTGTATCGCGACGAGTGGGCAACCCTCGGCTGGAACGACTCGACCGCACTTGTAGTCACGATGCTCGATGGCAAAGCCGAAGCATTCCAAATCAACATGGACAACCGTTACCTCGAGCAGGCACGTCGCAAGAAGCCGAAGAATGCCGAACTGTTGAATCGTCGCTTTCAATTCGGTCTCGCGATTACGGCTGTATCAGTTATCGCTAATGAGGAAGCAGCTCGTAAAGAGCTTGACCTCGAAGCAACTGAAACAATGTCAACTGAAGATCTTGTGCGAGTGGTGTGCACCAGCATCTCGCAAGCGGTACTGCCCGTCATTGATGTCCTGGGTCGCCTGAATGAAAAAGAGCTCGGTGACTTGGCTGGAGCCAGCGACGATGAATAAGCCGCTCCGTCTCCAAAAAGTCGACAAGACAACTTTCGCGCTCGAGAAGTGTTGTATTCAGACCGACAAACAACGCGTGCCGAGAAAGAAGGCATTATCACCAAAGACCGCGGCACGGCCAAAGTCGAAGAAGGCAGACCAGGTTGCTGGAGATGTTGCCGGCCTCGAGCCGTTCGCTAACGAGTTGGTTCGCCTCGCGCGCGACGTGACGCGTGAGATTGATCGCGGCCGTTTAACACCGCGCTGCCTAAGTGGCTTAATTGCGATGAAGCCGCTGATCGGATTGATTCAGGGCACCGCTTTTAAGATTCTCCGCACCACAGCAGAACTTGGGTCGAGTGGAGACAACATTGGCGCTGACGATGACGACGATATTGAAGCACCCTCCGATGAGGAATCTGATGTCGACGACGAGGGGTCGGGCTTGACGCCTGGCTATCTGTAGTTGCTAATGATTTTCGAACTGTCACTAGCTAACACAATCGAACGTCTCAGCACTCTCGAAGACTGCCCGGATGGCGTTGTGGATCTCAGTGCGACCATCGCGCATATCAACGCATACAAGGCGGTGGTCGACCAAGGTCGCTCTGATACGCGAAGTGCGGTCGTGCGTATGGCTGCCGCACTGTACGAGCACATTCAAGTGTCATTGGAAGTGTCCGATGACGAAGCGTCAAGCATTGAACACGTCTGTCACCGACTTGCGCTGTCAATACTCATGACACACATCTTCCGTGACTCACATCTCGCGAACCGGTATGAAAACCCACTGGACGCGATCGAGAACATTCTTCCATCGCGATACATGCAGCGACTCGAACTTGATCTGAAGTCAGTACCGTACTGGGCCAGTGAGCCTGATTCGGCCGGCATCATTCGCGCGAGAATCGACATCTCAGGCTGTGCATCTTTGGGAATTGCTGTCGCCCATCTTGCCGAGCCCGATGAAGACGATGAAGAAGAGAATGATACCTTCATTCAATTCGACGGCGCTGACGAATCAATACCGCTGCGGCGAATGTTTCGTCGCCGTGATCGCGACGACCGTCCCGAGCCAGAAGGCCCCGTATATCCCTATGACGAGAACTCATGGCGCGCATGGCATGAGAACCACGAACCACCGTTTGCAGATGAGGATGAGAGCCCCCTATGACTACGGATTCACCGCGCGAAGCACCATTCGTGTTGAAGATGTTGGTGGCGTGCATCGCCGTGCAGACAATCATGCTCGCATACACCATCACCAGGACTGCCGAGCGCCGCGGTACTACGGTCGTCATCTCGACGAGTAGAGAAGGCGGACCAGAGCGCGGTGCGTCGTGTCCGCGACCACGTGACCCAATGGTGAGCTTCACAGTCAATCCACTACCCCTGAAAGAGAAGGTCATATAGCCCATGCAACGCATTGACGGCGTCACCATAATTAGCCCAACGGATCTCGCCAACCATCTTGCCTGCAAGCACCTTACGTGGCTGAACCTAAAGTCACTCGAAACTGGCATCGCGCCACGGAAACTCGATGACGACCTACTCGAGGTCTTGAAGAGCTATGGCGAAGAACACGAGGCAACGTACCTCGCGGCGCTTGAGGCATCTCTGCAGTCACTCAAACGAACAGTCGTCGACCTCGACGCCCGACGTGACAAAGATTCTGCCTATACGCGCGACGAACTGATGAAGCGCATGAGTACCACCGTGGCGGCCATGAAGTCCGGCCCCGATGCTCTTTATCAGCCCACGTTTTACTCCGAGAAAGACGGCTTTGGCTGGGTGGGTCGTGCCGACTTTCTCGTTGCAGTTGACGAAATTATTTCTCAACTTGGTAACTACGCCTTTCAGCCATATGACACCAAGCTCGCTCGAATCGCCAAGGTCAATGCATTGATTCAGTTGTGTGCCTATGCCGAGCAGATTCAGGGAGTTCAAGGTTTGGAACCCGAGTTCATTCACGTGGTCACCGGTTCAGAAGAAGAGGGCACAGTGTCGGTTCGCCTTTCAGAAGTATCTGCCTACTACCGGCGGGTTAAGCAGTCGCTGGTCGACGCTCTACTCGAATCTCCAGAGCACAGTGAACCCGTACCCAATGAGCATTGCGATGTTTGTCGCTGGCGCGCGGAGTGCAATGCGTACTGGCGCAAGGCCGACGACCTCACCTTCGTGGCGGGAATGTCGGCGACAAACCGAGAGAAGCTTCGTGCGGTGGGTATCACCAAACTCGAAGAACTTGCTAATCGCAATGAAGTCAAGACTGACATCAACCCCGACGTGTTGTCTCGTCTCAGAAAGCAAGCGACACTGCAACTCATAACCAAATCGAAGCAAGAGATCGATCCAGAAACGTTGCCCGAGACGGAGTTCGTCCGCCCAGTCGAACGTGGGCGCGGATTCAGCTTGCTGCCGGAGAAGAATGCCGGCGACATCTTCTACGACATTGAGGGTCATGCCTACCGGGGAAGCAAGGGTCTGGAGTACCTGCACGGGCTTGCCTGGGTCGACACCGACGGCACACCGCAATACAAGGCCATTTGGGCACATGATGCGGAGGAAGAGCGCAAAGCGTTGATCGAGGTAATCGAGTTCATCAACAGTCGAATTGCGATGCCGGACCATGAGAACCTGCGCATCTATCACTTCGGTCACTATGAGCCGTCGGCGCTGAAACGGCTTGCTACTCGGCACGTCACATGCGAGACGGAATTAAGCAAGCTACTGCGTGAGGGTCGGTTTGTAGACCTGAGCCGCATCGTTACCCAAGGCATGCGTATCGGAGTCGAGTCATACTCAATCAAGAAACTCGAAAGGATGTACGGCTTCAAGCGCAACGACCTAGTCGAAGAGGGGAAGCTCAGCATCGTGTGCTACGAGGAATGGCTTGCATCACGTGGTACGGCAGAGTATGCGCCAGAAGGCAACATCAAGCATCTTGACGACTTGAAGATGTACAACATGAACGACTGCCTTTCGACCATCGAGTTGCGCACGTGGTTGGAGTCCCAGCGCGCGTTGCTTGCCGATGCATTGCCCACACCCGAGCTCAACGATCTCGTCCGCCCGTCGCTCAACAAACTTGAGGATGAACCGAGAATCGGTGATGGTTTGGCCGAACAGCTCAATGCAGGTCGATTTGATCGCTTACCCGAAGACCAAGCTGCGCTCTTGGAGTACAAGTGGCTCCTTGCCGATTTGCTCGACTTCCATGAGCGCGAAGACGCTGTCAGCAAATTTGAATTCATTCAACTTCGAGGGATGACGCAAGAAGAGCTCTTTGAGAATTCGAATACCATCGCAGGCCTCAAACTGGAGAGCGCCGGTGATATTGAAGAGCCGACCGGAAAGAAGAGACTGTGTTCGCAGATTCGTCGATACCGGTTTGACCCTTCACAAACGACCACTATCGCCCTCGGGAAACAAGTAACTGCGCCGAACTATCACCCATACCTCGAACCAGGTGCCGAAAAGCCCGTCTTCCCGAGCCTGGAAGTTGTGTCGCTTGATCTTGACCATGGCGTCATTGAGCTTCGGCTCAAGTTCGCTAAATCACTTATGCAAGACCCCGCAGCGATACAAGACCCCACAGCCGTGTTCTTAAACGACTTCATCGGTAAGAGTGTCTTTGTAAAGGGGTTAGAAGAGATCGCCACCTCGGTGCTAGCAGGCAATGAAGCTGACCTCGGTGCAACAATCGACCTACTGAAACGATTTCCCACAAAACTTCAGAGAGGTAGCGCTCCGATTGGAGCGGTTGAGGTGGAGCGTGAGTGGAGAGACATGTCGTCTATCGTGCAGTCGCTCGACGACTCGTACATCGCCATTCAGGGCCCTCCTGGAACCGGAAAGACCTACTCGGCAGCGAACATGATTCTCGATCTCGTGAAACGAGGAAAGCGAGTCGGTATCACCGCAAACACGCACGGTGCCGTTCGCCAATTGCTCGACGAGATTGCCGTGCGCGCTGGCGACCATGGCCTTACCGGTGCGCAGCCAGTCACGGTGATTGTCGGTACGGGTAAGCCCGATTCCGAAAGCGAAGCAGGATCAACAGTCATGATTGCGCGGCGCGAGAAGAATGAGAAAGTCGCGAAGGAACAGTCGCACTATCAGATTGTCGCTGGAACCAGCTTCTTGTTCGCTAGGTCTGAAATGCGCAATTCAGTTGACGTACTCTTTGTCGATGAAGCGGGGCAGCTGTCGCTCGCTGACACGCTGGCGGTGTCATTAGCCACCAAAGACCTCGTGCTCGTCGGCGATCCGCAGCAGCTTAAGCAACCAACAAAAGCCGCGCATCCCGGCGAGTCAGGCTTGTCTGCACTTGAGTACATCAATCACGGTCGCGATGTAGTCCCCGAGGGTTACGGCATTCTGCTGAGCACCACAAAGCGCATGCATCCGTCAATCACTGCCTTTGTTTCAGAGCAGGTGTACGAAGGTAAATTGCACTCAGCACCAGGTCTCGAGCGTCAGGCGGTGAGCGGTACAGATTGGCTGTCTGGATCGGGTTTGCGGTGGTGGCCGGTTGAGCATTCTGGTCGTACGACGGTGGCGCCTGAGGAAGCTTCTTCTGTAGTTGAGACCTTTTACTCAATGCTTGGTCGCGACTTCACCAACAAAGATGGATTGAAATCAACGATTGCACCGGAGGACGTCTTCCTGATTGCCCCTTACAACATGCAGCGCACTGAGATCTTAAGGAGATTGGCCGGTCACGCTGATGCAAAAAAACACGGTGTTACCGAGGACTTGATGCGCAATCGCGTTGGAACCGTGGACAAGGCGCAGGGAGACGAGGCGCCAGTAGTGCTGATGTCGTTTACGAGTTCGAGTGCGGAAGATATCTCACACGGTATGGCTTTCCTTTATAGCAAGAACCGGTTCAATGTCGCAGTTTCGCGTGCGAGAGCATTGGTGGTCGTCTTTGCGAGCCCTCAACTGCTTGACGTGAATTGCAAGACAATTGAGCAGGTTCGTCTTGCCAACATGCTTTGTAGATATGTAGAAGTCGCCGAGAGCAGAAAATGACGGTCATGTTTCGTCTTGTGCGCGGTTACCGCCTAGCACCCGGCGCTGACCTACGTAGCGTAGACCTAAGCGCATGTGACTTGGCATATGTCAATCTTTCGCACGCCAACTTGGAGTTTGCGAACCTGCGCAACGCCGATCTGGCGTGTGCGAACCTGCGGTATGCCAACTTTCAAGGTGCCGACCTTCGTGAGGCCAACTTTTGGGGGGCCGACCTCACCGGGGCGGTCTTCGTCGACGCACTTCTCGACAAAGCAGTACTGACTGCGGCAAAGATGACCGACGCAAACTTCATTGGCGCAGAACTCACCGGTGTCTGGATGTTCGCATGACTCAGTTTAGTTGGCCGAGCCAGTAGGCAATAGTCGTAATGATGTGAGGATTGCCTATCGGGCCAACAACCGCTTAGCCGATCTGCGAATCACTTTGAGTTGGTTTGAGCAGTGGGGAACTACTGAAGTAACGGAAACTCAAGCTTGCTTCCTTGGTCACTCTTGATTACACGAATGCCAATCGGCAGCTGGTCCTGCATCGTCTCTACGTGAGTGATGACACCGACTGTCCTTCCGCTGTTCTGTAGTTTAAGCAAGGCGTCCATTGCATTCTCAAGTGTCTCTCTATCAAGACTTCCAAAACCCTCATCGATAAACAGACTTGGAATCTTGATACCGCCTGCATGACTCTGTACCACTTCGGCGAGCGCTAAGGCCAGAGCCAGTGAAGCAAGGAAGGTCTCGCCACCAGACAGTGATCCCACACCACGTTTCTTGCCGTTAAACGAATCGAGTACATAAAGGTCAAGACCTTGTGCGTGCTTGACCGCCGAGTCTGCATCTGGCGTAAGTGTGATTGAGTACCTTCCCGCGGTCAGTTCATGTAACTGCTTGCTTGCCACACGACACACTTGCTCGAAGAGTCGACGCTGTACCCACTCCTGCAGCCTGTAAACACGGTGGGCTCCGACACCCTGTCCAGTATTCATGGCCTTCTCAAGCTGTCTTGCCTCAGTGAGGCACTCCTCGGCGAATTCAGCCTTTGGTCGAAGTTCGGCGAGCACGCGCTCGAGCTTCCCAATGCGATCACGTAGTGACTTGACTTTCTCTAGTTTCGTCACCGCCGCAGTTTGCGTATCCCGTTGTGTGCTTAGATCACGTTCTAGTGCTCGAATATCGGGTAGCTCCTTTGGGATCTTCTTGCCGTCGACTCGTGCAGCGAGCCCGATGATTTTGTCATCACGCTCTTTAGCTTGCGCAACCAAGTGGTTCTTCTCTCGTAGCTCTTTATCCTTTAGTTGCGCGTCGACTGCCTGCTCGAGACTTCGGAACCCTTCCTTCTGTAACGCCTTCTTGACAGCCCGATCAAGAGTGGAGACCTGCGTCGTCTCATTGTCGCACTTTTGGTCGAGCGTGTGCTTTCGACGAACTAGCCCGCTTAGCTTGTCTAAGGCTTGCTTTGTCTCACGTCGTTGCACGTCGCTTAGGTGCGAAGGCAAGTCTGCTTTGGCCCGCTCGATCGCAGCCGAAACACGGTTGATAGCCGTTTTTGTACTACGAAGTTCAGCAGAGCAGGTCGCTATGTGTTCTTTAGCAGTCGAGAGCTTGTCGGTGAGTTTCTCATAGTTGGACTCAATTCCGTCGCGGGCCTTCGCTGCGATTTGCGCTTGTTTGTACTGCTCACGTAACTTCCTTTGGGCGGCAGTCGTGGGAAGCTTCGCTCTCGCAGTCTCCGCGCTGGCGAGTGCCTTTTCGGCCTCACGGACTTCACGCTGAGCATCCGCGACCGTCGCTCGAGCTTCAGCGTGTCTATCGATCGATGCTTGTAGGTCAATTCTCCGTGTCACAGGTGCAGGCTTCGGGTGATCAGTTGAACCACACACAGGGCAACGCTCATCATCCTTGAGATGTTTGGCGAGTTGTCCGGCCAAATGATATTCGTGAGCGGCTTGTGACTTCAGTAGTACCTTCTCTGTCTTGGCTAGTGCCATATTGGCTCGATTGAGCAAATTGGTAGCAATGGTGAGTCGACGTGTCGCATTTTCCACGTCCGCAGACTCGAGTTGTCGATCAAGAGCATCTACCTTCCGCTGCAACTCGGCATGCTTACTGACCTGAGAATTGGTTGAACTCCGCTTAACGCCCAGTTGTGCCTTCTTGTTCTCTAGCAGCGCTATTGCAGCTGTCAGTTTCTTTATGTCTCCGATGAGTTCGTTAGACCGTGTTCGGGCGTCATCGAGCTCATCCTTGAGCGTTGCATCATCGTCAAGCGCCTTTAGTGCTGCAGTTACTGCACGAGACAGCACTCCATAGTCTTCAGGGAGGTTTCTTGACGACTCTGAAGCGCCTCGGAAGGCCCTAACTTGTGGAATATTGATTCTCAGCCGCGTTGATTCACGACGAACGTCACGTAGCACTTCCTTGCATAGCGACTCTGTTTCTTCGAGCGCCGATGCCGCGCGGTCGTAGTCATCTCTCTGGCGAAGAGCTCGCTCTGCGCGCTTGTGGGATTCAATGGACTCGGTCGCTTCTTTGACGAGACTTGCTTCCGCTCGCGCGTCGTCGCGTAGTTCCTTCAATCGCTGGCTATCCAGGTAGATCTGTTTGAGGTCCTTCGCGCGCGCTAGGTCTCCGCTGAGTTCGTGCATTCGGTCTGCCGCGGCCTTGCTTGCAAGTTCTAACCCGGGAATCTTCGCTTTGACAGCCTTCTTTGCTCGAGCAAAGTCAGAGGTTTCATCAGGTAGCCCCAAATCGGGGTACAGGTTCCGGACATTAAGAACTTCACTGGCGGTGGTGTACGACTCAGTCTTGATCTTCAACTCGAGCATGTTGAATTCGTTTGCGAGTTCGTTGGCGAGCGTAGCCACTCGCTCGGCAACAGCATCGTAAACTTCTGTGCCGAAGATTCTTTGTAATATCTCTTCCTTGTCACCGGTCTTTGCAACAAGAAACTCCTGAAACTGTCCCTGTGGCAAGAGAATGATCTTCATGAACTGATCAGCAGTCAGCTTCAGTAGATCTTCCACATGTGCTGTTACTGCCTTGCGCTGTGCAACTCGTCTTCCCTTTGGAAGTCGTTCGTAGTAGTCGCCGGCCGCCCCGGTAATATCCCGAAACACGCGATGGTCGGCTCCATTGTGAGTGAACGTGAACTCGATGAAGGATCGCTTGTGTGGGAATGTGGACTTGACATCCCGGCGGGATGGCACCTGTGCGAACAATGCGTAAGACATCGCCTCGAAGATTGTTGTCTTGCCGGCACCTGTTGGCCCAACCACTAGATACAACCCGGTGGCGTCGAGATGCTCAAAGTCAATCGTGACTTCATTGGGGAAGGCGCCAATTCCCGCCATCCTTAGCAATTTGGGTTTCATGACTTACGCCTCCGTGGAACTCATGACATCAGCGACTGCTCGGTCGGCGAGCTCGTGCTTGAATTTATTCTGCTCAACTGCAAAGTATTGAGCCATGTAGTCGGCAACGTCTTCGGCAACCGAGCGTTGCTTTCCGCCGACAATTTCCTGGATTGTGCCATCATCGTTGATAGCTGTCTGTTCCAACTCGAGAGCGTACGGAAAGCGTTCACGGATGCGGGCCATCGCGCCAATCTGAACTTGTTTGTCCGTAAGCTCGACACGCACAAAGAGCTCCTGGGCGTCCTTAAATTTAGGGTTCCGTAGTACGTCGGCGAGCTTGCCCCGGATGGTGGCGCACTTGCGACCAACTGTGACCGGAATCTTGGTTGAAGTCATGTTGGAGGTGTCGATCATGACAACCGACTTTTCGTGATCTTCAGAAAATGAATAGGGGATTGGTGAGCCTGAATACACCACGTTGCCCTTCGCACCGAACTGCCGCGGTCGGTGTAAGTGGCCGAGTGCGACATATCCAAATCCGTCGAAGATGCTGTGATTCACCATGCTGGAGCCACCCACCGACACCAAGTCACGCTCTGACGCGCTCGATGTGCCGCCAACAAGGAATGCATGAGCCATGACGATTGCGCGACTGGGGTCGGCAACCATTGTTCGCTGATGGGCAAGAGCTACACGCAGTACATTCTCATGCGTTCGGTCACCATCCTCGACTGCCCAGTCAATACGGTTTGGTTCAAGGAACGGAAGGCAGACAACTTCCACGCTGTCGCCTGAGTCAGACGAAAGTCGAATTGGTGATCCAAGCGCGCGAAGATCAGCATGCTCGGTGCGGATGTGGAGTCCGCCTCCGGCCATAAAGCGAGAGCCGAAGTGAAGACGGTCGGCCGAATCATGATTCCCTGAGATTGCGACAATCGTTGCTCCGGCGGCAGCGAGGTTGGTGAAGATCTCGTCTGCGACAGATACGGCATCGGTGCTAGGTGCAGCTCGGTCGTAGATGTCGCCCGCGACGAGGACGGCATCGATCTCTTCTGCTTTGACCAAGTCGCAGAGCCACACCCCGAAGAGGCGCTGAGTCTCGAGAAGGTCGACTTTGGACCAGACCCGCCCAATATGCCAGTCAGAAGTGTGCAAAATCCGCATGGTCACCTCATTACGCACGAACGCAAGCTAATTGTGCGTGCATCCAGAAACTGCCAATTCGAGTCGGATTTCCGCAATGCTGTGGACTCATGCTCGCGACATCTCACTCCTCGTGATATCGGTCTTCGTTGTCGAAATAGAAGGTCTCGTAGTCGCCGAATCCTTCGCAGCAGTCAGCGATGAGGTTGTCAAAATCGCTCAGGTTGCACTTCCTTGATGGCGGCCTCTGTTCCCACACTTCAAAGTCCTCATCCCGCAACTCGCCAGATTCAGTCGACTCTTCGCTCATGTAAGGAAGCTTCCTCCGCTGCACGTAGCCATCTCGCATTTTAAGAGTTATTGGCCGGGAGACGAAGAACAGCTTGAGCAGGCTGGGTATCGGGCTTGGCCGACCCTCGCTATCCAATTTCATCGGTACGGCGGAGAACTCGCGGGCCAGTGCTCGAAGATCATCTTGGTGCAAGGCGTCGATGAGCAATTCCTCGAGTGAAGTGTCGCCGTAACGATCCGCCACCTCGTTGCCGAGTCTCAGTATCACCACGACCAAGCTGATTAATGCCCCAAACGGGTCTTCGCAACCGTCGTCGCTCGTGGTTACCGCGGTGAGAAGTCGTGCCGTGAACTCTGCGATGCCGTACTCAACATCGGAGCGAAGTGCTCGACCATCATGCGTTAGCGGCAAGAGCCTCTCGATGAGGCTCGAGCAATCGATCAAACCGTCAGGGACCACGGGATGCTCAAGGCTGCTCCGGTCCTCGTTAAGTGATTTGATGAAGTCATGCAGGTTGAAGTTCATTTCACTTCCCTCCACGGTGTTGTCCGATGCTTGAACCGACATGCATCCAGCCGCAATGGCGGCAGTGGTAGGGACGATGATTCGAGTGATGCTGTCGTCGCAGATCTCGCGCAAAGTCCTCGGCATCGCTGTGGCTGAACATCATCTTGCCAGCAGGGACACACATCTCGCCCCGTGAGCGTGGATAGACCGTTCGGCCCTTCGTCCGCCGTTGACGATTCTTGTTGCGTTGACTTCGGTGATTGCGTCGTTTGTTTGAGTGCATGGGATGAAGATAGCGGGGCGAAAGTGCCTCGAGGTGCGAAAACGTGTCGAATCAGAAAAATATCTTTTGCTTCACGACATCAAGCACTTCTCTGAGCAATTCTTCCGCATCAATGGGTAGAACTAATGCGGAAATAGTTTTCAACTTTTTTGCTCCGCGATTGTTTGTGCCAATACTCGTGTAGTTGCGCGAATCAAATCGTGCCGTGGATGCGCAGATTCAGTTGTCGAAGTCCGCTCTCGCTCAGAGTGTTGGCGAACATGTGTGTTGCTTGCCTCGTATTGGTTGCTGTCTGCATCTAGTGCTGCGCCAAATATGACCTGTATCAGCAAGTGGACACGGAACAAGCTGGTTGGCAAGTTCGATCTGAATCGAAGAACAGGCTCTGTCACGGACAATGGTTGGAAGCAGAGTTATGGCTCAGCTGAGTGACACCCTCGCTCTATCGTGAGGTCAGTGCCAGGTTTGCTGAACCTCCTCCTGCGTCGGCAAGCGGTTGTCGCGTCGGTGCGCGCGGCCGAACCGACCATCGGGCGTGCGCTGTGGTTGGTGAAGTCGGCCCAAGCCCGGGTCATCGGATCGCGAGATGCCTTCGTGCGGCAGCGTGGCACACGCGCGATGCCCGACCCCGATGGCGGGGCGCTCGACCATGAGTTGATTGTCGCCCTGGACAACTACCGCCATGTACGCGAACAACTCGAACTACCTGCCACCGAGGTCTTCGGTTTATGGAAGCAGAGTTCCGCCGATCGCCAACACGTGCTCTCGGTGACGAACACGCTGGCGATGATCTTCTCCCGCGAGGCGCGAGCCCGCTATGTCGAGCACCTCAACATCGTTGAGCGGTCGATGCGAGAAGTGCATGAGTCGCTGCCCGAGGCGTTGCCGGCCGAGGCGCTGCAGAAGGCGGCACAACCAGTCGCGTCCGCGAGCGAGTCGCTGCAACGATTCCGTCAGAACAACGCGGCCTCGATGGCGGCACTCGAGTATCTCGACAATCAGCGAATGCCATCGTCGCCAGCTACGCCGGCCAGAGAGATGCCCGCAGTTGAGGTGGCACCGCCGATTTACGGCGGACTGCCGTTGGAGATTGCGACACGAGTGGAGACCACGCCGCTGCAGCGCGGGCCGCTGACCGCAATCCTCCGGCGGTACCAAGAGTTCGGGTCGCGTTATCTCGTTCTGCAGGAGCGCTCGTTACTCGGCGACGACATGGGGCTCGGCAAGACGGTGCAGGTGCTCGCGGCGATGTGTCATGCGCATGCCGAAGGCGCCAAGTGGTTCTTCGTGGTCGCGCCCAACAGCGTGATCGCCAACTGGGAGCGCGAGGTTCGCAAGCACACTCGT
>Ga0194129_10003134_pt1 | contig 23370 bp, 17 predicted proteins | sample TA2KigCa35mmetaG_FD_150862 | JGI IMG/M metagenome (GOLD analysis project Ga0194129, IMG submission 150862) | Freshwater microbial communities from Lake Tanganyika, Tanzania - TA2015038 Kigoma Deep Cast 35m | ecosystem: Environmental > Aquatic > Freshwater > Lake | place: Tanzania: Lake...
GTCTTCATCCAACACGCATTCGACGCACTGGCCCGTGCCGACGTCGCAGGCCGGGCCGCCCGGGTCGTTGGTGCAGTCGGAGTTCTGCGTACAGGAAGCCGCCGCCTCCGAGGTGGCCGCGAAGGCGAGCAGGAAGGCCGTGACGAACTGTGCGAAGCGGACCCAGAGTCGGTGACGATTCATGGCTTTTCTCGAGGGAACGTGCGGGGCTCAGTGGCGCGGTCGGGACGGATTCCGAGTGAACACGCTGAACGCCAGCGCACCCTATCAGACGATGTCCGCGCGGTGGAACAGAATTGTGGCGGATGTCGGGCCGGCAAGGTCGCGCGCCCGCGCCGGCCACGCGCCAAGCGATTGAGATTCTTCAATTTTCTGGAATGGCGTCCGAGAGCGTCGCGGCGCAGCCGGGTCCCGGGTTGTGCTTGCAGTACTCGGTCTTGATGGTCTCGGCGTCGAGGCCCGAGAAGCGGTGGCGCCCGTTGACGAGCCAGGTCGGGCTTGCGCGGATGCCGAGCTCCTCGGCGTAGGCGAACGAAGCCGCAAGGAGGCGCTTGCCCTCCGGGCCCTCCGAGCAGGACGCGAGGGCCCCGGGGTCGATGCCGGTGACGGGGGTCGCGCAGGCACGCCAGGCCGCGCTCTCGAGGTCGCGGTTCCGGCACCAGACGTAGTCGAGGAATTTCTGGTTCGCGGCGTACGCCTTCGCGGCGCAGATTTCGCGCAGATCTTCCGCGATTTCCGGGTCGCCGTGCATCGAGCGGAGGCCCGTCGTCGCGTCGCCGCTGCCGATGAACTGGACGCGGAAGTCGATCGGCGCGCCGGCGGCGCGGAAATGGGCGAGCACCTCGCGCATCGAAGCGAGCCCCCGCACGCAGTAAGGACAGTGGGACATCACGAAGACCTCGAGCCGGCGCGGCGTGAGCGGCCGGCACGCGAGCACGCCCTTGCAGCGTGGGTTCGAGCAGCCCCCGGGGTCCGCGCAGATCGGATTCCACCCTCCGCCGGCGTCGAGGATCCGGAACGTGCCCTGGGTCGTGAGGCGCGAGCGCAGCACCGCGAGGGCCTCCGGATCCGCGTCGAGGGTGACGTCGAAGGTGGCGAGGGGCAGCTTCGGCGCGGCGGGCCCGAGCGCCGTGAAGAGCCGCTTGCCCTCGGGCGTCGCGTAGTCGAAACGCTGGATCGACGGGTTGCCGACGATGCGGCGCAGCACGCGCTCGAGGCGGTCGTCGTCGCACTCCTCGCAGCGCGCGTCGCCGAGGAGGGCGACATGGACCCGCGGCGGCATCGGAAACTCCCCGCACGCGGCGGGCTTCGGGACCGACATCGCGGCACAGATCGCGCGGCCGAGCTCGTTCGGCTTGCGCCCGGCCTCGTAGCGCCGCCCGGCGATGAAGAAGGTGGGCGAGCCGTCGGCCTCGCGGGCGTCCGAGCGTCGGAAGGACTCGGCCGCGAGCGTGCGGCCTTCCTCGCCGTCGATGCAGGCCCGCAGCCGCTCGACGGGCGCGCGGACCTCCGCGGCGCACGCCTCCCAGTTCGTCGCGACCTCGTCGACGTTGCGGTTCTGGCAAGCGAGGAACTCGAGCCAGCGCGGCGTGTGCTTGTGGGCACAGAGCTGGGCGATGTCCCCTTTGACCTCGTCCGGCCCGTGCATCGACGCGAGCGCGCCGGCCTCGCCAACCTCGCCGATGTAGTCGACCTTGAGGGCGACGCTCGGCCCGAGCTTCGCGACGACCTCGGTGATGCTCGCCTCGGCGCCCAGCGCGTACGGGCACTGCGACATCACGTGCAGCTGGACCGGCACGGGCTTCACGGTCGAGTCGGCCCGGGCCGCCACCGGAGCACCGAGGAGGCCGAGGCCAGCGAGGAGAAACGCGAGCGCACGGGCGGCGCGGCGGAGACGAGCGAGGGGACAGTTGGGCATGTCGTGGGATCTCGGGTTGGGGCGCGGAGCCCTGCGAGTGCACCCGATCGCACCGCGCGGACGCGAGGGGAAGCAGGAAGCCGTCGTCTGCTCTTCGGCGAGGACCCGAGCCCCCAACTCGACCATCGACGCTCGACCGGGGCAGCGGTAAGCCGGCCACCCCATGTCGTACGATCACCGCAGCATCGAGGCGCGCTGGCAGCGCTACTGGGACGAGCACGATACCTTCCGCGCGCGGCGCCGCGAGGGCCGGCCGAAGCTCTACATCCTCGACATGTTCCCCTACCCCTCTGGCGCGGGGCTGCACGTCGGCCATCCCGAGGGGTACACCGCGACCGACATCGTCGCGCGCTACTCGCGCATGAAGGACATCGACGTCCTGCACCCGATGGGCTGGGACGCGTTCGGCTTGCCCGCGGAGCAGTACGCGATCCAGACCGGCACGCACCCCGCGGTCACGACGCAGCAGAACATCGCGACCTTCAAGCGCCAGCTGAAGAGCCTGGGCTTCAGCTACGACTGGAGCCGCGAGGTGGACACGACCGACCCCAACTACGTGCGCTGGACGCAGTGGATCTTCCTGCAGCTCTTCAAGAAGGGCCTCGCGTTCCAGGACGAGGTCACCGTCAACTGGTGCCCTGCGCTCGGCACCGTGCTGGCCAACGAGGAAGTGATCGATGGCAAGTCCGAGCGCGGCAACCACCCCGTCGAGCGACGCCCGCTGCGCCAGTGGATGCTGCGCATCACCGCCTACGCAGACCGGCTCGAGGCCGACCTCGAGGGGCTCGACTGGCCGCGCGGCACCCTCGTGATGCAGAAGGAATGGATCGGCCGCAGCGATGGGGCGCTCGTCACCTTCCGCGTGAAGGACCACGACGCCTCGTTCGAGATCTTCACGACGCGCCCCGACACGCTGTTCGGCGCGACCTACTGCGTGCTCGCGCCCGAACACCCGCTCGTCGGGACCATCACCACCGACGCCCAGCGCGCCGCCGTCGATGACTACGTCGCGAAGGCGAAGAACCGAGCCGAGCGCGAGCGCGCCGCGACCAAGGAGAAGACCGGCGTCTTCACGGGCGCCTACGCCGTCAATCCCGTCAACGGTCAGCCCGTCCCGATCTGGGTCGCCGACTACGTCCTCGTGACGTACGGCACCGGCGCTATCATGGCCGTCCCGGGTCACGACACGCGCGACTGGGAGTTCGCCAAGGCGTTCGGCCTGCCGATCGTCGAGGTCGTCAGAGGCGGCGACGTCGGCGAGGCGGCGTACACCGACAGCGAGGACGGCGAGCTCACGAACAGCGGCATGCTCGACGGCCTGCGCCCGCCCGAGGCCAAGCGACGCATCACGGCCTTCCTCGAAGAGCGGGGCCTCGGCACGAAGAAGGTCCAGTACAAGCTGCGCGACTGGGTCTTCTCGCGCCAGCGCTACTGGGGCGAGCCGATCCCGATTTATTTCCCCGTCGACTGCGAGGGCGATCCGCGGACGAGCCCGCACGTCGTGCGCTACGATCAGCCGAGCGCGGTCGAGGAGTCCGAGCTGCCGCTGCGGCTGCCCGACCTCGAGGACTTCAAGCCGGGTGACGATCCCGCCGGTCCACTCGCGCGCGCCGTCGATTGGCGCTTCTTCCAGAAGGACGGCCGCTGGTTCGCCCGCGAGACGAACACGATGCCGCAGTGGGCCGGCTCGTGCTGGTACTACCTGCGCTTCATCGACCCGGGGAATGCGAGCGAGGCATGGTCTCCCACCGCCGAGCGCGACTGGATGCCGGTCGATCTCTACGTCGGCGGTGCGGAGCACGCGGTGTTGCACCTGCTCTACTCGCGCTTCTGGCACAAGGTGCTCTTCGACCTCGGCTTCGTGAAGGACGCCGAGCCCTACGCACGCCTCGTGCACCAGGGCCTCATCCTCGGCGAGGACGGCGAGAAGATGAGCAAATCGCGCGGGAACGTGATCAACCCCGACGACATCGTGCAGGCGCACGGCTCGGACGTGGTGCGCCTTTACGAGATGTTCATGGGACCACTCGAGGCCGTGAAGCCGTGGCAGTCGACGCAGATTCAGGGCGTCGTGCGCTTCCGCGATCGCGCCTTCGCGGTGGGCTCGCGCGCGACGACCGAGGCCATCGACGAGACCACGCGCCGCCTCGTGCACAAGACCATCAAGAAGGTGGGCGAAGACATCGAGCGCATGGCCTTCAACACGGCGATAAGCTCGCTGATGGTGCTCGTGAACCACCTGCAAGCGCAGGATCCGGTGCCTCGCGAGGCCGCGGAGGCGCTCGCCCTGCTCGTCTCGCCCTTCGCGCCGCACCTGGGCGAGGAGCTGTGGAGTCGGCTCGGCCACCCCGAGACGCTCGCCTACCATCCGTGGCCCGCGTTCGAGCCCGCGCTCGTCACCGACGACACGATCGAGCTCGGGGTGCAGGTCGGCGGCAAGACCCGCGGCACGGTCCGCCTCGCGAAGGACGCCGACACCGCGGCCGCGCGCGCCGCCGCCGAGGCGAACCCGGACGTCGCGCGCTTTCTCGAGAGCAAGGAGGTCAAGAAGTTCATCTACGTTCCTGGCCGGATCCTGAACTTCGTGGTGAGCTGAACCGATGCACGATCCCGAGCTGACGAAAGAGGCGCTGGCCGAGCTGCCCGCCGACATCGCCGAGAGCCCGCTCTTCAACGGCGATCTCGCGCCGGTCCCCGAGCGGCGCCGCAACTGGACGACCTACAACTTCGCGGCGCTGTGGATCTCGATGGCCCACTGCATCCCGACCTACACGCTCGCGGGCGGGCTCATCGCGAAGGGCATGAACTGGTGGCAGGCCCTCCTGACCATCGGGCTCGGGAACCTGATCGTGCTCGTGCCAATCCTGCTCAACGCGCACCCGGGCACGAAGTACGGCATCCCCTTTCCGGTGCTCGCGCGCGCCTCGTTCGGGACGGCGGGCGCGAATGCTCCCGCGGTCGTGCGTGGGCTCGTGGCGTGCGGGTGGTTCGGGATCAACGCCTTCATCGGCGGCGAGGCGATCCACACCTTCATCACCACGTTCGCGCCCGGCTTCGCGAGCCTCGGCGGCGGAGCGAAGGTCGCCGGGCTCGCGGTCTCGCACCTCGTCACGTTCCTTCTCTTCTGGGCGCTCCACATCGTCATCCTGTACCGCGGCATGAACGCCGTTCGCGTATTCGAGAACTGGGCCGCACCGATCGTGCTCGTGCTTGCGGCGCTGTTGCTCGTCTGGGTGGTCGGTCGCGCGGGCGGTGCGGGGCCGCTGCTCGACAAGCCGTCGCAGTTCAAGAGCGTCGGCGAGTTCTGGCCGGTGTTCGTCCCGAGCGTGACCGCGATGGTGGGCTTCTGGGCGACGCTCTCGCTGAACATCCCCGACTTCACGCGCTACGGCCGCGGCCAGAAGGAACAGATGCTCGGCCAAGCGCTCGGCCTCCCGACGACGATGATCGCGTTCTCGGCGATGGCCCTCGTCATCACCAGCGCGTCCGCCGCGGTGCTGAAGGGTGTGCCGCTCAGCGACTTGTGGAACCCGGAGTTCGTGCTCGGCCAGATGACCTCGGCGACGCCGCCGCCGGGCGCGACCGAGCCCTTGATCACCTCCGCCGGAACCCGCGCCGTCGTGGCGGTGGTCGCCGTGTTCGGCATCATCATCGCGACGCTCTCGGTCAACGTGGCGGCGAACCTCGTCAGCCCCGCGAACGATTTTGCGAACCTCGCGCCGAAGCACATCAGCTTCCAGACTGGCGGCGTCATCACGTGCGTCCTCGGCATCCTCTGCATGCCCTGGAAGCTCCTCGCCGACCCCGCGACCTACATCGACGGCTGGCTCACCGGCGTGTCCGCGCTCCTCGGCCCGATCGCGGGCATCATGATCGCGGACTACTTCATCTTGCGAAAGGCCACGCTCGACGTGCCCGACCTCTACCGCGAGGACGGGCGCTACCGCGGCTGGAATCGCGCCGCCCTGCTCGCCCTCGCCATCGGCGTCGCGCCGAACATGCCTGGCTTCCTCAAGGGAATTCACGTGATCGCGAGCGCACCGCCGGTGTTCGACGCGCTCTACATCTACGCTTGGTTCATCGGCTTCTTCCTCGCGGGCGCGGCGTACCTGGGGCTCGCGCGCGTGATGAACGTCGCGGAGGCGCCGGCGGAGACACCCCACCCGTGACGGAGGCTCCGGGCATCGCCGCCCATCGCGCGTTGCCCGCGGGACCACGTGGGATCGCTGCGCGGCCCTGCGGCGCCTGGCTCGTCCTCTTCGCGGTCGGATGCGGGGGCCCGGTGCGACCGCCGCCTGTCCCGCCCGCGACACCGCCGCCCGTCGTCGCGGCCTCGCTCGGCGGTGCGCTCACCGATCGACCCGTCGTGGTCGAGACGACGAGCGCCTGCACGCACGCGCGCGCCCGCTGCGACCTCGGGACTTGTACAGTCGAACTTCACAACGAGTGCGAGCTGCCGATCCTGTGCGAGCTGACGGTCGCCGCGAGCTGCGGTCCCGGGGGGAACGCCCCGAGCGCCAAGGCGACGCAACGCGAGTCCGTCCCCGTCGACACCGCGACGACCCTCGACGCGAGCGTCGACTGCGGCGCCGAGCCGCCAAGGAACACGCGGCTCGCCGGCCTCCGCTGCCGCTGAGCCGTGGACACGCCGTGCGCTGAGGCCGCTTGGCTGAACCCGTCGGGCGAGCTGCACCTCAGTCGGCGAAGAGCTTGAGCCGCCGCCTGGGCGCGCTCGCCGTGGGCTCCCATGACGCGTCGCCGTCGTCCGGCTCCACGACGATCGACCACGAGCCGTGATCGAACGGCAAACCTGGGCCGAGCGATTCCCGAACCAGCCGCTCGCGCAACCCGCGCTTGCGCATCTCGAGCGCGCGGTGATGGCAATACGGGTTGTTGCCGCGCCGCCCGAAGAACACGTGGGCCGTCCAGTTGCAGCCGCCGCGGCAGACGGACGCGTAGTAGCACCGCGCGCACTCGCCCCACAGCGCGGCCGGCGTGTCGCGTCGGGCGAAGGCGAGCTCCGCGGTCTCATGCCAGATCCGCGCGATCGAGGTCTCGCGCACGTTGCCGCCGACGTAGCCTGCGGTCGGGAGCGAGGGGCAGCCCTTCACCGCGCCGTCCGCCTCGAGGCCAAGCCCCGAGTGACCGGCGCTGCACCCCTCGTAGTATCCGCCTTCGCCGCTCGCGGTGGTGTGACCGCGCAGCGCGTCCTCGTGCGGGCCGAAGTAACCGACGTTGTTGCCGGCGTAGAGCTTGAGACCCCCCGCGCGACCGCGTGCCGAGAGCTCGGCGAGCTTCGGGAACACGCGGTGCAGATCGAACGGCTGAAAGAGCCAGTCGGGCCGCTCCGCGGCGCGCCCCATCGGCACCGTCATCGCGACCTGCCAGGCGTGGCACCCGAGCTCGAGGAAGAGGTCGAGCATCCCGTCGAGCTCGGGAAATGACAGGCGATTGAGCTGTGAGTTCGCCGACGTCGCGACGCCCGCCGCGCGCAGGTTTCGCATCGCGAGGACGGCGGCATCGAAGCTGCCGGTCACGCCGCGCTGCACGTCATGGGTCGCGCCGAGCCCGTCCAACGACACGCTCACGCTGCCGATCCCGGCCTCGTGCATCCGCCGCGCGAGCTCGAGGGTCACCCCGCGCCCACCGGTCACCATGCTGCACAGCATGCCGGCGTCGGCGATCGCGCGGACGATGGTGAGGAAGTCGGCACGCAGGTACGCCTCGCCGCCGATCAACGACACCTCGCGCGCACCCAGCTCCGCGAGCTGCCGCACCACGTCGAGCGCCTCGGCGGTGTCGAGCTCGTCCTCGCGCGCCTTGCCCGCTCGCGAGCCGCAGTGAAGGCAGGCGAGATCGCAGGCAAGCGTCAGCTCCCACACGACGTGCCGCAGCGTGGTGCTCACCGCGCGCGAGCCTCTCCGTAAACCTGCCCCTCGCTCATGGCGAACGACGCGCTGGATCGAGGGGCGGCGGACCGTACACGCGGTTGGCCGATTTCGGCGGTGCGCCCGTGGTCGAGGGCGATGGAGTCGCGACGGGCGAGGTCGGCGCGGACGGCGTGGGGTCCGGTGGCGCGAGGGGTGGGCTCGACGAGGCGCTCGTCGCCACCGTGCTCGAGGGGGCGCCGCTCGGCCCGTGCGAGGTCGCGGTCGGCGCGCAGGCCGCGAGGCCAAGCCCGGTCGTCATGACGAGCGCCGCGAGCGGGCCACGTCGCGAGGGCGCGCAGTGAGGGCAAGCCTCGTCGCTCGCGAAGACGTGCCGGTGGCAGGACGAACAGACGACGAGTCGCGGCATGCGAGGACGATAGCGCCGGAGCGCTCACGCGAGAAGGCTTCGGCGCGCCCGCGGACTGCACCTATGAAACCGCAGAAGAGCGTTTCCCCGGCGCGGAGCGAGGCGGGACGCGTCACTCGCCGCGCTTCGGCGGATCGCGCGGGGGTGGCCCATAGACCGGGACCGGCACGCCGCCCTTCTTGACGCGCCACGTCGACGACCCGTCGTCAGCGTCCTGCTTGCGAGCGGGGGGCGGAGGCTTCGGCGAGGTCGATGCCGACGCCGATGCCGACGGTGATGCAGACGGCGAGGTCGCGGGAGGCGAGTCCATCGTGGCGGAGGAACTCGCCTCGGGCACGACCTGCCGACGCACCTCGGCATCGCTCGGCGGCGGGCCGTAGACCGCGACGGACGGCGCGTCGACCTGGTCGGGCGGCGACGCCTCGATGTTCACCGTCGCGCTCGGCGTCGTACCGTGGACGGCCTCGCGCACGTTCGGAGCCTCGGAGCCCGCGCAGGCGGTGAGGCCGAGGCCGGTCGAGACCACGAGCGCCACGAGGGGCGCGACGCGTCGCTCGGCGCAGTGCGGACACGCCTCGTCGGTGTTGAAGACGTGGCGACGGCACGACGGGCAGACGGTGAGCGCGGTCATGGTGTCGGGACGATACCCGCCTCGTCGCGCGAGCGGAAGCCGCCCGCACGCTTCTGCTTCGCGCCCTGCGGTAGTAGCGTCGCGACGCATCATCGCCGGAGGACAACACGTGTCATCGAAGCTTCTCTTCGCCACCCCGACTTACGAGTACCTCGCCTCCGAGCTGTGCGAGGTCGGCGGCTTCGAGCGCGGGGCCATCGAGCGAAAGGTGTTTCCCGACGGCGAGACCTACCGCCGCGTCGTCGATGATCCGTGGGGACGCCACGTCGTGTTGCTCGGCGGGACCCCGAACGACGCGGACTGGCTCGACGTGTACGATCTCGGCTGCGCCATCGCCCGCGCCGGAGCCCGCTCGCTGTCCATCGTGATGCCGTATTTCGGCTACTCGACGATGGAGCGCGCGGTGAAGCCCGGCGAGGTCGTGACGGCCAAGACGCGCGCGCGGCTGATCTCCGCAATCCCATCCTCGGAAGGCGGCACGCGCACGTTCCTGTTCGATCTCCACACCGATGGGATCGAGTTTTACTTCTCGGACAGCCACGTCACCCATCACCTGTACGGCGCACCCCTCGTCACCGAGCTCGTGCGAGAGCTCGTCGACGCCGAGGCCGCAGGCGACGCGTTCGTCCTCGGCGCGACGGACGCCGGACGTGCCAAGTGGGTCGAGAGCCTCGCGCTCCAGCTGGGCTGTCCACCGGCCTTCGTCTACAAGCGCCGCGATCCGAAGGACGGCGCGCTCACCGTGACCGGCGTCAACGCCGACGTCGAAGGCAAGGTCGTCGTGATCTACGACGACATGATCCGCACCGGCTCGTCGCTGGTGCAGGCGGCGCAGGCCTACCGCGGTGCGGGCGCACGCTCGGTGCACGCCGTCGCGACGCACCTCGTCCTACCGGGTGACGCGGTCGAGCGGATCCTCGGCTCGGGCCTGATCGATTCGATCAACGGCACGAACTCGCATCCGAGCGCGGCGAAGGTCGGCTCGCGGGGTCGCGTCAAATCGGTCGCGCCGCTGCTCGCGCGCGCCGTCGAGCGGAGCTGAAGCCACCGCGACCGACGACGACCTCGCGCCTGCGCACGCGCCCCCGATCAGTCGAGAAACTCGACGAGCTCGCGCTTCAGGTGCCAGGGCTCACCCGGGGGCGGTGGGTGATCGAGGGGCAGCGGCAGCGCCTTCACTTTCGCGACCCGACGACGCGCATCCCGCGCGGCCGCGGACAGCATGCGGCGAAACGCCTCGTGACTCAGCCGGCGCAGGTTCGTGCTCGCGAGGAGCGCTCCCCCGCGGGCCACATGGGCGATCGCGAACGCGGCGAGCTTCTGGTAGTCGCGCTCCGCGCGAAAGGTCGTGTGCCGGGTGGTCGAGTAGCTCGGCGGGTCGAGGACCACGACGTCGAAGCGCTCGTTCGAGGTCGAGAGCCAGGCCGCAGCGTCCGCCTTGACGAGTTCGTGCTCCGTGCGCGCCGCGCCGTGGTGGTCGAGGTTCTCGGCGGCACGCTCGAGCGCGACGCCCGACGCATCCACGGTCACCGTCCGCCGCGCGCCACCCGCGACCGCCGCGACCGTGAAGCCACCGTGGTACGCGAAGAGGTTGAGGAGCGAGCGCCCCGCGAGCGCGCGACTCACCCAGCCGCGCGCCGCCCGCTGGTCGAGGAAGAGCCCCGTCGAGAGACCGTCGCCGAGGCGCACCGCGTAAGCGACGCCGAGCTCGCGGACCCACATCGGCGCGGGCGCGGCCTCGCCACGCACCGGGAGCGGCGGCGCGACGTCATCACGCCGCGTGTCGACGAGCGTACTCGCCTTGCGCGGGCGGAGCTTCGCGTAGACAGAACGAAACCCGAGCGCGTGGACGGCGTCGAAGATCGCCTCGCGTGCGACCAACGCCTCGTCGCTCGCGAGCGAGACGACGGCGTGCTCACCGTACACGTCGATCTCCAGCCCCGGCAGCTCGTCGCCCGCGCCGTGCACGAGCCGGTAGGAGTCAGTGTCCTCGCGCAGGGCGAGGGCATGACGACGATCGAGCGCGTCGCGCAGGCGCCCGTCGAGACCGTCGAGCGTCGCATCGCCCGCGAGCCAGCGCTCGAACGCGGCAGGCAGGGCCGCGCGCGAAGGCACGCGCGCGCCCGTCCGCGGGTGCGAGAGCTCGAGCGACTCGAGGTGCCACATCAGCCGAGCGGCCGGGGCGCCGCCATGCTCGCGATCGCCCGCGACCGGAGCCTCCGCGGCGGCGAGGGCCTTGCGCAGTGACTTGACCCCAGTCAACCTCAACAGGAGGCGCTCTCCGACGCGCCGCACGACCTCGTGGGGGATCCCGCGGGGCCGTGACGTCGTGCCGACGAGGTGCGTCGTGGGGGCGCCGCGCTCGAGCTGGGCGGCGAGGTCGCGGGACGCGTCGCGCGAGTGCGCGAACACCATCACGCCGGACGCCTCGCGATCCAGCGCGTGCAACATGGCGGGCTTGCTGCCCAGCCAGCGCTCGAGGCGTGAACCGATGTCGCTCACCTCGAGCGATTCGACCGGATGCGACGCGACGCCGGCCGGCTTGTCGACGACCAGCACGTCCGCGTCGCGGTGGAGCACCCACGCATCGCGAAACGAGGGCGAGGTCGTCGGGCTCACTGCAGGACGTTCGTCCCCGGCGGCGGGGTGAACTCGAACTCACCGTCGGGAATCGTCTCGGGCTGCTCGACGTGGATGAAGTCGAAGCGGTTGCGGTTGCCCTGCGCGTCGATGACGAGGACCCGCCGCACGCACGCCGGATCGCCCTTCTTCATCAGCTCCTCGTCGATGTAGAAGAGCACCTTCTCGTAGCCCGGGTTCGGCACACGCGGGGTGCCGACGATCACGGGGCCTCCCTCCCACTTCGCCGACTCGTTGAAGGCGAACGTGAACGAGTACCGCAGGCCCCTGCCGAGGATGAACGCGAGCGCGCCCGGATACTCGGTCGTCGCGACGGGCCGCGTGAACATCTGCTGGTTCTCGGCCTCGTAGATCTTCAGCGTGACGCCGTCCGAGACCACGCGGTTCTTGTTCGGCGAGTGGTACGAGAACGACACCTTGCCGGGGCGCTTGATGTAACAGACGCCCTCGCTGTTCTTCGTCGTTCCGGCGATCTTCGCCGTGTAGCGCTGCTGAAATCGCGCGCGAAACCGCTGAATCGGGACGTAGATCGCGTCGACCTTCTCGGCCACGGCGTCGGCGCTGTTGGGCAACGCGGGCGCGGGCGCCTCGGCGGTCGGAAGCGCCGGCGCGGACGACGCTGCGGAGGTGGGCGCTCCCGGCGCAGTGGGTGCGGCGGTGCCGGCGGCCACGCTGACAGACGGGCTCGGGGAGGCAGGCTTTTTCGTGGCGGACTTGGAGGGGTCGGGCTTGGCTGCCGCGCCTCCTCCCGCGGGGGGCGCCTTCGGCCTGGCCGTCGCCGAGCCCTTCACCGCGTCGGACGCCGAGCCCTCGTCGTCGTCGTCCTCGTCGGCATCCGGCAGGCTCGCGGACGCCCCTGCCGAGGGAGGCGAAGATGGGGAGGGCGAAGCTGCCGAGGGCAGCGACTCGGCCGAGCCTGCCGCAGCCCCGGAGGCCAGCACCGCCGCGGGACGCGCGGCGCTCGCGGTCGAACGCCCCTCCGGCGCATCCGAATTGCAGGCCGTGAGCCCGGCACAATCGAGGAAAAACAGGACGGCGAGCGCGCGTGACGCCACCGAGGAGAATCGGCTCGAGGTTCGGTTCGAGTTCATCATGAGGGTCGATACGACGCGCGGTCGCAAGGTCAAGACGGCCGAAAGGGTCGCGAGCTTACACGAGACCGTCCGCTAGCTATACTGCGCCGCCATGAGGCTCGTGAAGATCGCCGTGGCGTCCGTCAATTCCACCGTGGGCGCCGTCCGATCGAACGTCGACCGCGCCATCGCGATGGCCCGCGAGATGGCCGCCGAGGACGTGACGCTCGCCGTCTTCCCCGAGCAGGTCGTCGGCGGCTACGCGACCGAAGACCTGGTGCAGTGGCGCGGCTTCGTCGCGAGCCAGCGCGCCGAGCTCGAGCGCTTCGCCGCCGAGACGGCCGCCCTCGCCACCGTGTTCGCGGTCGGGCTCACCGTCGGGCACGGCGGCGACCTCTACAACGCGGCGGCCCTCGTCCACCGCGGCAAGCTCCTGCTCTTCACTGCGAAGGAGAAGCTCCCCACCTACAACATCTTCTACGAGGCGCGCACGTTCTCCGCGGGGGTTCCCCACATGGCGCTCGAGGCCGACGGGATACCGCTCGCCGATGCCCTCGTCGCATTCGACTTCGGCACGGTCGCCCTCGAGATCTGCGAGGACATCTGGTCCCCGGACGGCCCGATGCGACGGCGCTGCTACTCGGGAGCCGAGATCGTCGTCAACCTCTCGGCGTCGCCGTTCCGTGCCGGTGTCGTCGCGACGCGACGCGAGATGATCGCGACCCGCGCCTCCGACAACCAGTGCACCGTCGTGTACGCGAACCTCGTCGGCGGAAACGACGGCCTCGTGTTCGACGGCGGCGGCTTCGTCAATCAGAACGGCCGCCCGATGCTCGAGGCCAAGCGCTTCCACGAGGGCTGGGAGGCCACCGTCGTCGACCTCGACCGCACCCAGCGCTGCCGCCGCGAGGCGAGCACCTGGCGCACCGACGCCGAGAGCTTCCGCGCGGCAGAGCGCACCGTCCCGACGCTCCGCTGCGAGGCCGCGACGGCCGACCGCAGCGCGCTCCGCTATCCCCTGCCGCTCGGCTACGGCCCGCCGAAGGGCGTCGGTGGACCGGTCGACTCGGGCGACTACCCGAGCTTCTTCTTGCCGGTCCGGGGCGAGGTCACGCTGTCGCCGCGCGATGCGCTCCTCGATGATTTCTTCGAGGCGATGGCCCTCGGCGTCGCGGACTACTTCCGCAAGACGGGCGCGTTCGACAAACTCGGCATCGCGCTCTCCGGCGGGCGCGACAGCTGCCTGTGCGTGCTGGTCGCGTGGCGCGCCGTGCAGCTCATCCATCCCGACCTCGAAGGCGACGCCCTGCGCGCAAAGGTCGGCGAGCTGCTCCACACCTTTTACATGCCGTCGCGCTACTCGAGCGACGGCACGCGCGACGCGAGCATCCGCATGGCCGCGGACGTCGGGGCGAGCTTCGCGATCATCCCGATCGACGAAGCCTTCGAGAGTGAGCGCGCCGTGACCCGCACGATGCTCGCAGACGAGCCATTGACTTCCGTCACGGAGCAAAACATCCAGGCCCGGCTCCGGGGCACTCGCATGTGGAACTGGGCCAACACCAGCCGCGCGTTGTTCTTGCAGACCGGCAACATGAGCGAGAAGTCCGTCGGCTACACGACCGTCGGCGGCGACCTCGAGGGGTGTTTCAGCGTCATCGCCAACCTCCCGAAGACCGTCGTCGTCGCCCTGCTCGTGCGCCTCCATCGACGCTTCGGCTTCGAAGGGATCGCCGCGGTCCTCGCGACGATGGCTGGGCCCGAGCTCGCGTCCGCGCAGTCCGGCGAGGCCGAGCTGATGCCGTTCAGCGTGCTCGACGCGTGCCTCTACCTCCACGCCGGCGAGAAGCTCTCGGAGGACGAGCTCGCCCTCGCCCTACCCGCCCTCTTCCCCGATCTCCCGCGCGAACAGCTCGCCGCCTGGACCCGCAAGTTCGTCACCCTCTTCACGCGCTCGATCTTCAAGTGGGTGCAGGCGCCGCTCGCCATCCACGTCGGCTCCCTCGACCTCGACCGCGAACGCGCGCTGCAGCTGCCGGTCGTCCAGCGCACCGAGTGGCGCTGAGTCCGCGCGGCGCCACCACTCGCGGGGGGCGGCCTCGCGGGGGGGCGGCCTCACTGGCGGCGCTTGCGGCGCGCGAGGAGGATCTCTGCCGCGGTGAGCGCCCGGCCCCGCTCATCCGTCGCCGAGACGGTGGTCGCGCTCGGGCCCGGTGCGGGCTCCCCGGCGCTCGTCGAAGCGGCCTCGAGGGTCGGCTCCTGCGGCGACTCCGCGCGTCTTTGCTGCGTCGCAGCGCGCGCGTGTTGCGGCGCAGTGCGCGTCTCCGACGAACGGCTCGGGAGCGGCTCGAACGGCAAGGGCGTACCCGTCGATGGCGCGCCTCGCGACGGCGGAACGCGTGGCAATGAAGCTGCGGGCGGAGGAGCTAGCGGCAGCGCGGGCTCGCCGGGAGAGGGCGCGGCGGCGCGAGCCTCGTTGCGCTTCGACATCAACGCCGCGAGCGTGGCGTCCGCCTGAACGGCCTCGACACGCGGCGCATCGCTCGGAGACCTGACGTCGGCCGTCGCCCCGGCGCGCGAGGCGAAGAGTGGCTCATCGAGGATGGAGAGCCGGCGCGCGGCGACGGCGAGGAGCCACGCGAACGCGGCGAGCGCGAGCAGCTCGGTGGTGACGTCCTCGTAGGTGAAGCGCCGCGGCCCCCGATCGGCAAAGATCCCGGCGAGCGTGTCGCGACGCTTGCCCGAGGTCAGCTCGGCGATCCGCGCGAGCGCCGCGGCATCGCTGCCGGTGGGACGGAGCTCGTCGCCGAGCCCGAGCGCCGCACCCGCCGTCGCGACCGCCGCCCCATCGAGCGCATCCACCGCGGTGGCGACGTAGGCGCCCGGCGACTCGAGGGGCAGCGCGGCACGGTAGCTCCCCGCTCCGGCCGCCTCGAGGGCGATGCGGCGAGAGAACCCGCGCGGGCCCCGCACGAGGGCCTCGAGCCTGCGGAACGTGCTGAGGCGCCCGTCGTCGTCGACCACCGTGGCGCGTAGCTCGAGCTGCCCGGAGACCACCTCGGCCTCGAGCCGCACGCGGCGGTCGTCCTCCCGCCGCGCGACGTGGCGCGCCACCTGCGCGGCCAGCCTCGCGGCCCCTGGCCACTCGGTCCAAGCGCTCCCCCAGCGGTCCTTGAGATCGCTCGTGAACGCGGCCGTGTGCCCGAGGCCGACCTGCCACTCCGCGAGCACGGGATCACTCTCCGGCCCCGTGAGCGGCACGTTCGCGCGAGGCTTCGCGATGGTGACGACGTAGCCCCCGAGCTCCGGCGCAGCCGCGACGTCGACGCCGTCGAGCGCGGGGTGGTTCGGCCCACGCGCGACGCGGAACGCGCGATCGATCACGGCTGCGCGCGACGCGAGGATCGTCTCTTGCGTGAAGACCGCCGGCAGCCGCTCCGCGTTCTCGACGATGTAGAAGCGTCCCTGCCCGAGCCGCGACAGGTCCTCGCAATCCGGGACGTCGTGCCCCTCGCCGAGCGCCACGACGCTCGTCGTGATGCCCGCGCTCGCGGCTCGCTCGACCGCGCTCTTCACGACCGGGGTGATGTTCTCGGCGTCGCTCCCGTCCGCGAACAAGAGGACGTGCTTCAGGTTCACGGTCGCCTTGCCGAGCGCCGCGTACGCATCCCTGAGCGCCACGTCGACGAGGATGCCGCCACCGCCCGGACCCGCCTTCCGGATTGCGGCGTCGACCGCGGCCGGATCGGTGACCGGGGCGAGCGGAACCGTCCAGTGGCTCTCCGTGTCGACGTGATCGACACCGAGCAGGTCACCCGCCCCGAGCAGCGCCGCGGAACGGGCGGCCGCCTCGTTCGCGAGATCGAGCTTCGTGAGCGCGCCGACGCTCGCCGCCATCGAGCCGGAGATGTCGATGGCGATCACCTCGGCGAGGCTGCCGCGTCGCCGATCCTGCTTGAGATCGAACGAGACCGGCGAGACCTCCTCGAGCACGCTGCGGGCGTACCCGCCCGGACCAAAGCTCCGATCACCGCCGAGCAGGAAGAGGCCACCCCCGAGATCGCGTACGTATGCTGCGAGCGCATCGATCTGCGCCGGCGCGATCGCGTGGGCGGGGATGTCGCCGACCACGATGACGTCGTACGCAGCCATCGCGGCGACGTCCGCGGGAAACGACGAGACGCTCCCCTCTTCGACCGAGAGCTTCGCGCCACGCAGCGCCCCCGCGACGAACGCCGTCTTGCCCGGATCTCCATCGAGGACGAGCGCCCGGGCCGGGCCGCGCACGCGCACGAAGGTGGTACGCGCGTTGTCGTCGGCGGACTCGTCGAGCCGAGGGTCGAGCGCCGTGACCTCGACGTCATAGCGGTGAAGGCCGCTGCCTGGCGAGGGCTCGACGAGCGCGAGGACGTTCTCGCCTGGCTCCACACGGGCCTTCGCGCGACGCACGAGCACGCCATCCCGCAACACCCGAAGCTCGACGTCCGTCGCCTCGGGCGCCGCGACGACCGCGCGGAGTCGCAGCGACTCGGCGTCGCTCGAGCTCGACGGCGCACGCAACGCGACGAGCCTCACGTCCTTCATCGCGCGCTGCTCGAGCACCACGACGTCGACCGGGATCCGACTCGCCGCCGCCGCGGCCGCGGCTGCCATCGCGTCGCCACGCGTCGCCACACCGTCGGACAGCACGACGAGCCGCGCCGCCGAGTCCGCGGGTAATTCCGCGAGCGCACGGCGCAGCCCAGCCGCGAGGTCGGTCGCCTCCCGCCCAACCTCGACGCGCTGCGGCGACGAGGGAGCGCGCCGCGGACGAGGTCGCTCCTCGCTCGCGGCTTCCCCCGCGAAGACGACCCGCCCGAGCCGATCGTCCTCGCGCATGCTGCCCTCGGCGACCGCGAGCTCCCGACGCACGCGCTCCTCGGCGCTCGGCACGAGATCGATCGAGCGACTGCGATCGAGCACGGCGACCACGGTGAGGCGGTCGAGCGGGATCCCGAGCTCGGGGCTCGCGATGGAAAGGCCGCAGGCAAGGACCGCGAGCGCCGTCGCCGCGTCCATGAGCCGCCTTCGTCGCGGCGTCATTCGATGGCCTCCCGCAACGCAGCGCAGGCCGGCGAGCAAGACGACCACGAAGCCGATGGGCGTCAGCGCGGGTCGCCCGAAGCGCAGGTAGGCCTCGGGCAGCACGCGGGCCCAGGTCATCGCCACGAGGAGCGGCGGCAGCGCAGCGACGACGAGCGCGCCAAGCCAGACAGGTCGCGCGCGGAGGCCGCGGCGCCAGCCGAACCGGAAGCCCAGCGTCACGAGCGTCGCCACGACGAGAAGGGGCCAGCCGCGCTGCAGCCCGCTGAGCATGGCCTCCTTCACGGCGACGCCTCGCTCGACAAGGGCGCTCCCACGCGCGCAGGCCTGCGGGTGAAATACCAGAGGTCGAAGAGGATGAACGCGAGCGCGAGCAGCGCGAGCCAGTGCCCATGCTCGCGCGGCGCCATCACCGAATCCGGACTCCCGACGACCTGGTCCGCGCCGGCCTCTCGGTCGAGCCTCCGTCGCAGGTCGCTCTCGTCCTGCGAGACCAAGTTGACCGCGATCAAGCTTGAGCCTGGTCGCGGGGCTTGCCAGCTCACGTGGTAGAAGCCCGCGCGCTCGACCTCCGGGAGGATCGCGATCCCGTTGCTCGCCTCGACGCTCCGCCGCACGCCGTCCCCCGCGCCGGGCTCGGTCACCTCGACGGCGCGGACCGCGAGCGGCACGTGCGCGCGGACCACCTCCCCCGTCGAGGCCGCGAGCTCGAAGGCGCTCGCGCGATGGGTGCGTGCCGCCTCGAGGAGATTCCGGGCGAAGACGACGAACGAGGCCTTGTAGGGCCAGTCGCTGTCGGCGACGTCGAAGCCGAGCAGGGTCACCATCCGGGCGGTCGTCGAGGCATCGCACGCGAGGACGCCTTGCTCCGACCGCAAGAGCTCCTGCCGGCGACTCTCGGGCTCGAGGGCCAGCGACGACTCGACGAACACGTCATCGAGCGCGAGGAAGCGCATCCTCGGATCCGCGTCATCCCACGACGTGATTTGTGGCCGCTCCAGCTTCGCGCCGATCTTCGCGCCGAAGCAGGCGCCCGAGGGCGGCGCGACCACCCAGACGTCTCCCCCCGGAACGAACGGCGGACACGCGCGCTCGAGCACGACGAGCGCGTCATCGGGCACGTTCGCGAGCGCTCCCGGGAGCGAGCCGCGCTGCACCTCGGCGTCGGGATCGGACGCGAGCACGCGCTCGAGCCACGGCGACGGCTCGGTGGGCGCTGCGAGCACGACAGGCAGCTTCCGGCCCGGCGGGATCCGCGCGTACGCGACATCGTCGACGGCGAGCGCGTCGCGAGGCGAGAGCTCGAACACGAGGCCGCTCCCTCGGTCGCCTTCCGCGGGGTTCCACGTCATTACGACGGGCAAGCGCTCGCCCGGTGCCACGACGACCTTGCGCGACGCCAGCGTGTCGGAGGCACCCCGCTGCTTCATCGTCACGAAGAGGTCCCGGGGCGCGGCGCCCTGGTTGGCGATGAGGAGGAAGGCTTGGACCTGCTCGCGACCGGACGTTCCGTCGCTCCCGTTGCGAACGTCGACGCGCACGATCGCCGCGTTGTCGGTCACATCACCGACTTGCACCACCTCGATCGGGACGACCGCGTGGAGCGAGGCCGGGCGAGCGAGAGCCCCATCGGTGACGACATGGATCCGTCGCCTCCCCGAGAGCTGACCGAGGCGGGTCGCCGCGAGCGCCACGGACGCGCCGAGATCGCCCTCGACCTCGCGAACGACGAGGCGGTCCAGCGCCTCGTGCATGCGCCGCACGTCGCGGTCGGGGGGCATGGCGATCCGCGGCTCGCGGCCTGCGTCGAGGATCATCGCCTCGGTCCCGGGAGCGAGCGCATCGACGAGCTCATGCGCCACGCGTCGCGCCTCGTCGAGCCTCGAGCCCTTGGCCGAGAGGGCCCCCATCGATGCGCTGGTGTCGACGACGATCGCGACGTGGTCGCCGAGGAGCGTCTTGCCCGCCGTCGTGGGACGCGCCGCAGCGAGGGCGATGGCCACGAGCGCGAGCGCTTGCACGATGAGCGGAATTTGGAGGACGAGCCGCTTCCAGGGAGCGCGCGCAGCGAGCTCGCGTTGCACCTCGCGCCAGAGGAGCACCGAAGGAACGCGAACGCGCTGCCGTCGGACCTTCAGGATGTAGAGCAGCACGAGCGGTCCGACGAGACCGACGAGCCACAGCGCTCCGGTCGACAGGAAGCTCACGTCGACCTCGACTCGGAGGCGTGCCCGGTCATGGCTCGACCGCCCTCCCGACGAGGCGACGGATCACGGGCTCGAGCGGTGCGTCGGTGCGCGCCCTCACGTACGTCGCACCGTGGCGCTTGGCGAACGCGCGCAGCGCACCGAACAGCCCGGCAAGCCGCCGCTCGTACGCCTCGAGCGTGCCCGGATCGAGGACGAGCTCGACGCACTCGCCGGTCTCGGCGTCCTCGAAGGCGAGATCGCCATCGAAGGTCGGCGCGACCTCCTCGGGCGCGAGGACATGCACGAGCGCGACGTCATGCCCCGCGGCGACCGCGCGTCCGAGCGCCGCAAGCCATGCCCCGCCATCCAGGAAATCGCTGAAGATCGCAAGGAGCCCAGGCCGCGGGCTCTCCCTCACGACGGCGTCGACGGCCTTCGCAAGATCGGTCGTCCCAGCGGCGTCGAGCCCATCCAGGCTCCGCAAAAGCGCGGGCAAGCCCTGCCGACCGCGCGCGGGCGGATGCGCGCGAACCGAAGCCCCACCGGCCGCAACGACCTGGGCGCGCTCGGAGGCCGCCAGCGTCATGTAGCCGAGCGCCGCGGCGAGCCGACGCACGACATCGAATTTGCGCGGCACCCCAAAGCCGAGCGACGCCGAGGCGTCGCAGACGAGCCGCGCGACGACGTCCTCCTCGGCGCGGAAGAGCTTCAACACGGGCTCACCGGTACGCGCGTACGCCGCCCAGTCGATGCGCCGCAGATCGTCACCGGGCTCGTACGCGCGGTGCTCGTGGAATTCCGCGGAGCCACCGCGTCGCCGCGCCAGGTGCTCGCCCGGCCCCCCGGAGCGTGCCGTGAGGTGAAGGCGTCTTCGCAGGACCTCGAGCTCCCGAACGAACTCGGGGTCGAGCAGGGCGGAGTTCGCCATGCGGGGTCCTCAGGCCCGACGAGCCCGCCTCGCTCGCGTCGCGGATGGCACGCTCACCTCGCTCGCCTCGACCACGGGCGAGGCCTGCCGCGCCACGATGGCGGGAGCGGGAGGCGGGACGATCGCCTTCCTCAGCGCCGCGCCGAGCGCACGCCAGGTCACGCAAGCCGAATCGGGCAGCGCCTCGCGGAGCGCCGTCACCGCGTCGTCGGAGCCGTCGACGAACACGATCGGGATGTGCCGCGTGGTGCGCTTTTCACGAAGCGCGAGGGCGAGGCGCTTGCCGTGGCCAGGCTGCCGGCTGAGGTCGATCACGACCGCATGCGGAGCCGAGGCGCCGACCGCACGAAACGCCGCGCTCCCGTCCTTCGCGCACACCGCGACGTCATAGCCCGCCCGCTCGATTCGCTCGGCGCGCTCGTCGAGACCATTCGGGTCCCAGTGGATCAAGAGCACGTTCGGCATGTCATCGTCCCTCCCCCGTCACGGCCGCTCGCCGATCCGCACCAGCATCGCCTCGCCAGCCTCGGCCGCGACCACGAAGTGCCGGGCCAGGAGCTCGAGCTTCTTCACGAGGTAATCGCGATTGCCGCGGTACCCGCCAGTCCGCGTGTCCATCATGTAGGGGTCGGTGTCTTCGCCGTCGACGAAGTAGAGCGCCCCGAAGCGGCGACAGCTGTCTCCGAGGAGCGTGGCCAGCACGGGTACCCGCTCGGCCTCGATGCAGCTCCACGCTACGCGCGGATCGGTGTCGGGCAGCGGAATCTCCCCGAGGGTCGGGCCGGTCTCGGGGAGCCTGACTCCGCCGTCGATCAACACCGCGAGTGGCTCCCACGCGCGCCCGAGATCGAACGCGCGCCCATCCTCGATGGCCCGCGCCACGTCGACCTCGGCGAGACGCTCACCGTGCTGCCGGAGTCCGTCGAGCTCGTCGCCGGCCACGCGGATGTAGACGCCCACGATCGGCTTCGACGCTTCGAGCACGCTGGACACCAGGGGAACGATAGCGCCAAAGCGCCGGACTGAATACGTCGACCGCTACGATGGCACGTCGGAAACTCGGTGCGCGCCGATGGCCCGATAGCTCACCTTGACCACCTCGAGCTCGAGGTCACCCGCGGGCCGGCGCACCGTGACGAGATCGCCGACCTTGCGCTTCAGCAGCGCGCGACCGATGGGCGAGACGTAGCTCACGAGGCCCTGCTCGGGCGCCGTCTCGTCCTCACCGACGATCTGATACGAGCGATGGTTTCCGTCTTCGTCGACGACCTCGACCGTCGCGCCGAAGAACACCGCATCGCTCGAGCGCGTCGCGGGATCGACGACTTCGATGGTATCCATTCTCTTCTCAAGGAACCGGATGCGCCGGTCGACGTCTCGCAGACGCAGCTTGCCGTACTTGTACTCGGCGTTCTCGCTGCGATCTCCGTGCGCGGCGGCGGTCGCGACCTCGTCGACGGTCTTCGGTCGCTCGATCTCGACGAGCTGCTTGAGCTCGGCCTGCAGCTTCGCGGCACCTGCGGGGGTGATGTAGCTCTTCGCCACCGGGGACTCGCTAGGGGCAGGTCTTCGCGCAGCCGGTGCCGGCCGCAAGCGATTCCGCGCAGCACTGCGTGTTGGCCTGCTGCTTCTGGCAATAGGTGTTGTCCTTGCCGTGGCTCGGCCCCGCGAGGCGCTTGGGATCGCACGCGTCGATCGTGCACCCGTACTCGTCCTCCCGCTCGCTGAAGACACAGGCTTGCGCGGTCGACGCGGCCAGCGGGTTGCACCACAGGCAGTAGGCTTGCTTGTTCGAGACGTCGTCCGACGACCAGCCGGACGGGATGTTCGGCGCGAAGCTGCACCCCGCAACGATCGCCGCGGCGGACAGTGGCTTGCTGACGCAGCCGAGCTTCGGATCGCACTTCGACTCCTCGCACGGCTTGTCGGCGCCTGGGCAGAGCTTCGCGCCGGACACGTTGTCGCATTGGCCACCCTGCTCACCGAAGGTGCAGCTGTCGGCGGTGCAGACGTTGTCGTCGTTGCACGAGTTGCCGCACGAGCCGCAGTGGTTGAAGTCCTTGCGGAGATCGACGCAGGCGCCGCCGCAGTCCGTGAGGCCGCTCGGGCAGCTCGTCAGGCAGCTCGCGTTGCCGTTGGCGTCGCTGGCGCACACCTGGCCCGACGCGCACGCCGTGCCGCATGCGCCGCAGTTCTTCGGGTCCTTCGAGACATCCACGCACGAGGTGCCGCACGGTTGGGTGGGCAGCGTGCACGTCGACGCGCAGACGCCGCCATCGCATACCTCGCCGAGCTTGCAGGCGGATCCGCAGCTGCCGCAGTTCTTGGCGTCGGTCTGCAGGTTGGCGCAGCTGCCGTCGCACGCGGTCTGACCCACGGGACAGTCGCCGCTGATGCACACCCCGTTCGCGCACTTCTTGTCGACGCCGCACGCCATCCCGCAGCCGCCGCAATGCTTCGGGTCGGTCAGGGTGTCGACGCAGGTGTTGCTGCAGACGGTCTTCTTCTGGATCTCCGTGCACTGCGTGATGTTCACGCACTGGCACGTCGCGCAGATCGGCGTGTCGCCCGCGCAGTCCGCGTGCACCCCGCTGCACACCCCGTAGCTCGGC
>Ga0194129_10003136_pt1 | contig 23358 bp, 15 predicted proteins | sample TA2KigCa35mmetaG_FD_150862 | JGI IMG/M metagenome (GOLD analysis project Ga0194129, IMG submission 150862) | Freshwater microbial communities from Lake Tanganyika, Tanzania - TA2015038 Kigoma Deep Cast 35m | ecosystem: Environmental > Aquatic > Freshwater > Lake | place: Tanzania: Lake...
ATCAAACCACCTTTTTCAAGAATATTTTGCATACACCTTAGAGAAACATTTGACAAAGCATTTTGTTTGAGCATACAGTCGATTCCAAATATTTTTTATATTGGTAAAATTTTTCCAAAAAGGAAGTTTTTATGACAGCTAGCAAAAATAGTAAAAAAAGTTCTAAACAAAGCCCTGCTCATCATCAAGGTCAAGTTTCTCAAAGCTACTCAATCTACCCAGAGAAAACACCAAAATATGTGCAAGATTTTGTAGATGCATATAAGGGTAGACCCTATGATTTCTCAGTAGTCCACAAGGCTTTGGCTCAATCTCAAATCAATAATGGTAAACCAATTACCTTTGATGATATTCGTAATCTCAGCTATGAGGATGCTCTCTTAAAGCTAGGTAAATATGTGCCAGTTGAACACATTAGAAATTCTATGTTCGATTATTTGGTACAAAAGCAACAAAGTCCTGCTCAAAAGAAGGCTTTGGTTTCTGCTCTTAGTAGCTATTTGGATGATTTCTTTGTACACCAAAATTTCAAGCTAGATAAATCCAAAATCCCATCAAACCACCCCAATGTTGAAACTCAAGGTGATATCCAATACTTAGATACCCAAAACCTACCTAAAGATGTTGGCAGTAAGGGTGCTAAGGCAATACCAGATCCCCAAAGCATTAAATCAAAGCCAAGAATTATCAAGCAAGAGGATTCTACGGGTAGTGTAAGAGAATTTGTGGATATCCCTTGGGCAACAACAGGTCTCGCCCTAGCACCCTTTCATTCTCTTTTTTATAGAACAGATAAGATGAGAATCACAGAGGATTCCAAGCAAGGCATCACAAACAATGACCACCCTACAATTGTGCCATCATTCTATGATACTGTGCTTGAAGAAATCCAAGATGCCACTGTTCGCTTGCTTGGGGGAACTATCCAAGTTAAAGGCAAGGTAATCAAATATGATTCAGAGCTAGAAATGTTTTTTAGGAATGCTAGTGTGCCACAAGATATGCAGGCTGAGATTCAAAGCCAAACCACTCGCTTACTTACAGCAATCCAAACAAACAAAGCTACCATAGATTCCCCCATCACAGCTAGCTACTTTGATTCAAAAAACCCACAAGCACTGATCAATCTTATTGCTTTGGATCAAAGGAGGAGTATAGATCAAGTTCAAGGTATGTTTGTGATCAGTAGACTTAAGGATTTGTGCTTTCTGTGGCATCTTAGGTATTCTATTGAAGGGATTTTTAATCCCTCTGCCACAAACTCAAATGCACATTTACTAGATTTAACCACAAGTGAACAAGCTTCTCGTAGGCAAGAGCTACCTATCATAGACTCACAATTTGATCCTAAGAAAATCAAAACTACTGCCACACTCTGCCCCCATGCTACCAATTCATGTAAGCACTCATGTCTAGTTACATCTGGTAACAACACACTCGCTGGCACAAATATCGTTGGTAGGTTCTTTAATTCAACTTACAACCAAGAACGAACTCCTACTGAAATCACACCAAACCGAGATTTGTCACCCTACCAAACCTATAATCTTGCAAAGAAAATGTATGCATCTCTCATGCTCTACAAAGAACCGATTGCATTTTGTAGAGTAATGCTTGAAAGCTTTATCAAGTTCGCTATCAAAAAGGATCGCTTTAAGGATTTTCTAGTAAATGGTAAGGATTCTCCATATTTTGATGATTTTGCAAATCTTTCCGATTATGAGAGAGAAATGAAATTCAATATAGGTGCTCTTAAAAAGAATACCCTAGACCAAAAGGAAAATCTCCCAGTTTTCATTCGCTTGAATGTTTATAGTGATATTGCTTGGGAATTGTTCTTTCCCTCCCTTTTTGAAATTTTCAATGGTGAATACACATTGGCAGATATCATGTCTGAGCAAGAGCAGGCAGAACGATCTACACACAAAGCTTTAAAGCTAGATACCAAAATCCCCTACATCATGTTCTATGATTATACTAAAGTGCCAAATCGTGGACCCTTTAAATACAATGATCAAGGTCAATTGATGGATATCAAAAATCAGCCTATCCTTGAATCCGAGCTACAAGCAATCACTTATGAAAATCACAAGTCTAAGGTACAAGCACTCCAAAACTACCACCTTACCTTTAGCTTTGGTGGCACAAACACAGAGGATTGTATCAAGGAGCTGTATTTCAACCAAAAGAACATTACTGTTGCATTCTACAAAATGAATAAGGGGATTACAGAGGATTTGTCTAAGAAAATCACTAGAGTAGCAAAAGCCAAACAGGATGATCAAGTGGCAGATAGCTATGTAGAGCTTGCTCAGTTCTTTGATTCACTTACCAAAACCACAACTTTCCCAAAAACATTCTTAGGCTATGATGTGATTGATGGGGATTTATATGACAACAGAACCTTTGACCGATTATTCCAAAGTAAGGGTTTACCTGTTGTCATTGGTCTAAAGTGGAAAGAAATTAGAATAGGTGTAGATTACAAGGTGTCTAATCCCCTAAATGATTCTAACACATCTTTGTTTGCTTTTGTTCGCTTGCCAGATTTAACAATCAAACAAAAGCAAGTGCCTATGCTCAATGTCAATCTACACAAGGATTCAAGCAAGCTCGCTTTAGTTCTAAATTCTAGAGAAGATGCTTTGAGTCAATTAAAGCAATCCCTTGATTTAAAGCAAATGTTTGAACAAAAGCTAGACACACTTAAAGCAAAGGGCTTTGAGAAAATAGATGATTTTAGAGAAATGTATTTGAATTTGTTTGCTTATTACCAATTAGTCAAAGAATATCCTATGGTTCAAGAAATTTATGAATCTATCATGACTATAGAAGATTGATTTCCCCTAACTACAACTACACCTTATCAAAAAAATAGGATTGTAATGATGATTTCATTTGGTAGTGTTTGCTCTGGTGTTGATGCAGCGAGTGTTGCTCTTAATTCTCTCGGCTTTAAAGCATTATGGTTTGCAGAAAATGCAAAAGACCCATCCCTTATTTTGTCAAAGCATTACCCAAGTGTTCCTAATCTAGGGGATATTAGGGATGTTGCAGAATTGATAGATACTGAAAAGATTTCTTGCCCACAGGTTCTATTTGCAGGTACTCCTTGCCAAGCCTTCTCGTTAGCAGGTAATCGTAATGGTTTAGATGATATTCGTGGATCACTTACTTTAGCTTTTGTAGACATTGTAAAAGCCTTGGACAATAAAAGTACAGCAAACAAAAAAACAAAAACTACGATCGTTTGGGAAAATGTAGATGGTGTACTGAGCGATAAGACAAATGCCTTTGGACACCTACTTGCAGGGATTCTTGGGGAAGATAAACCAAAGCAACCAAGAGATTTCAGCTACAAATGGACAACTTGGGGGCAAAGTGGACATTTCAAAAATGAGCATAGAACCATTGCTTGGCGAGTTTTAGATGCTAAGTACTTTGGTGTTCCCCAACAAAGAAAAAGAGTTTTTGTCATATCCACAGATACAAAATATTCTTCAAAAAACATTTTAGGAATTGATGAAAATTTGAAGCTTGGTTGTGGAAACCTATATGAAAGCTACAAGGGTAAGGAGCAAGCAATAGAAAAGGATGGACATCGCTTTTTTTTGTTTAGGGATTTTACAGATTGCTTGTACTCTGCCTATGGTACAAAGTGGAATGGGAATGCTGCGGCAGACAATGGTTCTTTGTTCGTTGCTCAAAACGATAGACTTAGGCGATTGTCTGTTCTTGAGTGTGAGAGATTGATGGGATTTCCTGACAATTATACTCTAGTGCAAGGTGTGAGTGACACAAGCAGATATAGGATGCTCGGTAATTCATGGGCAGTTCGTGTGATTAAGTGGATTGGATACCGATTGATTAGGGAATTGTTTTTAGATTATTTATGGCACATTCATGCAGATACCTTAGATATTGGTAACAAAACAGAGCTAAAGGACATCCTAGATGTAAATTGCCCAGAAAAATTTTATGTAAGCTCAAAGGGTAAGGAAGGGATACTTAGAAGGTCTGAAACCAGAGCAAGGGTAATTAATCCCAAGCTAAAGACTTTTTTGAATTAGCTTTTCTTTCTTTTTTTGTGGGTTTTTTTCTTGTAGGGATTTTCAAGCAACTCAGAACTTTCAAATTCTTCAAGCCCATCCTTTGATACATTTTCTTGTGTAATGAAAGCAGATGCTTGAGTTTCTATGTATCTTTCATTACTAGACGAACTTTTCGTGGCTTTGATGTCCTTGTAGATTTTACCAAATGTGTATAGAATAAATGCACTACCAATTGCATAGCTGATGATTTTTATTCCTTTAGATATTGCTTCCTTTGGGGTTTCTGCTACCGACTCTCTCTCTGCAGCAACTCTAATTGGATTTTCAAGATCTTCTAAAATGTGGGTGCTAGATTCACATAGCTTTTTGTAGTATTCATCTTTTGGATTTTTTCTAGCAAGCTCACAATTTTTTTCAGCAAGCTCTAGTGCTGTTTTGTAATCTGCAAGCAATACATCTAAGTTGGATTTACAAAAATAATCAATTGTTTTTAGAACACCATAAATAATTCCAAAGGCGGCACTTAAATAAAAAATAACTTGAGCCACTGCCAATGCAAGACTCAAAATTTCTGATGCGGTGAGTGCAGGTAAAATACCAAGAGATTTTCGATGTGCCTTTCTTAGACCTGACAATTGCATTTCAGTAGCTTTTTTGTATTTACTAGGATCTCTATTCAGCAAATTGCATTTATCTAAAACACTGTGAAATAATACCAATTGACGATATTGGTCGGAGATTGATAATTCCAAATCATAAATTGTTCTATTTAGGTCTTTTAGTTTTGTTTCATTACTATTGGAATCCAAGTTTTGTTTTTCTCCTTTTTGTCTTTCAATCAATTCCTCCAAAGCTCTACGATTGCCTATGTAGAATTGTAGGACTTTAAGGGCTTTCTCATAGTTATCCAAAAGCTTGGGATACTGTTCATACATATCCATAATTTGCTGGGTAGCAGTATCTAATGAAGATTTCAGATTCTTTTGTGTGTTTTGGATGCTTGCTTTATTATCCCCCGAAGATTTGTTTTGTGCTGCTTCTAAAATATCGGACACATTTAAGACAAGATTGAACACATTCCCATAATGTTCTTTTATTAGGCGAGGTAAGCTATCAAAAATTCGCTCTGCATCTTTAAGACTGTATGCATATTTACTTTTTTGAGAGTATAGTACATTCAGCTTTTGAATATCAGTTGGGGTAAGTTTTTTCAGTGCTTCAGGTGTACCCAGAAGATACTGACCAATATCTTGACGACTTTGGCTTTGGAAAACAGTGTGCATATTTTCTTCTAGAATATTGTTAGAAGAACTAGACCAAACTCTAATGTATGGCTCATGGAACACCATTACATACACCTTATCTCTAAAAAATGGAATGTCTAGATTTGCATTGAATGAATCTGTTGTGCGATTACCAACTTGATTCTTACCTAATTTTAGGAAGCCTAAGATAGGTAATGTCTGTTGTTGAGAGTCTTTAGAGAGAAAAGCAGTACTAGGTAATATGCCAAGATCTTTGTATTGTTGTTCTACAGCCACATAGGTGTTCGTACAATCTGTAGTAAGTAGGTCGTAGGTATCATCCATTAGTTGCTTCAATAAAGCCAAAGCATCTCTTTTGAACTCATATTTTTTGTTTTGATACTCCACACTAGGATCAAATAAAAATTGCAATGCTTGATTGTATTCTTTCTTTTCCGAATCTTTCGGACGGGATAGACTTGCAAAACGGATCAGGCTTTTTAAGAATCCATATTTCTTAATAAAAGTTTGAACACTATCCCACCTAAATCTAGCTCTGGTGTTTTTGAAAAGCATTGCACCTAAGAGTAAGCAAGAATTAGAAAGGAATGTAGGGTCTTGCCCATCCAAAATATTTAGCATTGAGATGTAATGTTCTTTTTTTTGAGTTATGGTTACCGTATTTTTCAATGTTTCGTACAAAGTACTAGACCCATTAGAAAAACCAAGATCTAGCTTTGAACCTAAGAGATTGCTAGGATTCAAGTTGTTGTCTCGAATGTAGGCAGCAAGATTTGTAAAAAGGTCATCTTTAGTTAGATCTCTTTTTTTCAAGTTGATCACATCTACCCTTGCGGCTACAACATCATTTGTTGCTCCAGAGAAAGGACTACAGGCTTCTTGCATCCTATTTAATGTGATAAGATCACTTAATGCATTAAAATGTACTGTTTGATCATCCCCTATTGCAGCATCATAATTCAAACCGTTTGGTAAATCATGAAGTTGTAATAGGTTTGCAAAAAAGGTAGCAAGTGCTAAAAAATTACCAAAGGTATTTGATGCAGTAAAGCATTCATACCAAGCACTTGTAAAACCGAGAGCAGACATTTGTAGCTCTGAAATAATGAATCTCAAATCATTTTCCGCAGCTGCTTTTTCCCAAGCTTTCTGTTCAGTAGAATATCCAGCTTTGAATGATGTCAAATCTGTTTGAATACTCGCTACTTTACCATAAGTGTCACTTTCTGTGAAATTTATAGTTTTGGTATCATTTCGATTTTGTCCTAAATTCTTTGCAAAATCTAAAATTTTACCAAACCATGCATAGCTAGTTCCTGCTAAAGACCCTTTTTGAGCAATCAATAGATTTCCAGAGTACAAACTGATTACACCATCTAGCTGAGATTCAAAAGCAGATCCTCTTTCTTCAATCGGCATACGAGTAAATAACACCGAAGTGTTGAGTATAGATCGCATCATCAATCTTGAGAATACTGGCGACACTTGAGAGATCTCATCCTTAGTAATTGGTGTGATTCTACCGAGATGCACTAGATAATCCCAAAAGATTGTTACTTGTCCACTTTGATTTTCATAACGAAAGAGTTGCTCATATAGATCATATTTACATGCACTATTCTTGCGAAAAATTGGAAGATTGGTTTTTTTTACATCGGTCATAACGAAACATCCTAAATGAAAGATTCTCAAAGTCAAAGTATATGCCAAAGCATAAAAAATAGGTCTTAAAAAGACAAACATAAAATTTAAGTTTTTTTCCTAAGCTTAAACTTTTGTGATATTTCTTTAACTATATTAACTGAAATGTGAAATTTTTTTTGGCTCAAAAGTTTCTTACTGAATGGTAAGAAATAGGCTAGAAGATTCAAATCAAAATCTTCCAGCCATCTTCCAGCCCGTTCTTCCAGCCTATAGTCTAAAAAATTTTAAAAATTTGTAAGTAATTGAAATACATAAGGAAAAAAAATTATTTTACCTAGTAATAAATCTACTATATTAACTGCGGGTTCAATGGCTGGAAGATTTAGGCAAAAGGTACAAAAAAACATAAAAATATAGCACACGAAATTTTACCAAGAAAAAAATTAGAAGGGGGTTTTGAGCTTTAGCCTAGCCTAAAAATTTTGGTAGATTAGTTCAAATCTTCCAGCCATTCAACCCGTAGTTAATATAGTTTAGTTATAACCGATTTTTTAGAACCAAAAAAGTATTGATTTTGTCGAGTGTTGAAGAGTTTCTTACTAAATGGTAAGAAATGGGCTGGAAGAACGGGCTGGAAGATGGCTGGAAGATTTTTGACCAATCTTCCAGCCCATTTCTTACTGAATGGTAAGTAATACTTAAGTGCTTGAATTTACGATGTTTTTTGTCTTTAAAACTGTTTAAAAAGTTGTGGCTGAAAGATTTTTTAAACTCAAATATAGTCAAGCTAGGCATAAAAAATTCGGTCAAAAATCACTCAAAAATGATCATTTTTCATCAAAAAAGAGCTAAAAAAATCTCAAAAAAATCTAGCAAGCAAAATAAAAAAACTTTTTTCAAATCAAATCATGAAAAATTTGCTATATTAAAGTAGCATTTTTTTACTCTAAAATCTCTATTTTCAGCTGTTTTTTGCTCGAATTTTTGAATCTTGACTTGACTATCTAAAAATCTTTCAGCCTGCTAAAAAAAGCTAAATTTTCACCTTTTAAATTTTTTATAAGCTCACACAATTTTTCATTTGCTGAAAATATACTTAAATTATTGTCACACCTTTTATCTAGGTTTTCTACCAATGCTTTGATCTGTTCTTTCTGCTCTAAGCTATGCTCGGACTCTGTTTTGAGTAGCAAAGCAATGTGATCTCTGTCTGCTTGTAGGCTCTTCCAAAGCTCAGCTAGCTCTTGGTTGACATTTGTTGAGATCAATAATTCCTCTAAGGTTAAGCTTGGATTGATTAGGCTTTGAGCATAGGCATTAGACTCTACAAGATAAACTGCAAAATTGACACAATTCAAATCGTCTGCACAAATCGGTATCCATTCATTTGTCAGCTCTAGAATTTTGATAACCTTAGTACAAGCATTTGTTGTCAAACCAAAGATTTCATACTCTTTCAAAATGTCGGATCTAAGATGCTTAATTGTTGACTCTAAATGTGCTAGCTGTAGCTTACGATCTATCAAGCTCCAATTTGTAGCTAATGGGTTTTCAGTGTCATTGATTTCTAGCTGCTCAAAGGCATCTATCAATTGATAACCAATCGTACCTGCTGACATTGAGCCTAAGCTTGTAGTCATAGGTACTGAATTACTCAAATCTAGGCTATCATCGTCCGACACGAAAAAGACATCTGCGAATTCTACGAAGGATTTTTTACTCATTGTACGCCCCTTATCACTAATATTGACTTGGATGATTTTATATGCTAAACAAATGCAGTTAGAAAACTGAAAGCTAGGGTATTCTAGCATATTTTATGAAATACGAAAGGAAAGTGGGAATGTCAAAACAAGAAAATTTACAAGATCAAGCACAGGATCAAGCACAGGATCAAATCACAAAACCAAAGCGAAAGCAAAGACTTGTACCTATAGGTGTGCTTGAGAGAAAGCAGTATTTAGCAGATGCAATTGCTTGTGAAAAACCAATCCGAGAAATTGCTCAAGAATGGAACATATCTCCTAATGAGATTTGTGGCTACATTAGGGCTTATGGACTCCGAACAAGGAAGGCGGAACGATTACAGTCTGAGAATGCAGACCTTGTACCACCAACAGATGAATTAGAAAAAAAGCTGATTCAATTATATATCAATCAAAGCTTATCTACAATTGACATTGGTAAGCAATGGAAGATTCATTCAAATGCAATCATCTTTTTCTTAAGAGCCTTTAACATCCCAATTCGTACTAGAGGTAAGCGATCCTTATTAGAAAAAGCCAAGCAGCAAGAAATCCTAAATCTGCTTGAATCTACACTCTATCGTATGTACATTGATGAAAACAAATCCTCGGCTGAAATTGCCCTTGCACTGGATTTAAAGCCAGCCACAATTCTAAAATATTTGAGATTGCTTGGGATCAACTCTAAAAATGTAGGTAAGAGATTCTCCAATCATCAAAACTCTATGCCAGGTGAACCAAAGGAAATTGAAAGACAATTAAGGGAACTATATGTGGATCAAGAGCTATCCCTACTAGAAATTGCTGAAAAATGGGGGGTAGATTTTAGTACAATCTCCAAGAATTTGAAGAAATTTGGAATACCCACTCGTAAGTCTGGGAGGAAAAACTGTATTTCAAAGACACTCATGAGCAAGGGGATTGCCACAGATTTACCAAGTCTTAAGAATAATTTGATCGAATTACACCAAAAACAAGGCTTGAGTATTCAAGAAATCTCGGAGCTATGGGGAATTTCAATCACAACTGTCCTCAACTACTTGAAAACACTAGGTGTCAAAAAGACAGGTTCTACAAGATTGAAATCAAGTAATTCTCCAAAAGCAAAACCAATTGTTAAAAAAATCAAAAAGGATTTACATACATCAAGAGATGAGCTTGAAAGCTTGTTTGTGGAACAAAAGAAATCTTATGTGGAAATTGCTGAAATCTTTGATCGCTCAATCCCTACAATTAGGAAATATGTAAAACTTTTCCAACTAGAAAAACCAAAGAAGCCTAAAAAGGTCAAACCACCTAAAACCCCTAAACCACCTAAAACCCCTAAACCACCTAAAACCCCTAAACCACCTAAAACCCCTAAACCACCTAAAACTCCTAAACCACCTAAACCACCTAAACCACCTAAACCACCTAAAACCCCTAAACCACCTAAAACCCCTAAACCACCTAAAAATCTAAATACTCAACCTTTGGCAGATATCAAATAACCAACAGCTATGGTTGGCAAGCATTTGGAGAGATGTAATTTCCTTTGGACATTCTGCCCCAAAATACCCTGTACCTAAATTACCTAAAACCAAACCATTTTCTAGAAATACATCTGTACCATTAGAATATCGCATGGGCATCACACCTGGTTGGAATCCTAAGCTGATTGCACTTTGTCTAGGGATTGTAATCAGCTTAGGACATCTTTGGAGATATGGCTTAATGTTGTCAAACAAAGGCTTATAGCTGAAAGAAAAGTTGTGTTGGAGTGTATCTTTGATCAGCCATAAGGCTTGTCGAACTAGGCTGACTCTTTCAAAATCCCCAATCTGTAGCCATAGCTGATTGGTATTTGGTTTGGTTGTGTCCATTTTGATTGGATTTACAAAGCCTTGATTTCCCTTAGAGTTCCTTGATAGCTGTATTTGGGGTAGGATTTTACACATCCAAAAAAACAAGGGGTTGATACTCTCATCTACCATACATAGCTGGTTGTAGTCTTGACTTGAATAGCTGAAATCTGCACCATAACTTTGGTAGGCTAATATGCTTTGCTTTAAGGCTTGGGTAAAGCGATTCATTTCTGTTTGGTCTTCAAAAAATATTTTAAGCTGATATGATAAATCCTTAAGACCTGCGGGAACAAGATCTAAAACCTTGATCTGCTTTGGCTTAGCTTGATTGATTGCTTGGCATAAAAAAACAATGGCAGGTGTTAGCTTTTCTTCGTGAGCATTGAAGGTATGACTGACAATCCCTTGAATTTTTGCATTAAGCATATAACCCTTAAGTAGCTTTTTTTCTAGCTTTTTAGGACAGCTGATAGAGAGCATACCTGCATTTAGTGATTCTGTGTTAATCTCAAAGGGATACATACCATCAATTGTAAAGCCATATTCTACCCCTTGAGCTCTTAGGTATTGTGCAAGCTCAGGTACAAATTTTTGGGAATTGATTTCTTCGTCTGGTCTATGTAGGAAATAAATTGTTGGGTAGGATAGCTTTGGGTTGTCTTGATGGGTAGTCAGTAGCCATGCCAATGTAAAGCTTTCGGCTAAACCTAGCTTATCATCTAAACCAAAGGGGTGTAAGCCATTACCAAAAATAATATCTTGATTTACAAAATTTTTAAGGCTTGGGAAATTCTTGATGTTGCACTCAAAAGTCTTGCTATCTGTATAGGGTACATTTTGTACACCATCCCAATTCCTTAATATATTTAGCTGTGAAAGAGGTTTTGTGCCTTTAGCAGTATCTAGGTGTGTGGAGAGTAAAATTGGTTTAGCAGCTAAACCCAAACCCTTGCCATGAATTTTAGCAACCACCGACCCATATAGAATTTCAGCATCAATCCCCAAGCTTTTGTAGGTATCAACTAAAGCTTGTGCCATATGTATTTGTTGTGGTGTACTTGGATGGGTTTGAGATTGATTGTCACTGACACTGTCAATAGCGATGAATTTTGATAGTAGCTTAAAGCCTACTTGTTCGATTTGTGCTTTTGCTTGCTTTGGTAAAATAACATTCATTTTAGACGAACTCCATTATACTACTGTTTTTAGATAGCTTAAAGAGTTCACTTGAAAGTACAAGCATATTTTTTGAATATAGAAAATTTGATATTGTCTTTGAACATTGAAAGGATTCAATACAAAATTTAGAAAGACAAGTGTGTGTTAAGCTTAGTCTTTTTTCATGAAATGATAACCAACACCCAAAACTGCCAAAACACCTACACCAATACCAACCATAGCACCAGTTGATAAGGATCTAGCTTCTAAGTGTTCAGGAACAGCAGTCTTGTCACCAGTTCTAAGCATTTCACGAGCAACAGCCATTGAATCTCCAATGGTTTTAGCCTTTGAAAAAGGACCACTGATTGCTACATCAATTTTCTTGTCGATTGCTGCAAGTCTCAAAAGGACTGCTGCCCAAACAGCTGCTTTTTCTTTGTATGCAGCGTTAATTGATGCCATCCATTTATCTAAAGGTAAAGAAAATGCGAGAGCTTGAAAGCCTGCATCGTCTAAGCCTGCAACACTGATTACCTTATCAAAGCAATCTGCTGGGTTTGCACCAGCTGCAATTGCATCTGTAAAGTTTGTTTTTAAATTTTTTCCGAGTTCAGCAATAGCATTAGCCATGATGTTTCTCCTCATTTGTTCAAGGTTAAAGTTAGTTTTTTGAATACTGAATATATCTTTACAAAAACTAAAAAGGATTGTAAGGATATTTTTCACTTTTTTTAAAATTTTTTTATCTTTTATGTAATTGCATGATCTTTGTTTATTTTTTTTAAAAAACTTTATTCTATCTTTGTGCTTTTTTAGAGTACTTGGTACAGTTCAATCAATCAAATCAAAAAGAAACAAATACCCAAGACTTGAGTGCTACAATGAATAGACTTAGAAAGAAATTTTTCAGTATTGACAAGGATAGGCTAATTTTTAGTCAGTATATAAGTCCAGAGCAATATCTCTACATTGACAAAGACTTAAGCATGAACAAGTTTCATTACATCTATAATACAGAGTTTGATTCACAAGGATCAAAGCGATTAAATTTGAATTTGCCACCTTTGAAAAAAGACTCGTTGTATGAGAAAGAATATGTCTTTGAAAACCCCAATCGCACATCCCATGCAAGAATCCTACAAGACAATTTCTTTGGGGTAAAGCTATCTCTAGGGTTTTGTCCTGCAGGTAGCTTTGTGATGGGTCGACCAGAGTTTGAAGATGGCAATGAACTTCTTTCAAATGCCCCACGAAATTTAGTGGAAATATCAAGACCCTTTTGGTTGTCACAATCCCCAATCTCAATAGGCTTTTACCAATTCATTTCATATATTGCAAGAAATTCGGATTTAGTCTATCAAGGGATAGCGAGTCCTGACACAAAGGAATATCTCCTTAAAATGAAAGATGCTCAAAAAAGGCTAGAGGAATTTCAATACCCACTTTCCTATATATCTTTTAAGGATGCGATTGCTTTTTGTAATGATCTCAGCTATGTGAGTGGTCTAGAGCCTGTCTATTCCCAAGAAATCATCTCTCAACTTTCGGCAGATGATGGGAGTTTGATTGATCTAGGTAATACTGATGTGTATTTAAAGAATCTTTCTGCCAATGGGTATCGCTTACCAACTGAAGCAGAATGGGAATATGCAGCAAGGGCAAATACAGATTATATGTATGCAGGCTCAAATGATCCAGCTATGGTTGCATGGTTCAAAGAGAATAGTGGCACTGCTTTTGTAGACCGTCAAGTTTACCCAATTAGTCTAAAAGCACCAAATGCTTGGGATTTTTACGATATGTCTGGTAATGTTTGGGAACTATGTGAGGATGCTTTTTTTGAAAACAGCTATGCATACAATGTAGAAAATGGTAAAAGAGTAGATCCTAGTAGCTTTGGGGGTACAACATCAAGAGATTATTTTTGGGAATATCCATCTAAAAACAACAACATATTTCTAATCAACCATGCAAACTATCATTATTTACCAACTCTTAGGGGAGGCTCTTGGTCTTGCAATGCAGAAGACCTAAAGGTTTATGCTAGGTATACCTATACAAGCCCAATGTCCTCCGATTACAAGATGCTTGGTGTAGGCTTTCGTGTTGTTAGACCACTTTTCTGTCCTTAAGGTAAACTCAAGTATGCCTTGATATTTTGGGCAATTTGTTCAAATATACGAGTAGGCACAGATTCCCCAATACAAATCCTAATCAGCATTTCATTTTTCTTTAGGAATTTTTTGATATCTTCTTGTTTAGTTGGTTCGATATCTACCCACTTGAAATTCTGTGGGATTGTTTGGAATTCCATCAGCTCTCGTACAGAAAAAACTCGATGATCGGATGGGTGGATTGTGGATTGAGAGCCTGCAGTATCCGATCTAGTCAAAATGCATTTACCAAGTTTATCCCAACAATTACGAGTAAATTTACCCGACATCTTGTTTGCGATATTTGGTCTTCTTGATACATCTTCTTGATCAAATGCAGATTCCCCCTCTTTTGTTTTCTCAATCCAAAAGAAATGCTCATCTGTAAGCTCTCTTGCACTATGGTAGAGATCCTCAAGATTAATTTCGTTGCGATTCAACGACTTTAGGTGTCCAATCGTTTCTCTTACAGTCTTGCTTTTTTGTTTTTTAGGATAAAGACTTTCTAGGAAATTGTCTGGAAAGGTAGCTGCGATTTGATCTTGCTTTTGACTAAGAATATCCTTTCTTACCCCAATGGTAACACATCTTGGGCGAGAAGAATTTGAGCCATGTTCCGAGAAATTCATTTTCTTGAACATAAAATAATATTCTTGAGATAGATGCTCGGAGATCATTTGTGTGATCAGCTTTTGTTGGCTATCGGTATCTAAGCAAGTTGTGGTTAGAAATGCTGGTACATTTTCAAACACAAAGAATTTAGGCTTGATTTCTTGGGTAATTTGAACAGCTTCTACAATGAGCGAGTTTCTTGGTAAATCTGCACCTACAATTCTTTTTTGATTAGCAACAGACATACCTTGACATGGTGGTGTTGCAATCAAGACATCAACCGTATCAATACTTTCAAATTCTTTCCAATATTCAAGTTCATCAAAAATAAGCTGCTTGGTTTCGGGTAAGGTAATATCGCCATCGATGTACCCTGTTCGGTATTTACACTTTTTGTTGTGCTTTTGAATCTCCAACCTTTTTTTGTCAATTTCATTGGTTGCAATACATTCAAAGCCTTGTTGCTTGAATCCATAGCAACCAACACCTGCACAACTGAACAAGCTGATGTATGTAAGTTTTTGAGTCATTTTAGTATGTTCCAATCGAGATTGTCGTATTTGGTTGAGTTTGAAATGAGTGCTGATTGTAAGCTTTTAAATTTTGCTTAAGATCAGCTTGTGGGTTTGTTCGTCAGTAGGAGAAATTTTGTTTTGAGTAAGTTGGTGTACAAGTTCAATTGCAGGTCTTGCATCTTCAATCCCAAAGCCACCACCAGAGAGAATGTCTTGGTAAACTGCTTGGTGTAGATCATCAAAGCCATCTGAAAAATCAAATTCAATGCCATTCATTTTGAGTGATCTATATGCATGTAAGCCTTTTTGAATAGATTCTTGTGGTAAATCCGAAAGATTGATAGACAAGAACCATTTGACATTTGCATTTTCAAGCTCTAAGAAACCACCGATTGCAGTACTCGATTTTAGGTATGTTTTAGAGCTTTGAACCTTGCCAAACAACCATAGTAGCATATCAAAAAAATGTACACCAATATTCATGGCAAGGCTACCAGATTTACTTGCATCACCTTTCCAAGATTGTAGATACCATGCACCCCTACGAGTGATGTAGGTCAAATCAAATTCAATCTTTTCGTTGATACCTTGAGCTTTTCTCTGTTCGATCAAGTCCTTGAGTGCTTTGACCGATGGGTGTAATCTCAGCTGTAAAATGTTGTAAATCTTTCGTCCTGTTTCTTGCTCTAATTCTGCAAGCTGATCCAAGTTCCAAGGATTGATGACTAATGGTTTTTCGCAGATTGCATTTGCCCCTGCCCTAAGAGCAAGCCTACAATGTGAATCATGTAGGTAATTGGGTGTGCAGATACTGACATAATCAATCTTTTCTTCTGTCTTTTTTCTTTTTTCAATGTATCGCTCAAAGCGTTCGATTTCTGTAAAAAAAGCAGAATTTGGGAAAAAACGATCTAATATCCCAACATTATCGTGGGGATCACAGGTAGCAACTACATTTTGTTTAAGATTGTGAATTGCTTTTAAATGTCTTTGAGCGACAAAGCCAGCTACACCCAATAGGGCGAAATTGTTTGTTTTTAGGCTAGCTATTGGGTTTTCTTGATTTGAAATCATGTTAATTTGAATCCTAAAATGGGGTTTATTCTAACTCTAAAAGGTTTTGTGAATTGTGTAAGTTTAGTGTGATATGTTCGATGATATCGCTGATATTTTGTAGAATGTCTAGCATCTCAGGATCGTAGAACATTTTTTTTTTGTAGTCATCAAGTACATTTTGAAACATAGATGCTTCTAGCTGGATTACTTGAGTTGGGTTTTCAAAATGCCTAGTCATATGCTTGAAATGCTCTGTGATCAAGTTTTTGAGTGTTTCGGTATCCATCAAGTATTCTGTGAATTGATTGGCAACATTTTCTAGCTGAGAGAGAATGTTTGTTAGGTCTTTGTACACATAAGACCAATCATCACAATGTAATCTAGACATAAGAATTGTTTTAAGTATGGTGGAATTGAAAGTACTATGTTCTAAGAGCTTATGGACAATGTTAATTGCTTGGTCTTTCAAGAAATACTGTAGCCACATTGTGTGTATTGCTAGATTTTTAACATCCCAAGTTTTTGCAAAGCCTTCTTCCTTAACCCTTTCAATCCCTTTGATTGTAATGTATTTAGATGTACCATAATCGACCATAGAAAAGCTCCAAAAATTTACCTAGAAAGTGATCTAGCCATATGAACAATATTTGGTTATGAAACCTTGATGGGACTAAAATACCTCGAATATATGAGGAAGTCAAAAATATAATTAGACTAATTGGCTTTTAAATTCTTCAATTTTGTTTTCGATAGATGAACAGAGTGTAGGCTCGAAATCTTGATGATAGCTTTTGATATCCTGCACCATTTCTCCCAATAGCTCAATTCTTTTGCATAGAATAGGTGCTTTCAACCGATCAAAGATTGCCATGATTTGTGGTGGCACATCTTTTTCAGCTTCCTTGCTTTGTTCTAGTTGATGCTTACGAATTTCAAAAAGCTTCATATCTTGAATAATTTTTGTAAGAACATCATCTAAGCCACTTGTCCAAACACTCTCTAGAAATTCTTGAAAATCTTCTGTGTGGTTTGGGAAGAAATTTGCATCAATACTTTCTAGGAAGGCCTTGTATTTGGTTTCCTTGTCTGTATCACTCAAGGCATCTAGCTCGGTTTTATGATTAGCAAGATAAGTGGAAATCAAATCCAGTTGCTGTTGAGCCTTTTCTTGAGTTAGGCTGAGAACTGAATGAATTTCTAGATCGTTTTCGATTGTGATAAAATCCAATCCAATTTTGCTGAATCCTAGGATTTCATTCAAGGTGTTTTGTGCTTGTGTGATCCAGCTGACTGATGATTCTTTTGAAATGTCTCTTTGCTTATCTAACAAATCAAAAGGAATTGTTCTAGTCAGCTTTTGTAGCTTAATAGGTTGCTCGGAAAGAAATGTTAGGTCAGCAAGTACCATATTCAATTCTTCCAAAAACTCAGAGTTTTCTTTTAGAAAATGAGCCAAGACATCGCATTGAATCTTACTTGAAACAACTTTGTTTAGGATTTGTGGAGAGATTCCTTGAAAATACAAATATTCTTCTAGCACTTCTTCAAGGCTTTGAGCGATTTGATGCATTTCTCTATGGCATATGGTTTCGATTTCTTTTTGAGATAAATCCTTGTCAAATTTTGCATCGATCAAGTCTTGTAGCTTTTCTACGCTAGGGATTTTGTAGGTAGTGCTATTCATAGAATAGAGTTCCTTTCTTGGTTTTGAGATAAGTTCATTGCTGATACTTTTTTGCAGCTTCTTTACAGGCTTGAGAACAGAATTTCCGATCATATCTAGTATCTTCATTGATTTGTTTGTGACACCAAGACAATCTTTTTCTGTTTCTAATGTAGAATAAGATTTCGGACAAAATGTATAGGCATACGAGAGCAAGTAAAAAGAGTTCCATATCATTATTTCTTTGTTGGTTGTGTTGTTCTGACATATCTAGTACAAAATGGAAAGTAAGTCAATATTTATTTAAAATCTTTTTTTGTGTAATTTTTGACAATACGAAACCCAACATAATTAGATTGGTTGTTAATATCCCCATCGAAAAAGCTATTGTTTGGCCAATTTCTTTTTGCAAGTCCAACATTACCCAATGCTGCTAGTTCATCCCCATCTCCAAAAAAATGATTTCTCAAAACTGCTTGATTGCCTTTGGATGATATACTTTTACTATCTTTTGCAGGAACAATTGCACCTTTTTCAAAAAAAACACGATCAACAGTGCTTTTGACACCTAAGCTTTGCTTGGTGTTTCTTGGCAAGTTTTCAAAGCTAAAGACATCCTTAAAGGCTGGTGTTTTTAATTTGGCTAGATAATTTGTATTTTCTCTTGGAAAATCTTGAGTCCATTCTGCGATCAAACCTAGAGTATCATAAACATCCCAAGCATTTGGCTTTTTTTGTTTTACATTTGGGATTATAAATATGTTCCTTGAGGAAGAATAGGGATTGGGGATTTGTTGTTGGCTATCTAGAAAGCTCCAACCACAAGCTTGAATATCTTCAAAGTTAATAGGTGCATCTCTCCCAGCCTTTGCAGCATATTCCCATTCCATTTCGGAGGGTAATCTAAAGCCACTTGCGTATATGTTAAAGCAAAAGACTTTCAAATCTGGGCTTCTAGCATCTATTTCTTGGTAATATGGCTCTAGCTTGAAAAATTCACTTAGGCGATTACAAAAAGAAATTGCATCTAACCATGAAACATTTTCCACAGGTCTTTGTGTAGGATCGCCTAGCTCAAGGATTTGCTTTGATTGCCGATTTGATATTGTGTAGGTCTTTTTTTGGATGCTAGGGTTTTCTTGCATAATTGTTTCATACAACTCTTGAGTCACCAATGTTTCCCCAATCAAGAATGGCTTAGAAACCAATATGGAGTGCTTTGGTGAACAAGCATATGTTTCATCAGTATCATTATCGCTCCCCATACTCCCAATCCCTGCAGGACACAGCACCATAGTAAATTCGATATGACTAGAAACTCGATAGTGCTTTTTGTTAGCTTGGTAATTAGACATATTCCCATCAATCATATTCGCAATGTAGTAATCGTTTTTGATTGGTAGGTTGCTTGGTAGCTTTGTGTCTTGATCTAATGCATCTTGTGATTGTGAGTGTGAGTGTATTTTTCTCAGCTTAAGTCCAGCTTGTATTTGATTTTGGAATACTGAACTTGGTAGGATTTGATCTAGCTGTGGGATTGTATCATATATAAAGTGATAATATTGACTGTCTTGTATTTGGGGATATGGATATTTTGTTTGAGGATAAGCTTCATTTTCGATTTCATCAAGGGTTTCTTGAATGACTGTTTGAAAATTCCCCATAAGTCCATCCACATATCTTTTTTCGATATTCAATTTTATGTCTGTGTATGTGGTTTCCCTATATTTGTTTCTTTGTAAAATTTTATGCATTACTCTTTTCATTTTTATACAATCCTTTTTTGTTCAAAAAGATCTTGCCAAAAATAAGATCGCACTACAAAGAAAAAATGTCAGCTTTAAATATTTGATTAAATTAGTTTGGGAGCTCTTCTTTTTTGGACTCTAGGTTTTCTTCATGCTCTTCGGATTCATTTGCTTGCTCGGAATCATCCCCCATAAAATCTGCATAGCTACCAAAGGTGTTGGGGGCAGAGCCTGTTTCATCTGGGAAATTTCTAAGTACTAGAATCTCGTTTGCCTTGAGCTTGGATAGTGCAATCTCCCCAATTTGAGCGAAATGATGATAGAAAGGGTCTAAGGCATCTGCGATCTGTTCAAAATCCATAAAGATAGGCATGACATTGGTTAGGGATTCTAAATTGTTGAGTAATAACAAAAGCTCAATTTCTTCAACATAGATTTGCTGTTGCTCATTTGTTTTAAGCATATCTTCAATCGAAAAAAAAGTGTTTGGATCGAGATGTACCTTCAATTTTGTCAGCCAATTTTTTAGGCTTTGAATTTCTAAGTCTGTGTCTTTGAGATAAAAAAGGTAATCCAATACACAAGCAAGAAAATCTGTAATTGACCCTAAATTGCTAGCACTTAAATGCCCCATAGCTTTGATACCTAGCTCTAGGTTTTCTAGGTGGAAAGTAAGCTCAGCTTCTAGCTCTTGAATGAAAACAGCTTTTTGATCTTCATTCAAGAATGCATAGTTTTTGAGTTCTTTCAGCATCATCAAATCCTTTTGAAACATTTCTTCTCCAAAGGACACATTTTCCTTACTATCAATCCCTAAAGTTTCTAGCTTGATCTTGACATATTCGTCAATTCGATCTCGTTTGAATTGGCATTGCTCGGAAATGTCTTTTAGTTTTTGGCAGAAGATTTCGTCATAGGCTAAAATTTTTTGGTTGAAATCACACACCTTAGTGATTTTTTCTAGGCTTTCTTGTGCAGCTTGAATTGCATCATATTGCACAACTTCTTGGTTTGGATTGACACGAATTTCTAGCTTAGTGAGATCACAGATTTGAGTTCTGCTAAAAATGTTAAGTAAGAAATCACTTGCTTGTGCAAAAAAATCTAATCGGTTGGGTAGGTCTTTGTACAAGTAACCCCAATCGTTGACAATTGTTTTTGCTAGACATAGCTTTTCAAGGTAAAAAGCATCAGCACCACGATTGGTTGTATACAAAAAGGATGCTTCACCTACAAGCTCATCTATCATCTGCTTGAGTCCAGAAATGCAACTATCTTGATCCTTTTCTAACCAAGTGTTTGCAAAGCCTATTTTTTCTGCTAAATGATCTCTTTCTTGGTGTACAACAAGAATTTTTTTGAAAGCATCTAGTACTTGTGTGTTTTCATTTTCCATATTTGGGATATCCTTTTTTAGCTTACAGATTCAAAATAAGGTCTGTATTAGAATAAGAAAGGCTTATCACATTTCTTAAGGTTCGGCAAGATTTTGGCATAAAGTTTTTCCCATAAAAATATTTTTTACCATTTACTTTGGATGCAATTCTTTTTTAAATTGCTTTTTGTTATTTCGATTGCTTTTTGTTGTTTGGTTTGGTAATTTGATGCTCTACCTATCCCATTTAAATTGAAGGGTTTTTATGCTGACTAAAGAGTATTTGTATATCAATCATAGGCGACATCAAGTTTCAATTGAATCAGAGCTTATCGAACAAATAAGAGCGATTGGCTATTCCTTAGATTCCTTTTTACAGGATGATTTAGAGCAGATAGAGTCTGCTGATTTTTCTTCAAAGAAAATCAAAGAGCTTGTTCTAAACAAACTAGAGCAGATGCATCAAAGCCTTGAAAAACAAAAGGAAGAAGAAATGTCTAAAAAGGATTTTACTTTCGTGGATCTCTTTGCAGGTATTGGTGGCTTTCGGCTGGCACTAGAAAATCAAGGTGGCAAGTGCCTAGCTTATTCGGAAATTCAATGGGATTCCTTGAGAGTTTATGCTCAAAACTTTTCAATGAATGAGCTTTTTCTAGGAGATATTAAGGCAGTTTCTCAAATCGATGTTGGGCAAGCAATTGATTTGATTGTTGGGGGTGTACCTTGTCAATCATGGTCTAGTGCTGGGAAAAATCGTGGCTTTGACGATGATAGGGGTAGATTGTGGTTAGAAACCATACGAATTGTCAAGGAAAACCAACCAAAATGCTTTCTCTTTGAAAATGTAAAAGGCCTTACAGATCCTAGACACTCAAAGGCACTTAAATTTATTTTGAAAGCCTTTGAAGATATTGGTTATTTTGTAAAGTACAAGGTTTTATCCTCTAAAGACTTTGGCTTGGTGCAGGCTCGTGAGAGAGTTTTTCTTGTGGGTTTTAGGGATCAAGCTTTACTAGATCGTTTTTCTTGGCCACAGACTACAAGCCAAGACATTTCACTTGGGGAAGTCATTAAGCTTGATCAGTACCAAAAAAACCAAAGACAAGCTGACACACCAATTGGGATTGATTCAAGTGCTTCTGTAGGAAAGCAAAAATCCTTCAATGACTATTTTATTTTTTCTGATGTGAGGACTGGCGAAACAACACTACATTCTTGGGATTTCATGCACATTACAGAGCTTGAGAGATGTGTTTGCTTGAACTTTATTTCTTTGAGAAGAAGTCTTGGCAAGCAGTTATATGGGAGAGATGGAGCTCCCTTAAGCTTTAAAGATATTCAAGCTGCTATGAAAGCAAAGGATTTGTTTGATTTTTCCTTAGACACCTTAGAGGATTTAGTGCAGAAAGGTATATTCAAAAGGTTTGATGGCATTGATGAAGATGGGAAAAGAGAGATTAGATACGATTTCGTTAATTCTAAACAAAGCACAGGCATTGATGATATGTATCGAATTTATTCCCCAGACTCTGTTTCCTTTTCTACATTAACTGCCACAGGGTCTCCTGATTACATTGCACTAAAGCCTTTTTTGGGAAAAACATCAAAGGAATATTGCCAATATTTTATAGATCACATTTACAAAAAAAAGCAATTTAGATCTCTTACAGATAGAGAATTTGCTCGCTTACAAGGATTTCCCGATCATTTTATACTATGCAAGCAGGGTAATGCAAAAAGACAATTAGGTAATGCAGTTTCAGTGCCAGTGATTGAGCAGTTAGTCCTCGCAATCAAAAATACAAATGTTTTTAATACTTAAGTATTTTTTATCTCCTTGACTTTTAAACACTTTTTTGTTATGGACAAGGCAAAACTAAAACCCAAATACTCAAAAAACTTTATGAAAATGGAGTAACAATATGTTTACCTTGCTTTTACCTAATCTTTTACTTTTGGTTGCGATCATCGCTTTGTTTAACATTACTGTATTCAAGCTTGATTTCATGACCCCTAATGGTATCAAGCACGATTATTTCAACATCACTTTCGTTGTATTGTCCTTTATGCTGACCAATATCGTTGGAATGGCAACGATGTGCTTTCTTTGCTATACCTTCCCAAGTGCAATGCTACTCATAAATTTGTATTTACTGTATCTTGTGAGCAGACCTTTTTTGATTTCGGGGATGCATAAAATCAAGCTTTTTTGATCTTGATGGTCAGCTATGAACTCAATTTTAATAGGGCATTTGTTTTTAATCTTTACTGCCTTTGTAAATTATGATACAAATATTGTTTGAAACTACCAAACAAAACACATAAAACTCACAAATCACACAAAACTCACAAATCACATACCTACGATTGATTTTGGGGATAGGAAATTTAGCTATGTCTACAAAGGGCACACCTGTTGTTATTGAATTACCTGAAGACTTTGACGATTCGGATGATTTGGATGGGTTTGAACTGAAAGTCCCATATTCTGCGATCAAATCGGATTCGTATTATCGCAGTTTAGT
>Ga0194129_10003137_pt1 | contig 23358 bp, 18 predicted proteins | sample TA2KigCa35mmetaG_FD_150862 | JGI IMG/M metagenome (GOLD analysis project Ga0194129, IMG submission 150862) | Freshwater microbial communities from Lake Tanganyika, Tanzania - TA2015038 Kigoma Deep Cast 35m | ecosystem: Environmental > Aquatic > Freshwater > Lake | place: Tanzania: Lake...
CTCGTGTTCATGCGGTTCACGGGAGTCGGAAGATGGGGGCGTTGGCATCTCCAAGGGCGCGCACCGACGTTCGGGGTTTGCAGCCGTGGCCGTGAGCCGAGGTTCGCGTCGTGTGTCCAACGAGCTTGGACCGCACCATCGCGCCGTGTGAAACGCCCTGGGAGCGGATCCTCGGGTGCACGGTCGACCTTCCGTGAACCGTGGCGCCTGCGGCGTCGGCCACGCCCGCCGGTCATGAGCGGCGGAAGGCGCAGGCCAGGTCTGCCGCGCGCGATGCCGAAGCGAGGTGATCAGCCCGCCGGCGCCTCGGGGTCACCCTCGGTCGTGCCCGCGGGCGGAGGGGGCGACACGACCGGAGGGACGAACCCATGGGCGAGCGCGGCGCGGAGGGCGGCCCACCGCTCGCTGAGAAAGCCACGGTGCAAGAGCAGCGCAGCGCCAAGGCTCCCCACCCAGAGGAGCCACAGGGGAGCGAGCGCGCTCCGCTTCACGTAGACGAGCCGCGGGGCGAACGGACGGTCGCGGGTGACGAGCTCGCGGGAGGCGCTGACCGCTTCCTTGTAGCGCGGGAGGCTGAGTGCGACCGGCGTGACGCCGGTCAAGTTACCGTCCTGCGCAAGGTTCCCCTTCGCCTCGATCCCGTAGCGCGAGCCGGAGGCGGGTGCGGCCGGGCGGCCCAGGCTGCCCTCCTCGGCCTTGGCTCGGACGCCGCTGCCACCCTCGACGCTTTCCGCGGTTCTCGCGGCGGAGACCTCGACTTGCGCGCTCGAAGCCTTGCGCCCCGGGCTGCGGTCGAACCCCATCGCGAGGACACCGAGGGCGACGAAGCCCGCGGCTCCGCCGAGGAGCACCAAGGCGGCGATGAGCTTGCCGCCGCGGAGGTACAGCGCGAGCCTGAGCGAGACCGCCAGCGTGCCGAGGATGACCCAAGCGAGGAGGGCGAGGCCCGGCGACACGAGCGCGAGACCGCCCAGCGCGACGGCACCGACGAGCCGCAGCCCCAACGACCGTCGGCGTCTTGCGCCAGCGGGGATGCGAACCGCGAGGCCTCCGAACAACGCGGACGCGAGCACGCCGACGCCGTCCTCGGCGCTCCGGTGGAGGTCGAGCCGATCGCCGCCAAGCAGCGCCAGGGGCACGACGGAGTCGCCGACGCCCACCGTCACGCGCACGCGGCTCGCGGTGAGCGGATAGCTCGGGACCGGCACCGTGAGGAAGCCTCCGAGGCCCGGAAACGTGACGCCGCCTACGGCCTGCACATGGACGCCATGCGAGCCGCTGCGCAGCGGAATGAGCAGCTCGTTCGTCGTGTCGGACTCACGCAGGAGTCGCTCGGCCGTGCCGTCCGTCGCGAGGAAGATGGGGCGCGCCCCGGAGTCGAAGCGGACGTAGTCGATGCCGTTGTTCTCGTAGTGGAACGCATCGTCGAGCACGGCGTCGCCCTGATCGGTCAGCACCACCATTCGCTCGTGGCTCCGCAGCACCGCGGCCAGGACCTCCACGCTCTTCAGCGTGTCGACGCGCGCCGTCACGCTCTGGCCCTTCTTGACAAGGAACAAGCGGGCGCTCGCCTGGACCCTCGGGATCGGAGACTCGGCCACGTCGACCTGGGAGCCCGAGCCTTCGACCGAGACACGGTGCTCCGGATCGCCCTCGAAGAGCCACCACTCGTAAGGCGAACGCGCATCGGGCGCGAAGGTCCCGAGCGTTGGAAGCCGCCCCGTGATGCGCACGCTCGCCTGCTTGCCGGACGTCGGGATCACGAGCTCGCGCCCGTCGACCCGCGAGTTCGGAGCGCCGGTCACCTCGAGGACCTCCTCACCGTGCGCGAGGGGAAGCCGAACCAGGCCGAGGTCGTCGCCGCTCTTCAGCTCGAGCCGGTACTCGAACGCGATCTCCTTGCCGACCCGCACGGCGCGCGCGAGCTGAAACACCGTGGGCTCCTCGACCTGTGCCGCGTCGCCGGAGGCCTGGCGTACGAAATGGAGCGTGGCGCCGGTGAGGCCCGTGAGGGTGTCGCCCTCCGCCAGCTTGCCACCCGTCAAGCGTGTCTCCAGCGTGTTGAGCGGCCCGGGAATTTCCAGCGTCTGCGAGGGGCCGAGCCAGAGCTTTCCCTTGATGAGGAAGCGCCGCTCGCGCGTGTGTAGGAAGTACGCACGGTCGAAGCCGATGGGCTCCTTGCCCTCGATCTCGAGCCGAACCGACCCCGGTGGGCCGAGGAGCGGAATGTCGACCGCACCGTCGGCGAGGACGCTTCCCGAGAGCTCGAAGGCGAGGGGGCCCTCGCCCACGACGCCGGAAAGCCGCAGGCGCTCGAGGGTGAAGGGGTGAGCCGGCTCGGGTCTCGGCTCGGTCTTCGCGGGAGGGACGGATGCGGCCGGCGCCGCGGGTGGCCCAGCGAGCGCGGGGAGCGAACCCGCGACGCTCAGCACGCTCATGAGGAGCGCGACCAGGGTGAGTCCGCGCGCGAGGCGCGAAGTGAGCCGAGGGGAGAGCATGCTCCATCGTTACCAGCAACGGCAGCCGCGGCGTGCGAGAAGCAGCCGCGCGACGCGAGCCGCGGGAGGGAACGCCGTCGCGTGCGAGCAGGCCCATGGGCGGCGCCCTGCTGGCAGGTCCCAAGTCGCGCGTGAGCCGACCGCACGCTGAGTGGGCCGAGCGCGTCGTGACGTGTCACAATGCGCCCCCATGAGGTTCACCGCGCTCACCCGACCCTTCGCCTCGCTCGCCGTCGCCCACTGCCTCGCTGCATGCGCACAGGTCCACCCGCCCGTGCCGCCGCCGCTCCCTCAGGGGATTCCCGTCGCGCCGCTGCCCGAGGCGCCCAAGCCCGATGAGCCCGCCCCGTTCGTGCCGCCGCCCGCCGTGGCCGAGCTCCATCGGCCTCTCGTCGATCCGGATGCACCTCCGCCGGTGCCGCCGCCGCCTCAGCATCGCGTGGTGATGGAGAACCTCACCGGGGTCCGCGTGAACCCGCTCGGCCTCGAGAACCGCTACCTGCTCGCCTGGCGCGAGCGACTCTACCGCCACGACTCGGCGGCGCTGCGCGACAACCACATCGGGGTCGCGGTGAGCAACATCCAATCGCCCGCGTTTTACCGGCACGGCGTCGTCGTCGAGGCCCGGCCGCTCACGCTCCTCACCCTCTCCGCGGGCGTTCACCGCATCGGTTATTACGGCAGTTTTCAGTTCCTTCAGGGTTACCCGGATGCCCACGTCGACTTCTCCGACTCGGCGATGCGCCGTGGCGCCGAGGAAGGAAAGAACCGTCCCGCGCGCGGCGTCGAGGTCGAGCTTCGCGGTCAGCTGCTCGGCAAGGTCGGACCGATGGTCCTTCGCAGTGACACGTCGTTTTACTACACCGACGTCGAGCTTCGCCCCGGCGAGCTCACCTATTACACCCCCCGCTACGACCTCTTGATGCCGAACCGTGGGTTCGCGATGACGAGCGACAACGACGTTCTCTACTTTTCGGAGTTCGGGCTCGTCGCGGGCGTGAGGACGAGTGTTGGGAACGCGTTCTACGATGCCGCCATGCTGCGCGGCCTCGAGGACATGAACGGTCCAACGGTCCGCGTTGGACCGCTCGTCGCGTACACCTTCTACGACCGCCCCGGGACCGTCTTCAACAAACCCACGGTGTTCTTCAACGCGGGGTTCTGGCTCGCCCACCGCTTCCGCACGGGCGAGGACGTGTCGCAGGCGATGCCGATGATCGCCGCGGGCTTCCGCTTCGAGGGTGATCTCCTGCGCCGCGACTGAGGACGATTCGCTCGGCCAGCGTCACGGTCTCGTGGCCCTTCGCATCGACGCTTGCTAGCCTGGGACGGAACCGTGAAACGACCCGAGACGATCGACCAGAACGTCGCGCTCGCCGTGCTCGAGATCGTCACCCGCGACTGGCCGCACGCGGCCGATGGTATCTTCGCTGCGTACGAGAAGGCGCGCGCGCTCGGCGTCCCGATCGACCGCGCCGAGTCGTGGATCCCGTTGCCTCACCCGGTGCTCTGGCGGGGCCGCACGCTTTGGTCGCCCCGCTCGACCGGCGCATGGATCGTGGAGACACGCTCCGCCCGCATCGAGGAGAACCCGGAAGAGCGCGCTTTTGCGGCGAGCCCGCTTCGGTCCGGGACGCTCTCGAACCGCGACAGCCTCCTCGACAAGCTCGACTCCGAGCTCGTCTCACGCGTCGAGGACCTCGCGGTACCCCTCGATGCGCCACTGCGAACGATGGTCGATGGCTTCACCGACGCGGTGGTGCTCGGGCTCGAGTACGGTGCCGAACGGCGCGGGGTCTTTCTCTTCGCGACGCGGAGGGAGGGGGGCTTCGACCCGCGCATGCTCGACGCCCTCCATACGCTCGTCTGGGCCCTCACGCCGCTCTCGCGGATGAGTCGGTGGCGCGGGGTCGCGCACGTCGTCGCGACGACCTACGTCGGTCCCGTGACGGGCCGGCGCGTGCTCGCGGGAGAGCTGAGGCTCGGCGAGGTCGAGCGGCGCAACGCCGTCGTTTGGTGCAGCGATCTGCGCGGGTTCACGTCGATGTCGGTGTCGCTCGAGCCCGAAGAGCTCGTGCGGCGCATCAACGTGATGTTCGAGCGCGTGGCCGGCGCAATCCACGACGAAGGGGGCGAGGTGCTCAAGTTCATCGGAGATGCGGTGCTGGGGATCTTCCCGTACGACACCGAGGAGCAGGCGGTCGACGCGAGCCGGCGAGCGCTCCGGGCGGCGCGTCTGTGCGAGACCATGCCGGAGGGTCTGGCCATCGGAGTCGGTCTGCATCGTGGGGAGCTCGCCTACGGGAACGTCGGCGCGCCGGACCGCCTCGACTTCACCGTCATCGGCCGCACGGTCAACACGGCGAGCCGCATCGAGTCGCTCGCTGCGGGGCTCGACTGTAGGGTCCTCGCGTCGCGGGCGCTGGCCGACATCGTACCCGGTGAGCTCAAGCTCGTCGGTCAGCACGAAGTGAAGGGGTTGCCCGAGCCGATTGAGGTCTACGAGCCATTGCGCTGAATGGACGCCGGCTCGCGCGGTACCTCGAGACGCCACCGCCGCGGTTTCGGTGCGGCCCCGCCTCCTCCGACCGCTCGACCGCGTCGCGCTCGCCTCACGGGCAGTTCAGCGGGTTTTTGCACTCCACTTTGCAAGCCGTGCAGAAATAACAAAGAAGCAGGGCTTTCCCGATTTCGGCCCCCTTGGGGAACATCGTGCCGCAGTCGTTGATGCACTGGCTCTGATTGGTGCCAGGCGGGAGGTTGGACTGGCACGCGATCACGCACGCCCACCATGGGTCGTCCAACGGGCTCGTGTCCGCGGCGACCTTTTGGGTCTTGCACTGGCCATTGCCCGCGGCATCCGTGCACGCCTCGCAAATGGGGTCGCCCGAGCCTCCGCTTCCGGCACTGCTGGTGGCGGTGACACTGCTGGTGGCGGTGACACTGCTGGTGGCGGTGGCACTGCTGGTGGCGGTGACACTGCTGGTGGCGGTGACACTGCTGGTTGCGGTGACACTGCTGGTGGCGGTGACACTGCTGGTTGCGGTGACACTGCTCGCGTCGACGCTGCTGCCACCGCTGCCCGCGCCGCTCGTCGGGAGAGCCCCGTCCTGGAGGTCATCCGGATCGAGCACCACGCTGCAGCCGACGGCGACCGTGACGAGGCCGAAGAGCGGGAGGAAGTCTCGACGTCGCCTTCGCATGCTTGACTAGACTCGCTCCGACGGTATCGAAGTTCAAGGATCGGTGGGGTCGGATCCGGCATCGATCGTGCGCCGACCTCCGACGCTCACGCGCGGTCGTTCGTCCATCGGGGGCGTCGCCGCTGACGCATAGGAGGCTCGGATGGGCGGGCCCCCGACCTTCGACGTGCGAGTCCCGACCGGGGCTGCGACCCTCACGGCCACCGCCGCCCCGCGGCACTGGGGAACGGTTGTGGCTCGGGGACGCTTGCGGCACTCTTCGCAACATCATGGCGTCGGAGCTCACGCGGCGCGTCGGGCGGTACTTGCTCGCGCACGAGATCGCGTCCGGCGGGATGGGGACGGTTCACCTCGGCAGGCTCCTCGGCCCGGCCGGATTCTCGCGGGTCGTCGCGATCAAGCGTCTGCACCGTCATCTCGAGGCCGCGCCCGAGTTCGTCGCCATGTTCGTCGACGAGGCGCGCATCGCGTCGCGCATTCGCCACCTCAACGTGGTGTCGGTCCTCGATGTCGTTCACGAGCAAGGGGAGCTTCTGCTCGTGATGGACTACGTCGAGGGTGAATCCCTCGCACGCATCACCCGGAGCTCGGCGTCGCGCCCCGAAGGACGGACGCCTCCGCGGGCGATTCTCGGAGCGGTCATCTCCGCGGCGCTGCGTGGGCTGCACGCCGCGCACGAGGCGACCGATCCGCACGGCGTCCGGCTCGGCGTCGTTCACCGCGACATGTCGCCGCAGAACGTGATCGTCGGGCTCGATGGGGTTGCCCGGGTGCTCGACTTCGGGATTGCCAAGGCCGCGGGCCGTTTGCAGCAAACGGGGGTGGGGCTCGTGAAGGGCAAGCTCGGATACATGGCGCCCGAGCAGCTCCTGGGGGACGTCACCCTCGGTCCCCCGGCGGATGTCTATGCGGTGGGCGTCATGATGTGGGAGTTGCTCACCGGCGTGCGGCTCTTCGCGGGTGAGCCCAAGGTCGTCATGGGGCGGATCTTGAATGGCGACATCTCGGAGCCGTCCGCGCACCGTCCTGGCATTCAGCCCGACGTGGATGCGGTGGTGATGCGGGCCACTGCGCGGGAGCCGTCGGGTCGCTACCCGACCGCCGAGGCGATGGCGCGTGACGTCGAGCGCGTGTTCGGCGCCGCCTTTCCGAGCGACGTCGGCTCCTGGGTCAAGGCTTCCGCCGGGACCGGGATCGAGGAGCGCGCCGCATTCGTGGCGATGCTGGAGCGGGCGGGGCCTGACGCCGTCGCGGGTGTGCCGATGGCCGCGGGTGTGCCGATGGCCGCGAGCGAGCGGGATTGGCCCACCGAGGCATGGGCTCGGGTCGACGAGCGCGCGCCGACCCGCATTGGCGGAGCGACGTCGCACTCGGGTTCGACGGTGAACATGAGCGAGCAGGGCCAGGATTGGCCTCGCGGCGAGGCGACCCCGGACGGCTCGAGGGATGCCGACGCATCCCGTGCCGCGGACCCGCCCCACGCCACCTTGCTGCTCCCGGGCAGCGAGCTCACCGAGGGATTTCCGCGGCCCGACGTCCCAGCGCCGCGCCGCACCCCGGGCTCCGCTGGCGAACCTCGGACGAGCAAGCCCGCGGTGGCGCTGCTGGTGGGCGCGCTCGCCGTGGGGGGCGTCGCCGGCTCGGTGTGGTCATTGCGCAGCGGGGAGACCTCGCCGGTTGCGGCGCCTCGATCGAGCATCGCCGCAGCGGAGGGTCGCCCTCGAGGGGAGGCCGCGGCTAGTGGGATCCCTCGCGTCGCGGAGGCGAGCCTCGAACGTTCGTCGTCGAGTCCCTCGGCCGCGATCGTCGCATCGTCGTCGGCGCCATCGAACCCGGTGGGCACTGTGACTCCGAGCGCTGCGACTCCGAGCGCTGCGATTCCGAGCGCTGCGACTCCGAGCGCTTCACTGACGAACGCCGCACTGACGAACGCGCAGCCGCCCGTCACGAGACCCGCTGCCGTCCGTGGCGCCGCGCCTGCAAGTGGCCGTGGATGTGCGGTGCCTTACGTGGTCGACTCGAAGGGCATCAAGCGGTTCAAGCCCGAGTGTCTGAAATGATGACCTCCAGAGTTGCCCTCGTCGCGATCGCGATCACGTCGTTCGCGTGGGAGGCCCGAGCGAGCGACACGCAGCGCTGCGTCGATGCGCACGTGGAGGCTCAGGCGCTTCGCAAATCCGGAGATCTCGTGGGCGCACGGTCGAAGCTGTCCCTGTGTTCCGATGGTTGCCCCGCCATCGTCGCGAAGGACTGTGAGACCTGGTCTCGCGAGGTGGGGCTCGAGCTGCCCGCGTTCCTGGTGCGGGCTTCGGACTCGACCGGGAGCGACGTGGAGCTGTCCCGCGTGGAGATCGATGGCGTCGCGTCGAGCGTCGCGCTCGAGGCGGGCCCGGTCGAGCTGAATCCCGGCGTCCATACCGTCCGCGTCTTCGCGGAGGGGTATCTGCCCGCCGAGCAACGCGTGACCCTGAAGCCGCGCGACAAGGGACACGTCGTTCAGGTGAAGCTCACGGCAGGCTCCAGCGGACCGCCGAGGCAGGTGCGCGCGCTCGGACCCAAGACGATCATCGTCGGCGCCGTCGGCCTCGCGGGGATCGCCTCGTTCGCGACGTTCGCGGGGCTTGCCAAGGCCCGCTACGACGACCTCCGCTCGACGTGCGCACCGTCGTGTTCCGAGGATGAGGTGAGCTCCGTTCGAACCCGTGCGCTCATCGCCGATGTCTCGCTCGGTGTCGGCTTGCTCGCGCTCGGCGGGGCTGCGTGGCTGCAGTTCGGGAGCGCGGGGAGCGCAACGCGTGCCCGCATCGCGGCCTTGCCCTCGACACACGGGCTCGTGACGACCTTCGAGGTGACGTATTGACCTGGATTCGGTGACGCGTCCTCTCGGGGCCGTGTCACCCGAGCTCGCGCTCGTTCGTGCGCTGGACTTTCTCGAGTCGCACGCCGACGTCGTCGGCACCCGCATCACGTCCGGCACCCCTCCGCCGTTCCTCGACGCGCGGGGCTGGGGCCGCTACCTCGACGCCCTCTCGCCGGCGGGGCTCGAGCATGCCGAGGCCGATCCGGCGTGGTTTTTCGAAGCCGCACCGGACGCTCCGCCCTCGCTGAAGGCGTTCGCCCGCGACGCGCATGAGTTGACACGGCTCGACCGACTCGACCCTGGAGAGGGGCATGAGCCGGTTCGCGGTCGGCTCGTCAAGCGTCGCAAATCCGAGCAAATTGCGGCGCTTCTCGCGCTCGTCGGGCGCCTCGGGGGCGTGGCTCGACGGCTCGTCGACGTGGGCTCGGGCATGGGACACCTCTCCCGCATCGCCTCGGAACGGCTCGAGCGAGATGCGGTGGGCATCGACTGGAACGAGCGTCTCCTCGGGGCCGCGATGGAACTCGCCATCGGGACTCGCGCGACCTTCCGCGTCGCCGATGCGCTCGAGGGCCCGCTGCAGTTCGAGCCGGGCGATCTCGTGTTGGGCCTCCACGCATGCGGCGAGGTCACCGACGTCGCGCTGGTGGCTGCGGCCGAGGCGGGCGCGCCCGTCGCCTTCGTCTCGTGTTGCCTTCAGAAGGTGCGCGCGGGGAGGCGGGAGGGGCTCTCCCGGGCCGCGGCCGAGCGGGGCTTCGTCCTCTCGCGCGAAGTGCTCGGGCTCTCGAACCTGCTGGGGCGCTCGAAGGGGATCGAGGTCGCCCAGGCGACGTCCCTCGAGGCACGTGAGGCCCGTCACGCGCTGCGGCTCTTGCTCGAGTCTCGCGGCATCGTCACGCAGCCCGGCGAAGAAATGCGCGGCGTCAATCGAAGGCGTGCGCGGCACGGCTTCGCGCAGCTGGCTCACGAGGTCTTCGCGACCCGTGGGCTCCTCGCGCCCACGACGGCTGAGGTCATCCGGTTCGGTGAGAAAGCCCACGTCGAGTTCGCACGGATGCGTCGATGGGGGCTGCCCCGCACGCTCGTCGCGCGCCTCGTCGAGTGCGCGGTGGCCTTCGACCGCGCCGCGTTTCTTCGGGAGCGGGGCTACCGCGTGCGCGTCGTCGAGGCCTTCCCCGTCGACACGAGTCCGCGCAACGTCGCCGTCGTCGGCGCTCCTCCGTTCGCTCAGTTGACGGGGACGAGCTGGTAGTCGAGCGACGTCGACGCCCCGTCGCTCGCAGGGACGGTCAGCTCGACCTCGATGCGACCGACCTGCAGCTCCGACCCGTAGTACGAGAACCGAAGGCCGTGGGGCCGAAGCGCGACCGTGCGTCCCGGCGGCAAGGCGATGTCGAAGCCGCGTGGTTTCGGCGCGGCCAGGTCGCGAACCTTCACGCGCTGGCTGCCGAGCACGGCGTCGAAAGCGAGGCTCGCGCCCCTCGACTTGCGGTTCAGGGTCCCTCCGTCCGCGTTGACCCCGTTCCACACGTTGCGCGTGCACGTCGGAACGGGGATGTTCTCGAAGACCCTCGTCGTGGCTCCGCCGCTCGGGGCGCTGCTGCGCCTCAAGACGACGCGCACCCCAAGGTGGTCGGTCGCGAAGGTGTAGTGGCGCGCGTAACAGAGGTTCGGGTAGAGCAGGGGCAGCGCTTCGGCGGCGTCCTGAGGCTGCCCCTCGATGCGTCCGTACACGGAGAACCCTGTCGGCAGCGTCAGGTGCTCGGCCTCGGGAAAGAGCCGCGCGCAGTCGCCACCTGGGCCGAGCGCCGCACGGTCGGTCGTGACCTGCTCGTAGTCCTCCCAGTAGCGCCGCTTGGTACCGTTGGGGATGACCTCCTCGCGCTCGACGACCAGGCCATGGTGCGTGAGCGGTGACCAGTTCGTGGCGAGGAGTGCGCTGCCGTAGCCGGGGAGGGTGAGGAGCGAGAGACCCCCTCCGACCATGGGGCTTTGTTCGTAGACGTCGATCGCGTGAGGCGTCGTCGCGCCGCCGAGGTAACCCGTCTCCACGGTGGGGTCGACGTCTTCGATGGTGAGCGTGCCTTTCTTCAGCGGGATCGATCGGGTGACCGCGAAGTGAGCGGCGTAGGCATAACGCGGTGCGGGGTTCCCGACGTAGAGGGCTGCATAGGAAGGTCCGCGGCGGACCGTCAGGATCTCGGGCGGCTTCCCAGAGCCCACATCAGGGAGGAGCACCTCGGCGTCGCCGACCTGGTTTGCAGGCAAGATTGGCAAGGCCGGTCGCTCGGTCGAGTCGAGGGCGAGGGCGATGTCCGGGCTCCCGTTCAGCGAAAGCCGCGGGATGGCGTCGACCGGTCCACCGAACCCCGCCGCGAGCGACTTCACGTTCGCGTAGGACTGCTCGAGGTTCTTGCCGCTCTGGGGAAAGTGCCAGTCGGACCACAGCGCCACCTCGGGGATCGTCTCTGCCTGTCCGCGGGCGCCCTGGTATTGCTCGAGCTCGAAGCCCACGCCGATGCGATGGGAGAAGTTGAAGCCGGTGCTTCGCTGGCCATCCGGCTCCTCCGCCGTGAAGCGCGAGAAAAACGGATAGCTCGCACCGAGCGCGGCGCGGATCGCGACGTCCTCTCCCTCGGGATCGTCCTGCGTGAGGCCGAGGTAGCGCGCCATGTGCCAGTGCTGAATGCCTGCGTAGGAGAAGCCCGGCCCCGACGCCTCGGGAAGCCAGCCCGTCGCGCTGGCCTCCGCGACGAAGCGCTTGCCGTATTCCCGTGCGACTTGCCGATAGAGGGGCGCGAAGGGGAGACCGTCCGAGCCGCGGGCAAACTCCTCGGTGGCGAGGAGGAACGTGCTCGACTGATTCATCGTCGTCGTCATGTAGACGGGTTGATGTCGATCAAGCACGCGCCGAAGCCCCGCGGACCAGACGCGCTGGATCCGCTCCCCGAGGTCTTTCTTCGGGCCCGCCCCGGGCAACAGCGCTGGCAAGCTTGCGGCGACGGCGCCGAAGTTCTGCGCGAACTCGACGAGCTGAAATCCGGCCGATCCGGGATACGGATCCGTATCTCCCACCGAGAGCTGCCGCTCGTCCTCGCCGACGACGAGCAGCTCGGCGAGCCCGTGTGCGGCGGCGCGCGCGACGAGCTCGGGGTGGGCCGGCGGGTCGCCTTGGATCGCGGGACCCCAGGGATTGCACGGATGGGCGAGGGTCGCGGCCAGCATGAGCTGCCGCGCCGCAGCTCCCGGCAGGCCGAGTGCCGTGTAGGCCCCGTAGTACTGGGCGCCGTCGCGGAGCTGGTAGCGGACGCCTCGCAGCACGTCCCAGCGACTCACGCTCGGGTCGAAGGCCTCGACGCACATGCCGTCCGGCCCGCAGGCTCCGCCCGACACGCACTCCATCGCCTCGCGGCAGCGCTGCCGTTCGAGCAGCGGGAGGCCGAGCGCACCCCCGAAATGGCTCGACGGTGAGAGGTTCAGCATCGGCGCCCCGGTCCCGTAGGTGAGGACGCCGTTCGCCGAGACGGAGGCCCGGGAGAGGTACCAGCGGACCGCCTTCAGCGGGCTGTCGAAGGAGTGGAGCAGACCGGCGTGCCGGTAGGTCTGGTCGGGCGTCAGCGCTCCCTGGCCGTTCCCGGTGCCGGTCCCGGCGCAGGGGACCTTCGTCGGCGCTGCGGCGAAGACCGCGCCGTTCAGCGACTCCGTCAGGGCCTCGTCACCGACGTTCGCAGGTGCGAGCAGCTCCGGCATGAGCTCGAGGATCTCACTCTGAAACCGGTGCGACACGAGGGTGCCCTGGTGTGGTCCCGAGGGGACCCTGACGGTCGAGGCTCGGATCGCGCTGGCAGACGCCTCGCTGTCACACAAGATGAGCGGGATGCCCGTCGCATGAAAGTGTTGGACCTCGTTCGCCGCCGGGAAGTCGAGCCGCCACACGGCGCCCTCGTCGCTGGCTCCGGGTGGGAGCTCGTAGCGCTCGGAGGCGTCGACCTTCACCGGCGTCATCGGCTCGTTCGCGCCCATCGCCCGCACCGCGGGCAGCGTGACCGTCGACCCTCCGGCTCGCGTCAGCTCGAGGAACATGCGCGCCGTGGGATGCCTGGGGATGAAGGCGTGAAGCGAGGTCGCGGCGACCGGCAAACACGTGTCCTGGCAAAAGGGCCACGCGAAGGCGCCGTTTTGCTGCGAAACGCCGTACCCGACGCCCTCCGGCAGGCGGAGTCGTACCGCGGTCTTCAGCGAGTTCGTCGCGACCCGGACCTCGTAGACGCCCGGCTCACGCAGCGAGATTCGGTAGCCCTTCGTGTTGCCCGCGGCGTCGAAGTGGAAGCTCGGCGGCGGCGGCTCGATCGGCGAGGCGATCACGCTCGGGCTCGGCGATTCCGGCTCTTGGCGCTGGTAGTGCTAGTGGCGCAGCGTCTCGTCGGGCTCGAACACGCGCACGAGCGCGATGTTCGCCGAGCTTGGGTAGGGATCTCCCATCGCTTCGCCTGCGCCGCCCGGTGAGCCGATGCGGTCGACCGCCAGGTCGGCCTGGCGATCGCCGCCGGGTGAGACGAGGTAAATCGAGACGACGGGCCGGTGCGGCGCCGGCTTGAGCAGGATCGGCCCGACCGTTCGCGTCAGCGGCGCCGGCGGACGGCAGCTGTTCATGCAGTCGTCGGTGTCGATCGCGTTGCCGTCGTCGCACACCTCGTCGCCCTGGATCGACCCATCGCCGCAGCCGGCCGGGTTCCATGGGGCCTGAATGGGCGGGCTGGGCGAGAGCGTGAGGTCCGGCGGTGGCGGTGGGTGGGGTGTCGATCACCCGGTGTCGCTCCCACAAGCGGCGAGCAGGAGCAGCCCGGCGAGCGTGCCACGCCAACCGGAGGTGCCCCGCCCGCGCTGTGCCGTGAGGGCCGTCACCGTGAACGTCGACCGCATGTGTCCCCTTGGTTCTGGCGGGTCAAGCCGTCTCCGCAGAGCCGCGCGCTCCGCCCCCATGACCCGATCCCTCCCAGGTTAACCGAGGGCAGGCCCGGCGCGGAATCACGTGCCCATGGAATGCGAAATGCCGCAAGCCCGAAGGCATGCGGCCCATCACAGCCGATCTTCCGCAGCCGAGGCTGAGGAAGTCGACCCGGCGCGGATCACCAGCGATCGCCGCCGCCACCGCCACGGCCGCCGCGACCACCGCCGCCGCCGCCGAAGCCGCCACGGCCGCCGCGACCACCGCCGCCGCCGCCGCCGAAGCCACCACCGCCGCCGCCGCCGCCGAAGCCGCCGCCACCGCCGCGGCTCTGGCGCTCCTCGGCCTCGTTGACCTTGAGCGGACGACCGTCGAGCGACGTGCCGTTCATGTCCGCGATGGCTTTCTGCGCGTCGGCGCTCGAGCCCATCGTGATGAAGGCGAAGCCGCGCGAACGGCCGGTCTCACGGTCGAGGACGACGTGAACGTCGGTCACCTCGCCGCACGCCGAGAAGGCGTCGCGGAGACCGTCGGAGGTGGTGTGGAAAGAGAGGTTGCCGACGTAAAGACGAGTGCTCATGAATTCGTTTCGATCTTGCTCACGGCTCTTCGGAGTCTCGGAGCGCTTCGCCTCGGGCGAGCCGTGAGAGGCCGGGAGAAGCGCCGCACGGATATTTCCGTGCCTTGTCGCCACATCGCAGAGAGGTCCGCGGTCCCGGAACGAGAGAGCGTCGTCGTCGTACGCCGTGTAACGCAAGGGTCCTACTCCACCTTCGCGCCCGTGTCGAGCGGATTGTCGCGCGCGTGAATTGGAAATCGTCGCCTTGAGCGATCGCAAGCCGACGTCGGTGCCGGCTCCGGGCTTGTTCCGGGTCACCGGCTCGCTGAGACGAGACGGCCATCCCGGGGGCGGTCATGAGGCTCTCGGCTCACCGAAGGAACCTCAATGAAGCGCCACCTCTGCGCCGCAACCGCCGCTGCCTGCCTCCTCGCCTCCTCGCCCGCACTCGCGGACCTCTGCGAGAGCATCAGGACAACCGAGTCGACGCCGAGTCCACGCGCGAGGTGACGTTCTTCGAGCAGCTGTGCCCGAGCACGGCCGAACACGGGAGCCGCACCTGGAACGCGATGATCCTCGAGTGCAATCGCAAGCGCGACACCAAGGGCAACGAAGTCGCGAAGGTGACCCAGGATGCGGCCGACAACGAGGGGAAGAAGACGCTTCGCTCGGCCGACTTGCCCGCCAAGGTCATCCGCGGCCACTACAACTTCTTCGGCCTGCTCGCCGCGCAGCAGAAGTACGCCTACGGGCTGAAGAAGGAGAAGGGCGTCTGGACGATGGTCTTGCCCTACAAGGCCGTCATCGAAGACCTCGTCAAGGACCGCATCGACATCAACATGGGGCGGCTACCGGTGGGCACGGATGGCAAGACCATCGGGAGCAACTCGTCGCCCTACGCGAAGGCCTTCACGCTCTTCGACGCGAGCCAGGTGACCGAGGGCAAGCGCGGAGGCGCGCCGACCTACACGCTGAAGGACGGCGCCAAGCCGATCGCGTCGACGCTCTGCGAGAAGCCGACCTACTTCCCTGGCAAGGCGGGGAAGTACGACCAGGCGACAGCCCTCGATTCCACCAAGCGCGACAAGGAGAACTCGGCCATCGGCCTCGGCATGCTCCAGTACCGCTACACGAAGGCCGAGTTGAAGGACGTGGACGACACCGTCGACTTCGACAGCATCTACCTCGGGTGTCGCGTGGAGGCCTCGCGCGAGCTCTTCTGGAAGGACGCTGAAGGAGTGGTCAAGAAAACCCAGGCGAAGGACTACATCCTCGACGAATTCGTGAGGGAAGCGGAGAGTTACTGGAAGACGAGTCACTTCACACTGAAGGTGTGGCTGCGAGGCAGGAACGACGCGACGATCCCGAGTGACCTCCGCAACGCGCTTGCGGACGATGATTTTCTCACGGTGCGGTTTGCGACCCGGTTTCTGCCGCACCATTTCAACCAGATGTACAAGTCGAACGTCATCCAATATTACAATTTCTCCACGATGACGACGAACGACACCTACCGGCACGAGGTGGGGCATGCGTTCGGCCTCGATGACGAGTACGGCAGCCACAAGAAGAACGACTGCAATCTGAAGCCCTACTCGGACTACGGGACGGCGGATTACCAGCAGTGCAACTGCGGGACCGACTCGAAGCGGACCATCTATCCGTACGTCGCCGTGTCGCGGTACGTCACGGCCCAGAACGCCTGCAAGGAGAACCGCGACTGCAAGGGCGGCGAGTACTGCGACAAGGGCTGGGCGACGCTCGGGCTGAATCAGTGCCTCGCGCTGAAGGCCGATGGCGCGTCGTGCGATCTCCTCGGTGGCAAGGATCAGTGCAAGAGCGGCCAGTGCAAGCTGAGCCGGTGTTACACCCCCCATTCGGTCGATGCCGGAGGCGCCTGCTACAGCGACGACGCTTGCAAGACCGGCAAGTGCAGCGCGATCGACGGGGCGAAGGGAGCGTGCGTCTGCAAGGAGGACTCGGACTGCCGGGCCGGTCAGTGGTGCGACGCGGGGGCGGACCTGAAGCGGAACGAGTGCCGCGCGAAGCTCGACAAGGGGCAGAGCTGCGGCAAGGCCGGCTCAGTCGGCAACGACCACAAGTGCAAGTCGGGCGAGTGCTCGGGGTTCCCGAAGTACGAGTGCAAGTGATGCTCGGCGACGGAGGCCCGAGCCTGCCCTCGAGCGGGGCGCGTCACCGTGCCCCGCGGCGCTTGCTCGCCTGGGTCCTGGGTTTCTTTCTCATCGTCGGCGGTGGGCTCGCTCTGATCCTCCACCTGACCGTGGACCTGCGGGATCGCACCCACGTCTTTCTCGGCCATGTCCGCGCCGGCCGATGGGCGGAGGCGCACGCCATGACCACGCCCGATTTTCAGGCCCGCGTTCCGCTCGAGGTCATGCCGGGCTGGGTCGGGGAAACTGTCCCGAGCGCTCGACGCAGCACGGGCGAGTGGATCAATGGGTTCGTGAGCGTGGATGACGAGTACTGCATGGAGGTGTGGCTCGCGGGGGAGCGCCTCGAGGACTCCTCGGTCTTCGTCATCATGCACAAGCACGAGGGGCTCTGGCACATCGCCGAGTTCACCCACACCCGCCTGCCGCGCTGCGAGCACGAGTGACGGTGGAGGCTCACCCGCGGGCCGGCTCGGCGCGCGGTGATTCCGGCCGCGCCTGGTCGGAATTCACGGGGTGCAGGTCGCGTTCCGAAGCACGCTGATGGTGTTGTCGCCGGCGTTGGCGACGGCCGGGACTGAACGGGCAGCGGAGGCATGCGCGGCACATGCCGGCACACTACGGCACCCCGGGTCGCGCTCGCCCAACGCGTCTCCTGGCGACCCGAGGCCACTTCTTCGGCGCCGATTCCCAGCGAATCGCCGTGTGAACGTGGTTTCTCCGCCGGGCTCTCAGACTTGGCACTCCGCTTGCGTAGCCTCCTCGTCGAACCGAACCTTGGAGGTCACGATGAGGAAGCTTGCTTGGGCATCGATGGTGGCGTTGGCGATGGCATGGGGCTGCAGCGTTCAGGTCGAGGCCAACAAGGGGGCCGACGAGCCGAGCTTCTCGACCGGCAGCGGCTACGGCGTGTCCTCGAGCGCGAGCGGGGGCGCCGATGACGCCGACGGTACCGGACCCGGCGAGAACCCGAGCGGGGGCGGGGAGCCCCAGGCGGGACAGCTCACCGCCGGGGTCTGGGACGACAACCGCAACTTCGAGTTCTTTCAGGATTACCTCGCGAAGCACGCGGACGACGAGGGCCGGCTCGACTTCACGAAGGACGAGGTCGAAGCGGCTCACGCGCGCTCGCTCGTCCCGTCCGATGGGCACGCAACCCTCGACGTCGCGATCGTCATCGACACCACCGGGAGCATGGGCGACGAGCTCGCCTACCTGAAGAGCGAGGTGAAGGCGATCTCGGAGCACATCGCGGAGCGCTATCCGAAGGCCGAGCAGCGCTGGGCGCTCGTCGCCTACCGCGACGTCGGTGACGAGTACGTCGTCCTGCCGAGCGACTTCGCGAAGCCCGCGGCGTTCGGAGCCTCGCTCGCCGCGCTCGAGGTCAACGGCGGAGGGGACACCCCCGAGGCACCAGATGCCGCCCTCGAGAAGACCGCCGAGCTTACCTGGCGCGGTGGCGATACGGCGCGGCTCGTTTTCTGGATCGCCGACGCTCCGCACCATGTGGGCAAGGCCCAGAAGCTCGCCGGCGCGATGCGCGCGCTCGCCGCCAAGGACGCCCACGTCTACCCGGTCGCGTCGAGCGGCGTCGATGACCTTGCGGAGCTCGCGATGCGCACCAGCGCGCAGCTCACGAACGGGCGCTACCTGTTTCTGACCGACGACTCGGGGATCGGCGGCGAGCACAAGGAGCCCGAGATTCCCTGCTATTTCGTGACGCGCCTCGACCGCGCGATCGAGCGCATGGTCGACATCGAGATGAGCGGCGACTACCTCGCGCCCGCGGCCGCGGACATCCTCCGCACCGGCGGCGATCCGCAAGACGGTAAGTGCGTGCTCGACACGCAAGAGGTGCAGATTTTCTGAGCCCTGCCGCGCGTCGCCTTGTCCGTGCTCGGGGCCTCACGCGGGTCGAGCACGGGCGGTGTCGCGCGGTCACTCACCTGCGCAAGCACGGCTTCCAGCGTCGACCGCACGCGTTCATCCGCCGCTGCCGCCTGCGCCGCTGCCACCTTGACCGCCGGCCCCGCCGTCCCCGCTCTGCGTCGCGCCGCCCTCGGTGGCGCTGCTCGGTGGAGTGTCGATGCCACGGATCGTGCTGGGCATGCCGTAGCAGGCCGACGCGGAGGCGGGCAGGCCGACCGCGACGGCGAGCTTGAGGAGGAGCGAGACCGCGGTGGTGGCGCGGCCCGTTGGCGGCGACTCGATTGAAGCGTCGCAGAAGGGGCAGACGCGTTCGGACGCCGTGACGTGGCAGGCGCACGCGGGGCAGGGGGTGAGGGAGCCGCGGTTCATGGCGAGAGGTTACTCGAACGCCGAGGATCCAAGAAGCGGGTCGTGCACGGCGACGTCACGTGCAGTCGAGCGAGCATTTCATCATGAGGCAGGTGTCGAAGGCTTCGTCCTGGGTGACCTTGTCGCAGGCCGACACGTCGCTCTTCGTGACGCAATTCACGCAGTCGACACTCCCGCTGCAGGCCTTCGCCTCGACGCAGCAGAACTTCGTGAGGCAATCGGCGCACTCCTTGACGGGGTGCGCGAAGCCGCTGTCGCAGACTTGCAGCTCCGACTTCCCCTTGCCGCAGTTGCTGGGACATTCGTCGTAGATGCACGTGACCCACGTGTCGTAATCCTTCGCCCCTTTGGGGTAGGCGGCGGTGCAGCCAGTCACGACCGGCATCGACGCGCTCCCGACACAGCTCTCGAACAGGCTGACCTCGTTGCCGACGTCGATCTGATTGTTCTGGTTGGTGTCGGAGGTCTTGAGGCATTGAACGCGGCAGCTCACGAAGCTGTCGCAGGCGCTGCCTGGGCCGCAAATGGCGGTCTCGTTCGCGCAGGTCGACGTGGACGCGCAGTTGAGGCAGTCGGTGCAGAGCTGGCTCTGGTTCATGCCGACCTGGCCGGTGTCGCATCCGAAGCCTCCACCCGAGCTCGTCGAGGTGACGGCCGCCGTGGGCCCAGCGGAGGCGCTCGCGCCACCGGCGCCGGTCGCGCCTCCGTTCAGCGTGCAGTCGTTTCGGCAGAAGTCATCGTCCTTCATGTTGCCGTCGTCGCATTGCTCACCGACGTCGCGCTTGCCGTCGTCGCACGCCTCATCACCCTCGACGATGGCGTTGCCGCACGCGCCACCCGGGGAGGGCTTCGTCGTGCACTCCGCCTCGCAATCGGCGCCCGCGAGGCACTCGCGCACTGCCTTGTCCTTCGCCACGAAGGCGGGGTACTTCGCGAGGCACGTCCCGAGGCACTCCGCGTTGCTCGACCCACAAGAATATCCGCAACGCAACGCCGCGAGCGCGTCGGCGTCGCTCCACCTGCTCCGCTCGTGCCGGTGGTGGTTCCGGAGGCCTTCGCGACACCATAAGACGGCACGCAGGCCGTGCAGACCGCCAGCTCGATGACCTCGCTTCCGCAGTCATCGAGGACGGCCCCGAGCGCGGCGGAGTTGAGGGTAGCCTTGCCCTTCGAGCTGCAGGCGAGGTGCGCCGCGGAGCACGCCTCGAAGGCGTCATGCTGCTCGCGACACTGAGCCGCGCTGGCTTGCCGGTCGGTGCAGCTCGACACGCAGCCGTCCATCGTGTCGTTCGCGCAGCCGACCGCGAGCACGTTCTCGCAGGCGGAGGCACAGTCGACTTCGTCCGAGCAGTGGAGTGCAGACAGCGCGAGCAGGCCAAGCGTCAGTCATCCGAGGATTTTTGGCCGGTTCATGCTGCCGAACATGAGCACACCGCCTTCGGCCCGCGGCAAGCCCCGCGAGGTGGGCAAGCGGATGACTCCACGCGTCTCTGCGTCGTAGGGAGCGCATGCCCAGCGCCGCCGACGCCGCTTTCGCGCGCGCCAAGGGCGGCCTGCCATCGCGCGATGACGACGCAAGCCTTCGCGGCCCGTTCGGTCGTGCGAGCCGGACTCTTTCTCGCGGCGTGGGGCAGCTGTGGCGGCGCGGCGAGTGAGCCTCCACCGAGCGCTCGCGCGTGCCCGCTGGGCAGCATGGTCGGCCCCGATGACGCCTGCATCGAGGTCGGTCTACCAGCCTGCGCGGCGCCGTTCGTCGCCGCCGATGGTTCGTGCCAGCCTTCGATGGAACGCTGCAACAACGGTGAGATCCCAGGGTTCGCGACGGGGTGCACGCCCGTCGGGGTCTTGGCTTGCGCGGCGGTCTTCGTCGGCGCGGACGGGCATTGCCGACCCGCGCTCGATGCCTGTGGCCCGGGGACGTCCCCGCTGCCGAGCGAGGGGTGCGTCCCGATCGATGGGCCCGCCGGCTGTGTGGTCGGGCGATGGGGCGACGGGCTCGAGGAGTCCGGAGCGGTGCACGTCGATGTCGCCGCAGCGTCGGGCGGCGACGGGACCGCGGACGGGCCTTTCACCTCGCTCGCCGCGGCCATCGCGAAGGCTCCGAGCGGGGGGCGGGTCGTCGTCGCTGCGGGGGAGTACGACGAGGCTGTGGTCATCGACAAGCCGCTGTCCCTGGCTGGGCGGTGCCCATCGCGGGTGACCCTGCGCGGCGGGTCCGATCCGAAATCTTTAGCGATCGTCGTGGTCCGCAAGACATCGGACGTCGTCATCGAAGGCGTGAGGTTCCAAGGTCCGCACGTCGGGATGCTCGTCGACGACGCGTCTGCCAAGCTTCGACGGGCGGTCGTGGAAGGCGCGGTTGGCTTTGGCATCGTGGCGCTCGGTTCAGCGACGCAGGTTGATATCGATCATGTCTTGGTCGTCGACACGAGCCCACGTGCCGGCGACCAAAGCTACGGTCGCGCGGTCGAGGTCGAGCTGGGGGCGGAGGTCCGGCTCGCGTCGAGCGCCCTCCTCGGCAATCGTGAGGTTGGCGCCTTTGCGTCTGGCCTCGGTACGCGCCTCACCGTCGAGGCGAGCTTCGTCGGCGCGACCCAGCCGAACGCCGACGAGAAGCGACTCGGCCACGGGGTCGAGGTCGCGGAGGGCGCGAGCGCCCGCATCATCGACAGCGTGCTCCTCGGCAACCACGAGCATGGCGTCTTCGTCGCGCAACCGGGAACGACCGCGACGCTCGAAGGCTGCCTCGTCACAGACACCTTGCCCCGCGCGAGCCAGGGTGACTTCGGGCGCGGGCTCGCGGTGCAGTCCGGCGGTCGTGCGACGGTCCGCGCGAGCGCGCTCGTCGGCAACCGCGAGCACGGCATCCTGGTCACCGGGAGCGGCTCGGACCTCGACGTCGAGGGGACCCTCGTCTCGGGCACGCTGTCCCGCGCGAGCGACGGTCGCTCCGGCCGCGGCATCGAGATCACGGACGGCGCGATCGCAGCCATCGCCCGGAGCCTCGTTCACGGCAATCGCGAGATCGGGATCGACTCCGACGGCTCGACCCTGACGCTCGACGCGAGCCTCGTGACCGACACCGGCGCGCTCGACGATGGGTCGTACGGCGTCGGGCTCCTCGTCAATCGCGGCAGCGCAACGGTCCGGCAGGTCCTCGTCCGCGGCAGCGCGACGGTCGGCGTGCTCTTCTCAGGGAGCACCGCCACGCTCGAGCGCTCGACCATCGACGGTGTGCTCGAGGGAGCGTTCCACGAGTACGATGGCCTCGCCGGAATGGAGACCATCACCGCGACCTTCGACGGGATCGCCGACGGTCTGGTCGCGGTGGCTGGCGCCACGGTGAACGCGACGGACGTGCGGGTCCGCGGGGTGCGGCGTGGCGGCGTCGTGTTCGAGGCGAGCGGTGGACTGCTGCGCGGCGTCCGCGCGGAGGGCGGGCGGTTTTGCCTGGTGCTCCAGGGCGATCCGAAGCCCGACCCGAGCGACGCGACGAACGCTTTCCTCGGGACCGACGCGAACCTCCTGACGGATGGGACGCTTCCGGTCCCGGGACCCCCGCCGATCCCGGTCGATTGAGCGGCGGCGTGGGGCGCCGCGCGCTCGCGCAGGTCACGCGTCGGAGCCGTCAAGCAGCGACGCGCTCACCGCTTCGATGCGGAACTCCTCGACGGCGAGCCCCTCGAGCAGGGCGTCCGAGGCACCGATCGCCTTGGCGACGCGCCGGAGGTAGTGGTCCTCGTCGAGGTCCCACACCTCGTCCGCATCCTGGACCTTCGCGACGAGCTCGAGGATGTGGCGCTTCTGCTCGTCCGTGGTGAGGCCGAGTCCGGCGCAGACCTCGGCGACGTTCTGCTTGCCCGGGCGGAAGCGCTCGAGTCGCTTCTCGAGGGCAGCCGAGAGCTGGCTGTTTCGGGACATGTCGCGCAGCAGCTGCTTCACCTTGTCGAGCTCGGGCCCGTCGAGCGTTCGGTCGGCGTAGGCGGCGCCCATCAAGAGGTCGGCGATTCGTTCGATCCGGGTCATCGTTCGGGGAAGCTAACACGAATGGTTCCAACGCAGGCCGGGGGAGGTGCCCCGTCACGCTGAAGCTCTCGACCTGACGAGGCCGTTCGAGACGGCCCAACGGTGGCCGGCCGCGCGCCGTCACGCACGCTTCGGAGCGAGGAGCTTGGCCGCGAGCACGCCGCCGACGAAGCCGAAGAGGTGGCCCTCCCAGCTGATGCCCGGTCTTCCAGGGAGGACGCCGAAGAGCGCGCCGCCGTACAGGAAGAACACCACGATGCTGCCGACGATCGGCCAGAATCGTCGCTCGAAGTAGCCGCGGCTCAGCAGGTAACCGAGGTAGCCGAACACCACGATGCTCGCGCCGAGGTGGACGCTGTTCGAGGCACCGACGAGCCACACGCCGAGCCCGCCGACCAAGGTCGCGAGCAGGGTGACGATCGCGAGGTCGCGCTTGCGTCGCGCCATGATGAAGAAGCCGAGGACGACGAGCGGCACGGTGTTCGCGAGGAGGTGGTCGAACCCGGCGTGGAGAAACGGCGCGAGCGGGATGCCGACCAGACCGCCTTGGGTACGCGGGTGAATGCCGAACCGGTCGAGGCCACCGCGAAACATCACCGTGTCGACGATCTCCTCGGCCCACATCGTGCCGATCAGGCCGCCGACGAGCGTCGCCCGTGACTTGATTTCCGTCACGAGGGCCGTGCGCGCCTCGCCGGCCTTCCCGAAACCCTCGTCACGAGCCATCGCGGCATTGTCGCGCGCCGCGCGTGACGATGCCAAAGGATGCGAGGGCGTCCTCGCCGCGAGGGTCGC
>Ga0194129_10003142_pt1 | contig 23351 bp, 22 predicted proteins | sample TA2KigCa35mmetaG_FD_150862 | JGI IMG/M metagenome (GOLD analysis project Ga0194129, IMG submission 150862) | Freshwater microbial communities from Lake Tanganyika, Tanzania - TA2015038 Kigoma Deep Cast 35m | ecosystem: Environmental > Aquatic > Freshwater > Lake | place: Tanzania: Lake...
CGTCGAGGCGCTGCGCCGCGACCCGTGGCTCGCCCCCGCGCTGGCCAACGACGCGGCCACCACTCTGCGAGCAGGCGCGCTCCTCGTCGACGACGCCCGGGCCTTGCTGCGGCCACCGTTCGCTGGCGCGCGCCTGAACCTCGCGCGCCGCGACGCATTGCTCGCGCTCCATGCCCGCGACGTCGGCAGCGACTGCGTGGACTTCTTCGTCGACGCCGGCGACGCGCTGCCGTGGGAGGCCAACGTCCTGCATGCCCGTTGGCGGTGCTTCGCGACCCATGCGCCCGACCGCGCCGCCTCCGCTGCGGCGAAGCTCGCGGCTTTCGAAGGTGCCACCTCATCGCTGCCCTCCGCGGCGCCGGCCCCACGCCCGTGAGCGACGTCCGCCGCGAGCCGGCTCCGATGGGGCGCATACTCGTGGCCCCCCTGCTCGGCTGCGTCGTCGTGTTCCTGATCAGCGCGTGGCCGACGCTCACGTCGCCGCTCCTGTATTCGAACGATGGGCCTCAACATCTGCTCCAAGGCTTCGTTCACGGGCACTACGAGGACCCTCGCTTCGGCTTCAACGAGCTCCTCGCCCTGAACGAACCGCTGACGAGCCGTGGCTATCTCGACCTGTTCCGCTGGCTCGAGCCAAGGCTCGGCTGGTACGACGCCCACCGCGCGATCCTGCTGATCGCGCAGCTCCTCTGGTGCTCGGCGTGGGCAGCGCTGGTCCTGCGGCTGCATCCCGACCGCTGGCCCTTTGCGCTGCTCGGCTGCGCGACGGCGATCCAGTGGGCCTATTGGCTCGGCTTCGTGCCGTACTTTCTGGGACTCGGCTTGACCGCGTGGTCACTCCACCTCGTGCTCGTGCGACCACAGCGCCGACACTATGGCCTCCTCGCCGTCGCCCTGCTGCTTGGCTGTCAGGTGCACGCCTTCGCGGTGGCCGTCACCGGCATCGCGCTGCTCATCCTTGCGCTCTTCCGAGGCCTGCGCGCCGTCGCCGCCACGGTGTTGGCCGGCCTGCCGGCGCTGCTGTTCAACATCTCGTTGTCGGCGGCGTCGATGCATCAGCAGCAAAGGCTCGCGTGGGACGCCGCCTTCGATCCGGTGGTCGGCGTCGTCGGCCGCTTCGTCGGCGGCGACCAGAGGACGACGCTGCTGTTCGCCGGGTTGGCCGTGGCGGCGGTCGTCGTCGGGCGCTGGGCGCGGCGCGATCGGACGTCGCGAGCGCTTCTGGTCGGCGGCCTGCTGTTGTTGGTCACAGGCTACGTCGCACCGGACGAGTTGCGCGGCTGGCAGCTGACCGCACCACGGTACCTGCCGCTCGGCTTCGCGTTGGTGTTCGCCTCGTGTCCGCTCGAACACGTCGCCGCTCGGTTCCGTCGCGCCCTCGGCGTCGTCGTCTTCGCCTTCGTCGCCCTCCACGCAGAGTGGACGGACTTCTTCCATCGCCACCTCGGTGGGGCCACGGACCCCGTCGTCGCTCTCGCGCGACGCCTGCCGCCACAAACAGGCCGCCTCTGGGGCTTCCTCGTGACGACCGACGATCTCGCCGGGACCGACGGCACGGCCCGCACGCGCGTATGGCCCAGCAACCTCGACCCCTGGCTTCACCTCGCGCAGGTGGTCGCCGTCGATCTCGGCGGCCAGCTGCTGTTCACCCAGGCCATCGACGCAGCGATGCACGCGATCCTTTCGGCACCGGTCTTTCACAACCACGAAGCCGAACCTGGCTGGTCCTGGGCGGGCACCTGGCCCGCTGTCGACGTCGAGCAACGTCGGCGGAACATCGCGGCCAAGCTCGACGGACTGCGGCGCTCGGCGCCCCACCTCGTCTTCGTCGGCGTCGAGGGTGACGACGCGTTGGTCGAGGCGGCGGGGTACGTCATCGACGCCCGCGTGACCGACGGCGTCCGCACCGCCGTCACCGCAACCTTTCGCGGCTGCGAGACGACCATCGTCGTGCCGCCCGACGTCGCCGTGGTCGAGACCGGCGCCGCCGGCACCGTCGAGGCCGACATGCTCCGTGCCCCCGACGTCGATGGCGTCGTCGTCTTCGAGCGCGCGGGGTGCGGCGAACGCTGGATCCGGGTGCACGGCGCGCCCTGTGGGGGCAGCAGCCGGCATCCTCTGCAGCAAGCGCGTGCACTTTTCAGGGACGGCGGCGTGCTGGTCTGCCCGCCAGACCGGTAAACTCGGATTGGGGAACGCCGAACCGGGAGATGACGGACTGCCGAGTTCGCCATCGCCTCATCCGGGTGAGCTCTGATCCTCGACCGTCGCCACCGGCGCTGCGCGCGCAAGCACGATCGAAAGCAAGCGGTTGCCGTGCCGTCCGCGAGGGCAAGAAATCGATCCCGGTTCCCGATGGATGAAGTTCAGCGGGATCCGGGGTTAGTGGAAGTCGCGGCGCTCGATGCGGACCAGACCGAGCAACACCCAGCCCAGCGCGTAGACGACACCGTAGGCGACGGCCGCCACAGCCTGCGCCCAGCCGGTCGCGCCCGCCCACCACGTCAGGTCGAAGCGGTCCAGCCGGGGCAGGATCCACAAGCAGGCCTCGAGCACGACGGTGGTCGGCCCGAAGGCTTCCCGCGCGACGAGGATCTCGAGGTCGTGAGCCAGCCTACCGACGACGAACAGGGCCGTCATCACCGACGCTGAGACCGCCAGCGAGCTGCCGATGCCAAGGAACAAGGCGATCGCCAGCAGCACGATCGCTTCGAGACCACCGACCATACAGGCCACGAAGACCCGCGGCAGTGGGTCGGGTGCGCCCACGGCGGCCAGGATCGCGAGGAACAAGCCGGCAAGGATCATGTTGGTAACCAGCACCGAGAAGGTGCCGGCGAGAAACCGGCTTAGATAGGCGACCGAGTGCGGCATCGGCTGGACGAGCGAGAAGAAGATCTCGCGCGTCGCGATCTCGCGGCTGAAGCTCGAGAGCGCCAGGGTGACCGCCGTCACCGACACCGACAGCGCGATGACGGCAAGGCCGATGTCTTCGACCACGCGCGCGCTCTCGCCGCCCGACAGCTCGCTCAACGCCAAGGCGCCGACGACGAGCAGCACACCGACGGCGAGGATGACGACGTAGGCGCGCGAGCGCAGCTGCTGCAGGACGATGAAGCGGGTCGCTGCGTAGAGCATGGGGGTCACCGACGGGTAGCCATGCGCGTCGCGAGGTCCGGGACGCGCGGGAGGATGCTGTGGACCCTCGCATCGGGCACGCGGGTCAGGAACGCACGGAGCCCGTCGGCGCCGACAACCGCGACCGAGCCGTGGACACCGCGCTCGAGGCCCTCGATCGGCACGACGCCGACGAATTCGACCTCGAATTCGGCGACGCCGATGAGCTCGCGTGCCGGCCCCGAGTAGGCGACGCGGCCCTTCTCGAGCACCGTCAGATGCTCGCAAAGTGCGTCCACGTCGGCGAGGGAGTGGGAGGAAAAGATGACGGTGCCGCCGCGCAGGCGATGCTCGATCAGCAGCTGGCGGACCAGCTGGCGCCCCTGGGGATCGAGGCCACTCATCGGCTCGTCCAGCACCCACACGTCGGGGTCACCAAGGATGGCCAGAGCGAGGCTCAGGCGCTGCTGCATCCCTTTCGAATAGGAACGCAGCGGTTCGCTCCGGAACTCGAGGCCGACGCGCTCGACCGCCGCGCGCGGGTCGACCCGCTCGAGGCGGCGCGCCGCGGCGACGAACGCCACCAGCTCCTCGGCGCGCAGGTCCAGCGGCAAGGCCGCGATGTCGGGCGCAAAGCCAAGGCGGCGCCGCGTCGACGCCTGCGTGGGGCTCTCGCCGAACAGCGTGATGACGCCGCTGGTCGGCCGGCTGCATCCGGTCAAGAGCCGCAAGCTCGTGGACTTGCCGGCACCGTTGTGGCCGACGATGCCGTGGATCTGTCCCGCGACGACGGAGAACGAGACGTCGTCGAGGATCCGCTTGTGGCGGCCGAGAAACCCGGAGGTGATCTCCTTCGTCGCGCGCTGGAACTGCACCGCTGTCATCGACCGGCCTCCGAGCAGGCGCGCGGCGTTGCCGTGACCCCCTTCAACTCCCAGCACACGCCAGGAACCAGAGCGCCTGGTGGCAGGTGGCCGCGCGCAATCAGCTCGTCGAGGGTGTTGAAGGGGTCTTCGTTCAGGCGGGCCGCTGCCGATGCGGCTTCGATCCGCCGCTTCACGCAGTCGATCGTCCGGTCTCCGAGCACGGCGGCGCCTTGCGCGATCGACGCCGCATCAGCGGCAATCGCGTTGCACATCACGCCGCGGCTGCGCAGCGTCTTGGCGAGCATGCCAACGAACGGCGGAGCGTCGGGCTTCTTGGCTGCCCGCTCCAAGTGGTCCGCCGCCGCAAGAGCGTCGAAGCGCCCGAAGTAGGCAAGGACACCGCGTTCGAGCGAAAAGCGGTAGTCATCCGGCAGACGACGTTCGGCCACGTCGAGCAGCTGCTCCACCGTGTCTCGTCGATGGGGGTCGCCAAGCAGCAGGGTGACGCCGAAGTAGAACGGTCCGACGAGCCGAGGGTGAAGGTCGACGATCAGCGCGATCCACTGTTCGAGCGCCGGATACCGCGCGCGCGCGTAGCGTACGTCACCGATCAGCTGGACCAGACGCAGCCACGCAAGATCGGCAGCGACCTCGGACCGGCCAAGGGAAGCCACGAGGAGCGCCGCACGGTGTGGCGGTCGCTCCGGCTCGCCCGTCCCTTCATTGCGAGCGGGAACAAGCCGGGCAGCCGTCACGATCAGCATGAGCGACACGACGGCAAGAATGTTTGGGCGCATGTGAAGTTCCGCCCGACGGTTATAGCCCAAGAAGAAAGGCTGGCCCGAGGGCCAGCCTTTCTGTCCCCACCGGGCTTGCCGACTACTGGCAGCCGTTGGTGCTGTTCGCGACGTTGTTCGCCTCGCTCACGCTCCAGACGTCGTTGGACAGCTCACCAACAAACGTAGGATTAACCGTCGCATCCGCACCGAACGCCGTCTGGTTGGCCGCGTTGGTCTTGTACACGTAGCGGATCTTGTTGCCCTTGGGCTGGAAGCCGATGGCGTTCGTCTGAGACGCGAGGCTGGTGTTGGGGAACGAGATGTAGGTGTCGTTCTCGGCGCGGTACGACTCCTCGCCCACGTAGATGGCCTTCATGTTTCCCTTGGCCTCGGACTGCTTCGAACGGCACTGGAATTTCACGAAGTTCGGGATGGCGATCGCGGCGAGAATCCCGATGATTGCCACGACGATCATGAGTTCGATGAGGGTAAACGCCTTCTTCTTCATGCTGGCTCCTTTTGCTTCAAGGTAGAGACTGCAACTCTCGTTCCAGCCTTTCAGGTCTTCTGGACCTTGCGCCCGCGACGTTATGCGTCACTTGTTGACGGTTCGTGTCACCGCCAGATGCCACATCGCGAACTAGTCTCACCGGCACCCCGGTACCTGGTTCGTGAGCCCGCCCATTTGCGTCGTCTGCCACATGTCGTCTCTGAGCTCGGGTTCATAGGCGCTGATGACCGTTGCGCTTCCAGTGAATAGGTGTGGACTGCTGGCGAGGGGGACGCTGTAGCGGTAGCGCTGCACCCTGCCGACGAGCAGCCTGCTCAACATCGCCGTCGCTGGATCGCCGTGCAGGTAGGTGTCGTTGCTCGCCCGGTAGGTCTCTTCGGCGAGCAGCAGCGTCTTCAGCCCCAGCTTGGCTTCGCTCTGCTTGGAGCGGCAGCTGAACTTGACGAAGTTCGGGACGGCGATTGCTGCAAGGATGCCGATGATCGCGACGACGATCATCAGCTCGATTAGCGTGAAGCCTCGGTTTCTGGTCACGCGGGGACCGTAGGCTGAGCAGGGCACAAAAAGCAAACTCGCATCGGCGCCGTCTTGTGGTCTAAGGTGGGGGCGAGTTTCCCATGACAACCATCTCGAAAGCTCCTCCGTTCACCCTTTATGAGTACCGCGCGTCGCCGTTCTGCGTGGCCGTGCGCGTGGGCCTCCACGAGTGTCAGGTCGCGTTCACGCCGCGGGACGTCGACCTGACGAAGCCGCGGACGGCGGCGTTCCTCAAGCGGAGTCCGTTCGGGCGCCTGCCGGCGCTCGTCGAGCACCGCCCCAGTGGCGAGCTGGCGGTCTTCGAATCGCCGGCGGTCCTGCTCTTCCTCGCCGAGCGGTTCCCGCAGTCGCCTCTGGGCTTCTCGGACCTGACCGCGCGGGGCGAGGCGTACAGCTGGCTCAGCTACGTCGCCACGGGGTTCGCGGTCGAGCTCTGGACGGTCTACTGCGAGGAGCATGTGCTCGAGGACGGTGAACGGTCACCGCGGAGCCACCAGCGGGCGCGGGGCGAATTCGACCGGCACCTCGACGTCCTCGACCGCCACCTCGCACGCCGGGCCTTCCTCGCCGGCGACTACTCAGTGGCCGACACGCTGGCGACCCCCCTGCTCGACTTGCTCGACCACCTGAAGGTCGACCTCGCGGCATTCCCGCGGGTGCGGTCCTGGCGTGATCGCCTGCGCGAGCGACCGTCGTACAAGGACGCCTGGCCGGGCGAGGACGACGAAGAATAGGCCGGGAGTCGAGACGGTGACGAAGCGGGCGAACACAATGCCCTACCGAAGGGTGGGCTCGGCAGGCATCAGGGTGAGCGCCCTGAGCCTCGGTGGGTGGACGACGTTCGGCGCGAGCGTGAACGACGACGCAAGCGTCCGCTCGATCCTCCGGCGAGCGTTCGATGCGGGCATCAATTTTTTCGACATCGCTGACGTCTACGCGAAGGGCGAGGCGGAGCGGCGAATGGGGACCGTCCTTCGCGAGCTGCCGCGTCACGAGTTGGTGCTGTCGTCTAAGGTGTTCTGGCCGATGTCGGACGCGCCGAATGATCGTGGACTGAGCCGCAAACACATCTTCGAGTCCATCGACAAGTCGCTGCGCCGGATCGGCACGGACTACCTCGACTTCTATTTCTGCCACCGCTTCGATAACGACGTGCCCCTCGAAGAGACCGTTCGCGCCCTGGACGACCTCGTGCGGGCGGGCAAGGTGCTTTATTGGGGTACCTCCGAATGGTCCGGCGCGCAGCTGCGGGACGCGCACGCCATCGCTGACCGACGGAACCTTTACGCGCCCGTCGTCGAGCAGCCCCAGTACTCGCTGCTGGCGCGCCACAAGTTCGAGCACGATGTCCGGCCCCAGGCGCAGGCGCTGGGCATGGGGCTCGTCGTGTGGAGTCCCCTCGCGTCGGGAGTGCTCACGGGCAAGTACGACGACGGCATCCCGGCCGGATCGCGGCTCGATCGGATCGAATGGCTCCGTGACGGATTCCTGCAGCCCGAGAAGCTCGACCGCATCCGGCACCTCAAGGTGATCGCCGACGAGCTCGGGGTCAGCCGTGCGCGTCTGGCCCTCGCCTGGGCGCTGCATCAACCAGGGGTCGCGAGCGTCATCCTCGGAGCGACCTCGATGGCCCAGCTGGACGAGAACCTCGGCGCGCTGGATGTGGCGATGACCGACGATCTGTCCGACCGGCTCGGTGCCCTGTTTGCGGCGTGATGGGGACCGGGTCGGAAGCGGCTTGACGGCAGCGAAGTCAATCGACGGGACGAACTGGCCCGCCGCCGGCGCGCGCGAGGCTCTCGTCGCCACGGCCGGCCTGCTGTGCGCGTTGGCCATCGGCAAGCCGCTGGCGAAGGCGACAGGGCTCGGCGACATCATCTTTACGCTGATCGCCGCGTACCAGCTCTACGTCCCGCTGTTGCTCATCCAGCGCCGTGGAGAGTCCCCGGAGTCGCACGGCGTCCACGCGCATGGTGTCCTGCTCGGGCCGGTCGCGGCCCTGCGCAGCATCTGGGTGCGCCGCACACGGCGACGACGACGTCGTGGTCGCCCCAACGCTTTTGCACGGCTGCTCGCCCACTACGGCCGCGGAGCGCGGCTGCGCGGTCACGCATTTCTCGAGGACATCGGTCGCGCCGCGCTGATGGGCGCGCTGTTTTTCCCCTGGTTCCTCGCGGGCCACCACGGCTGGCAGCTGCTGCTCGGGCACGGCTTCCATGCCATCGACGTCCCGGCCGACCTGCACCTCGTCCTGCTGAAGAACACATTTTTGATCGCGCTGCCCGAGGAACTCTTCTATCGCGGCTTCGTCGAGCACCGCCTCGAGCGGCTCTGGCCCACGCGGCGCGCCGCGTTCGGGATCCCGCTCGGTCGGGCGGTCGTGATCGCGTCAGCGCTGTTCGCGCTCGGTCATTTCCTCGGGGAGTGGAACCCGGCCCGTCTCGGACCGTTCTTTCCAGCCTTCCTGTTCTCGCTGCTGACCCGACGATCGGGCTCGATCGCGGGCGGCGTCTGCTTCCACGGCCTGAGCAACGCGGTCTCGTTCCTCGCGGCCTCGTGGTACCGCTAAACGTGCCGCAGAGGGCCTGAGACGAACGACCTGCGGCGGCCACGGCTCATCGCTGGGCCTGCAGCCGAAGCCGTGACACCCCCGACGACCGCTGCCCGCCACGACATGGGTTTGCACGCAGCCGCGTAACGGAATGCCCCAGCCGGCATCTCAGCGACAAGGGGCCAGCAGTTCTTACGAACCATAGGAACTTCTCGTGGAGCGCAAAGACCAGAAAGGAGCAGGCGTCGTGTCGACCGAAGAGGTCGCCAGCCTGCTGCTTCGCTGGATGTCGGTGTCGATGCGCACGGCCCAGCGCGGCGGCGGCCTCTCCGAGAGCCTGCGCATTACTGCCGAGCGTGCAGTGACGATGCCGATGACCGTGTCACTGCACGTCCTCGCGTTCGCGGGCCCGCAGACCATGACCCAGCTGTCGTCGCACCTTGGTCTGTCGCCCTCAGCAACGAGCCACCTGCTGCAACGTCTGGTCGAGCTCAAGCTCGCGCAGCGCGCCGACGACCCCGGTGATCGTCGACGGCGACTCTTGATGGTCACGGGCGCCGGGCGGCGCGTCGTCGACGAACTGATGGCGGCACGCCTCGCGGAGCTGCGGGCTAGCCTCGCGCCGCTCTCGGTGCCGACGCTGTCGCGGCTGCGTGCCTCGTTGGTCGCCGTGCTCGATGAGCTGGCCGCCTCGGCGCGGCCGGTATGCCTTGCCCCCGGCGCCGAGCCGCCACACCCAGCGCGCGCGAACAGCCGCCGGGGCGCGGGTGGAAGCAAGACGACATCGACAACACCGACGTACAAGACGAGGGCACCGCGGCGCTCCTCGCAGGAGAGGGCATGAGCGCGATCATCGAGGTACGTGGCGTCACCAAGGACTACCCGCTCGGGCAGCTCACCGTGCGGGCGTTGCACGGCGTCGAACTGTGCGTCGACCGCGGCGAGTTCACGACGATCGCGGGTCCGTCGGGCTCCGGCAAGACGACCCTGCTGAACCTAATCGGCTGCGTCGACGTCCCCACCGGGGGCAGCGTCGTCTTCGACGGTGCGGTGACCAGCAGTCTGTCGGATCGCGAGCTCACGCGTCTGCGTCTCGAGAAGCTCGGGTTCATCTTCCAGAGCTTCAACCTCGTGCAGGTGCTCAGCGTCTTCCAGAACGTCGAGCTGCCCCTGCTGTTGCAGGGCGGGATCGATGTCGCCGAGCGCAAGCGTCGGGTCGAGTCGATCCTTGACCGCGTCGGCCTCTCACGGTTCCTGCGACACCGACCCAATGAGCTTTCCGGCGGCCAACGGCAGCGTGTCGCCATCGCCCGCGCGCTGGTGACGAAGCCGCGGCTCGTGCTCGCCGACGAGCCGACGGCCAACCTCGACTCGGTCACCGGCAACTCGATCCTCGAGCTGATGAAGGAGCTGAACCAGCAAGACGGCACCACGTTCATCTTTTCGACCCATGACCACCGCGTGATGGAGCTCGCGTCGCGCATCGTGCGGGTGCAAGACGGTCGCGTGGTCGAAGACGGTCGCGGTGACAAGAGCCCTGTCGCCGCGGCCGCGGCCGCCTACTGAGGAGGCGAGGGTGTTGGCCAACGTCCGTCTTCTCGTGCATCTCGGGCTGCAGAGCCTGCGCGCTCACAAGACCAAGTCGCTCATCGTCGGCGGCCTGATGACCTTTGGCGCGTTCCTGGTCGTCGTCTCGCTGGCGTTGCTCGACTCGGTGGAGCGCGCGACCCGCGCCAGCATCGTGCAGTCGATCTCCGGCGACGTGCAGCTGTACGACGCAAAGGCAAAGGACAAGCTCGCGCTGTTCGGCGGCTTCGGCTTCGGGACCGAGGACCTCGGTGAGATTCCGTCGTACGCAAAGATCCGTGACGCCGTCACCGGGCTCGACAACGTCGTCGGCGTCGTGCCCTATGGCATTGCCAACGCCGGCGTATCCTCGCCAGGCGACCTGGACCGCGCGCTGAACGCCCTGCGCGATGCCGTTCGCGCCGGCGACATGCCCGCCGCCGGGCCCCTTGCCGAGCGCGTGCGGGGCATCGCGGCTGTGCTGCAGGCCCAGCAAGAGAAACAGGCGTCGGTGTCACAGACGGTGACCGCCGACGTGAAGGCGGTGCTCGAGCGTGCCACCAGCGACGCGCTGTGGGCCGAGTTCGAGGCGAGCCCGCTGCCCGTGCTCGACTGGCTCGACACCAAGCTCGCGCCTCTGGGCGAACAGGGAAACACCTTCTACCTGCGCCTGGCCGGAACCGATCTGCAAGCGTTCAACAAGACGTTCTCGCGCATCAAGATCGTCGAGGGCGAGCTGGTCCCCCCCGATACGCGTGGCGTCCTCGTCGGCAAGAGCTTCATCGATCGGCGCTTGAAGATGGCGGTGGCGATGAACCTCGACACCGTTCGCACCGAGCGCGCCCGCGGCGCGACCATAGCCGGAACCAAGACGCTGCAAGAGACCATCGGCAAGGCCGTGCGGGCGTCGCCGCGCATCGTGTACCTGCTCGCACCCCGCGACGTGGCGGTGGTGGCGAAGGTCATCGCCGCCGAGGTGGGCCAGCCGGAGTCGACGGCGCTGACGGTGCTACTGCGCGAGTTCATCGGCGAGCTTGACGACGCCAACTTCGACCGGCGCTACGGGATCTTCTATGAGGTCATCGCGCCGCGAATTCAACTGTACCCCTTCCGCGTCGGCGACACGATCACGATGACGGCCTTCACGAAGAGCGGCTACCTGCGCTCGGTCAACGTGAAGGTGTGGGGCATCTACACCATCGACGGTCTCGAGACCTCGGACATCGCCGGCGCGCTTTCGCTCTGCGACCTCGTTACCTTCCGCGAGCTGTATGGCCAGCGCACGGCGTCGCTGGACGCCGAACTGGTGAAGATGAAGGCCGCCTCCGGAGCCGCAGCCGTCGAGCGGGACACCGCCGAAGACGCACTGTTCGGCGGCGACGCCACCGTCGAGGTGAAGACCGTCGAGCAGGCCGCGGCGGAGCCCGTGCTCGAGAAGGTGGACCGCCAGGCGGACTTCCGCTTCGAGCAGGGCAAGGTGAACGAGGGCATGGTGTTGTCGACGGCGGTGCTCTTGAAGGACCCGTCGCGCCTGCGCGAGACGATCACCGAGCTGAGGCGCGTGGTCGAGCCGCTCGGGCTGCAAGCCGCGACATGGCAGGAGGCCACCGGGGTCGTTGGCCAGATCACACTGGTCATCCGCGGCGTGCTGTTGACCGCCATCTTCATCCTGTTTCTCGTCACGACGGTGATCCTGAACAACTCCCTCGTGATGGCCACTCTCGAGCGAGTTGCCGAGTTCGGCACGCTGCGGGCCATCGGAGCGCAGCGTGGATTTGTGAACGCGATGGTCGTCTTCGAGACAGCGGTGCTCGGAGTGCTCGCCGGCGTCGTCGGCTCGGTGGCCGCCGTCGCCTGCGTCCTCTGGCTGGGCCAGGTCGGCATCCCGGCGCCGGCGGATCTGCTGCAGGTGCTGTTCGGCGGACCGCGCCTCTACCCCACCGTACATGTCGACAACGTCGTCGCTGGCCTGCTGGCCACGTTGACCGTGAGCGTCTTCGCGACGCTCTACCCCGCTCGACTCGCGACGCGCGTGCAGCCCGTAGTCGCGATGCAGGGAAAGGAGTGACGACATGGTCACGCTGCAGATCGCTCTCAACAACCTCCTTGCTTCGCGGCGGCGCACGCTTTTCCTCGGCGCGGCGCTGTTCGGTGTGACGCTGCTGTTCGTGTTGCTGCTGGCGCTCACCGCCGGCGTCACCGACAACCTGATCCGAGGCGCGACGAACATCTCGTCCGGTCACGTGAACATCGGCGGCTACTACAAGTCGACGCCGTCGGACTCGCAGACGGTGGTGCTGAACGCCTCGCAGCTGAAGGCCGAGGCGAAGGAGGCCCTGCCCGACGCGCTGCGAATCATCGACCGTCTGCGCGGCTGGGGGAAGGTCATCTCGGACAAGGGCACGGTGCAGAGCGGTCTGAACGGCATCGACCTCGCCGACGAGTCGGCGCTGCTTGAGCTGCTCGCGCTGGCGCCGGCCAAGGACTACATCGACAATCCGGCGAACGCCGAAGAGGTGAAAGGGTCCCTCGATGCGCTGCAGAAGCCGGGCACCATCATGCTGTTCGCCAGCCAGGCGAAGCGCCTCAAGGTCGACGTGGGTGATCAGGTCACGCTGCGGACCGAGACGCTCAAGGGTCAGAGCAACACCGCCGAAGCGGTGGTGGGCGCAGTCGTACGCGATCTGGGTCTGCTGTCCAGCTTCGCGTCGTTCGTGCCGAAGCAGACGATCATAGAGCTGTATCAGTTCAAGCCCGACGTCTCGGGCGCGGTGCAGATCTATCTAAAGGACATCGACCGCAGCGAAGCCGCGATGAACGAGCTGCGCGCCCACCTCGAGAAGAAGGGCTACGCCCAATTGGAGCACGACGGGCAGCCGTTCTTCATCAAGCTGCTGCAGACGGTTCCCAATGAGGAGTGGACGGGGGCCAAGCTCGACGTGACGACGTGGGAGGACGAGTCTTCGTTCCTCGTGCAGATCATCATCGGGCTGCGGGCTATCAGCGTCTTTTTGGTGATGCTGCTCGCCATCGTCATCGTGATCGGCATCAGCAACACGATGACCATCGCGGTGCGCGAGCGGACCCGCGAGATCGGCACCCTGCGCGCCATCGGCATGAACCGTGGCGGGATCCTCGCGCTTTTCCTGCTCGAGGCGCTCCTGCTCGGGCTGCTCGCGTCGGGAGCCGGCGGCATCACCGGCGGGGTCGTCGCGGCGCTGCTCGATGCCGGTGGCCTCAAGGTTGACGTGGATGCGATCCGGGTCGTCCTGCTGTCGAACACGCTCCACCTCGTGCCCCGCGTCTTCGACATCGTCCTCGCCGTGGCCGCGCTGACGTTCGTCAGCATGATCGCGGCCTTCTTTCCCGCGCTGCGCGCCGCCCGGATCACCCCGGTCACGGCCATGCAGGCTGCCGAGTGAGTCCGGCGCGAATGTCATTCTTCGGCGACACGTTTGAGCCCAGACCTCGCCCAGGAGCCCGCATGAACCGCACCCGTCCGCTGACCTCTGGATTGCTCGCCGCCGCCATCGCCGGTGTCGCGTTCGGCACGGTAATCGGCGCCGCCCCTGCCGAGGCCGCGCCAAGCGACGCCGAGATCGTCGACATGTTGAAGGTCATCGACAGCCGCCAGCAGAACAACGGCGACTATCGCTCGACGGCGTATCTGGAGCAGAAGGAGCGCGGCAAGGACGACACGGCCTTCGAGATCACGTTTTTCCGTCGTGACTTCGACGACAAGTTGATGATCCTGTTCCTGAAGCCGAAGGCCGAGGCGGGAAAAGGCTACCTGCGCCTCGACAAGAACCTGTTCTTCTACGATCCGACGGTGGGCAAGTGGGAGCGGCGCACCGAGCGCGAGCGCATCGGCGGCACAGGCAGCAACCGCCAAGACTTCGATGAGAGCCGCCTCGCTCTCGAGTACACGCCGAAGTTCGTCGCCGAGGAGAAGCTCGGCAAGTTCGACGTCAACCACCTGACGCTGTCGGCGAAGGACGGCGTCGACGTCGCGTTCCCCTCGGTGGACCTGTATCTGGACAAGATCACCGGCAACATCCTGAAGCGTCAGGACAAGGCGCTGTCGGGCAAGCTGTTGCGCACGACCTACTACCCGAAGTGGAGCAAGCTCTTCTCGGAGTCGAAGAAGGCCGACGTCTACTTCCCCGCCGAGATCCGGATCTTCGACGAAGTCGAGAAGGGCAATTCGACGCTGATCGTGATGAAGGAGACCGATCTGCGTCCGCTCGACCCGAACTTGTTCACGAAAGCGTGGCTCGAGTCGAAGTCGCGCTGAACGCAAAGTCAGCTTCAGTGCGGAGTTTTCGCATGCACACTCTCGTTCTCCTGTCCGCGCTGCTGAGCGCGCCAAGCGCGTACGCCGTCGACGACCACGACGAGGCCGCCTTGTTCGGCGGCGAGAGCGGGAGCGCGGGCGAGGCCCCGGCCCCCACGGGCCCCGTCCCGGCCGATGCTGCCCCGCCCGGCGAGCACGACGAGGCGTCGCTGTTTGGTGATCCGGCGGCAGCGACGACTCCGCCGCCGGTATCGACGGTGGCCCCGTCGGCGCCAGCGGCGGCGAACGGGGCCGCCGCCGGGAGAGGGCCGCTGCAGAGCGCGATCCTCGAGCGGTCCGAGAGCGCACTGGCCCTCGGCGGCCAGCTGTTCCTGCGCATGAACGGGGCGTTCCGCGAGGAGACAGCGTTCGCCGACGGTGCTGTCTCGGCGCCATCGCTGCTCGACACCTTCGCCGATGTTCGCCCCAGTGACCGGGTGCGCGGGTACGCGCAGCTCCGCTTCGCGTTCGATCCGACGGTGGTGGCCGGCGAGACGAGCCCGCTTGGCTTTGTCGTCAGGCCGTTCGACCTCCAGCTCGCGCAGGCGTGGACGAAGTTCGACCTCGGGCAGGTCGCCTACGTCACGCTCGGCCGCCAGCGCATCCGCTGGGGTCCGGCCCGGTTCTGGAACCCCACCGACTTCATCAACAAGGAGATTCGCAACTCCGTCGACTTCTTCGACCAGCGCGTCGGTGTCGACATGGTGAAGGTGCACTTTCCCTTCGAGCAACTCGGGTGGAACCTGTACCTGATCGGAACCTTCGGCGGGCTCGACGTCGCCAGCGACAGCGGGCTCGCCGCACGTGTCGAGGTCGTCGTGGGCGAGGCCGAGCTGGCGCTTTCCTCCTTCCTCAAGCGTGACGCCCCGCTACGCTTCGGCGCCGACGTGTCGGCGGGGATCGGCATCGTCGACGTCAAGGGCGAGGCGGTGCTGTCGCGCGGGCTCGGCCGGAGACTGTTCTCGGGTGACCTCGACTTCGAGGGCGGCTCGTTCCCCAGAGAGCTCGACGTCGAGGACGAATGGTGGTTTCAGGGCGTCGTCGGTGCCGAGGCATCGTTCAAGTACACCGACACCGACACGTTCTCTCTGGGCGCGGAGTATTTCTACAATCAGGGCGGCTACGATTCGGCGGCGCTCTATCCATTCTTGTTCCTCAACGACGCGTTCGCACCTCTGTACACCGGACAGCACTACGTCGCGGTCTACGCCTTCGCCGCCGGGCCATTCGAGTGGGACGAGCTGAACCTGACGGCGAGCACCATCGCGAACCTGTCGGACCAGTCGGTGCTCTCCCGCTTCGACGCGCAGCTCGTCTTGCTGCAGTACCTCACGCTCAACGTCTTCGTGGCCGGACACTGGGGGCGCGTCGGCGAATTCAAGCTAGGGCTCGCCCTGCCACCAATTCCCTCGGTGCCGCAGCTCGCCAACGGATTCGTGCTGAAGAACGAGCTGGTGGACATTGGCGGCGCCGCCCGCATCAGCTTCTAGCAGCGCACTGAAAAGAGCCTTCAACTGGCTTTTCAGGATCCCGGCAGGTCCATTTCGGTCTCGTCCTCGACGAGAGCGAGAAACACCTCGCAGGGAACTGAAGAACGCCAAGCTTCTCTCCGCAGCATGCCCAGGCAGTGGAAACAGCTTCTCGCCGAGAGCGCGGAACGCCCCGTAGGGCGAGACGCTCTACGTCCCGTGCCGAGTCCGGAGCGGCAACGTCAGCGCTCCCGGCGAGACGCGAGTGGTCGACCACGACCGCCGATCATCGCGCGGCCGATCCGCCTCGGCACCTCAGTCGTCCGTGTCGTCGCTGCGCGCACGTGAGGGTCGCGGTTGTGGCGCGTGGTCCGCGTGCTCGGGCGCCGTCATCGGGTCGAAGGAACCGAACACCGCATCGACACCCTCCGCCCCTTCGACCGTAGCGCGCACCGCGCGGGCGACGAGTGCCGTCACCGACAGCTGCGGATCGGTGAGGCCGAGAGCGAACGCATCGCTGTCGTCGCGGGCCGGCGGCGCCGCGAAAACGTCGACATCGACGGCGGGTGACGCCTCGGGGCGCATCGCGGTCGGCGGGGCGTGTGTTGGCCACAAAAGCGCCTGACATCCCGTGATCCCCCGGGGGCCGACGATGAAGGCAATGCCGACGGGCCCCACCAGTGTGGCGAGCACGGGCGCTGGCAGTGGCGGCGACGACGGCAGCGCACGAGCCTTGCGGCCCTCGGCCACGACGGCTGCGTCAGGCGGCGCGTCAGGCCACGCCAGCGCTCCGTCGTCGGCGAGGTCGACGAGCTCGGCAGCCGAGATCGACGACAGCAGGTCGATGTCGGTGGGCTGGGGCTCGAAGGCCCGGGCAACCGGGTCGCCGAACGGGACCTCGAGCGCGTCGGACCACCCTGCCCCGGCCTCGATCACCGGCGGGGCCGCGTGCGGCGAAGACACCGCGCTCGGCTCGGCAGACACCGGCCAGGAGAGCGGCACATCCGTCGCCCGCATGCTGTTGGGTGGTCTGGTGTCGACCCTTGCCCCACCGACCGCCGCGACGGCGCTGGGCCCATCGCGCGCCGGCAGCACGGTGGCCGGGGCCTCGGTGACCGGTGGCACGTCGGTAGCCGGTGGCACGTCGGTGGCCGGTGGTACTTCGGCAGCCGGTGGTACGTCGATGGCCGGTGGTACCTCGGTGGGTGGCGGCACCTCCGTCGGCACGGGGATGGAGGACCGTGGGAGCTCGGTCGACCCTAGAAGCTCGGCGGCCGAGGGGACGTCGGTCGAGGGTGCGCGCGCCGGCAGACCATCGGCGGTGTGGTCAGCATCAGCGCTCGCCGATCGGTCCAGGCGCGCGAGGCGCCCCGCGGACCGCGAGGGTGCCGTAGGCCGCGGCGGGGCAGCGGCAGGCGTCGTCACCCACGCGGGCGGCCGCGGCGGCAACGGCGGCCAGACCGGACCAGCAAGGCGCTGCCGGACCGCGATCCGCTGTCCGGGAACGCGAATGCGCGCGCCCGCGCCCGAGCGCCTCGCGAGGATACCGAAGCGGCTGCGCTGCGCGGCGTCGAGCGCCACGATGAGGACGCCGGTGCCGGGCTCGCGTCCTATCGGCGAGCCGGGGTCGCGGTGCCGCCAGACGACGAGCCCGTGCAGACCAAGCGCCGGCGCTCCGTCGTTCAGACGAAGGTCGACGCGCACCCAGGTGCCGACATCGACCTCGAGCACCACGAGCCGCTGCGGCAGGAAGAGCGCCGTCGGCGTCACGCGCTCAGCGAACGCCTCGTCGAACTGTTCGAGGGTGCGGTGCGGAAGGTACACCTCGACGCGGAAAGGCTGCACGCTCCGAGCGTGCCACTACGCCGTCAACGACGTCACGAGGTTTCGTCGCTGGGGTTGCCGACCGCAGCACGCTGGTGTCGGCTCGGGTATGGACACCGACGGCCGCGTGGACGAACTGGAGATCAAGATCGCCTTTCTCGAGCGTCTCGTCGGCGACCTGTCGACGGCGTTGCAGCAGGAGGCGCGGGCCCACGCGAGCCTCGCCGAGCGCACCGACACGCTCGAGCGCGCGTTGCAGGTGCTGGCCGCGCGCGTCCCCCGCCCCAGGGACGACCTCGCCAACGCCGAGGAAGATCCGGTGCCAAGCTCGGGCTGAGCGCCGCAGTCGACGCACGCTCGGGGTCGCGCGGCCCTCGCCGCGCGCGACGCACACCGCTGCGCGCGGCGCGGCATTTCTCCGCGTCTCTGGTGCGGGGCGAGCCGTTATACCGTCGGCATGAAGAAAGTCGGAATATTCCTCGTACTCTCCGTGGCGGCCTTGGCGGCGTGCTCCGGCGAGAAGCCTGCAGCCCCCGCCGAAGCCACCGCGACGGCGCCTGCTCCGCCGGCCGCTGCGCCCGCCCCGGAAGCGCCGGCGGCGCCGGCCGTTGCCGCCGCCGATCCGAAGGCCGAGGCCGAACAGGTCTTCACGCAGCGGTGCGTGACCTGCCACGGCGCCGGCGGCAACGGCGACGGCGTTGCCGCCGCGGCCCTCAACCCGAAGCCGCGCGCCTACAGCGACGCGACGTGGCAGGGCGAGACCACCGACGAGGTCATCGCCAAGGTCATCGTCGAGGGCGGCGCCGCCATCGGCAAGAGCCCGATGATGCCGCCGAACCCCGACCTTGCGGCGAAGCCCGAGGTGGTGAAGGCGCTGGTCGCAAAGATCCGGTCGTTCAAGGCCAAGTAGGCACGGCGTCGCGCCGCTGCGCCGACGCTCCCGACGAGGCGCCTCGCGCCTCGTCGCCCGTGGGGCATGTCGTCAGGCGCGAGCGGTCATGAGAACGACGCGGAAAGAGGCGCCGCGCGCGCCTTGCTTCATCGGACGTCTCGATGCGATCAACGTCGGAACCGGAGTCGGGCCCAGCGTCGGGCCCAGCGTCGGGCCCAGCGTCGGGCCCAGCGTCGGGCCCAGCGTCGGGCCCAGCGTCGGGCCGCCTCACTTGTCGCTGAGCGCCTCGACAAGATTTACCTTGAAGCTCAACTCCGACTTCAACTTCACGGTCGCGACGCCGCCGGGACGCGCCACCTCGACCGGATCGGTGTTGGGGATCTCCTTCAGGCCGAGGGCCTGACCGTCGGGCGCGGCGAGCACCAGCGTGAAGGTGAACGCGCGGAGCGCCTCGTTGAAGGCGTCGTTGCCCCCGGTAACGAACGTCAGGGGAACCGCGTCGGCGACGCCGGCGACCTGACCCACGTCGAAGTCGCCGTCATCGTCGAGGTCCTTGCCCACCGAGCCCACCCGGGCGAACTCGCCGCCAGCGATCAGCGCCGCCGGGTCACTGACATCGTCAACATGCGGGCCGACGTAGACGTCGAAGACCGGCGCGTCGAAGGTCAGGCTGTTCTCCTCCCACGACAGATCGACCTTCGAGAAGCTGATCTGCTTCACCTGGTCGGCGCTGGTCACCCCTTGCGCCGACAGCAGGTCGGCGATGTTGACAGGGATCGCGAACTTCAGCTCGGCGGCGTCCTTGACCTCTTCCGGCATCAGCTCGTCTGCCGACACCGTCTCGCCCCGAAGGTTCGGGCACTCCTTGGGGAACTGCTCGGGCAGGTCGACGGGATCGCACACCGTACCGCCGTTGTCGGCCTGGCAGATGAGCCCGATGCCTTCGCAGCTTGGCGCCGTCGGATCGCTGCATGCCTGCTCGACGGCGCTCGCGACGGCCACGGTGACGTCGATGTCGACGGGGGGCGTGTCGAGCGGGATCGGGATGTCCAACTCGCGCGGGATTCCAAGGACATCGCACGCGCCAACGAGGGCGACGGGGACGAGGGCGAGGGCCGAGAGCGGGGCACGGACAATAAAAGGCAAGCGCATGAAGGCCTCCGGGTCGACCCTGATGGTCGGCGTTCGTCGCCGCGACGGTAGCCGAAGACGGCGATGGTTGCGACTTTCGTCGCGTGACGGTCGACCGCCGTTAAGGCCCCGTTCAGGACCCGGTGTGCGTGGGCGCACGCGGACGCCGCAGGATGGTCAAGGCGTCATCGCCGCAGACGACCCGATGCGCCACCGCGAACCGGCGCGCGTCGGCGAGCGCATCGACCGCGAGGGACGCCACCGCTGGCACGCCGTCGCCGCCGAGGACGAGCGGCGCATGGAACCACCACAGCTCGTCGACGAGGTCGTCGCGCAGCAGCGCCGCGCTCAGGGTCGGCCCGGCCTCGACGAGCACCGCGAGCAGGTCACGACGCCCGAGCTCGTCGAGGACGGTGGGCAGCGCCGTGCCGCGCGTCACGTGCTCGGCACCCGCCCGAGAAACGGGCGCCACGTCAGAGTCGCAGAAGACGAGGGCGCCGGGCGGTGCGAACAGCGTCGCCGTCGAAGGCACCGCGAGGCGCCGATCGAGCAGCACCCGCAGGGGGTCCCGGGGCTCGACGCCGCGCAAGGGCGCGTCCCGCACGGTGAGCGCCGGGTCGTCGGTGAGGGCCGTCGCGGCGCCGACCACCACGGCGTCGACGGCGTCGCGGAGCGCGTGCACGAGGACGCGGCTCGGCGGGCCCGTGAGGAAGCGGGACGCCCGCGCGCGCGTCGCGACCTTGCCATCGAGGGACGTCGCCGTCTTCAAGACCACCCACGGGCGACCCCGCCGCTGCGCCGACGCAAAGGGCTGCAGCAGCGCGACGCAGGCCGCGCCGTCGCCCTCGTCGGCGGCGGCGACGACGACGTCGACGCCGGCGGCCTGCAGCCGCGCCACGCCGGTGCCGTGGACGCGCGGGTTCGGGTCAAGCGCCCCGACGACGACGCGGGCGACCCCTTCGCCCAGCACGCGGTCGACGCACGGCGGCGTGCGGCCGTGGTGCGTGCAGGGCTCTAGCGTGACCACCAGCGTCTTGCCGCGGGCCGCCCCGTCGCCGTGGCGGGAAACGACGTCGTCGAGGGCGACGACCTCGGCGTGGCGGTCGCCGGCGCGGGCGTGGAACCCGCGCCCGAGGACGCGGCCGTCGTCGTCCAGCACGACGCAGCCGACGGGCGGGTTCGGACGGGTTCGGCCGACACCCTTCGTCGCCTCGGCGAGCGCGAGCGCCAGCGGCGTCGTCGGGGGCGGCGCGTCGGGCAGCAGCCAAGAGAACGCCGACGGCGTCATGCCTGCGTCGTCGTCCGCGCGGTGACCGTCCGCGACGGCGGCGACGACGACCCCGACGACGACGTCGTCTTCAGGCGCTCGAGCTCGCGGGCGAACTCGTCGACGTCCTTGAACGAGCGGTACACCGACGCGAAGCGGACGTAGGCGACCTCGTCGACGCTGCGCAGCGCCTCCATCACGCGCTCGCCGAACCAGCGCGACGACAGCTCGCGCTCGCCAAGTTCGAGGGCGTGCTTCTCGATCTCGACAGCGAGCCGGGCGATGATCGCCTGCGGCACGGGCCGCTTCTCGCATGCCCGCGTCATGCCGGCGACGAGCTTGTTGCGATTGAAGCCGACGCGCGAGCCGTCCTTCTTGATCACGATGAGGGGCTGCTCCTCGACGCGCTCGTAGGTCGTGAAGCGACGAGCGCAGGCGGCGCAGTTGCGGCGCCGGCGGATCGCCTTGCCGTCGTCGGTCTCGCGCGAATCGACGACGCCGTTGTCACCGGAGCTGCAGAACGGGCACTTCATCGCGAGCGTCCTCGTCTTCTGATTCGTCGTCCTTCGCGGACTTCAGGCGAGCCGACGCAGCAGATCGGCATACAGCGGGAACCCGCGGGTCAAGGCGTGTACATCGTCGCGAACGCCAGCGAGCACGCGGTCGTCACCGGGAGCGCGCAGCACGCGGGCGATGGCGTCGGCGATGCGGTCCATCTCGGGCTCTTTCAGGCCGCGCGTCGTCACCGCCGGCGTGCCCACCCGGATCCCCGACGAGACCATCGGCGGCGCCGGGTCGTAGGGGATCATGTTCTTGTTGACGGTGATGTCGGCGCGACCGAGGGCCTCCTCGCCCTGCTTGCCGGTGACGTCGCCGCCGCGCAGGTCGATCAGCATCAGGTGGTTGTCGGTCCCGCCTGTCGTCAGCTTGTAGCCGCGCTTCACCAGGCCTTCGGCCAAGGCGGCGGCGTTGTGCACGATCTGGCGCTGGTAGGCGGCGAACGAAGGCGACAGCGCCTCCTTCAGCATGATCGCCTTGGCGGCGACGACGTGCATCAGTGGACCACCCTGCGCGCCGGGAAACACGCGGCTGTCGACGACCTTTGCGTGCTCGGTCTTGCACAGGATCATGCCGCCGCGCGGCCCGCGCAGCGTCTTGTGCGTCGTGGTCGTCACGAAGTCGGCGTGGGGCACCGGCGACGGGTGCTGCCCGCCGGCGACGAGCCCCGCGATGTGCGCCATGTCGACAAAGAAGAGCGCCCCCACCGACCTCGCGATCTGCGCCATCCGGGCAAAGTCGAGGACGCGCGGATAGGCGGAGGCGCCAGCGACGAGCATCTTCGGCTTGTGCTCCTCAGCGAGCCGCTGCACCTCGTCGTAGTCGATGCGCTGATCGCTCTGCCGGACGCCGTAGCCGACGATGTTGTAGAGGCGGCCCGAGAAGTTCACCGGGCTGCCGTGGGTGAGGTGCCCGCCCATGTCGAGGCGCATCGCGAGGATGGTGTCGCCGGGCTTCAGCGCCGCCGTGTAGACGGCGAAGTTGGCGCTCGCCCCCGAGTGTGGCTGCAAGTTCGCGTGTTCGGCGCCGAACAGCTTCTTCGCGCGCTCGATGCCGATGGTCTCGATCTCGTCGTAGAAGCCGCAGCCGCCGTAGTAGCGCTTGCCCGGATAGCCCTCGGCATACTTGTTGGTGAGGATCGAGCCCTGCGCCTCGAGCACCGCGCGGCTGACGAAGTTCTCGGACGCGATGAGTTCGAGGCCCTCTTCCTGCCGGCTGTGCTCCTTCTTCATCAGCGTGTAGACGTCGGGGTCGGTCTCGGCCACGTGGGCGAGGGGATTTTCGTTCGTCATCGTCGTCTCCGGGGATGCTCGTCGGGTGAGGGGAAGTTCTCGGTGCCCGTGCGCGTCGACGCACGCGCGGACGGGGCCGCGCTCAGCTCGTCGGCGAGTCGGGGGCGCGGGTCATCGTGTGGTGCACGATCAGGCGCTGGCAGGCGGGGCACGACTCGACCACCTGCCCTTTCATCACCTGGATCACGAGTTGGGGCGGCACCGCGCGGTTGCACGCCGTGCAGATGTCGCGCGAGTCGACGATGGCGACGCCGACGCCACCGCGCTTGGCGGCCACCGTCTCGTAGCGCTTGGTCACCGACGCTGGCAGCCGCGCGAGCAGCGCCTTGCGGGCCGACGCGAAGCCGTCGCTCTCGGCCTGAAGCGCCTTGAGCTCGCCGTCGACCTTCGCCCACTCGGCGGCGGCGTCGGCGGCGGCGACGTCGTGCTTCTTGCCAAGGCTCGCGATGTCCTTCTCGGCGGCCTCGATGCTCTCCATCTGCTCGAGCACCGCGTCCTCGAGGTTGCGGATGTGCCGCTTGGCGCCGCCGATCTCGGAGCCGAGCGCTGCGTGCTCGCGCTCGCCGCGCAGCTCGTTGCTGCGGGCCTCCCACTTGCGGATCTTCTGCTTCTCGTCGGCGATCTCGCCCTCGGCCGTCTTCTTCGCCGCCATCGCCGT